>Ga0070731_10002829_pt1 | contig 16128 bp, 14 predicted proteins | sample Coa_R1_2_FD_66448 | JGI IMG/M metagenome (GOLD analysis project Ga0070731, IMG submission 66448) | Surface soil microbial communities from Centralia Pennsylvania, which are recovering from an underground coalmine fire - Coalmine... | ecosystem: Environmental > Terrestrial > Soil > Unclassified ...
CGATGGGCCTTTCGAGACCACAATATTGAAGCCGCTGCAATCGTCACTTTTCGCGGGGTAGTCGTCGCGGAATTGCGCGCCGCGGCTTTCCTTTCGGTCCAGCGCCGCTCGCGTAATCATCTCCGACACAATAATCATGTTTTGCAAATCGAGAGCGGTATGCCACCCGGCGTTGTATTCGCGGTGTCCCGGCACGCGGGCGCGCTCCGCCTTCGCCTTAAATTCCTGAAGGGTGTGCAAAGCTTCCAGCATCTCCTCCTCCACGCGGACGATGCCGACCAGATTCTGCATCGTCTCCTGCAACTCGTATTGAATGACGTAAGGCGCGGAGCCATCGTTTTCGAAGGGTTTCAGGGCGCGGCTCTCCGCCGCCGAGAGTTCCTCGGGATTTACTTTTCCCTGCGAATGTTCTTTCGCGAAGCGCGCCGCGAAATCGCCGGCTCGCTTGCCGAATACCAGCAAGTCGGAAAGGGAATTGCCTCCCAGGCGATTTGCGCCATGAAGCCCCGCCGCGCATTCCCCGGCGGCAAAAAGGCCGGGGACGTCGGACATCTGCGATTCGGCGTCCACGCGCACGCCGCCCATCATGTAATGCGTGGTCGGGCCGACCTCCATGGGTACAGCGGTGATGTCGATATCGGCCAGTTGCTTGAATTGGTGATACATGCTGGGAAGCTTTTTCCTGATGTGCTCTGCGGCGTTCGGAATTCTTTCCTTGATCCAGGCTATGTCGAGAAATACGCCCCCGTGGGGACTCCCGCGCCCCTCGCGCACTTCCTGGCGGATGCAGCGCGCCACGTGGTCGCGCGTCAGGAGTTCGGGAGGGCGCCGGGCATTCTTGTCGCCTTGCGTATACCGCCAGCCTTCCTCTTCGTTGTCGGCGGTTTGTGTCGCGTAGAGTGGCGGAATGGCATCGAACATGAACCGGCGGCCTTCTTTATTCCTGAGCACGCCTCCCTCGCCCCTTACGCCTTCCGTCACCAGGATGCCGCAAACGCTCGGCGGCCAGATCATTCCGGTCGGATGGAATTGCACGAATTCCATGTCTTGCAAGCCCGCGCCCGCCTCGTAGGCAAGCGCCAGGCCGTCGCCCGTGTATTCCCAACTGTTGCTCGTAATCTTGTAGGCCCGGCCGATCCCTCCCGTCGCCAGCACCACGGCCTTGGCCTGAAAAAGATGAAACCTGCCACGCTCGCGGTCATACCCGAAAGCGCCCACTACGCGATCTCCGTCCTTCAGAAGCGACACGACCGTGTATTCCATGAATACGTCGAGTCCCAGATGAATACCGTGGTCCTGCAATGTGCGAATCATTTCCAGTCCCGTGCGGTCGCCCACGTGCGCAAGCCGCGGGTAGCGATGGCCGCCGAAGTTGCGTTGCAGAATGCGTCCGTCGGGCGTGCGATCGAAGAGCGCACCCCACGCTTCGAGTTCCCGCACGCACTCCGGCGCCTCCTTGGCGTGCAACTCGGCCATCCGCCAGTTGTTCAGGTACTGGCCGCCTCGCATGGTGTCGGCGAAGTGGACGCGCCAGCTGTCGCGATCATCGACGTTGGCAAGCGCAGCAGCGATGCCGCCTTCAGCCATGACGGTGTGGGCCTTGCCCAGAAGCGATTTCGTGATCACCGCTACTTTCACGCCTGCCGCCGAGGCTTCGACGGCGGCGCGCAAACCGGCGCCTCCCGCGCCGATCACCAGCACGTCATGCTCGTGCTTTATGTATTCGGCCACTAGAAGATCCTCCAATCGCTCCACACGCCCATCGAGCACAAACGAACGTAGAGGTCGGAAAACGCAACCCAGATCAGGCTGCACCAGGCAAAAAGCATGTGGCGGCGGTTGAGGCAACTGACGCAGTCGTAGGCCTGCTCGCGAATCGGCGCGCCGGAAATACGGTCGCGAATTCCACCGACCAGGTGGCGCAGGGAGTGGCACCCCAAGGCATAGCAGCTCAGCAACGTCACATTGATCAGCAGGACAAGCGAGCCGACGCCAACGCCAAAATGGCCGTCAAACCAAAAGCCATCCCACGCATCGCGGGCCAGGATGACGAGAAACACCAACGCGAGATAGAGAAAATAGCGATGGACATTTTGTACGACGAGCGGAAACGAACGCTCCCCAAGATACTTCTTGCGTGGCTCGCCCACGGTGCAAGAGGGAGGGTCCGCCCAAAAAGCTTTGTAATATGCGCCGCGGTAGTAGTAGCACGTCACTCGGAAGCCGCCGGGCGCCCACAGGATGAGCATCGCTGCCGTAACCCATGCCGGCATCCAATCGGGCTTTATTCCGAACCATGCGTGCAACGGATCGCCAAATAATTCCGGCGAATACATTGGTGAAAGATACGGGCCAAACCTGTAGTGCTGCCCCTGAAGAGCCGCCCATGTGGAATAGACAATGAAACCAGAGAGACCGAGAAAGACAAAAAGTGGTTGCAGCCACCAGTTGTCGACTCGCGAAGTTTGCGCAAACTGCGAGCGCACCAACGGCACGTCAACTTGAGCCATTGAAGTTCTCCTGATTCTTCGGGACTTGCTCGGCGATAAATGGGAACGCGTGGCTAGGCTTTGCCATTTTGGGGAGCCTGATGTTGCAAGGCCGTCCTAGCAGCGCCGGGGCCCGATGTGGTTTCTACCTGGGTCACCCCCCAAAATGTCGCCTTGGTTGTGGATTATCTGCCCGGGTAGGTAGCACGAAAAGAAAATCTAAGTCAACCTGAATTTCCGGATTGCCCGTCTGACTCGCGCAGATCGTGCGCAATTGCTGCCCTTGAAACAATTTATTTGTCACTCGAGCAGGCCCGAGCGAGATCGCGAGGTTCCCGCGGCTCGTTTTTGCCAGCTGATGGGTCGCGTTTCCCGGTGCAAGATCCGAGAAATTGTCTCCTCGGATCGTCGCCTGCGCGCCGATTTAGCCTGATTCCCAAGTTCCAATAATGCCTTTATAGGGGGATGAGCCACCTCACTGCAATCGAGACAAAGCTTGTTGTACACGTAGTACGCTACGATCTCGGTATGGTACAGTTCTGTCGCCGCCGGTTCGAAGAAGGTCTGTCAATCTGTGCGGAGCGACGTTGATGAGCAAAGGGCGGAAGATTCGGTGCTACGACTACGTGAACCATCCCTACGAGCAAGTCCGCGATGCGTTGAGGCAGGACGCACTCACTGTGTTTCAGTCGGCGACGAAGGCTGCCTCTTTCCGGGCGCAATCGATTGCCGCTGAACTGCACGTCGACTTTGGGGGTATTGGTGTCAAGACCGATATCAGTATTTCCGTCAAAAATATCGAAGAGAAAGTCCTTGATGCCAAGTCCACTCCCGCCACCAGGCTGCTGCTCGAATGGGAGTCCGCGACCATGCCAGGCCTGTTCCCGCTCATGAAGGCCGAGCTTTCTATTTACCCGCTTACCGCGACGGAAACTCAATTGGATTTCTCGGGTCTTTACGAACCACCATTTGGAGCCGTGGGAAAAGCCGTGAACGCAATCGTTGGCTATCGCATCGCGGAGGTGTCGGTTCATCGCTTCGTTAGCGACGTGGCAGCGTACCTCCGAAAAAACCTTGCTTAAGTAATCGCAACGGCCCGCTCGCGCAGTTTGGAAAAGCGGTGTAAGTTGTTGAAAGAAATGGTGGACGGCAGGGGATTCGAACCCCCGGCCTCATCGTTGCGAACGATGCGCTCTCCCAGCTGAGCTAGCCGCCCACCGAACCGGTGTGATATTAGCAGGAGGCGGCGAGGATTCCAAACCCGCGCCGCCGTAGAAGTTTTGAAAATGTCAGCGTTGAGGTAACTACTGCTGCTGGGCCCCGGTTCCCGCGGTGCGTTGCGCAATGATCCTGCGGGCGTTTTCGTAAAGCGCGCGAGCTTGTGGCAGGGAGTCGACCGCCTTCTGAAGTTGTACGTCGTCCTCCAGGTCCACCTTGTAGCCCTCGGTCAGGCCGAACATGGAGATGAACGCTTCCTTGCGGATCTCGCGCTTGATCCAGCCGAGGTTTTGCGCGATTTCGTCCTCGGTGTATGGGATTTTTTCCTTGTCGAGATACGCGCGGAACATCTTGATCACATTATCGCCGGCCACGAAGTCCTTGGTAATTTCAGGCTTCGTTCCCAAAAAGTAGGTGGTGAAGTTGCCGACGCCGCCCTGATAGGCGAAGAAAACCTCATGCCTCAGGATCAACTCCTGGAACGGGTTCAACTTCGCCGGAGTGACAACCACGTCGGGAGTAATACCTCCGCCCCCGGTGACCTGGCGCCCGCTGTCGGTGAGCTTCACTTCGGTGGGGGCCGGGTTCTTGTGGTTGTAGAGGTAGTCGTAGAGCGAAATATCTTTGTAATCGCGCTGGATCAGGCGTCCGCTGGGCGTGTAGTAACGAGCCGTCGTCAGCGCGAGCCCGGTGTTTTCGCTCAGCCCGGAGACGGTTTGAACGAGGCCCTTTCCGAAACTTTGTTCACCGACGACGAGTCCGCGGTCATGGTCCTGAATCGAACCCGTGACGATTTCCGAAGCGGAGGCGGAACCGCCGTTGACGATGACCACCAGCGGCATGGTGACGCCGCGATTGCCGCGCACTGCGTAGTAGCGGCGCTCGGCGGACGCGCGCCCGTGATGAGATACGATGAGCTGATTCTTGTCGAGGAACATGTCGGAAACGGCGACGGCTTCATTGAGCAGGCCGCCCGGATTTCCTCGCAGGTCCAGCACGATGCCGTCGAGCTTCGTGGCGTCCAGATCTTTCAGGGCCGAGGCCAGTTCGGTGTCCGTGGTCTCGTTGAAGCCGGAGAGCTTGATGTAGCCAATGCCAGGCTTGACTTCAAAATCCAGGTCGACGGAATGTTTTGGAATTTCGTCGCGTGTCACGGTGAAGCTGAGAGTTTCGGTATAGCCGACGCGCTTCATTGTAATGTGGACGACCGTGCCCTTCGGCCCCTTCAGCATGTCGGCAACTTCGGAACTGCTCAGTCCCTCCGTTGATTTTCCATCGACGGCCATGATCACATCGCCGGGACGAATTCCTGCGCGGTAGGCAGGAGAAGCAGGCATGGGAGAGAGCACGTAGGTGTAATTGTCGCGCGGAACAATCGTCATGCCTACGCCGTAATATCTGCCACGCTGGTCCTCACGAAGGTTGGCATACGCGCGAGGATCGAAGAAGCTGGAGTGCGGGTCAAGGACGCGCAGCATGCCGGGGATCGCGCCGGAATAAATGGCGTGATCGGTATCCACGGGAATCGCATAATCTTTTTGGACGATCGACAGGACATGCGTGAACGACTTAACCGTATCCTGCAGGCTGTTTACATCGTTGGAGGTTGCGCGCACCGAAGGACCGTAAATGCCCCCCAGGACAGCGGATACGACCAAGACGCCTATGACGAGCAGCGCACCACGCCTCTCACCCTGCATTTCGCCCTCGCTTTCCTGCGGCACGGCATGGTGCCATGCACATTGACAAATAGTATAGCACAGACGCTGAATTGACACCCCTTCGCTCGTCCACTATGATTCCACAGGAGAGTAGACGGGAGCGGGCTGAAGAAGTTTCGCCTGTGCTGCGAACCGCGGCTCGCCGGTAACCAGGCCTGTTTTGATCCGCGGGTCGCCTCCCGGCCGCTGGATTTTCCGAGTTCGACCCAAAAGGCAAAGCGTACTGGCCATGTTGAGTCTGCCACACTTAGTCGTTCTTTTCGTCATTGCCCTCGTCATTTTCGGCCCTCAGAAGCTGCCGGAATTGGCGCGCATGCTGGGGAAGGCGACTGCGGAATTTCGCAAGATGACCAACGACTTCCGGTACGCGCTGGAAGACGAAGTGCGGGAGCTCGAGCGGCAAACGCGGATTCGCGAAGAGGAAGCCGCTGCGGCGGCCCGTGCCGCGCAGGTCCCCGCTATTCCGGCCGCAACAGCTCCAGAAGGTTCGGTACCGCGCGAAACGCCGGATGGGGGCGTGTCCGCCACGCCGGCCGCGGAGCCTGCAACCGAATCTCAGAACGGTGCGGCAGCTTCCACTCCGATGGATACGACTTCACAGCAAGCAACTCCGGAAACCGTAAGCGTTCCCCACGAGAAACCCACTGATGACAACCCAGCCGTCTGACCCCTCACCAGCCGAGCTCGAGCAGGAGCCGGGCGGCAAGATGTCGTTTTTCGACCACCTTGTGGATTTGCGCAAGCGGCTGATCAATTCAGCGCTGGCGATCGCCGTAGGTGCGATGGTTGGCGTAAGCGTCTCGAAGCGCGTATTCGACTTTATTGACATCCCGATGCGCGCGGCGCTGCGCAAGCAGAACCTGGATGACCGCCTCGTTTACACCAATCCCACCGGCGCGCTCAATCTGATCATCGAACTGGGAATTTATATCGGCGTGGTCCTGGCTGCCCCCGTGGTCCTGTACCAGGTGTGGCTGTTTATTGCGCCCGGGCTTTACAAGCATGAGCGCAAAGCCGTGACCACATTTATTTTCTCTTCGGTATTTCTGTTTATTGCGGGAATCTCGTTCGGCTATTTTATCATGCTGCCGTACATGCTCGATTTCCTGATCGGATTCCAGGGATCATTCCGTCCGCTGATAAGCATCAACGAATATTTCGATTTTATCTTGATCGTGTTGCTCGGGCTGGGAGTTATTTTTGAATTGCCGGTGCTGATATTCTTTCTGGCGCTGTTTGGCATCGTGACGCCGAAATTTTTGTGGAAGAATTTGCGGTACGCGATTCTAATCATCGCCGTGGTTGCGGCGATCATCACGCCCACGCCGGACGCGCTGACGATGCTTATTTTCATGGCGCCCATGGTGGCGCTGTATTTCCTGGGCATCGGCGTCGCCGCTCTCGTTGTGCGCAATAAAGCCAAACGGGCCGCCATCGCCGATCAAGGGGCGCGTTAAATGAGAGAGCAATTGCGCGGGTTGGGTCGCAGGTCGGGCCTCTTTGCGGTCCTTTCGTTGGCCTGTTTGGGCGCGTGCGGGCATTCTTCTGCCCCTGAAAGTGCTGCTCAGGGAACTGCGGCCTCCCAGGCGGCGACGTTTCCGCCTGCGCCCGCGCCGGAAACGACTGGTGGCTTTGACGGCGCTCGGGCCTACAAGCATGTCGAGCAGCTTACGGCCATCGGCCCGCACTCCGCCGGGTCCGATGGAATTCGCCGCGCGCAGGATTACATCACCGGCCAACTGAAAAGCTTCGGATGTCCGGTGGAAGAGGAAAATTTCCACGCGCCCTCGACCCCGGTTGGCGATGTTTCCATGAAAAACATACTCGTCAAAATCCCTTCCGCGAATTCCAATGTCATTTTGTTCACGTCGCACTACGACACGAAGCGGATGGACAATTTTGTGGGCGCGGACGACAGCGGCTCGAGCTCAGGGGTTCTGCTGGAACTGGCGCGCCTGCTTTGCGCGCGAAAAAATGCGGCGACAATTTGGCTCGCGTTTTTTGACGGCGAGGAGGCTTTCAATCGGAATTGGGCCGATCCGGACAATACCTACGGCAGCCGCGAACTGGCCGCCAGCCTGGCGCTTTCGGGCGATCTGAAGCGTGTGAAGGCGATGATTCTGCTCGATATGGTTGGTCCTACCGATCCTGTTTTCAAACGCGAGAGCAATTCCACTCCCTGGCTGACCGATATCCTGTGGTCCACCGCGCAGCGTCTCGGCTACGGCCGTGTATTCGTCAACGACCGCGCGACGATTGAAGACGACCATCTCTCGTTTTTGAAACGGGACGTACCCTCGGTGGACGTGATTGATCTGGACGTTCCTTACTGGCATACGCCGCAAGACACGCTCGACAAGGTCGATCCGCGCACGCTCGCAATCACGGGGCACGTCATGATCGAGTCGCTCTCGGAAATCGAGAAAAGGGTTAAGTAGGACGGGCTTCAGCCTGTCTGCTTTTTTGTGTGAAGGAACCAAACCTTGACAGGCTGAAGCCCGTCCTACTAATTCCAAATCCTCTGTTTTACCGAAAGAATCCCTTGAAGAACGCTGCAGTAAAAACCCCAATTGATCAGAAACATCAACGAGTACCCGAGTGGACGATAAAACCTGTGGAGGAGGTGCGATTGCGTCCAATTTGCAATCACGACGCCCGGCAGACCGATCGCGCCAGTCCACATTCCCGGCGTGGAATGCAGGCCAACTGTGCGGGCAATGAGGATGAGCACGGCAGTCCAGGTGAACGCCAGGATTAAGGCCGAAAGGACGATTTTCACGCGACGCCTCGAATTACGAGATGCTTCTGGTTTTGTAATCCCCGCCTTCAGGCGGACATTCGCTTGTATTAACAGCGCCCGCCTGAAGGCGGGCGCTACATTCGGGCCCAATTACTTGCGTGTTTCTTCTTTTTCACTGTCCAGCCAGCGCATTTGTTCTTCGCCGTAGCGCGTGCCGGCGACGGAATCCGCTGGGACGGCGCGTTCGATCTGCGCGAGATCTTCAGGCGTCAATTTCAGATCGAGGGCTTTCAGCGATTCGGCGAGCTGGGTGCGGCGGCGCGCGCCGATCAGCGGGACGATGTCCGCGCCTCGCGACATCACCCAGGCGATCGCGACTTGCGAGGCGGTGGCATTCTTTTGTGCGGCGATCGCGCTCAGCGTGTTCGCCAGCGCCTGATTTTTCTCGTAATTGTCGCCACGGAATCGCGGCAAATGTTTCCGAATATCCTTCGGCGAAGTTACCGGCGATCCGGAAAGCAAGCCCCGTGACAAAACTCCGTAGGCGGTGATTCCCATTTCGAGTTCGCGGGCGGCGGGAAGGATTGTCTCTTCCGCCCCGCGGCTCACAAGCGAATATTCGATTTGCAGAGCAACGATGGGGGCCGCTTTGTAAGCCCGGCGGATCGAGGCCGCAGAGGCTTCTGAAATACCGATGTGGCGAACGTAGCCCGCCTGGACGAGTCCGGCCAGCGTTCCATAAGTGTCTTCCATGGGGGTGCGCGCATCTACTCGCGACGGTTGATAGAGATCGATGTAGTCGGTTCCCAGGCGGCGCAAGCTGTACGAGAGGAAATTTTTTATGGCTTCGGGGCGGAGATCATAACCGTTGAATGAGCCGTCCGGCCCTCGCATTGCTCCAAATTTTACGGCCAGAAACACGTCCTTGCGCCGGCCTTCGATGGCCCGCCGGATGAGCATTTCGTTGTGGCCCATGCCGTAGAAGTCGCCGGTATCGAGCATGGTGATGCCGGCGTCGAGAGCGGCGCGTATCGTGGCGAGGCTTTCGGATTCGTCCGACGGGCCGTACATGTCGGACATGGCCATGCAGCCGAGTCCGAATTGCGAAACCAGAGGTCCGTTGTTTCCCAAGCGAATGGTCTTCACGTTTACGATTTCTCCCGCAGAAAGCAAAAATGATGACACTACACTTTACGGTATTACCCTGCAGAATGAAAAGGCGCGACCCAGTGGCGCGGGCTTCAGCCTGCGGGTTTTCGGCACGGCGGAGCGGCGGAAGCCCACAGGCTGAAACCTGTTCCACAAAAACCTTTGTGTCCCGTGGAAGCCAGTCATTTGTGTTACATTTTTGCTGAATGGAGATCAGGGCCTGCCAGGAATGACCACCGAAGCAACCAGATGAAGAAAATCTCAGTTCGGGCTGCGAATGGAAAGTACGACGTGCTATGCGGGCGCGGCGTGCTGCGGGAATTGCCGCGCGTGGCTGCCCGAGCCCAGCAAGGCGGCGCAGTGTACGTCATTTCGTCGCCGCGCGTGTGGCGGCATTGGGGCGCGCGAATCGAAAATCATCTGGGCGGGGCGCGGCGCGCCACGATCCTGATGGATGATGCGGAAACCGCGAAGAATCTTGCGACCGTGGAGAAGGCCTGTCGCGATCTGGTTCGCGCGGGCGCGGACCGCCATGCGGTGATCGTCGCGGTGGGAGGGGGAGTCGTCGGCGACGTGGCCGGGTTTGTCGCCGCGAGCTACGCGCGCGGGATTGCGCTGATCCATGTTCCCACGACGGTCGTGGCGCAGGTTGACAGCGCCGTCGGCGGAAAGACCGGCGTGAATCTTCCGGAAGGGAAGAATCTGGTGGGCGCGTTTTACCCGCCGAAGGGCGTCGTGTGCGACCCGGGATTGCTCAGCAGCCTGCCGCCGCGCGAGTTTCGATCAGGAATTTACGAAATTATCAAGTATGGTGTGATTGACGACGCCAAACTTTTTCAGTTTCTCGAAGAGAAGCTGGAGAAAGTGTTGCGGAGGGAACGCCCCGCGCTTGCCTATGTGATTGAGCGGTCCATCGCCCAAAAGGCCCGCGTCGTTTCTGAGGACGAGCATGAATCAGGCTTGCGCGAAATTCTGAATTTCGGACATACGTTTGCGCACGCGCTCGAGAGCGCCACCGGATATGAAAAGTATCTCCACGGAGAGGCCGTGGGCTGGGGAATGATCGCGGCGGCGCGCCTGGCCGTTGAGAAGGGAATGCTTTTGCCTCGGGATGAGGAGCGAGTCGCAAAATTAATCGGGCGGGTGGGACCGCTGCCGGCATGGCCTTTGATTCCTCCGGCGCAATTGATCGCCGCGATGCAGGCGGACAAGAAAACGCGCGAGGGGCGATTGCGATTTGTGCTGCCCGAGCGCATCGGACGGATGCGATGCGGCATCGAGGCGGAGGAGGAAATGCTGGTGCGGGTGCTACGCGAGTGCGCGATCGCGGCAGCGGGCCAGCCGGAATCGCGAAAGGGTCGTCGCAAGTGAAATCCGCATCCGAACGCGGTGCGCTCGGCACGCGGCCCGAAGGGGTTCGGGATGAGAGGGAAGCGGCAGCGCATGTCCGCGAAATGTTCGGTCGCATCGCGCCGCGGTATGACCTTCTGAATCATCTCCTTTCGCTCGACATTGACAAGGTTTGGCGTCGCCGTGTGGCGAAGCGATTCACCGCAATCCTCCACAATCCGTCCGCGCGCGTTCTCGATTTGTGCTGTGGAACGGGAGACCTGGCGCTGGCATTTCGCAGGGAAGCTCGCATTGGAGCTGAAATTGTAGGGTCCGACTTCGTTCCCGAAATGCTGGTGCGCGCGCGCGCCAAGGCGGCGGCATTCGGGGCGAGCGTTACGTTTGTCGAGGCGGACGCGCTGGCAGTCCCGTTCGGAGACGAAAGTTTTGATTTGGTTTCCTGCTCATTCGGATTTCGGAATCTGGCGAATTATGAACGCGGGCTGGCCGAGATATTTCGCATATTGAAACCCGGAGGCGTCGCGGCGATTCTCGAATTCGGCGAGCCGCGAGGAAAAGTGTTTGGGAGTCTTTACCGGCTGTATTTTCGGCAAGTCCTTCCGCGCCTAGGCGGGCTAATTTCCGGGAACGGGTCCGCGTACACTTATCTTCCGAGTTCGGTCAGCAAATTTCCGTCGCCGGAAGCATTGCAAGGTCAGTTTGAACGGGCGGGGTTTATCGATGTACGTTTCGAGCGGTGGACCGGGGGCATTGTCACATTACATTCGGCGCGAAAGCAGTAGGTGGTCTTGTGGAACAGGCTTCAGCCTGTGAGGGTTGTCTGAAGCAGGGTTGCTGCCTGCCATCAGCAAAGCTCACAGGCTGAAGCCTGTTCCACTCAATTCTCCAAGCCTAGCAGGCGGATTTTATTCAGCAGGGTTTTGTAGGAAACCCCGAGCTGTTCGGCGGCGCGGGTCTTGTTCCACTTTGAGGATTTCAGCGCGGATTCGATTTTGAAGCGCTCCACGTAAGCCACCGCACGCGTTCCCACTTCCTGAAGCGTGCCGCCCCAATCGAAGGCTTCGGCCAACATGCCCGCGGGAATATCGCCGTCCGGTGGGCGCGGCGCGGGGAGTTGCAGGTCCGCCGATTCGATGACCTCGGAGTCCGTGAGAATCGCGGCGCGCTCGATCGTATTCTGAAGTTCCCGGACGTTTCCGGGCCAGGAATAGGCGCGCAAGGCGGCGCGCGCGTTGGGGGCCAGCCTCAGTCCCGGTTTGCGAAATTCGCGCTGGAAACGCTCCAGGAAATGGTCGGCCAGCAACAGAACATCGTCGCCGCGTTCGCTGAGGGCGGGAATCGTGATGGGGACCGCGGCAATTCGGAAATATAAATCCTCGCGAAAGGCCTTGGTTGCGACCGCTTCCTGCAGATTTTTATTCGTGGCCGCGAGGATACGGACGTCGATATCGACGAGCTGCGTTCCGCCGACGCGCTCGAAGCTTCGCTCCTCGAGCACGCGCAAAAGCTTAGCCTGCGTGCTGAGCGGGAGCTCGGCGATTTCATCGAGAAAAATCGTGCCGCGATTGGCCAGCTCCATTTTGCCGACTTTGCGCGAACCGGCGCCCGTGTACGCGCCGCGCTCATGGCCGAACAATTCATTTTCGACGAGCCCTTCCGGGATCGCGGCGCAATTCAGCGCGACAAACGCATGCGAGCGGCGCGGAGAAAGGTGGTGGATCGCGCGCGCAAACAATTCTTTTCCAGTGCCGCTTTGCCCCAGCAGCAAAATCGTAGAATCAGTGGCGGCCACGCGCTGCACCTGGTGCGTCGCCTCCTGCATGCTTTTGTGCTCGCCGACGATTCGCGGGAAGCCGTAACGCTCAGCGTATTCCTCGCGAAGCAGGAGATTCTCGCGCAGAAGTTCCTGCTGCTGCGAGGCGCGCTCGACCAGCAGGTTCAAGTGCTCCAGGTCCACGGGCTTCTGAATGAAGTCGTACGCGCCCTCCTTCATCGCCGTCACGGCTTCTTCCACCGAGCCGTACGCTGTGATCAGGATGACGGGAATGGTGGGATCGGCTTGCTTGGTTTCACGGAGGACTTCGAGTCCGGAACAGCCCGGAAGCTTCAAGTCCGTCAGGACGAGGACGTAGCGGCGCGCGCGAACTTTTGCGACGGCGGAGGAACCGTCCGGAGCTTCGTCCACCTTGTGCCCGGCGCGCTCCAACGCCTTCTTGAGCATGGCGCGCAGCTCAGATTTGTCTTCGACCAGAAGCAGAGGTTCCATATTTTTTCTTGTATCACGAACGCGAGCCGCGAAGTGACCGGCCACGCGGCCCTGTGCAGAATTCGCTATCGGGCAATTGCTTGATGCCAGGATCGAAGCAGCCTTGTAGCGCCAACCTTCAGGTTGGCATTCCGTGATAGATCAAAGTTTCGCGATCATGAAGGTGCCCGCCTGAAGGCGGGCGCTACATGGACCGAATCCGGACCTATTGCTGCGGCACAGGCGTCGACGCAGGCGCGGGCTGCGACGGCGGCGTTGCCCAACCCGCATCGCCTCCCGCCTGGTGCAATTCGTCTTGCAGACTGTCGATGTCCGCTTTGTCCTGCGCGACCAGCGCGGTTTTGTCGTCAATCTTCGCTTTTTGATCGTTCAAATCTTGCCGGGAATATTCCTGCTTCAGCGAAGCCATCGGATCGGTGTAGAACTGCTCCTGCTTCAGGTTGTATTCCCGCTGCAAAATATCGAGTTCGTGGCTATCGTCCGCGAGTTTTTTGTACGCGTCTGCGAATTTTCCACGCCAGTAGTCCTCATCCTTGACCGGGGGTTTTTCGCCCGGAGCCCCCGCTTTCGGTGCTTTTGCACCCGCGGCAGGTTTCTTGGTTTGATCTTCAGGCGGGGCAGGCTCTTCACCAACGACGTTGACGGTGCCCGTCAGGGTGTCGAGGTTGTCGTTGTCGATCGTTAGCTTGGCCTTTGGCGCGTTCTTTTTTGCCGCCTGGGCCTTGCGGGCCGCCTCGACCACGTTCTCCTGGTCCTGCTGACCCGCCAGAAAGGACGGGCAGGCCAGGAGCCAGCTTCCCAGAGCAAGTATGATAAGTCTCTTTGAATTCATAGATATTGACCGCCTTTCGGAGGACAAACGGCGGAACATTGCAACACTAGTTTAGATGCGGGCGGCGGCTGAATCAATCACTCTGACAGCTTCTCGTACAAAAGGTAACCATACGATGAATTCGGCTCCGCCCGCCGCTTGATTGCGGGCCTCAATGGATCCTCCGTGCTGGACGACGATCTTTTGCACGACGGCGAGGCCGAGGCCGGTCCCATTGGCTTTCGTGGTGTAGAAGGGCATGAAAATCTTGGTCAGCGATTCGCTGGGAATTCCGGGCCCATTGTCGGCAACCGAAATGCGCTGGCCCTGCAATGGGCCGGATTTGTCTATCTCACCGCGAATAATTACGCGCCCGCCGGCGGGATTGTCCGTTGAAGCTTCCGCGGCATTGCGCGCCAGATTGAGGAGGGCCTGGCGAAGAAGTGCGTCATCGCCGGAGACTTCGCCGAATTCTCCCACGATGACGAAGGGAACGCCCGGCACGAGGTCGCCTATTTCCACCATGATCCGTTCAATCATCGGGCGGAGCGTGACTTGTTCGTCGGCGAGATCGAGGGGGCGCGCAAATTTCAGGAATTCCGTGACCACGTGGGTCAGCGACCGCGTCTGCCTCAGGATCAGTTCGCCATGCTCGTGCAGATCGGTGCCGGGCTGAGCCTCGCTGCGGATCATTTGCGCGTAGCCGGAGATTGTCGCAAGCGCGTTTTTAAATTCGTGCGCGATTCCGGCGGAGAGTTCGCCGAGCGCGGCCAGATTTTCCTTCATGTGAATTTGCTTCTGCAGGGCGGCGAGTTCGGTGAGGTCGCTGAGCAGGCAAATTGCGCCGGTGACTTCATTCGCGCTGTTCTGGATTGGAGAAATGGTCACGCCAAGCTGCCGCAATTCGTGGGAGGGCGTAATGTATTCGACTTCCTCGCGGCGGAACGTGCGGCCGTGTTCCAGGCATCCGGCGACGAGTTCCGTGAGCCGCGATCCGGCGCCGAGGACTTCGCTGTGGCGGCGGTAGGCGAGGGATTTCACGCCCAGGGCGGTTTCGGCCGCGGGATTCGCGCTGGTGATGAGGCCGCTGGAATTGACCAACAGCAAACCCGCGGGCATGTTGCGCGTGACGGCTTCGCTCATGCGCTCGGATTGCTGCGCGCGCTCACGCTCGGAGCGGTGGAGAGTTTCGAGCTCTTTTTCCTGCTCCTTGAGTTTCTTGATGACGGCTTGCATGGAGGCCGTCATGAACGCCGCGGGATTGTCGCTGCGCGGCTTTGCGGCGCCAAAATCATCGCCGGATTTTGCTCCTATCCGGAAATAGCGCCGCGCCAGGACCACCCCGAGTACCGCCGCTGCCAGGAGAGCGAGCAGCAGAGCGCCCAAGAAAACCCAGAGGGAGTTGACTGCGGGCGTAGCGGCCGCCATTAGAGATTCACAATTCACGTCTCACTTCACCGCCAGCAGGGACTCATACCAATGGAGCGCGGGGGTTCCGAAAAAAACAACCAACAGCGCCCCCGCTCCGAGGAATGTACCAAACGGCAATTCGTAATCGCGCCCCTTTTTCGAGACTGCAATCAAAAAGATACCGATCACGCTGCCGAGAAGCGAACCGAGCAGCACCGTCATCATCGTGCGCTTCAAGCCGAGAAACGCGCCCACCGCCGCCATCATTTTCACGTCGCCCAAACCCATGCCTTCGCGGCCGCGAAGTCGAAAATATCCCTCGGCGACCAGCCAGAGCAGGCCGCTTCCGGCAGCCGCGCCAAGCGCCGCATCGGCAAAGGAAAGCGCCATTTGCGGAGGCGGAAAATCGAACCAGCGATTGGCAATCCAGAGCGCCGTGCCGTCCAGCGACTTCGAGAAAAAACTGAAGAGCAAGCCCGCGCCGAGGCCGAAGAAATTTACTTGGTCGGGAAGAATGCGTTCACGAAGATCTGTGATCGTCAGCACGACCAGCAGCGCCGCGAACACGGCCCACTTCAGCGCTTCCACCGTAGGTCCGAAAATGAAATAGCAGGCAAGGAACAGTAGTCCGGTTAGCAATTCCACGGCCGGGTACATCGCGGAAATCTTCGTCTTGCAGTTGCGGCATTTGCCGCCAAGGATGGCCCAGCTCAGGACGGGAATATTGTCGTATGCAGGGATCGCCTTCCCGCATTTCGGGCAGCTCGATGCGGGCATCACAATGGATTTGTCCGCGGGTATCCGCAGGATGCAGACATTCAAGAAACTGCCGATGATCAGCCCAAACAAAAACACGCCAAGAGGGATCACCCTCCGACTGTGCCATACCCGCCGCGCGCGGACAACGCTTGCCGCACAATGCATGAGGCAATCAGGCAACAGCCGTGAGTGGCTACATCACATTTCCGAGCGTC
>Ga0070731_10002831_pt1 | contig 16124 bp, 12 predicted proteins | sample Coa_R1_2_FD_66448 | JGI IMG/M metagenome (GOLD analysis project Ga0070731, IMG submission 66448) | Surface soil microbial communities from Centralia Pennsylvania, which are recovering from an underground coalmine fire - Coalmine... | ecosystem: Environmental > Terrestrial > Soil > Unclassified ...
ACAGCCGCGGGGACAACCGCGGACATCGGGCTGGCTACGGCGCGATCGTGACCTTGATCGAGCCCGTCTGCTTGTCGGCCGCGGTGCGGAACGCCTCGTCGATCCGGTCGAGCGGGAAGCGATGCGTGATCAGCGTCTCCCCGATGCGCTGTCCATGGCGGCGAAGCAGGTCGAGGGCGATGTCGAAGTCGGCGCGCGCGCCGGCGCGCCCGTAGACCAGCGAGCCGAGGATGCGGAGCTCCTTCACGAGCACGAACAGCGCCGGGAACGGCGGCGACTTCGTGAACGCCCCGAGGACACAGATCGTCCCGCCCGGACGGCAGGCCGCGACCGCGGTATCGAGCGTGTCGGCCGTCCCGCCCACCGTTTCGATGACGAGGTCTACCGGGTCGTCGCTCGCCTCGGACATGAGCGCGCTCGGATCGCCGTCGTCGACGACCCGGTCGGCGCCGAGGGCGAGCGCGGCCGCCTTCTGCTGCGGCCGACGCGCGGTGACGACGATCTCGCCGGCGCCACCCGCCCGGGCCGCGAGGACCGCCATGAGCCCGATCGTCCCCGCCCCGAGCACGACCACGCGCTGCCCGATCTCCAGGCCCGAGAGGCGCACGCCGTGCACCGCGACGCCGAGCGGCTCGCTGAGCGCCGCGGTCGCGAAGTCGACGCCGTCCGGGACGCGGAAGCAGTGTCGCGCCGGCATGCGGAGGTAATCGGCGAAGCCGCCCGGGATCGTCATCCCGACGATCCCGATCTTCGGACAGCGCTGGTAGTCGCCGGCGACGCAGTAGCGGCATGTGCCGCAGGTCGCGATCCCCTCGACGGCGACGCGGTCGCCGGGGCGAAGCGTCGTCACCCCGGGACCGACGTCGGCGATCTCGCCCGCGATCTCGTGTCCCGGGCACACGGCCGGGATCATCATCTGATCGTGGTACCAGTGGAGGTCCGACCCGCAGATGCCGCAGTTGCGGACCGCGACGACGACGTCGCCGGGGCCGGGCACGGGACGTGCGACGTCCTCGAGCGCGAGCGCCCCGGGGCCGCGGCACGCGACGGCACGCATCGCGGGTCTAGGGAACGAGCGGGCAGCTCGCGGGTGCGGGCGACGCGGCGGCCTTGAACGAGCCCACCACGTCGGCTGCGCCCGGCGCATCGGCGCACCACGTGACGCCGGTGCCGAGCTGCAGACGAACCGCGATCCGCCCCTGCGCCGGCTCATTCAGCGTGTAGCCGAAGGCCGCGCCGCCGCCGTGGATGACGATTTTGTCGGCCGTCACCACGATGCGCGAGATCGGCGCGGACGCGCCCGGCGCGCTGAAGCGATAGCCGTGCACCGTCGCCTTCCCGAGCTGCTTCCAGCCCGCGGCCGGGAGCGCGATCCGCACGACGTCCGGCGTGAGGCCGGCGGAGTCGTAGACGAGGAGCGCCCCGCCGTTCTGCGTCGGGTCGCCGGAGCTTGCGGCGAGCGGCACCACGACGTGGTGACCCGCGGCCTCGTCCTTCGTCTTCGTGACGAACGTGACCTTGCGCTTCGTCGGACCCCGGTCACGAAGGACGAGCTTCTTTGTCGGAACGAGCGTCGGCGGCGCTCCGGGGACGCTCGTCGGGTCGGCCGGGTCGCTGCCGGCATCGAGCTCGTCGCGATCGAAGAAGCCGTCCCCGTCGCGGTCGACGCCGACGCGCTCGCCCGAGCCCGGCGGGACGCACGTGTACGTCAGCTCCTGGCCCGCGACGGCCGCGAGCGCCCGCAGCGCCGCATCGGAGAGCGGCGTCTCCGCGAACCGGTCGCTCTGGAACGTCCCGTCGCCCAGCCGGTAGTACCCGCGCGCCAAGCCCGCGACGACGCCCTTCACGGTGAGGTCGCACTCGCCAACCGCGGCCCGCGCGACGAGCAGATCGATGCGCGGCCCGGCGACACCGTCCGCCGCGAGCGTGATCTGCTGTCCGACGACCGGCGCGAGGTTCGAGTCGAAGGCGAGCAGGAACTGCTCGACGTCGCGCCGCTGCTGGTCGGTCTGGAAGCCGACCGCCGAGCCGCCGAAGCTCGTGTTGGAGAAGACCTTCCCGTGCAGGAAGTGGAAGATCGTGTCGACGGTGCCGTCGTGCAGGAAGCCGAAGCCGCGGATCTGATCGCCCTGGAACGGCTCGTTCTCCGGATCCGCGATCGGAATGTCGACGACACCGAACATGCCAACCTTCTGGTAGAGGTTGCGAAGGTGGGGGATCTTCACCACCTGCTCCTCGTTCTCGAAGCTGCAGTGCTTGCTGGTCCCGAACTCGCCTTCCGCGGGATCGAGCTCGTGGCAGCCCTCGCACGTGAAACCGGTCGCCTGGCCGAAGATGTCGCCGCTGTTCAGGCCGTCGGAGCGGCGCCCCGGGTCGCTCGCCATCGTACCGAGGAAGAAGTCGTGCCCGGCCTGCTGCGATGCGTTCAGCGAGTTGTCGAGCGCGCGGTTCGGGTTCGGCGGCAGCATGATCTGGAGCGCGAAGTCGGTGAACTTCTGCATGTCGGCCGGATCGAGCTGGGAGTCGCGGCCGTTGAGGTTCGGGAACGCTACGTTGAAATTGTTGAAGTTCACGACCTCATCGAACGCCGACGCCGCCGTCCCGGGCGGGTTCGAGCGGTCACCGCGCCAGTGCATCGCGCCGCTGCCCTTGAGGCCGCGCAGCGTCTGCGTCGTCATCGGGCCCTTCATGGGATGGAAGTCGGCCACCTGACCGGTGCCGTTGATCGGCGTCGGCATCACGATGAAGCCGGTCGTGATCGCGATCGCGAGGTTGATCGGGATCGGGTTGTGCTTGACGGCATCGTCCGGGTTCCCGAGGTTCCAGGCCAGGTCGTCCATGTCGCCGAAGATGTGGCAGCTGGAGCACGACGCCTCGCCGTTGCTCGACGTGTTGTTCGCGTCGTAGAGGAACGGCCGCCCGGCGACGACGCTCGCCGGCTCGGGGTTGTAGAGCGGCAGGTGCGCGGTCTCGCTGTGCAACCCGAGATCGACCACCGACACGGCATCGTCGAAGCGGGTGAGGACGTAGAGGCGGTTCCGTGCCGCGTCGAGCACGAGGCCGCTCGGCCCGCCGCCGCTCACCGGGATGTAGCCGGCGCTCGCCGTGACCGGGTCGAAGCTGTCGGCCGCGAGCGCGGCCGTGTCGAAGACGCCGACCTTGCTCGACCCGAACGCGGCGACGAAGAGCGTCGTGCCGTCGGGCGAGACCGCCATGCCGACCGGGGTCGCGAGGCTGTGATCCTTCACGCCCACGGGCGCGGGCAGCACGGAGTAGTCGATGTGCTTGTTCAGGTGGCGCGGCAGGACGCTCGCGCCGGACAGGACCGTGATCCGCGCCTCGGCGAGGTGGCCCTGAACGGTGCTCCCGCCGAAGACGCCGGGGCCCTCGAACAGTCGCTCGTTGCGTGACTCGGTGTTCGAGACGTACACGGCGCCGCTCACCGGGTTGACGGCCATGTTGAAGAGGACGGTCCCGACGCCGCTGAACGTCTGTGTCGTCGCGAGCGTTCCGGCATCGATCGCGAAGACGTCGTCGTCGGGCAGGCTGAAGCGGACGCCCTGGCTCCAGTCGCGACCGAGCGTGTCGACCCACTTCGTCCCGTCGAACTGGACGATGACGCTGGTCTCGGGCGCCTGCTCGCCCGTCGCGTCGGTCGACGGGCCAGGCACACCGCCGGGCAGCACGAAGCCCTGCGACGTCGTGCACGGACCGGCGCTCGAGAAGCCGTTGCACACCGCGCCCTCGCTGATGCTCGTCGTCCGGTTCCCGGACTTGAAGACGGCGGCGTAGACGGTGCCGCCGTCCGGGCTGGTCGCGAGGGCACGCGGCGTGTCGCCGAAGAGCGTCACGATCGCGACGGGCAGCCCGCCGAGCACGGTGCCGAGGTTGTTGGTGTCGAAGACCCACACGTCGGCGCGCCCGACGCCCGGTGTGGTGAGCTGCGGATCGCCCGCCCCCGGCACGCCGGCGAGGTCGGGGCTCGTCCGTTGCTGGCCACGGTGTGCGGTGGTGATGAACGCGCGCCCGGCGCCGGCGAAGACGATGTCGCGCGGCTCGTCACCGACGAGCAGCGTGCGGGTCACGCGCGGCGGAGACGACGCGACGTCGACGATGCTCACGCTGTCGGAGAGGTTGTTCACCACCCAGACTTCGTCGTTCGAGCGCGCCGCGACCGCTACCGGCTCGACGCCGACCGGGACCGACGCGTCGTGCATGAGCCCGCCGGCGTCGACGTCGAAGATCTCGAGGCGGCCGTCCGGGGTGTCGACCGCGAAGAGCTTCGTCCCGTCAGGCGACAGGGCGAGCGGTCGAACCTGCCCGCTCTCGAAGGTGGTGAAGGAGCCTGCGAACGCCGTTCCGCCGATCAGGAGCGACGCGACCGAGATGCGAGCGAGGCGCTGCCACATGGGCGCTCGGTACCATAGATGAAACGTCCGGAAAATCGCTCCCGGAACGAACGGGCGCCTGCGGGCCCGAGCGGTCGCTTCCCAGCCCCGACCGGCGGGCCGGTGCGTCAGTGCCCCCGCCCGTGCGTGACCTGGACCCGTACGTCCGCGTTCTCGCTCGCGAGCCGATCGCGCAGGAAGCAGCGCGCGGAGCGCGAGTGGTGGAGCGTGGACTCGAAGAACGCCGCCTCGACGGTCTGCGTCAGCAGCTGCTCGCGGGTCGCCAGCATCGGCGGATTGGACGGGACGGGATCCTTGCAGATGCGGGAGCAGGAGATGTCGGTCGTCGTGATGCCCTGCGCGGGTCCGCCGAGGCCATCGAACGGGTTTCCCCAGCTCGCGATGTTCGAGAGGAGCGAGCAGCCGATCGTGTCGTAGCTCACGAGCGAGGGGAACGTGATCAGTCCCGCGAACGCCGTGTGCGTCGCGTGCACGAGCGTGACGAGCGTCGCCGGGGACCGGAGGAGCTGCAGCGCGGGCAGCGCGTTCGCATCGGGCGGGAGGATCAGGTCCTGCTCGCCGACGAGCGTGAGGAGCTTCGGCCGCTTGGTCGCGAAGAACTTCTTGTTGATCGCGCACGCCCCGCCCGGCGCGATCGGCAGCGAGGCGCGGATGCGGCGGTCGCGGAGGGTCGGATGGTACGTGACGAGCAACGTCGTCACGGCGCCGAGCGACAGCCCGGTGGCGCCGATCCGGTGCCGATCGACGCCGCGGTGCAGCCAGTCGTTCGTGTCGTGCGACTCCGCCACCAGCTGGTCGATGACGAAGCTGACGTCGCCCGCCTGGTTGTGGACGTCGCCGAGGAATGGTCCGTTGGGATTCCCGATGAAGGTAGTGTTGGTCAGCGGGAAGTCGATAGCAGCGACGACGAACCCGCGGCTCGCGAGGATGCGCGCGTAGTAGGCCTCGCCCATCCGGTTGTCGAGGAGTCCCGGGCTGCTCATCACGAGCGGGAACGGCCCACCCGGCGCGAGGGCGACGTCCTCCCCATCGCTCGCACCGGGATACCAGACCTCGGTCACGAGCTTGCGGTCGGGCGCGCCCGCGTCACTCCCGTGCGGCGGCGTCGCGCGCGTCGTGTCGACCAGCATGAGCGTCCGCTCGCCGACCGGGTAGTGGCCGGGCGCGCCGAACGCGGCGCTGGTCGCGTCGGCCGGACACGCCGCGCGGGCAAGCGACGGCAGAAGCAGCAGGATGAAAAGGCGAGCCATTCCGATCACCAGCCCGTGTGGTGCTGCTCGATGACGGCCCGCACCCGCGCCGCAAGCGCGTCGCGATCGTCGTAGGAGAGCCCGGCGGTCGGGATCGGCGCCTCGATGACGATCTCGGCCTCGCCCGGCAGCACGCTCAGCTGGCTGCCGCGCGGCATCAGTCGACGTGTCCCGCGGCATACGACCGGCACGATCGGGAGCCCGCTCGCGATGGCGAGGACGAACGCGCCCTTCTTGAACGGCAGGAGCTGGCCGGTCCGGCTGCGCGTCCCCTCGGGGAAGATGACGACCGAGTCGCGCTCGGCGCCGGCGCGGTTGAGCGCCTGGATCGCGTGCTCGGGCTGATCGCGCTCGATCGGCACCATGCCGAGCGTGTCGAGAACCGCGCCGACCACCGGATGGCTCCAGAGCTCGCGCTTGGCGGCGAAGCGCGTCCGGCCCGGCAGGTGTCCGAGGAGGAGCAGGATGTCCAGATGGCTCTGATGGTTCGGCGTGAACACGAAAGGACCACCACCGGCTATGTTCTCGCGCCCACGCATCGTGACCTGCACGCCGAGCAGCCAGGCCAGCGTCCGCGCGCGCGCCTTCGCGAAGCGCCACGCCAGATCGCGGTTGCCGGTCGTGCGATGGACGGCGACCGCGACCGCCGCCATCGCGACGAGCATGCCGCGGAAGAGATGCGGCGAGAGCGCGACGCGCAGCCCCGAGACGAACGCCGCGGCATCGGAGCCGAGCGCAGCCTCGGCGGACCGGTCGGTCGACATGTGCCGAGGCGAGTAGCAGGTTTGCGCCCGGCGCGCGATCACCGCGCGCCGGGCGCGTGATTCGACTACGAATGCGGTGCGGTGCACTCCGTGCCGCCGCACACGTCGGTGATGGTGCCACCCGTGTGCTGCAGGAAGTTCGACTTCTGCGTCCGCGCGTCGACGTCGCTGCGCGGGTCGCCGTGCGGATCCCACGAGTCGCACGTGTTGCCGGCGCCGCAGTCGGCGTTGACCGAGCACGCCTGGGCGATGTTGTTCGAGCAGCGCCCGGGCTTCGGGGCGGTGTTCGTCGTCGGCGGCGTCGGCGCGCCGCTGTCCCAGACGACGATCCCGGATGCGTCGTACGGATAGGAGGGGATCGCCGGGATGCCGTAGAGCGGCGTCACCTCGTAGCTCCGCCCGGCGGCCAGTATCGGCGTGTGCACGAAGAGCCCGAGCGTGCGCGCCTCGATCTCGGTCGCGACGTTCGCCACCTGGTGGTCGCCAAACGCCTCGTGGACTAGCACCTTGTGGGCCGGCGTATTCTCGTACGGGTCACTCGTGATGTGGTGCGCGTAGCCGTTCGGGTCGGAGCGATCCCACAGCATCTGGATGAGGTCGAGCAGAAGGGGCCGCGTGAGCTGGTTCGAGTAGCTCGGGTACAAAATCAATGCGTAGTTGGAGAAGTCGGTACTGCGGGTGAGCAGCAGCGAGTAGTTCATCGCCGGCACACCGAGGACGCCGCGCGTGATGTCCTGCGCGATCGCCATTACGGTGCCGCCGAAGATCCCACCCTGGCTGTTGCCGTCATAGAAGACGTCGCTCGTGTCGATGACCGCCCCGCCGACGGAGTCCTGGAACGCCGCATCGGAGTCGAAGCCGTTCGGATCCTTCATCAGGCGCGCGAGATAGAGCTGGTCGAGCATCGATTGCTGCAGCCGGTCGGTGAGCGCCGGGAACTTGGAGAGGTCCTGCAGGATGCTGATCGCAGTCGCCACGTCCTCGTCCGACATACCGATCCACTTGGTGGCGCAGAAGACGAAGTTATGCTCGTTCCCCATGTCCTCGACGTTCCCCGCGCTGACCTCCGTGTTCGAGCCGAGGAGCCCGTGGCCGTAGATGGAGCCGCGCGCTGGAACGGCAGGTCCCGCGTGCGACGCCAGTGCGGCGCGGGGGATGTTGCAGATGAACGAGGCCGGCTGCGGCGTCGACTGGTGCGTCGGGAGCCCGTTCGGGTCGAGGATGAACTTCGCCGGCGGCGTCGTGCTGTCGACGTAGCGTTCGACGTCGTACGTCCCGACGACGCGGCGGAAGATGTCGGAATCGATGCCATTGGAGGCCGTGTTGCAGGAGCCAGTGCCACCGCCGACGCAGTCGGCGTCCGTCGCGCACGCGCCATACGGCGGGCTACCAGCCGTGCAGGGGTGCTCGAGGACATTGGTCACCGTGAAATTCGGCGCGTTCGACCCGAGGCGCGCGAACCCGTCGTCGCGGATGAAGAGCAGGCGCTCGCTCAGGTTCCGCTTGCTCGCGACCGTGAAGTCCCATGCGAGGTAGAGGTCGGTGCGCGGAACGCCGGCGAGGTTCAGGATTCCGAAGAGCTCCTCCATGTGGTCACGGCGCACCTCCTTCACCGGATCCGGCGGCGAGAAGGGCATTTGGTCGCGGTAGGCGACGAAGTCGGGATTCGGCGTGAGGACCGTGCCGCTCGAATCCTTCAGGCTCCGCAGCGCGACGATGTAGCGCGTCCCCTCTTCGAGGTTGACCGACGGATGGATGATGAGCGACTGGTTCGGCGCCGTCGTGTTCGCGTCGAGCTCGGCGAACAACAGCTGATGCTCGAGCGTGGTGGCGTTCACCAGCACGATCGGGGCATTCGCGTTGAGCGACTGCGCGATGTCCGTGACGGGTGGCGCGCCGGTCATCCCGAGGTCGAGATTCGGCACGCGCGTCAGGATGCCCGGGCCGGGGCTGAAGCCGTCGTTCAGGTCTTGCCCCGTCGGATCGATCGGGACGTTGTGGTTGTTCTTCGGCGTCGCGGTCGACTTGATGTTGACGCGCTTCCCGGTGTCGGTGGTCGCGTCGGCGATCGTGAAGTAGTCGTTCGGGAAAGGATAGAGGCACGCCGCCGTGTCGAGGAAGTCGCACGGGCACGTGCAGTCGGCGCTGCACGTCACACCCGGACCGCACGGCGAGCCGGCGTCGCACTGCTCGCCGACCTCGACGGAGCCGTTGCCGCATACCTGCGGGCAGAGGTCGGTCGGGTTGCCGGCCAGGTCGGTGACGACGAGCTGATTCACGCACTCGGTGTCGATGAGGCTCTCGATCGTCGACTCCGCGCCGTCGCCGGTGCAGCCGCTCACCTTCGTGAACGCCGTCGAGAACTTGGTCTCGGCTTTCGTGAGACACGCGGTGTCGACCGGGACGCCCTTGAGGGCCGCCTTGGCGTAGCAGCCGAGCTTACCTTGCGCCTTCTTGCCGGCGGCCTTGAGCCGCGCCGCCTCGCACTTGCTCGGCCCCGCGTCGGGTAGCGCGGCGCGCACCTTGTCGCGGCAGTCGTCGGCGCCGTTCTCGCAGTTGAACTGGACGCCGGCGCACGTCCCGGCCTTCGCGAACGCGGCCTGGAACTTCGCGACCACCTTCGCGTCGCACGGAGCCTGCTGGCTCGGGTCGCCCTTCACAGCAACCTTCGACTGGCAGCCGAGTAGGCCCGCCTCCTTCTTGGCGATCGCCTTCAGCTTCGCGCCGACGCACTTGTCGGCAGCGGCGTCACCGGCGGTGAACGCAACGGCGAGAACGGCGATTCCGAGGGCGAGGTGGCGGGTCGAGTACGGCAGCATTGGCGAGCGTCCTCCTTTGTCGGCGCACCGCGGCAAACGCCGCGCGCGCATTCGGGCGGGTTTACGCCGGCGCGAGCCGGCCGGTCAATCAGAATTTCCGCCGTCGCGTGCGAGCGGGCCCAGTGAGGACTGAATGGTCAGAAGGCGGCGCTGTCCCGCTCGAGCGCCCCGGCACCGAGGAGAATGGTCGGATAGCGCACACCCGCGCGCAGCTCGTCCTCGCCGGCCGGGCCGACGAGCAGCGCGGCGCCGCTCCCGAGCCCGGTGAGAACGCCGGAGCTCTGCGACGCCACCGGCGTGGCGACCGGGCCGTCCGCGCCGTCGGCGAGTCGCACGCGCACGAACTCGGTGAGACCGCGCGCCTTGCGCGTCGCGCGCGCGAGCGTCGCGGGCACCCACGGAAGGTGGATGCGCTGGTGTCCCTGCATGCGACGGAGCGCGGGACGGACGTACACGTAGAAGCAGACGAGCGCCGAGACGGGATTCCCCGGCAGCCCGAAGACGAGACGGCCGCCGAGCCGACCGAAGGCAAGCGGCTTCCCCGGCTTCTGCGCGACCTTCCAGAACACCTGCTCGACCCCGCGCGTCGCGAGCGCGTCCTTCACGAGGTCGAGCTCGCCGACCGACACGCCGCCGCTCGTGAGCACGACGTCGGCGCGCAGCGCGTCCGCCAGGCGCGCATCGATCTCGTCTCTGCGGTCGCGAACGAGCGGGAGGACGAGCGCATCGGCGCCCGCCTCGCGCACCGCGGCGGCGAGCGTGTAGGCATTCGAGTTGACGACCTGCCCCGGGCCGGGCGGCTCGTCGACCTCGACCAGCTCCGAGCCGGTCGACAGGATGGCGACGCGCGGGCGCTGGTGCACGAGGACGGTGGCGCGTCCCACCGATGCGAGCACACCGACGTCCGCCGGACCGAGGACCGTGCCGGCCGCGACGACGACGTCTCCCGGCGCGACGTCCTCGCCCGCTGCGCGCACGTTCGCACCGCGCGCAGGCGCGACGCGGACGACGACCGTCCCGTCGCGCTCCTCCGTGTCCTCGACCCGCACGACGGTGTCGGCTCCGGGCGGAATCACGGAGCCGGTGAAGAGCTTCACCGCCGTTCCCGCGGCGACCGGCGTCGACACGACCGTACCCGCCGGCTCGACCGCCGCGATCCGGAGACGCGCCGGCGGCGTGCCGAGGTCGGCGTGACGGACCGCGAAGCCATCCATCGCGGAGTTCGCGGCGCCGGGGACGGCACGGCCGGACACCACGTCTTCCGCGGCGACGCGGCCGAGTGCCGCGTCGAGCCCGACGCGCTGCGTGTCGAGCACGCGCGCTGCCTCGCACACGTGGGCGAGCGCATCGCCGACGGCGATCACGGGCGAGCGATAGCCGGCGGCCCCAGCAGGGTCAACGCGGCGTCCTTCCTGGACACGGCGGAACGGCCGGGCTAGGCCGTCCCGCATGTCGATCCCGACGGACGGCACCACGACGCTGAACGGCCTTCGCTTCCACTTCCTCGACTGGGGGACGGCCGGCGCGCGGCCGCTGCTGCTCCTGCACGGCGGGGCGCAGACGGCGCACAGCTGGGACGAGGTCGCGCCCGACCTCGCACGCGACCATCACGTGCTCGCGCTCGACCAGCGCGGACACGGCGACTCGGACTGGGCGCCGGAGGGGCAGTACCGACGGGACGACTTCGTCGCCGACGTGCTGGCGTTCCTCGACGATCGCGGCTGGGCCGCGCCGACGGTCATGGCGCTCAGCCTCGGCGGTCTGAACGCGATCGCCTTCGCGGCGGCGCACGCCGACCGCCTCCGCGGCCTCGTCGTCGTCGACGTCGCGCCGACGGTCAACCGCGCCGGCGGGCAGGCGATCGCCGCGCAGCTCGCACACCGCGAGTTCACGTCGTTCGAGGAGGCGGTCGCGCGCGCGCAGGCGTTCAACCCGCTGCGCAGCTCGGCGAACATCCGCGAGCGCCTGCGGCACGCGCTGCGCGAGACACCCGAGGGACGCTGGACCTACAAGTTCGACACGCGCATCGGGAGCGGCGGGCTCGAGAGCGACTTCGAGAAGCTGTGGACACAGGTGCGCGAGATCCGCTGTCCGACGCTCCTCGTCCGCGGCGTGCAGAGCGCGATTCTCTCGCGCGAAACGGCGGCGCGCTTCGTCCGCGAGCTGCCGGGCAGCGACCTCGTGGAGGTACCGGACGCGGGGCACTCCGTCATGGGCGACAACCCGACCGGGTTCATCGCGGCGGTGCGTCCGTTCCTCGCCCGCCAGGGGCTCTGAGCTGCGCGGGCTTCCGCGCCAGATAGAGGTATTCGACGACGCGCGCGCGGAAGCCGGCGGGCCAACGCGAGCAGGCCTCCTCGCCGAGCCGCCGGAGGAAGTCGCCGTAGCGCTCGCCGCTGAAGCGGCGGATCCACTCGAGCGTACCGACGTAGCCGTGGAACGACTCCGCCGTGAAGGCGAGCTCGCTCTCCACGACGACCGCCGGCTCGGCCACGAGCGCCGAGCCGGCGAACGGCTCGGGCGGATGGACGGTGAACCCGTCGCCGAGCACGGGCAGATCGCCCGCGACCTCGCGCAGCACCTCGCCGACCAGCCGCATGTGTGGTTGGCCGGGTGCGTCGTAGCGCCAGAAGAGCGCCGCCCAGCCTTCGGGCGCGAGGACACGCCCGACTTCGGCGAGCGTCGGAACCGGCGCGAACCAGTGGAACGCAGTGCCGCACGTGGCGAGCGCGACCGTCGCGTCGCGGAGCGGGAGGGCCTCGGCCGCCGCGCGGGCGACGGGGAAGTGGCCCGCACCGAGCCGGCGTGCCTCGGCCAGCATCGGCGCCGAGAAGTCGACGCCGACGGGCCGCCAGGCGCGACGGGCGAGCGCCGTGGCGACGAACCCGGTCCCGCACCCGAGGTCGAGGGCCGCGCGCCCACCACCCGCGCCGGCGCGCGCCTCGATCGCATCGTACAGCGCGCCCGAGTAGTCGGGCCGGTAGCGCGCGTACGTCAGCGCCTGGCGCCGGAAGTCCGGCGGCTCGTCGCAGCGCGGCAGGGAGAACTCGCGCACGCCGCCATCCGAGCGGACACCGCGGCACGGGTCAAGCAACGGCTTGCGCCGCGGCCGTGTCCCGTCGCATAGCTCGCCGGCGATGAAGTTCGATCTCCTCTACGAGCTGCAGATGCCGAAGCCGCACGACGAGCGCAGCGAGTACCGCTGCTACCACCAGGCGCTCGAGCAGATCGAGCTCGCCGACCGCCTCGGGTACGACACGGTGTGGGAGGTGGAGCACCACTTCCTGAACGAGTTCGCGCATTCGTCGGCGCCCGAGGTGTTCCTGTCGGCGGTCGCGCAGCGGACGAAGCGCATCCGCCTCGGCCACGGCGTCGTCCTGCTGCCGCATCGCTTCAACCATCCGATCCGGGTCGCCGAGCGCGTCGCGGCGCTCGACCTCCTCTCCGACGGGCGGGTGGAGTTCGGCACGGGCCGCTCGAGCCAGTACGAGCAGGCGGGGTTCGAGGTCGAGACCGAGGTCTCGCGCGAGATGTGGCAGGAGTCGCTCGAGATGATCCCGCGCATGTGGACCGAGGACCCGTTCGAGTGGCACGGCCGCTTCGTGAACGTGCCGCCGCGCAGCATCCTGCCGAAGCCGCTCCAGAAGCCCCACCCGCCGATCTGGATGGCGGCGACGAGCCCGGCGTCGTGGGAGATCGCGGGCCGGAACGGGATCGGCATCCTGGGGCTCACGATCTTCGTGAGCGTCCCGCAGCTCGAGGACCGCGTCCGCGCCTACCGCGCCGCGCTACGCGAGGCGAAGCCCGTCGGGCGCTTCGTGAACGACAAGGTCGGCGCCTTCACGATCGTCCACGTCGCCGAGACGCGCGCGCAGGCGATCGCCAACGGCGGCCCCGAGGCCGCGATCAACTACCTCCTCTACGCGTTCCGTGTCCTCGGCGGCTTCGCGGACCCGAGCGGACGCGGCATGCAGCGCGAGTACGCCGATCTCGAGATCAAGAGCACGCCCTACCGCGATCTCATCGCGAAGGAGTACCCGATCATCGTGAAGATGCAGCGAGGCGAGTGCACCTTCGAGGACCTGGACGCCGAGGACATGGTGATCGTCGGCGACGTCGACCACTGCATCCGCAAGGTCGAGCGCTACAAGAAGGCCGGCCTCGACCACTTCATCGCGCTCATGCAGGCCGACCGCATCCCGCACGAGGCGGTGCTGCGCTCGATCGAACTGTTCGCGACCGAAGTCGCGCCGCGATTTCGCTAGTACGCGGCGCTGCTGCCGCCGTCCGCGTTGATTCCGCGCATGCGGGCGAGGTCGCGGATGGCCTTCCACGCGAGCTTCGAGGGCTCGGCGTGCGAGTTCTCCCACCGGTTGACCGTGGAGACCGTGACGGCGATCTGGTGCGCGAACTCCTCCTGCGTCATGCCGAGCTGCTGGCGGAGCGTGCGGATGAGACTGCGCGTGCTCTCGGGCATGCCGCTGACCGAGCAACCCACGTGCCACCAGCCGCGCCGCTGCGCGCGTGGGCCGACGCGGCGATCGCCGCAGCGCGAGCGGCAATAACGCGGCACAGCGGCGATTCGTCGGCGCCGCAGCTTGCGCATCGCCGCGGCACATCGCTAAGGGGCGGCATGCTGTTTCTGCACGAAGTGCACGACGTCGTCGGTGGGAAGATGGACGAGTTCGCCGAAGCGGTGCGCGGCGAGTGGCGCCCGCTCGTCGAGGAGCATCGCGAAGCGCGCCTCCTCTGGTTCTGGCACCTCACGCACGGCACCGGGCCGAGCTACCAGGCCGTCTCGATCACGGCGGTGCGCGACTGGCAGACGTGGGGCGCGCTGGTCGAGCGGAGCGCGACCGACCCGCGCTTCGTCGCCTGGCGGCGGCGGGTGTGGACGCTCCGGCGCGAGGTGACGGCGAAGCTGCTCACACCCGTCGCCTGGTCGCCGCTGCAAGAGGTCGATCTCACAGAAGCGGCGCGCGGGTCGGATGTCGAGGCGCCGGCCATGTACCTGCACGACACCGGCTGGCCGTTCACCGGCAAGCTCGACGAGTACGTCGCCGCGCTCGGCTCGGTCTTCTACCCGCAGACGCAGCGCTCGCGGATGATCTCGGTCGCCGCGTGCTGGACGGTCGCGCCGGGGACGGGCCGCCATCACGAGGTCGTCCTCCTCCAGCGGATCGAGGACTGGGAGCAGTTCTCGCGCCTGCTCACGCGCGGCGAGCAGGGCGCGCAGCGCGGCGGCTGGATGGAGGAGGGCCTCCGCTACCGCGACCGCTGGGAGTCGAAGCTGCTCCGCTGCGCGCGCTGGTCGCCGCGACAGTAACCGAATCAGCCGTTCGGCTCGACCGGGAAGCTCATCACGTCACAGTTCCCGCTCGTGTCGGCGTCGTAGTAGCCGCCCGGCATGATGCACATGTCGTCGTCGGAGGTGAACCCGAACGCGAGGTTCGCCGGGACGCACTTCCCCGTACCGAATCCGGCGCAGTCGGCGTCCGAGGAGCAGCGACGCGCAGCCGCTTGCCGGGTCGCCTCGTCGAAGGTGAGACCCTTCAACACCAGGGAAAAGATGCTCGCGCCCGGCGCGACGCCGGGCGTCACCTCGCACCCCATCTTCACCGGGCGCTGAGCATCGGCCCCAGTGTTGTCGTGCGTGCAAGTGTAGCGCAGGAACTCCCCAGGGTGGATCGCCATCCCACCCCCGTTGCCCATCAACGAGACCTGCGGAGGGTCCGTGTACTGCGTCGTACGTAGGAGATCGGCACTCAGCACTTCCTCGTTGGGAGGAGTGAAGCAAAGGGTGTTGACCGGTCGAGTGGGCGTCGACTTGACGAGATCGACCGTAAACAGAACCCCGCGCTTGTGCATGTGCGATGTGATACCCACCACGCACGCGGTCGCGTTCTTGTCCGGCACCGAGCCACCGCCAATCGATGTCCCCTGCCCGAACTTCGCGCTACCCGGACCCCAGTAACAGTGCTCGCTCGACTGTTGTCCCGGCGCGACGCCGATGTACGCGTTGGCGGTCACCTCGAAGATCGGCAGCACAAACCGGCGCACCGTGTGCGGCTTCGCAGCAACGAGCGTCAGCTTGACGGCGGCTCGCTTCGGCTTGTCGCCGCTGTTGATCCAGTGGCTGTTCAGGATGATACCGAGGACCTGCTTCCCGGAGCCGCTCGCCGTGGGGGTGAGTTGCTGCGCCAGCCCCTCGCCGAACGTCGTCACGAGCTTGACCGCCTGCGCGCCGGCGATGAGCGTGCGCGCGTTCGGGTCCGGACCGAAGTCGAGGCAGGCCTTGCTGTCGACGATCTCCCCGCGCTTCGGGAAGCCGTCGACGCTCGTGCCGGTATAGACCCAAGCCAGGAAGTGATGAGTCGTGAAGTGCTTGTCCCCGCCCACGTTGACGACCACGCTCTTCTGGAAGTTGAACTGTTCCTTCATCGGGACCGGGACGAACGTGCAGACCTCGCGGTCGGTGTGCGGCTGGACGACGAACGATGGGACCCTCATCCGGATCGTCCGCTTGGCGGCGGCCGGGGGAGGCGAGATCGCGCTCGCGAGGGCGGCGACGGCAAGCAAGGCGAGGGCACGGGGGCTCAGCATCGGCCGATGCTAGCTACCCCGGCGGTCGCGTCAACCAGGACTGGCCCGAACGGTCGAAAACCGTGCGCGACCGGTCACTTCGCGAACGCCGGCATCACCTCGCGCACGAACAGCTCGAGCCCGTTCCAGTCGAAGGGCGCCCGGAGGGCGAGGTTGACCCACTCGGCACCGGCCGCGGTGTAACTACGAATCCGCTCTACCACCTCCGGCGGCGTCCCGACCAGGATCCCGGGCCGTACGAAGTCGGTCATGGGGCCGAACATCAAACGGAGATTGTCC
>Ga0070731_10002832_pt1 | contig 16119 bp, 13 predicted proteins | sample Coa_R1_2_FD_66448 | JGI IMG/M metagenome (GOLD analysis project Ga0070731, IMG submission 66448) | Surface soil microbial communities from Centralia Pennsylvania, which are recovering from an underground coalmine fire - Coalmine... | ecosystem: Environmental > Terrestrial > Soil > Unclassified ...
GTGTCCGGCCCGCAGAGAATGCCCGGCATACTTGGCGGCATCAAGCCCGGCGCGGTCCGCCAGCTTCTTTACGACGCGTGCCACATCGATACCGCACAAGCGGCCCGGCTGCACTTGCCCATGGCGATTGAGCGACCGGAACAGCGGCCCGCTCGTTACGCCCGCCTGTTCCACCCACGATTGAATAACGCGTACTGGGCAAGTCTCAGGATTTGATCCATAAGGAATGCCTATCTTGCGGCCCGCCCCCTGCTGATCCGTTTTCGACCTGCGCAAGGTGACCGTCAGGCCGTCTTTGGAAAATGTGCAATCTTCCACGTCTAGCGCCACCAGCTCCGACCGGCGGAATGCGCCCGCGAATCCGAGCAGGATTAGCGCACGGTCCCGTGCGCCGATTATGCCCGCGTCCGTCTCGTCAATCATGGTGCGAATATCCGCCGTCAATGCTGCCGTCTTTTGTGTGGGTGCCGTGCCCATCGTGCGCCGAATCCCTTTGATGGTGTTCGTGACAATCCCGTGATGCGTTGGTGATTCCAATCCAACCGCTTTATGCGCTTCGCATACTGCATTCAATCTCCGTTGAATGCTGCCCACCTTTAACCGTCCGGCGCATTCCGCGATGTATGACGCGACGGTTTCAGGACTGGCGGGCAGGGGAGAGACGGCGTGTGACTCGCACCACGCGCAGAAGTGCCGCCAATCGCTCTGGTAGCCCCGTAGCGTGTTCTCTGCCTTCGATGCCCGGATGTACGCCCGGACCTGATCGAGTGAGGGCGCGCTGGGCGAGGTGACCGGCGGGAGCGGAACGATGTCCGCCCCCTCTACCCCGTTATCTTGTATTGGGCCGATTATCTCAGTGCCCGGTTTCATGCCGCCACCTCATCAACGGCGTGTGCTGTTTCATCCGTCCGGCCCGGCTTGAAGTGATGCCTCTGTCCGTTGAGCAGTTCGAGTTCGCGCCAGTATTCCAGTTCCGCGCGGAGTTCTTCGTCGGCCATGCCAGCGAGTTCCTGATAACGTTCCTGCCGCATTCGCCAATACGCCGTTTGAGCGTTTCGCCGTTCGCGGTTCTCCGGCAAGAACCAGGCCACCTCTAACGCCCGCTCCCTACAACGTTGCGCGGCAATAAGAGGCGGCAGGATCGAATGCCGCGTTTCCGCCTGCCTGCGCGGTTTCGCCGTCCCGCTTGCCGTAACCAGGACGCGAGAGTTATCGCCCGCGAGGTGTAATTGCACGTCGTAGCAAAGACCGTCGCGGTGTAGTGACCGGCAGATTTCCGCAAACCTGCGCCAAGCCTTATCAAAGCGCCGCTCGTCCCGCGCGCTTTCGACGGGAGTGTAAATCAGATATCGCCCCGTCATGCTGCCACCTCCGCGGTGCGCTCGGATGCCCGGATGAGGTAGTCCGCGGCCTGTTGCGCCTTTGATGCGGCCGTGAAAATGGCCCGCTTGTCGGCCTTCAGGACTCGCAGCCACGACTGGATGTATTGCGCGTGATCGGGCCGGGGTTCGCTGCTGAGCCCCAAATGCGCCAGCGTAAAGGCGGCCGTCAACTCTGCGATCAGCTCTTCCACGCTGTAGGCGTTATCACCGAACCGTTTCCCCAATTCGCGATTGCATCGGCCGGCTGCGGCTGTCCAGTGGCCGGTTTCATGCGCACGAGTGCTGTAGTAATCCACGGGAGTAAAGAACGCGGCAAACGGCGGCAGGGTGATTGAATCGGAATCGGGCGAGTAGTACGCGCGGTTTCCCTGGTGGAGTACGCGGGCGTTGATTCGAGCGAAGAACTGGTCGGCGGACTCGATGCGTTGCTCGACAGGCGTCTCCGGCTCTACTTTTGGCGTGTATCCGTCCACCTGGCCGGCATTGAACACGGAATACCCGCGAGTGAACAGCAGCCGCGATCCGGACGTGGGCACGTCGTTGCCATCGTCGGTCTCGGTTGTGCGGTTGGCAAACTTCCAGAACACTACTAGCGTGGCCTTTTCGCCTTTGCGAACCTGTGCGCCGCGTTCGTGCCATTGCTGGTACGTTCCCCATTCCCCACGTTCGTAACCCTTAGCTTGCGCGGCAGCCCACAGGCATACGGTATTGATGCCCCGGTATGGTTTCCTGCTCGTTACGTTGACGGGAGAGAATGCGAACTTGCCCGAAGTGTGCCACGGCATGCGCCAGTTGCTGACGCCGGCTTCAATTGCGTTGATGATTTGGGACGTGACGCGTGCGTAAACGTCCCGCTGTTCGGTTGAGGTATTCTCGGCTGTAGACATCGTGTTGTCTCCTGCAACTCGGTGTTTAGGGGCCGTGCCAAGTTCGAGCTTGACGCGGTCCCGATTCGCTCTGATGTTCGATTCCTTGGACTAATCGAACATCAGAACCGACGCAATACTAGATCGAAAGGGAGTTGAGATACAAGAGGTAAGTTGTGCTTTGTCGATGATTTTTCCGGCATTTTGAGACGGCAGGCTATCGAATAGAAAGGCCGGATTCATCAATTGGACACCGATTCGAAACCGGACCATTGGTTCGGTTGCCCAGGGGGTAGGGTGTGGACTGCTCCGTCGCGCGAGAATACAAATAATCTCTCTCCGCCCTGCTAGTAAGAAAAAACAAAAAAACGAAAAACTCAAAAAAAGAAAGAAATTTCTTACGGTTCCACCCATAATCGCGTGAGTGTGCAATGTTGCACAAGGGATCAGAGCAGATTGTGGGTGGCTGGATAACTGTGATAAACGAGACTTGACCGTGCAAGCCTTGCTATCGGATTGGGTCTGGCGCGTCAGCGATACTATCGGCATAGTCGGCGCTGCCCATTCCGCGGTTACCGACATTACTTCCCAGTGAGGGTTCAGCCTGCCTGCAGGCATGGGTACCAACCTCCGCTGATTGACGTTAACTGGAGACTGTGACTCGCATCGACATGCCTTAGACAACCGATAGTTCGGCAGTTACAGACGGTCTCCGTATTCTTTAACTGCAACCGCGAGAGCTTGATCTAACCAACGATCGAATGCATCTCTTATCTCATCAGTGTCCGTCTGATGGGTAAACACAAACGGCTCCATAGAGCAGACGAAGAATCTCTCATCAACGGATTCTCGATCTTCAGAGTCCTCGTACGACTCCAGCTTTGAAAATGCCGTGGCTTCCATGATCCCGGTCAGGTCGCGGCCGACATGGTGAAAGGAAATCACAAAGACCAGCCTCTCCCTCGCTGCCCGTATTGATCCCTTGATGAAATAGTGATCTTCGGAGAAGTTGGCAAATTTGCGAACTTCTTTCGCCGAGGTTACCACTTCAAACTTATACCAGTGCGCGTTTCCCCGATCCGATCCGCCAGCCTGAACGAACGATTCCGTCGGCCCAGCGTCGGCAACGGTTCGTTCGATCTCGTTGAACGAATTTTCAAGAGAGCCTTTCGCTTGATCTCTGAGTTCCCGAGCGACCTGATTTACATGCCGAAGTTCTGCAACTTTCTGCACTTTTCGTTTGGCGAACTTATCAGCGAGCGAGCTGATGACGGCTGATGTTAACGTTCGCTGCCGTGAAATCTCGGCATCTGCATCAACGCTGAGGGCCTGAAGAATGGCAGTACGCTCCAGTCGAGCAAAGATCGTCGCCAACGGAGCTAGCTGACCGAGATCTGCAGATTCGAGCGCATCGATGTACTCCACTCTCAAATCGCGATCAAGCACCAGCGGGAGCAGGTCCACTTGTAGAAGCACCATCGTGGTGAGAGCCCGTGCAACACGCCCATTGCCATCTTGATATGGATGGATTTGTGTGAACCGATGGTGAAGCCAAGCAGCTACTATGATCGGATCATCATCAGAGTATGTCGAGAGCCATCCAATGAGGTTGCTCATCTCGCTGTCGACATGAATTGGCGGGCAATACTCATGAATCGCTCCATCGGGTCGTTTCGGGTTGTTTGGTTGCTCTTTGTACTTGCCCTTCAACAATGGAATTTCCAAACGGCTACCGAATTGGTCTACAGCGGTCGTGGTCTCCTGGTGTTTAGTCAGAATTGCGTGAAGCTCGTGAATCAAGCCTTTTGTGAGATCTCGCCACTTGCCAACGCAATCGATCACAAGTTGGATGGCAGCCTCCTGATCTCGCAGGAGATCGATCAATAGAGCAGGCTCGATGTTCGTATTGGAGCGCGTGACGAGCTCCTCGGCGAAGCCGTGAGCGACCAATGCTTCGGTGGTTCCCCGATCCAAATCATACAGCCGCTCCAGGATGCCGGTCTCAACGCTCAGCCGTCGAATCAAGCGCTGGTTGAAGTCAGCGAGTTGGGCTGGGCTCGATTGTTGAATTCGCTTTTTCGAAGCACGCCAATTCTCGTAAAGGGGACGCATGGCTGCGAGATCAATGCGCCTTTCAGCATCAGACAAGGGCTCGATGGGCCTCCAGATGTACTCGGGCATAAGCTAGATTTTACTAGGGATTAGGCGCGCGCTTCCGCAGTCGATGTGCTGCGGCTTCCTGAAGAAATCCATTGGCCTTCTAAAACGCGCATTCTCGTCCTCTTGGCCAGAACGCGGCGCGCCGGCGGGGCATATGAAACCTTAGCGACATTTCGTCAAGATGGAGTGTTGCCGAGCGGCCGGCGATCATCCGACGTGGCGTGCGCGACCGTGCCGAATATGTAGCCCTCAGAGTTGCCGACGTACTGCGTCTTCGGATGGACTGCCCACTCGCCGAGTTGCGTTTGCTATCCAAGCATCAGAAACGGATCGAACTGGGCGAATCCAGCATGCGGACTATGGTCCTCCTTCGATTCTGCCGTAGATTTCTCTCCGAGCTTTCGCAACTCACTGAGCGTCGGAGTTGTCGGGCTGGTCAGGTCGGAATGAGTGATCGGGCAGGAGAGGCTCTGGTTTTTGACCCATGTCTTCACTTCCTCAAGTTCGTCGGTTGTCGCCCACGGGGATAGGCGGATTTCTGTCGCGACGTTTTTCAAATCGATGCGGCGCCGTTTGAATGGATGGACCCAGGGGTGCAGGGGGTTCAGATCGTCGAGCGGTTCACGGCTGGGAAAATTGTCGGCTGTGTAATGCCTGTTAGTTCCGGCCACAGGGTTGTAGCATTGCAATACGACCCTCAGTTCGCGTTCTTTCGAAAAATGACGGCGTTTCGTGTAAAGGAACCGGATAAGGTTGTAACCCGTCATGTCCTTCTCGCCGTACCTCACGATGTCGAGCAGGATGTCGTCGAGCATGGGGCTTAGCGAGTTCCGCAGAAGACCGAACTGGGAGAAGACTGCGACACCCTGGCCGTAGGTCTTCCACATATCGAGCGTCTCCCCCTCGAAAAGCTGCCAGCAGTTGATGTAATAAGCCTCACTGACCTGACGCGCAAAGGCCTGATCGTTGTTCAGCGTTAATTCATCGCCCAAATCGTACCTGCGGAGCCCACGCGCCGCCCGGACATATTCATCGGAAGCCAGACCTTCGTTCGGGTCGGTTTCCTTGAAGAGATCGGTGCGGCGCAGATAAAGCTCCTCGTTCGCGAACAGGTCGCGGAACTTGGGAAAATCCATGAACCGGCAAAGCACCGAATGGTCGGGAGGATGTTCAACAAGCGGGATGGGAAGCGAGCGGCATCAATGCTCCTTCTTACCGTCGATGATGCGCTGTTCCATCTCAGGGGAATAACGCCGCCATTTGCCCTTCCGCAGATGGATCTTGCTTTCCATCGCGACGTAGCTGAGTTCATCTATACTTTGTGCATCGCTGGGCTTGGAGGATTCCTTGATCCTGTTGATCGTGTCGAGTAGGGCTTTCTGGATTTGCTCGTTGACCACAGGCGGCGGCCCGGTGTTGCGCCATTTCGGCAGATACGTATCCCAGAGCCGAGTCGTCAGGAAACTGGTATCCAGAGGCGGGTACCGCGCGAAGTGATGGAGGCCCTGATTAAACTCCTCTTCCGGCAGCGCGGAATAGCCTTCGTCGAGGCGTTTTAAATCCTCCTTCAACTCGATGCCGTTGACGAAGGTCTGGGTTGGGTCGAGGAACAGCGGCACGATCTGCACATGGAAGTTGTCCTTGGAGGTGAACACGGAGCAGAACGGCAGGTAATAGAGATAGGCGAGGTCGATGTGATGGCTCGGTTTGACGTTTTTCAGCAACTGCGTCGGCAGGACCAGGCAGAAGAAAATGTTGATCGACAGCATGAAGATGAAATACGGCAGGTGCTCGCGCAGCGGCGGCCGCCGGCGGCCAATCCAGTCCTTCATGATCCATTCCTTGGCCTCCGGCACGCCGAGAAGATCGATGCCGAAGCCGAGCAACCATTCCGGGTCAGTCTGGTCGATGATGATATCTGCCATCTTCCGCGCGTCTTTCAGGCTCTTGGGTTTGCGCCAATGCGGGCCGATTTCGCCCATAACCGCTTTCGCCATGCCATCAAGATCGATGGATGTCAGGGATCGTCGCCACCATTTCGCGATGCCACGCTCCGCCTCCAGAAATTCATGCGACATCCAGCGTTGGAGGACCTCCTGCTCCTTAGTCTGCTTGAAAATCATGCCTTTCTGGTCGCCGAGTTGGACGGCCCTGCCGCCAGCGACGTAGGGCCTTCCCAGCGTCCGTGACAGATCAAATCGCCCGCAGAGTTCCGCACGCAGAACGTCGACATGATGAACCGTGACTCGGCCGCATTCCGGGGTGCGGTCGGCGAGCGAGCCGACGAGCTGGTCCGGCGTGCTCTTGCTCCGCATGTTCTTTTCCAAATCGGCAAGGCACTCGACGAAAAAAACAGGCGTGATGACGGAGGAATAGAAATTGTCGAGCAGGACCGCCTCATCGAGATTGAGGCTTTCCAGCGACGATTTGTCGAAAATCAGTGATGGCCCCTGCGCCATGAGCCGATTATGCATCAGAAATCCGAGCAGCTGCTTGCGGCGTTTGGAGGAAGACCTTTGAAGATCGAGCGCCCGAAGTCTAAGATGCGTTACTCTTCCTTTGGAGCACTCTCCATATGGTGGCGAGCACCGCGAAGGCTATTGCCTTGGACACTATGCCGCGCACATCCCAGTTCGATTCGGCTGGCGGTGCTGGCCGCGAAGATCGTACTTCCTCGTATTCGTATCCGGGGAGATACTGGAAAGAGTCCAGAATCTTCTGAAAAGTGGCCACATGGCTGAGATAGTCCGTCTTGATCGCATAAAAGTTGACACTAACTACACCCTGCCTTCCTACGCAGTACGCCGTCATTCCCTTTAACGCCGACTCGTCATCTCCGTTCGACTCGAAATCCGCGACGATGATTCTCTTTTCTTCGATTAGGTGGATGGCCGTGAATCTCATCGGCCCAGTAACCGGTGCCGCTTTTTCAGAGGCCTCTCTTGCCGATTCTGATAACAGCTGCGAGTTCACCTGAGCTTTTAATTCGCCATAAGATATTGGCCGGCGAATCCCATGCTGCACAAACATGTACGGATATTCAAAAGGCTTGCGCCTGACAAGCTGAAATCCGGCGTCGTATTTTGGAGCCGGATCCCCTGTCTGGTCCTTGAAGAGCTTCTCTTGTGCGCCAAATTCTGCGTTCGTGATTTGACGCCACCCTGGGGGCAACGTCAGAACATAGTCCCCTTCAACGCTCTGATATCTCCACGGCGCAGGAATTCTAGCCTGTCCGAACGTTGGTGTCCGCGTAAGCGAGCACGCTGCCACAAGAATCCATGCCAAGCGTAGCGTTTGCTCGAACTTCGTCACGGGCGTCTCCTCTGGTTATAACCAGTATGGTTAAAGCCAGAGTACCGCCAGACTGCTTTTGGTGCAAGACATCCAAAAGCAGATCGGGACGAAGATTCGAGCCCTCCGAAAGAAAAAGGGCTGGTCCCAGGATGTCTTTGCGGAAAGATGTGGTCTCAACCGGGCACACATGGGAGAGATCGAACGCGGCGAGAGCAACGTGACGGTGCAGACTCTCAAGATCATTGCCGACGCACTGGGGGTGCGCATCCGCGACCTAGTCTCGGATGTGTAGGAACCAGCGCCGGCGCCCGCGTTCCGCTGGCTTAATAAAACGCAGACCCTCGGAAATGTATCCAGTTCCACTTGGGTATCGTTCCCTGTGTTGATCCGGTGACAGATCTAGCCATCGAATCGTGGCTAGAGCCGAAGCGCCGACTGGTCGCGCCAGCTGGCGTTCGGAGCAATAATTGGCGCTGAAGAATGAACTCACGGAGTCTGTTCAGTAGACCAGCCCTGGCCTGCCGCCCTGACATGCCGGGCACCGACGCTGAAAGATGTCCGAACCGTTAGCGCCGTATTCGCGCCCGCACTCGCCGCATTGTAAGACGTACACAGATTGCCCGTGGTCGGTTCCGGCCAACCCCGTAGATCGAAGTACAGTCTGGCCGTTTCTGTTTTGGTATCCCGGTGCCGTAGTCCAGCCCGAACCAGTCCGAAGCCGTGGGGCTCTGGTAACCGTGGTAGGAGTCGATAGCGATGCGGGAAGAGGCTGCAACCTCCGACGCGGCCGCCCTTGCTGGTTGGAGAGTACCCCGAGTGTCCATCCTTCCTCCCGCTCAATCGTCGCCCGGTCTTCTGGCGATAGGTATGCCGGACCTGCGAATAGCGTGGAGAGTTCTCCGGCATCGTCCAGCGCCGCGAAGTGGGCCGCCATCGTCCTGACCTGCACTGCATCCTTCACCTCACCTGCGGCTGGCTCGATCGGCAGCAGGGATGGGTATATCTCCGCGTGGACGATCAGGTAGTCGCGCTTTGGCCGGCTGGGCAAGGCGCCTAGCCCAGTTTCGAACGGCCACACGCGGGCGACCGGCCAGAGTACCGTGTGGTTGCGCAACGCCGTTAAGTGCGGGATGCCGAGGAGGGCTTGGCTGCCGACGGAGCCATTCCCGTACAGCTTCCAGATCGGCTGCATGTGCCCGATGTCCGTTAGACGTTTGTCTGCCAGGTGCCCCGGACGGCCCTTGGTGCAGGACAGCGTGGCGGACTTGCGCCCCTCGGGGCAACCCCAGAACGGGTAGCAACCGCCCGAAATGCGATGGTTCAGATCGGCTGCAACCTCGAACCGATTATTGGTGTTGTCGTCCCTATCCAAGATGCGGCTGGCGATCTCGCGCCAGACGCCGAGCCACGCAGGAGCGTCAGTCAGTCCGAGCGCCGCGGCAGAACCCGCTGGGTAGCCATATGGGAAATCGAAGCCGACCAACACCATTTGTTCTCGACGGGCGAGCCCTCGGAGGATGTCGTTAATCTCGGCCATTGCCCGGTGGCGTGTTGCCGGGTTCTCAGGCGCCACGACGGAAAGGTTATCGCCGGTGCGGGTAACGAGGCAGTACCAGACGCTGTCGACTCCCGTCACAGGCCGGCTACTAGCACTCCAGTCGACCATCAGGTAAGCATCAAACTCGAGCATGACCGTATCACCTACAGTAGCAACAGGCTACGCTCATCGGAGTCAGAGTTCCTGGACGGGATGAAGCGGTGATTTGTCGAGAAGAGGGGATGCGATGCTGCCAATAAAACGGGTGCGCACACCGTGAAATGGCGTAGGGCACTGGTAACGGTTCAGCAGGGCGATGACATTAGGTTTGCAGAGGCTTGCCCAGGCAATTGTACGAAGAGTTTGCGATGGCTGTCGTGAACAGCCCATACCGCTGCGAAAACGCCACGCCGCGTGCATTCTTGATTGACGTCTGGATTGGCTTGTGGCTCCAGTGCTCTTGGGTGGTTTCGCCACCGAAGTCCCCGCTGTGCAGAAACTGTGTCGAAATTCCAAACTGCGGCATCAAAACGGGTTCTACTTTGAGCGAAGGCAGACTGCCTGAATTGGTGCAAGCCTGTGGAAAATGTGGTTGCTGGTGCGCGCCATGGAGCTGGTGGCGCTGCTTCACACGCAGGAGGTCGGATTTTCTCGGCCTAGTCGCTGATCTGCGGGACGGGCCTCTTCGAGCGCCTCGGCTTCGAGCATTGGGCTTATGACCGTGAGCTGGCGCGATCGACGTGGCTCGTCTACCTAAGGCTGATGAGCCGCATGATTTCGACTGCACTACTGAGATGGCAGACTGGCCGCTTTCGAAGCGACCGCTCAACAGGAGGTAATCGCTGGCTGCGCCATGCGGGTTGTTGCGTTCAGCTCGCGTCATGATGTCCATGTCCTCGCTCGCCTCTTCTTCTAGTCTGCGCAACTCTCTTACGAGATCTTTCCGGTTCGAGGGCAAGTGACAGAATTCACGGGGTTTGGATTACGATTGATCGTGTAATGGGGTAATATTTCTGACATGCATCGAATGTCGATCCGACTGACGTTCTTTGGAGGGCTCAGTGCTCTGATCGCAATCGTCCTCGTCCAAAGCGGCGAAAACCTGTTTCAAACACATTCGATATTGCCTGGTGGTCCTGAGGTCATAAAGCTCGAGAGGAACTCGATAGAACGACCGGTCAAACAGGTGGCATCCAACGCAAAGTCGATCGCACTACTCGTTACCGACATACTCGGTCGCAATATTACGGGCCTAACTACAGACAATTTCGAAATTCTGGAGGGCGCCGTACCGCAAACGATCATCGGTGTTGCGGAAACCCGTCCGGCACTCTCAGTGGTTTTCGTCATAAGTCATCTGAACCGATTGCATGGCAATTGGCCAGAGATGCTTCGCAGCCTCCAACGGACGATTGTACCTATCGAGTCGAGAGACGAGGCATGGTTGGTAAACGCTAACGAGGCCAACATAGTTGCACACCGACTGCACGCTGGTGAAACCTTCCCTTCTTTTAACAAAACCCGACAATCCAACCTAACCGAAGCTCTAATTCTAGGCGCACAACAACTGCGCAACAGCCGATCCGAATGTCGCATTGTCGTCATCATTTCTGATGGCTGCGAAACAAATGAGCATTATGCGCCTCGCGAAGTAGCTGCCTCATTTAACAATGCCCGAGTACAACTCGTCGTCACTTTGAAATACGACCGCTATCAAGACCAAGACAGGAAGCGGGACCACTTTAATCTTTATAGCTTGTTATTTACCGAAGCTCCTATTGATCTCTATCTAGCTCCGCCGAATACTTTACGCGCCCAAGTTGCTCGGTTGTCGACTCTGATGCGATATCAATACACGTTGACATATACTCCCATCCACCGCATCACGACGCCCGAGCCGAGCAAAATAAACATTAAGGTTACTATCAAAAACATACGTTCCATAAACATCTATTACGCAGGCCAACACCCAATCAATGACTAACCAAAAGGGCGTGACCGCACTCCAAACGCCTGAGCTAACAACTATTGCATGCCCCTTATTCAACGCTCCCCGTAATCCACGGTGGCCGCTCAATCCAGTGAAGAGGACGACCATAAGCAGTCCAAGTTAGTTTTAAAGCCGCCTCGAATCCTTGGGCGGACGGAGCCGCCCGGACGCGAGCCCAGAGAAGCTCCCATCGCTCAAAACTTTCAGCACACTCGCCAGCCATAAACCATGCGCCGATGTGCTCGGCCATGGGGTCCATCGCGAACTTAATCAATTGGTGGCCAGCAACTGTTCGCTGCACGAGAATTCCGTTCATTATCAGTCTATGAACAGCACTTGTACGGTCGTGCCAACCTGCAACTGTAATAAGTAATTCAGCTTCATCTCTCTTTATCTCCCGAGGTACAAAATCGCTCCGAAGGCACTCGTCAGCCACTATGCCTGCCGCCTTCAATAGATTTACATGTGAAACGCCATCGATCGGCCCGTCGCTTCCTGAGTTAACAGCCTCGAAGAACGCTATAAATACACCTGGAATAGAAATAGGAAGTTCCCGAGGATAACAGCCACGTTCCATGGCCGCCACCGCCTGCTGCATGTATAACGTTATGAGAAGCGGCGTAATAGGAACATCCACCGCGAGACCACAGTCGGCTAGACCGAAAAGCCTTCCAAACCTGGCCGCGACATCTGTCTGGCTCTGGATATCCGGAAATGTACTATCTTTACCTAGCAAAGGGAGGAGCCCAGTAATAAAGTGCAAGAGCGTTCGAGAATCCAAAGACTGTGGTTCAAGGCGATGAGGCATGATAAACGGCGATGCCATTGGTGTACGGCTCGTGACAATCATAGCTCTGACAATGCTGATTGATTCCGAGCTTATGATTGCCCTTTGCGTGGCCGCAGTTCGTTCCGAAAATCCATCAACGATGACAAGGATGCGTCTTTGTCTTAGTAATGATCGAATGAGGCGTACAGATACTTCCTTGTTTATATATGAGCTTACAAGGCCACGAATATGTTCAATCAAATCGTTGAACTCAGTATCAACGACGACGGGAAGCATTATGTGGTCCGTCAGTAGTTTACTAGTGCCTCCCGACATTGCCCAGCGCGCAAGTTGCAGAGCAAGAGTGGTTTTGCCGGCTCCGCCTGGTCCGGTTATTTCGATAACGCTACGTGGAGCCAAAAGCAGATTACGCAGGTCGGCTGGTGTCGGATCCCGTAGTATGGTGCCCTCATGCCTGATCGGAAGGGCTACATACCGAAAGCCACTCTTGGTAACTGCTTCCAATCGTGCCGCAAATCCATGAACGTGTCGGATAATCCATGCATCCAGTATCTTCTTGCGTTCGAAGAGAGTAGGAAATAGCAACACATTGAACATGGGCCTAAGCATTCCAAGCCAGCCACTCGAAGGCAACTGATCCACGAAATCATAAACGCCGACCCTCTCGTGCATAACGAGCACCGCCCCGGGCCAAGCATAGGCCAGAAGATAGAAAAGGACGAACATTAAAACTACGGGGTAAGCAAGGAGCCATTCAAAATACGCGATGGCCGACGGTGCGTATTCAAAGGGCGACAAAATTAATCGTTGTTGAAAATTCCCGGACTCCAAGGTTACTCTGAGCTGGATCGTCATGCCCGAGACAATTCCAAGCTCTTTGGCGGGATCCAATTGATACGTTAACTCATCTTGCGCTGAATCCCGCGTACTGCGGATAATATCACCGTGGATCTGTTTAATGTGACCTTCCTTAAAAAGGGAAGGTGTTGCGCCATCGAACGTTACCTTGAGCGGTTCAAGTTTGTCATCTCTAAGATTCGCGACATGAAGTATAACGGTGGCGCTACCGGACTTAGTTGAGACAAGAGCGTCGACTAAGTGAGGGTAGTTGTTACCTGTTTGGCTTATCAGTGGCGTTCCAAAATCTCCGACAACCCACGGCTTGTTGTTCAAAGTATCGACCGCGTAAAGATCGTTGGCGGCGTAAAGTTTCTCCATACCGGTAACCTGGCGAAACCAACTCTGAGCACGATCAAGAGAGATGAATGCTGAGCCACCTTCGCCCACCACAATAACCAAGCCTTCGTCGATTGACACCGCATGCAGATCATCTTGGGACGGGCTCGTTTGCGGCACCCATGTTGTCCCGCCATCGAAGGATCGGATGATAAGTCCTCTGTCCCCGACGGCCCAAAGTTCCTCGGTCTTAGGGTCGCCAGAAATACCCCACAAAGGTTGTGGGGCGTTATAAGAGGATTCAGTCCAGGTGACACCTTTGTCAGCAGAACACACGATGACCCCGTCTAAAGCAACAGCACAGATGTGACTCAAGCTTGGGAACGCGTACATTGCTCTAAATGGATGTGTCGGATTTGAATACTGTTGGTGCCAAGTATACCCGTCGTCGAGCGACTGGAGGATGCTCCCGCCTAGCCCGGCCGACCATATCTCCGGGCCTTCAAGACCCGTTGCGGACGCGGTGAGGTTCTCTCGTGTTTTAGTGTCCATAACTCGCCACGTATATCCACCATCGACTGACTGAACAAGTGTGCCCCCGTCACCGGTAGCCCAGACAACTCGACCACTATCACGGACATTCACAGACCAAAGGTTGGCCGCGGATGGTACTGTAACTGTAATCCAAGTATGGCCGCCATCTTCAGTGTGAATGACATTGCCAGAATAGCCGACCGCCCACGCTCGTAAGTCGCTAATGACTTTTATCGCCCTGAGTGGTCCCGCTACCTCTGTCGCTGGGCTTCGTTGAATGGTCCACGGCCCGCCGTCTCGCGAACGAATAATCGTTCCTTCTGAGCCAACCGCGAAGAGGGTTCCATGACAGCATCCGTCTAGAGAGATTAAGTCGCCGTCCACGCCGGTGCTCTGTGATTGCCAAGTCTTGCCGCGATCTGGCGAATACAGAATGGTTCCTTCATCGCCAGCGATCCAGACGCGTTCATTATCGGAGTCGACATAAATAGAATTCAATGCGACCTGGACAGATGAAATTTGTGTTTCCCAACTTTTTGCGTGGTCAGCTGAATGAAAAATCTCGCCATCGGTGCCCGCGGTCCACAAATTCTCGGCGTTTTGCGATCCGGCAATCGAGTTCATCCACGAACGATGTCCGAGCCTCATGGTCTTCCAGTTCGTGCCGGCATCGCTTGAGAAGAAGACGTCGCCATTGTCACCGACCGCCCCGATTTCTCGACCGGACTTAGTCACATGAATAGAGCGCACGCTGTAGATTTTTATAGGAGGACTGGACGAGGTTGCCTTCCATGTGCGCCCGCGATCCAACGAAGAGAGCACCCAGCCGCCAGCGAATACCAGAAAGCGATCATCTCGCAACTCGATTATTCGAATTTCTTCCGACCTATCGAACGCGGTACATCGCCAGGTCGCGCCATTATCAGTGGACCGTATCAAAACTCCATGCGAGCCAGCAGCCCACACTGCTTTGTCGGGACTGAGACGGATATCTTCAAGATCGTCCGCGGCACATCGCTCTTGGGTGAGCCAATCTCGTCCTCCGTTTCTCGATGCCATGATCGTGCCGTGTTCTCCCACCACCCAGATGTGTTCTGGATCGAGAACATGAACGCGATTGAACCTTAGTGAAGGTTGAACCAATGTAAAAAGACGCACCGGCGGTTTGCTCGGGCCGACAGGATACACTTGTGCAGATGTGAAAGAGCTGCGGCACGACGTCAGACTCGAGCAGGATAACCCGACGGCCATGGAAATCAGAATGGCCCAAGGCCTGACGGTGGCCGTCTTCGGCCCTTTAGGATTTCTATACGAAAAATCGGCGAACTGCGCTGCCCTCCATCTGCCGGTCATAAGGCTGCGGGAGTGGCGTTTTTTATGGTGCTAGGTACCACGTCTAGATCTTAAACGAATCGGGCCGCTGTTATCTTCTCCCTCCTGGATGGTAGGAAGGACACCTATGGCGCTCGCCAGGTCTTAACAGCGTAGGAGGCTTTGATCATCGGTACCCGCCTTCTGGCAGGGACTGAAATCCCTCTTTGGCGATGAGAAAAACACGCCAGGACTCAGCCGACGATTGCGCGAACGAATTTCCTACTTTCTGGCAACCGACGCCGCGACCCAGAATGAATTGAGCGACAAGGTCGAGCGGTGCTACAAAAATAGATCCCAGATTGTGCACGGACGATGGGAAGAAGGACCTGAAATCGACGACCGCATAGCAGACACCGAAGCCATCGTCCGTACCGTCGTCCGCCACATCATGGACAAACCAGGAATGATCGGCGTGTTCCGCTCAGTAAGGGACAAGTGGCTGCAGGCGTGGGTGAAATCCAAAGCCTTCACGCCACCATTGCCCTTGCCACTGCCGTGAACCATATTTGAACACTACTAGAGAGGGCCTGAAGCTTTGGGCGGCAACGGGCTGGCAGGTGCCCAAGAAATAATGCTTCCTCTGCGGATCGCCCTTATTGAGCAGCGCGTGAAATCGCTGTGTCAAAGCTGGGTCAAAATGCCAAGTTCTAGCACCAAAACGAGTTCTCCTTTGAGCGAAAGCGGTTGGGGAACTCAATTTGGTGACAGTCCGAACACGAAAATCTGGAAAAATGGGAAATTGTCACCAAACTGTCACCAATGGCCGGTCAAAACGGATGAAACCCGATGAAGTCAAATGAAGAGCAAAACGGCCCAAACCCAATGGTTGCGAAGAGGATTTGTTGATTTAGTGAGGTTTGCAGGAACGACCAAAACGGTTTTCAAGATCGCCGCCTTCAACCCTCCAATCGCAGCGTAGCCGACTTTCCGACCGGTTGCAAACCTCGGACGAGAGCCAGGTCGTAAGAATGATTATTAAAAAGTTCTAATCTGCGATTCGGCTTACCCGCACCAGT
>Ga0070731_10002836_pt1 | contig 16112 bp, 7 predicted proteins | sample Coa_R1_2_FD_66448 | JGI IMG/M metagenome (GOLD analysis project Ga0070731, IMG submission 66448) | Surface soil microbial communities from Centralia Pennsylvania, which are recovering from an underground coalmine fire - Coalmine... | ecosystem: Environmental > Terrestrial > Soil > Unclassified ...
CTCAGATTCAAATCCCGGATATCTCGCGAGAGCGTGGGCTGCCCCACCTTGAATCCCCTCTTTCTGAGGGCGCGTTGCAGGTCTTCCTGGCTCGCTACCGAACCATGTTTCAGGACGTCAAGCACTGCCCGCTGTCGCAAGGTTTTATTCATGATGAATATTTATGCACAGTGCTGCATAAAGATTCTCATATCTTACAAAGTGAGGGAGGAATGTCAAGGGCAATTTCCCTGAGGAGATGCCATCGCGCATACGCCTACTGGAATAACATCCGAAGCATGGAGAAAGCGACTAGGCGCACGGTGGAGTGCGATGAACGGTTGCCAGAATGTCCGCAACTGTTTTTAAATAGATGTCAGTCTCACGGAGCAATGCAATGCCGATTTTTGAGTACATCTGCGAGGAATGCCGGCACGAATTCGAAGCTTTGGTCTACGGATCTGAAAAGGCCGCGTGCCCAAAGTGTGAAAGCAAAAAGTTGCGGCCGCAATTAAGTGTTTTTGCGGTGTCCGCTAAGGGTTCGTCCGCCGCGCGTCCGGCATCGTCCGGCGCCTGCGGATCGTGCGGCGATCCCCGTGGTCCAGGCGCCTGCTCGCTGGGCGACGCCGACTAGTTCGAATTTCTTACAGTTCTACTTCGCGGTCTTGAAGGTCGTCCAGGAATACGCGTCCATATCCCGCTGCAGGGATTCCTGCCACGCCAACTCCGGATGTGCACGCAGATGTTCGGCCGCTTTGAAGTCCATCCCGCAGGCGTGGCCTGCAGCCGCCGTAAAGCTCATCTGCGCCGTCAGCGTCGCATCAGCAGCTTTGTTCTGCACCGCTCCGGCCATCCCGAACGGTGGCTGCCAGTCGCCCGAACCTCGTGGCGAAAGGTCGATGTGCCCATCGAGGGTGCGCTCGTCGGGGTCTATTTTATTTTCAAAAGTGTCAAAGTGGTCGGCGAGAAAACGCTGCGCCAGGGAGACATCGATCTTTCCTTTGTTCTCCGCCATTAACTGTTCCCAGCGCACGTGCCGCGCGTTGGCACTCGCACTCATGTCGTGCGGGTCAAAATCCGTTTCCTCGCGAATCAGCTTCTCGCTGATGGGAAAATTTGAACCCACAAAATATCCATCGCTCTTGCGCTCGAGCGTAACGTTCTTCAGTCCCTGTTCCAGGCGTCCAATCTCATTGCGCCGGGTGTCGGCGATCAACCAGGTATTGGCGTAGCCGCCGTTGTTGCCGTCGTTCATGATTCGAGTGAAGTCGTCAATCGACTCCGAATATTGTGCCGCCTTGCGAGCCCTGACGAATTCGGGGATGCCATTGGGATCGTATCCCGAGAAGTGTCCGATCGTTGTTTCGGTAATCACAATGCCCGCCGAGTTCATTACGAAATCGTCCGCACTGTGAATTACCCCTGGCAGTCCGTCCATCAGCAAGCGGTTGCCTTTTGCCGGCACGATGTCGTAGATGATGGTCCAGCGCTCGCCGTCCAGATAGTCGGTCCAGTTATTGTGAGCGATCACAACCTTGCCATCTTTCGTGAAGCTGCCCGTCGCCACAAACGCGCTGCAGTGCTCCGGAACCGTCCGCGCGGCCATGGCCTTATTGCCATGTTGCCGATCGTACTCTTTCACGTAATAGGTCCACTCCTCGGCCGCGTTCAGGGCGACCACATCCCAAAGATCAATTTTGATGCCGTGAGCATTCACCCCGTCTGCAATTCCCTGCAACTCCTCTCGATATTCCGGTTCAATGTGAGGCCACATCATGTTCTGAGCGGCGTCGCGGAAGAACCGCCAATCTCGCTTGCTGTCGTGCGTCTGCTCAAGAATCACAACTCTGAGAGTGTCCTCGATCTCCGAAGCCAGCAAATAACCGTTCTGGAAGCCGATTTGATGAGGCGAGCCCTGCAAATGAACAAACGTCCACCCATTCTTTTGGGGCTGCCGGAACGCCCCATTCAATTCCGTTTCCGGCGCACGTGCGCGCGAGGAATATGCCCTCGAGAATGAGAAGACAATTACCGCGATGAAAAAAATGCTCCCAAAAAGCCCAGATCGACGCATAAGTGTCTCCGGTCTGCGAGAAAGAATCGCGAGATATTCTAGCAGACGCTGCGGAATCTCTTTTCGAGGCCGCTTGAGACAAAACACCTATATTTTCCCCGCACTTGGTCTCGCTGTTGCGATAGGATATCCGAGCGTTTTGTTTCGTTATCTCGCGGATACATCCTCCTGGAGCAACAGAGATGCGCATGGTCTGCCATCGGCTTGTCTTTCTTCTCGTCCTTTTCGTCGCTTTCGTTCCCTTCGCCTTAACCGCTCAGCCGTCGCATCCTTTGCTACAGCGTCCGGCGTTCAACGGCAAGGTGGTTGTCTTCTCCTACGCTGGCGATCTGTGGAGCGTCGATCGCAACGGAGGCCGCGCCTATCGTCTGACGACCGGTGCAGGCACTGAGACCGACCCGGTGTTCTCTCCGGATGGCAACATGGTTGCCTTTACTGGGGAGTACGACGGCAACACAGACGTATTCGTTGTGCCGACTGAGGGCGGCATTCCGAAACGGCTCACTTATCATCCCGCGGCAGACGCGGCTGTGACATGGACGCCCGATGGAAAGTTCGTAGTCTTCCGCTCCAACCGCGAAAGCAGCAGTCCGCGCTATACCAGGCTGTTTCAGGTTTCAGTGAGTGGTGGCCTGCCCACGCCGCTGCCACTTCCCATCGCCTTCTCGGGAAAGTTTTCCGATGATGGAAAATACTTCGCCTACTCGCCCGTCGGAGGCGGCTCGCCGTTTAACTATTCGACCTATGTTGCCTGGCGAAATTATCGCGGCGGGTTAGCAAGCTCGGTTTGGATCGCCGACATGAAAACCCTCGACGTGGTGAAAGTGCCGCGCGACCGCTCGAATGATTTCAGTCCAGTCTGGGTCGGCAAGCAAGTGTACTTTCTTTCCGACCGCAATGGAGCGGTGTCATTGTTTCGCTTTGACCCGTCGAGTAAAGAAGTCACCGAAGTGGTGAAGAACGAAGGCGAAGATATCCGCTCTGCAAGCGCAGGCCCGGGCGGCATCGTCTACGACCGCTTCGGCGAGCTGTTTCTGTATGACTCCGCCAGCGGCCAGACCCACCAGATTAACGTTGATGTAAGCGCCGATATGCCCGAGGTGCGTGATCGTATTTCGCCCGCCGATCATGACATTCAGAATGCAGGCATCTCGCCAACAGGATTGCGTGCAGTATTCGAAGCCCATGGCGAAGTTCTCACCGTCCCGGCAAAAGAGAGTTCGACGCGGGATATCACGAACACCCCGGGCGTTATGGAGCGCGAGCCTGCGTGGTCTCCGGATGGGCAGAGCATCGCGTATTTTTCCGACGAATCTGGCCAATATGCCTTGCACATCAGCAGCCAAACCGGAGGAGGCGAGGTTAAGAAATTTCCTTTGGCGAAAGACGCAACCTATTATTTCCATCCCGTCTGGTCGCCGGACTCCACATTGATCGCCTTTCACGACAACAAAATGCAGATCTGGCTGCTCGATACCGGGAGTGGCAAGGCCACTGTAATTGACAAGGGCCTGGTTGATGACGATGACTACGATGCATCCTGGTCACCCGACTCGAAATGGCTCGCTTATACGCAGAGTCTGAATAACCGCTTCCATGCTCTCTATTTGTATTCAGTTGCATTGGGTAAGAGCACTCGCGTCACCGATGGCATGAGCGATGTACGCGACCCCGCGTTCGATCGCGGCGGCAAATATCTCTACTTCAGCGAGAGCACAAATTACGGCACATCGACCAGCGGCCTCGACATGAGCAGCGACGAGTTCGAGGTCACGCGCAACATTTACGGGCTCGTGCTGGCTGCGGATTCGCCGTCTCCCGTGGCTCCGCAAGGTGAAGACGAAAAAACTCCCGAGGCCAGAGAAAAGGATAAAGACAAGGACAAAGACGATAAGGACAAAGACAAGAAAGATAGCGACAAGAATAAAGACAGCGACAAAGACAAAGACAAAGATAAGAAAGAATCCGCCGATGATGATGTCGCTGCGGTGAGCGCAGAAAAAAATAAATCCGAAGCTGGCAACAAAGAAGCAAACAAAAAATCAGACGACTCTGATAAAGACGAAGCGCAAAAAACCGAGAAGCCAAAGCCGGTCAAAATCGATCTCGAACACCTCGAAGATCGCGCCGTCGCACTACCACTTCCCGCAGCTCCGTATACCGGCCTTGAAACCGGCAAAGAAGGGGTGCTCTATCTGCTGCAAGACCTAGGCGGGTTTCGCGGAGAACGCGGCCAAAGCCTGACCCGCTTCGTGATCAAGACCAAGAAGTCAGAAAAATTAGCCGAGCATATCGCCGGATTCTATCTTTCATTCGATGGCGAAAAAATGATGCTCGAAATGGCACACGAGCAAGCCGGCGGGGGACAGGCAGGAACCGGCCCCGCTCCTACCTTCGTGATCGTCCCCGCCGACGCTCCAGCAAAGTCCGGGGAAGGCAAATTGGATTTGTCGAAGATGGAAGTCCGTGTCGATCCGCGCGCCGAGTGGCGGCAGATGTATCACGAAATCTGGCAGGTTGAGCGCAGTTACTTCTACGATCCGCACTATCACGGCGTCAACCCCGATGCCGAAGAAGCAAAATACAAGCCGTACCTCGATGAAGTTGGCTCGCGCAGCGACCTCAATTATCTGTTCCAGGAAATGCTGGGCGATTTTTCCATCGGCCATCTGCGCGGCTCGGGAGGAACGATTCCCCACCCCAACCGCGTGCCGGGCGGGCTGTTAGGCGCGGACTACGTAATCGTCGACGGCCACTACCAGATAAAGCGAATCTACACGGGCGAACACTGGAATCCGAAAGCGCGTGCGCCGCTCGCCGAACCGGGAGTGAAAGTCAAAGAAGGAGATTTCATTCTCAGCGTCGGCGGCCAGGAACTTAGGGGCTCCGACGATATTCAGCGATTGCTCGAAAGCACCGCCGACACGCAGATCGTTCTAAAGATCGCATCCGACGCCACTGGAAAAAATGCGCACGAGATCACGGTAACGCCCGTCGGCGACGATCTCGGTCTGCGCAATCTGGCATGGATCGAGGCCAATCGCCGCAAGGTTGAACAATTGAGCAGCGGCAAGCTGGCCTACGTGTACCTGCCAGACACGGCTATGGGCGGCCTGACCAACTTTAATCGCTACTATTTCGCGCAGCTCGACAAGCAAGGGGCGGTCATCGATGAGCGCTTCAACAGCGGAGGTCAGGCGGCCGACTACATCATCCATGCGATGCAGCGCACTCTGATGAGTTGGTGGGCGCCGCGTTACGGAGAAATTTATCGCACTCCCGAGGCGTCCATCCTGGGGCCAAAGGTGATGATCACCAACGAATTCTCCGGCTCCGGCGGCGACGCCATGCCCTGGTATTTCCGCGAAGCCAAGCTCGGACCGCTTGTGGGCAAGCGCACATGGGGCGGCTTGGTCGGAATCGGGGGCATCCCCACGCTGATGGATGGCGGCCACGTCACTTCTCCCAGCTTCGGCTTCTTCAATCCCGAAGGCCAGTGGGAAGTCGAGAACCACGGTGTTCAGCCCGATTACGAGGTGGATATGGAACCGAAGCCGGTGAGCGAAGGCCACGATCCACAACTCGAAAAGGCAGTGAGCCTGGCGCTGGAAGAGCTGGCAAAACATCCGGCGCCGGAACCGCATAAGCCGGAGTATCCGAACTATACGAATCACGGCCTGAAATAGAGATTAGCAATTCAATGTAGCGGCGCTCCGAGCACATCGTAAAGAGGCTGCGCGGGCTTTACTTGAGCCTTCTCGCTTGCCACCGAAATAGCAAGAATGCGGATATCGTCGTTGTCGGGCAGCTTGATGGCTCGAGCGCCGGCGGGCAGGTCGATAGGGTACGCAAATAGATAAGAGTAGCGATAAGGTACGTTCTCGCCCGCAGCGTCGTGGTGATGCGAGCAATACCAGGCAATGTCGGCGCGTTTAATGTATCCCGGAGTCAGGCCCGTCATCTGCCCGTAGTCATCTTTTGAGGTGTCGACCGAACTCCATGTGCGGTCGTCCCACTGCCCGATGAATCCACCCCAGTCCTCGATGTTCAGAGAGATCCTCTCGCTGCCGATTGCGAATGTCGCCTTCTGATCTCCTCGCACCGAGGCCGCCAGGAGGTACACACGGTTGTAGTTTCCCGCCGGAAGACTGATCGTCTGTCCCTTTGGGACAAGCGCGTTCATCGAGCCGGCTTTCGCCGGGGCCAACTGGAAACGCACATCATTGAAGTTGATATTGGCGGGCAGCATTTCAGCAGGCAGCGAATTGCCTTTCCTATCGAATCCGCTCGACGAAGGAACACCCTCATTGCTGGCCACGGCAAGGTCGTATTGCAAAGGCACCGGCGTGGAATGCACCGCCGGGACTTTCGCCGCCGCCGCTGCAAATCGCACGGCAAAAGTGCGCGGCTGGTACGCAGAAAACGAGGTAACCAGCGAGCCGTTGATTAGGGTCGCGGTTCCGAGCGGCTGTTCCTGTCCGTTGACTTCGCGCGCGGCAGTAATTGGAGCGGCGAACGAGATCTTCACGCTCGACTGCGGCTTGCCATCCAGTTCCACGAGACGAACGATTGTTTCGTCACCTTCTTCTGCCTTTTTCAGCGCCAGCACCCTCACGCGAGGGTTGCTGACCTTCAATAAGGAAAATTCGCGGCCCAGCGCGCCTTCATGCGGCGACGTTGCAAAAGCAATGAGCGGATCATTGAGCCGCTGCGCCTGCCAGTCAGTCTGCGCATCGCGCCAACCACGCGCATGCCCTGCGATTCCAAATACAAACTCGTGATGTCCAATATCCTGCGTTCCCTGATCGGCATATCCTCCTCGCGTCCCCGGTGTGCGAATCAGAGTGAGCCGGATTGTGTGATCGTTGGGCTTGTCCGATCCGTTCTTGCAGTCGGTCAGGATGGTCGCACCAAACTCGCCGCTCGTATCTGTCAGATCGATCCACTGGTGCGATGGCACCTCGAATTTCTTCGGCCTAGCCGTTGGCCGCTCGACCGTCCCAATATCCCAGTTATAGGTCGCCATCTCGTTCGAAGCCGTCAACGGGAATGTCGCCTTTAGATTCGACTCTTTTGTGTTCCAGTCAATCGCGTTCGCAATCTCCACGTACTTGCCCGCGTCACCTGCTAAAAGCCGGATTGCCTGTACAAACTTCGACCCTGCAGTCTCGCGCGAAACTTCAATCGCAACCCGTACCGGTCCATCCTCTACCACCCGAATCTTTGCGGGACCGTGCACATACTCTTTCGGCGCGGCCTGCTCCTGGTCCCAATCCATGTTCCAAGCTGGCCACTGCTGAGGATTGTCATATGAAATCGCAAGGCGAATCGGTGCCGCCAACAGTTCCTTGCCCAGCGATTTGTCGAAAATGCTGGCAACGTCGCCATCGCTATTCAGCTCTACTCGGTAGTACCGATTTTCGAGCGCATTCTCGGAGACCTTTATATCTACATCACGAGACGGATGCGCCTTGGGCTGCAAATCCTTCTGCACGTCGTAAACGACATAACCAACCGAAGGCGTCTTAGCCACAAAGATCACCTTTCCATCCGAAACTTGCGAAGGAACATCCTCTCCATTCGGACCAGTTACACGGACAGACTTCGGGAAGCCTCCAGGCAAGTCGACGCTGGCCTCGACCACATCTTCCCGCCCCACATTCAGCGGATTGAAAACAACAACGGGCACACCCTTTCCGGTGGTGTTAAGCGCCGCTGCGACCCCTTCAGTAGCATTAGTAAGCACGCCGGCGAACTGATTCATCGCAATCACATCGTCGTTCCACGCGAACTCATACGCCTTCGGAGTAGCGGTCCCAGCAGCAATGTCGTGAAACTGCCCGCCCATCACCAGCGTCCACGCGTCGTTCAGCCGTTGGAGAGGATACGGCCTCGCTCCTACCCACTCCGCGGCGATCGATGCCTTCTCAGCGGCATCGGCGAGCAACTCTTCTTTGCGCAGCCAGCGCTTCTGATAAGCCTGCGAAGTCAGCGAACCGGCCGAGTGATTCGTCAGTTCCATTTCGCCGGCATAACGCGGCAGTCCCGCCGCCTCGGCAGGCGTGATGTCCAGAAACATCTGCTCCGCATTCGCCGAGATCACATGTACCGGCCCTCCGCCAAGCTGCACCGGCGCTCCGTGCTCATGCGAGAAGCGCGAGAAAAGACTATCCACATCAAGCGGCAAGCTGGCTTTCCCGCCAGAGATAATCGCCTCGAGGCGTTTCACCGAATCTTCATTAGGAGCGCCTCCGATATCGCCGGTTCCGTAATAGTGATAATCCGTAAACACCCCGCTAACTCTTCCATTAAGCTCCACGCGTGCCGCCCAGTCGTTCTGATGCCGGTTGAGTTCCTGATCCTGCCGCATGGCGTTTTCGACCTTCTGCTGGTTTCGCACCGCGAGGTATTCTTCAATCTGCTTGGCGTCCATGGTCGAATTGGTTTCATCGGCGTGTACCAAGGCCTGCCGCAGCGGCTTGAATCTCTTGTTCAGATCCTCAAGAACCTCATCCGGAGGCAGCGGGGGAAGTGGCTTACTCAGATCGCTGTTGATTCCTCCCGCATAATCGCCCGGATTCAACCCAGCCAAAACGCTCTCGCCATCCGGCCCCACCCACACCCCGACGTCGAACGGTGTTCCTTCCGGCGTTTTCTCCAGCGATTCCGGGCCTCCGCCTGGAGCTGACGATCCCCACACCAGCTTCTGGGTCGAAAATCCCTTTACACCCGCGTGCGCCAGAATAGTCGGCAGCGATGACGGAAAACCAAAGCAATCGGGCAACATATATTCAGCGCTGGCCCTGCCCAGCTCCATGCGAAACCATTTGTTCCCGTACAAAATTTGCCGGATGATCGATTCCGCGCTCGGAGCATTTACGTCGCCTTCTTCCATCGACGAGCCCGCCGGAAACCATCTTCCCTGATTCACATACGTCTTCAGCCTCGCAAAATCCGCAGGATAATACTCCTTCATCAGGCGATAGCGATTCGCGCCGCTGAAATTGAAAACGTAATGAGGATACTTATCGATCAGTGCGAAATTATCTTCCATCGTCTTGCGAAGATATTCACTGATAACCTGCGGATACTCCCATCGCCATTCGGTGTCGAGATGCGCATATCCCACCACATAAAGCGTCGGCTGTTTCGTCAGGTCGGGTTTCGAGTCGGTTTGCGCGTACGCGGGAAAGAGGAAGCTGAACAAAGAGCAGAGCGTCAGGATCACGCTCAAATGAGTGCCGAACTGTCGCATAGCAACCTCCAAGATCTCAGGGGATAAAAGACGCAATCCTGAAGATTACATGGAAACGGCAGGCACGGGCCATTCTGAACGCCATCGCTTACTCCTATGCGGCAATGGCAACCATCATTTTTTTATTACATCTCGAGGATAGAGCCGGTCGGATTTGCGAAGAAGAGTTGAAACGTCAAAACGTTCTTGCTTCGCCATCTGGTTCGAAAACAGCAGCCGCCTATTAAGATCGCGGCACCGCGTGAATGTCCAGAAAATATCCCTTCGAACTGGGATCAAAAAGCAAGCGCCAGTACAGATTCCGGTGGGTCGCCGCCAGGCACTGCAACAAAAGCTCGCGCGCCGGCACTCTGTTTCCACCGATTTTTGCCGGCGCGTGTTCCAGAAAATTGCGCGGGGAGACACCGAGCGTCACGGTAGTGTGCGTTTGCTTCGCCGCAGCTCCGCAAATCAGACTGATTGTCTCGGCGATCGTTCTTTGTCGAGTCGGAATCGTCACCGAAATATCCAAAAGTGCTTGCTGAGAAGATATCGAACCCTTGCCATCGTGAGCGCCCGTGCCCACAACATAAAAGCGGTTCTGCTCTCCGGGCCGCACCTCAAATCGTCCGGGGTTCTTGCTCTGGTTGTAAGAATCGACGACGAGCCGAAGCGCGTCCGCTTCTGCAGCTTTGGCGGGAACATCAACGGTGAAACTCCCTCCCGCTGGCATCTGGGGGCGAGTCTCATCCCCGGGCACGTCGACATAGTCCATGTGGGAGATGTAGCGGGGATCTTCGTAATCGACGGCCCAGCCGAACTTCTGTTGCAAAGCGTCGAGAGTCTGAAGTAAAGGACGCGGACTATTGGCGCTGATGTGGATTGTGTCGGCGTTCTGCGCAACGACCGCTTGCTTCTGGTACGGTGCCGGTTTTTCCGTCGTTTGGGCAAAAGCCTGGAAGATGCATATTGCGCCGAGAAAACTCAAGCGCCACATAAGCTTCATAGATGTTCACCGAATAAGATTTTCGACGCCCCTGCGGCGTGACTTTTTCGTGAGCGATTCTAGCATTCATCGTCCCTCTGTCTTCGTTTCGATGGAGCACTCTAGAACCGTAGTGATACTAGACCGTTGAATTTTGTCTCTGGTTTTCCGCCCAAGATCCTTTTCTAACCTGACCGGCTAATCCGTTTGGGGCTTTGTCAGTTGCAATGCCAGCGGAGTATAAATCTGCAAAATTACCTCCGGCGGGTGGAAGGGCAGATACCTGTGGATACTCCTGAGATTCCAGCCTGGGATTCGAAGCAAGGAAATCAACAAGAAGCGGAACAAGAATGGATCGCAAAGTATCGGCGGGCACTCGAATTGGTGCCACCGGTTCGGCGCGCACGAAGGTCGCGAATTCATGATACCGTCATGCTCATCTGCCGATCCATGGTACCCACGTTTCGCAGGTTGTGGGACCGCTGGTTTCGGCCAGGCCAATCGGAATCGACAGCGGCAGCCAAGCGAGCTCCCGCGTCGGCTCAAACTTCTGTATTAAAAGGCGGCGCCAGCATCACGGGCCGCGGCCAGGCAGACCTAACCCGAAGCGTCGGCTAGAACCAACCCTGGGTTTAGTTCTTGCAGCCTGGAATTGCACGCTGAAGCATTTAGTTGGGTATGATTCTAGGGTCTTTATTCTCTTAACTACTACGAATGGGTTAGTTCGTATGTAGCAGTACGGGTGATTACGCGCTTTTTCTGTTGACATAGCCCACGCCTGTGGCACAATGCACCGGGTCATTATTATTCCTCCCCCGGGGAACGCCTGTTTTCGTTCCCGAATTTTTCCCCCCAGGATCGTGCTTGCCTGATTGGATCAAGCGCAGTGAGTAAGGATTGCTCTGCAGTGAAAAATGCTCAAAATTGAGCATCTGGCCATTACTGCGTAGAGCAAGGGACCCCGCTATCGGCCATCGGAAAGGCTAATCATTTCATCCGCGCAGTTGCCACTGTGGGGCGTCGCGTGGAAAAGGGGAACCAAGTGCATACTGCTCCGACCCGGCCGGGTCTGATCGTGATGGACGCCTCGTTAGGGGTTGTTGCCTACAACGGGGAGGCTCTGCAGATTCTTACTTATCCGGAAACTCCGGAAAAGATCCGTCACGTTGACACCTGGCTCGCAAATAAAATTCGCACGGATCTTGCCGGCAGGCATTCCCCACCGCGCTTTGTGGAAGAATTCCGCTCAGCGAGACGCATGTACCTTTGTCGTTCATTTCCCTTGGATTTACGCGCTCAAAACGGTAACGGCACCCACGCTAACGGGGGCGGCGCGCATCCTGCCGGGGGAGGGCTCCAGGTCATTATGCTGGAGAGAAGAAGCAACGAAGCGGTGAAACTCAACGAAGTCTCCGAGCGTTTCGGGCTCACGGTTCGCGAACTGGAAACCGTGCAGTATCTGCTCCAGGGTTTCACGAGCAAAGAAATTGCCCAGCGGATGGAGATTAGCCCGAATACTGTTAAGGCATTCCTGCGGCTTGTCATGGTCAAGATGAACGTCTCCACTCGCTCCGGAATTATTGGCCGAATTGTCGGCCCGAGAACCTGAACCATGTGCCGAACCCGCCAAAAGCTGCTTAGTAATATCGGGTTAGTACATCTGGGGACTTGTTGGATTCGCGTTTACCTATAGAGTAAAACCGCGCTATTTGAGCCAAGTCCCCCTCCCCTGCTTGGCGCGGCGTAACTCTGTTAGGAGGACAATAATGAAAGGAACCACAATCCTTGTAGTGTGTACATTGGCTCTGGCCCTCTGTGCCACGGCGTTTGCAACCACGCCGCCGGCTGATACCTTGAAGGTCGACTATTTTGCCAATGCCAATACAGCCAGTGCGCCGGACGGAACTGTCCGCATCGACAACCCTGGCACATCGGGTGGCAATCTGTGCGCCGCCATCTTCGTGTTTGATGCGAACGAGGAAATGTCGGAATGCTGCAACTGCTTGGTCACGCCCGATGGTCTTCGGACCCTGTCGGTCAACGGCGACCTGACCAGCAACCCGGCGAACGGCACCATCCTGAACACTGGCGTCATCAAGATCGTCTCGAGCAAGGCCCAGGGCGGAACTTGCCCGAATCCTACCAGCCCGAGCAATCTCGTTCCGACTCCGGCAGTTCGGGCTTGGGCGACTCACATCCAGAACAGCAACTTCACCATTACTGAAACCGGTTCGCAAGATGCCACTCTCAGCTCCACCGAACAGACCGAGCTGCAGAATGGTTGCCATGCTATCCACCTGGTTGGCAGCGGCACCGGTATCTGCTCCTGCGGAACGGGGGACTAGTTTTCCAGCTTGGGCAAGGTGGAACTCTTTCGAGTTCCACCTTGGCTCAATTAACCAGCTCACTGCCGTTGCGTTAGGGGAACGCTGGTGAACTGCAAAGTTGCAAATTGAATTTCGATGAGACGGGGGATCTCATGTCATCTTTAAAGAGGGTTTTGAAGTTGGGATTGAGTGTGGCTCTTGCATTCCTCGGTACGGGACGCATCGCCGCACAAGCTGATACAAGCGTTGTGGCGGAGGTGGGCGGAGTAAAAGTAACTATGGCCGACCTTGAGCAGGAGGAATCGGCAAAGCTTTTATCGGCACATTATCAGTATTACCAGGCGGAAACTCGCGCCCTCAACGAACTCATAGACAAAAAGTTAATCGAGCAGAAAGCCCAAAGCGAACACATCACCGTAGACCAATTGCTGGATCGCGAAGTCAATTCACAGGTAAAAGATCCTTCCGAAGACCAGATGAAGGTCTACTACGAGGGGCTTGAGACCGATCAGCCCTACGAACAGGTTCGCGGCAAGATTCTGGAAAAGATCCGTCAACTGCGCACCGATAAAGCCCGTGCTGCCTTTGTGCGCACGCTGCGCGCACAGACTACGGTATACGTCGCTCTCGCGCCCCCCCGTGCGAACGTCGAACCGCAGAACGCGCAGATGACGATCGGCCCCGAAAAGGCGCAGGTCACGTTAGTCGAATTTGCCGACTACGAGTGCCCGTATTGCCAGAAAGTCGCCGCGGATGTGAAAAAACTGGCCCTCGATTTCGGCGACAAGGTTGCATTTACCTACAAGGATTTCCCGCTGCCCATGCACGCCCGCGCTGAGAAAGCCGCCGAAGCGGCGCGCTGCGCCAGCAAGCAAAATAAATTCTGGGAATTCCACGACGAGATCTTCCACAGCAAGGAACTCGACGTCGATCAGCTCAAAGCGCAAGCTCGCGCATTAAAGCTTGATGCCGACCAGTTTGACAAGTGCCTTGATTCGGGAGAAGAAGCAGCAGCTGTCGATCACGATCGCAAGGAAGGTACTCGTCTGGGCATCAATGGCACGCCCAGCTTTTTCATTAACGGTCATTACCTCAGCGGGGCGCTGGATTATGCTGCGCTGCGCCAGGTGGTTGAGCAGCAGCTGGCGATGCCCACGCAACTCGCCAGTAGCGGCGGCAAGTAAGGCCTAGGCCCTCCCCCAAACGCGTTGTTCGGGCCTGACCGGAGGCTCAAGAATCACCTTCTGAGCCTCCGGTTTTTCTGTTTTTAAGACTTTATGTGGTTAGCCAGATTGACTAACCCAAATGGGTAATTGAACAACTAGATACTCCGCGATAACTTACGCGGGCCTTGAGCTACCGTCTTCCCCCGGCTCCAAGAGCAGAACTCCCCCTTAACTAGTGCTCCGGTTTTTCTCCCTCGGCAGTCGTGTCGAATACCGTTTCGCGCCCGTAGTAGCAGGCTTTTAATTCGACGAAATCGATTCGTCGGTTTCAGTTTTGCGCCTGTCCACCGTTGGCTACAACCGGTATTAAAACCACTGTTCCGCGGGCTCGAAGATTGAGGAGGGTTCATGCGCAGCCGATTTCTTGCTGGATTTGCCATTTGCTTCTTGTCCGGCGCCTTGTTCGCCCAGGCCAAACAATTTCTCGAAGCGCCTCAGTACGGAACCGGGGGGAATCCTCAGGCAGTCGCAGTCGCCGATTTCAATGGCGATGGAAAACTCGATCTCGCGGTGGTCAACTCCACCAGCAATACAGTCAGCATTCTCCTCGGAAATGGGGACGGAACATTCCAGGCAAAAGTTGACTACACCGTCGACACGAACCCTCAGGCAATCGCAGTCGGCGACATCAACGGTGATGGCTTCTCCGACCTGGTGGTGGCGAATGCCGGCAGCAACACGATCAGCATCCTCCCTGGCAATGGCGACGGCACTTTTCAGTCCAAGAAGGACCTGCTAACTGGAACCAATCCGCAGGGAGTAGCCGTCGGAAAATTCGGGAACAACGGCAACTTCGACATTGCCGTGACCAATGCCGGCGATAACACCCTGGGAATATTTTTGAATACCGGCGGCGGCGCCTTCCAAGCACAGGTGACCTACAAGACCGGGTTCAATCCCTATTTCGTCACCGTCGCTGATTTCAACAATGACGGGAAGCCCGATCTCGCGGTGGCAAACAACAACCTGAACAGCATCGTCAGTGTGTTTTTGGGCAACGGCGACGGAACATTCCAAAATCAGTTCCAATACCCAACCGGCAGCACACCGGTCTGGATTGCTACCGGGGATTTCAACGGCGACGGCAACATCGATATGGCAGTTGCGAACCAACAGGGCGACAGCGTCAGCATCCTTCTGGGCACTGGGAACGGAGGATTCTCGGCTCACGTCGATTATCCCGTCGCCGCGTTCCCGACGGCCATCGCCGCCTCAGACCTCGACGGAGACGGCAAGATCGACTTGGCTGTCTCCAGCGGCAACGGCAATGCAGTCACGGTCTTGTGGGGCAATGGAGACGGCACATTCCAGGGCCAGTTCAATATCGGCACCGGCGATATTCCATATTCTGTGGTCATCGCCCCATTGACTGCCAACGGCCTGAACGATCTCGTCGTAGCCAACTCGGGAGCAAACACGGTCAGCGTCATTCTCAACAATGAGAACCAGTCCTTCCAATCGCGCATCGACTATCCCGCCGGTGCCGAACCGTATTCAGTTGCCGCAGCAGATTTCAATGGCGATGGCTTCACCGACTTGGCAGTTGCGGCCAGCAACTGCACCCCCACGTGTGGCGCTGGATCGATTTCCATCATTTTGGGAAACGGCGACGGCACCTTCCAGCCGCCCGTCTCCTATACCACCGGCACCAACACGGATCCCTATTCGCTCGTAGTCGCTGATTTCAACGGCGACAAGATCAACGATATTGCAGTCGCAAACTATGCCACCAACACGGTCAGCGTTCTGCTGGGAGTCGGCAACGGCACATTCGAGGGGCACATCGATACTCCGGTGGGCCGCGAGCCCGCATCAGTAGCTGCCGGAGATTTCAACGGTGACGGCAAGACCGATCTCGCGGTTGCAAATTTCCATGACAATACCATCAGCATCCTGCTCGGTAATGGCAACGGAACTTTTAAGTCTGTAGTGAACTACAGCGTCGGTCACGGCCCGGTCTCGGTAGCCGTCGGGTATCTCAATGGCGACAAGAAACTCGATCTCGTGGTTATCAATGAAACCGATAATAATGCCGGCATACTTCTCGGCAATGGCGACGGTACTTTCCAGCCGCAGGTGGTTTATCCAACTGGCGCCGGAGGCAATCCCCTCGCTGTCGTCGTCCAAGACTTCAATGGCGACAACATTCCCGATCTTGCGGTTGCCGACTTCCACTCCGAACAGGTCAGCGTATTGCTGGGCAACGGTGATGGCACCTTCCAACCGTTAAAAGCATACCCAACGGGCGCTAATCCCTCTTCAGTGCTGGCCGCGGATTTTAACGGCG
>Ga0070731_10002837_pt1 | contig 16111 bp, 9 predicted proteins | sample Coa_R1_2_FD_66448 | JGI IMG/M metagenome (GOLD analysis project Ga0070731, IMG submission 66448) | Surface soil microbial communities from Centralia Pennsylvania, which are recovering from an underground coalmine fire - Coalmine... | ecosystem: Environmental > Terrestrial > Soil > Unclassified ...
GAAATCGCCATGTACCGCTACGACGCCTTCGACCGCCGGCTGATTCGCGAACGGGTCGCGCAGTTTCGCGACCAGACGCGGCGGTTCCTGCGCGGCGAATTGAGCGAGGACGACTTCCGGCCGCTTCGCCTGCAGAACGGCCTCTACATCCAGCGGCACGCGCCGATGCTGCGGATCTCGATTCCCTACGGGATGCTCGCATCGCGCCAGCTTCGCATGCTCGCGCGCGTCGCGCGCACTTACGACCGCGGCTACGGGCACTTCACGACCCGCCAGAACCTGCAGCTCAACTGGCCGAAGCTCGAGGACGTTCCCGACATTCTCGCCGACCTCGCCGAGGTCGACATGCACGCGATCCAGACGTCGGGCAACTGCGTGCGCAACATCACGACGGACCACTTCGCCGGCGTCGCGGACGACGAGGCGATCGATCCGCGTCCGTACAGCGAACTCGTGCGGCAATGGGCGGCGCTCAATCCCGAGTTCGCGTACCTGCCGCGCAAGTTCAAGATCGCGCTCTCCGGCGCTTTGCGTGATCGCGCGGCGACGCTCATCAACGACATCGGCCTTCAACTCGTCACGAATGGCGAGGGCGAGATCGGCTTTCGCCTTGCCGTCGGCGGTGGTCTCGGCCGGACGCCGATCGTCGGCCACGTGATACGCGACTTCCTGCCGCGCGCGGAGATCCTGAATTACCTCGATGCGATCCTGCGCATCTACAACCGCTTCGGTCGGCGCGACAACAAGTGGAAGGCGCGGATCAAGATTCTCGTGAAGGACCGCACGCCCGCACAATTCGCGCGCGACGTCGAGGACGAGTGGCGTCACCTTGCCGGCAGCTCCTTGACGGTTCCCGACGAAGAATTCGACCGGCTCGCGTCGTTCTTCCCCGCGCCTGCGTACGAAGCGCTCGCGGGTGACGATGCCGGCTTCCGCGCAGCCGTCGCGGACAACCGCGCGTTCGCGAACTGGGTCAAACGGAACGTCCATCCGCACAAGATGCCCGGTTACGCGATCCTCACGCTGTCGCTCAAGCGTATCGGTGTCCCGCCCGGCGACGCGACGTCGGAGCAGATGGAAGCGATCGCCGATCTATCCGACCGATTCTCCTTCGGCGAGATCGGGGTTTCGCACGAGCAGAACCTGATCCTGCGCGACGTGCGTCAATCCGATCTGTTCGAGGTGTGGACGCGCGCAAAGGCGCTCGGACTCGCGACGCCGAACATCGGCCTGCTCACCGACATCGTGTGCTGTCCAGGCGGTGATTTCTGCTCGCTCGCGAACGCGAAATCGATTCCGATCGCGGACGCGATCACGCGACGCTTCGACGATCTCGACTATCTGCACGATATCGGCGAGATCGATCTCAACATGTCCGGCTGCATGAACGCGTGCGGACAGCACCACATCGGAAGCATCGGCATCCTCGGCGTCGACAAGCACGGATCCGAGTTCTATCAGGTCTCGATCGGCGGAGCGCAGGGCGATCATGCCGCGCTCGGCAAGGTCATCGGCCCCTCGTTTGGCGCAAGCGAGGTGCCCGACGTGATCGAGCGGCTGATCGAAACCTACATCGATCTGCGCCACGAGGACGAACGCTTCGCCGATACCGTGCGAAGGCTCGGCATCGACCCGTTCAAGGAACGCGTGTATGCCCCGGCTCATTCGTAATCGCACGATCGTCGACGATGCCTACGCGCTGGTGCACGAGGCGTCGACGTTCGCGGATCTGCCCGATGGCGCACGGGTGATCGTTCCGCTCGCACTGTGGCGCGAACGCCGTGGTGCGCTGATCGCGCGCGGCGAAGCCGGCGTGTGGCTTGCGTCCACCGACGATCCGGCGGCGCTCGCCGACGATGTCGATCGTCTTCCCGTCATCGCGATCGATTTTCCGCAGTTCAGCGATGGCCGCGGCTATTCGCACGCGCGACTCCTGCGCCAGCGTTACGGCTATCGCAACGAGCTTCGCGCGATCGGCGACGTGCAACGCGATCAGCTCTATTACCTGTCGCAGTGCGGTTTCGACGCGTTCCTCGTTCCCGATTCCCGGGATGCTAACGAAGCGCTGCGCGGCTTCGACGATTTCAGCGACGGCTACCAGGCGAGCGTGCTGCGCACGCCGTGGTTCGCAAGGCGCACCCCTTCGTCGCGACCATCGACATCGGAAGCTGCACCTTGACGGGAATCGTTTACCTGGTCGGCGCCGGTCCCGGCGCACCGGACCTTCTGACGGTTCGTGCGGCGAATCTCCTTGCCCGCGCGGACATCGTCTTCCACGATGCGCTGATCCATCCCGACACGCTCGCGCTCGCGCAATGCGCCGAAAGGATCGCGGTCGGCAAGCGCTGCGGCCGTCATTCGACGGCGCAGCGATTCATCAACAAGCGGCTCGTCGATGCCGCCGCGAAATACGACGTCGTCGTGCGGCTCAAGGGCGGCGATCCGATGCTCTTCGGTCGCGCGCAGGAGGAAATCGACGCGCTCGAAGCGGCCGGCGTGCGATACGAGGTGGTACCGGGCGTCACGGCGGCGCTCGCCGCCGCGGCCGCGCTCGGCACGTCGCTCACGCAACGCGGCACCGTCCGCTCGTTCGCGCTTGCGACGCCACGCGTTGGCGAAGGCTTCGACCGGAGCGACTGGATCGACGGGTTGCGCCATGCCGACGCGGGCGCGATCTACATGGGACGAAAGGAAGCGGCCGACATCGCGGCGTCACTCATCGCGTCGGGCATGCCGGCATCGGTGCCGGTTGCGGTCGTCGTCGACGCATCGCTTGAAAGCGAGCAGACCCATTACACCACGCTGGCATCGCTGCCCGCGATCGCGGAACGCGAAATCGCGGGCGCTGCGGTGCTTCTGATCGGACCGCAGTTTCGTTCGCGCAAAGCCGAATCCCTCGACGACGCGCGCATCGCCCGGCGGGCCTGACGCGTTATCATTCGCGCTCGGCCGCGGATAGTCGCCGGCCCTTCGCGCATGGCCGCGGCTTCCCGCCTTCCGCTGTTCGATCTTTCTCCCGATTCTCAACGCGCCTGGCTCGTCGAGCGGCTCGCGCGTCCTGTTCCGCCTGGCGCGCAGGGCTTGAGCGACGGCTTCCGCTTGCCGGGACGCGAAGGCGCAACCGTGCCCGCTGCGGTGCTGGTGCCGCTCGTCAATCGCTCTCAGGGATTGCAGCTGTTGCTCACCCAACGCAGCGCCGACCTGGCCGACCACCCCGGACAGATCAGCTTCCCGGGCGGTCGTCTGGATGCCGGCGATGTCGATCACGCGGCCGCGGCGCTTCGCGAGACGTTCGAGGAAATCGGACTCGCGCCGAGCAAGGTGCAGGTGCTCGGCCGCTTGGCGTCGTACGAGACCGTGACCGGTTATCGCGTCGATCCCATCGTCGGCTGGATCGAGCCGCCGTTCGACGTCGTGCCCGATCCGATCGAAGTTGCCGACGTGTTCGAGGTGCCGCTCGAGTTCATCCTCGATCGCGCGAATCATCAGCGCCATTTCAGGATGGTCGGCACGAACCGGCGCGACTACTGGGCGATTCCATGGCAGTCGCGCTATATCTGGGGCGCAACCGCGGCGATGCTTCTGATTCTCGATCGAACGCTTCGCGACGAATGAAAACATGCTGACCCGAACGTCTCCCCGCACCCGTCACTTCCGCGGCCTTTCGCCGCACGGCTTTCACCGCGTCGTCTATTACGAATGGGGAGACGAACACAATGCGAACGTCGCCGTCTGCGTGCACGGCATCGGACGAAACGGCCGCGACTTCGACGTGCTCGGCGAGACGCTCGCGGCTTCGCATCGTGTGCTCGCGATCGACATGCCGGGACGCGGCCAAAGCGAATGGCTGCGTGATCCGATGGACTACGTGACGCCGGTCTATCTCGGCACGCTGACGTCATTGATCGCTGCGAGCGGCGCGGAGCACGTGTCGTGGGTCGGCACGTCGATGGGCGCGCTGCTCGGCATCATCGCGGCCGCGCAACCCGGAACGCCGGTGACGAAGCTCGTCGTGAACGACGCGGGGCCCGTCATCGAGTCGGCCGCGCTTGCGCGCATCGCGCAGTATTTCGGCGCCGATCCGAGCTTCTCGTCATACGCGGAGCTCCATGCGTACGTGCGCCAGATCTCCGCGCCGTTCGGGCCGCTCACCGACGCGCAATGGGAGCACGTAGTGCGCACGAACGCGCGACAGCGCACCGACGGTACGTGGGGCGTCGGCTACGATCCCGCGATCGCCGTGCCGTTTCGCGCGCTTGGCGCACCCGTCGATCTGTGGCCCCTGTGGGACGCGATCGCCTGCCCGACGCTCGCGCTGCGCGGCGAGCAATCGGATCTCCTTTCGTGCGCGACGGCGCAGGCGATGGCGACGCGCGGCCCGCGCGCACGCGTCGTCGAGTTCGCGGACATCGGTCACGCGCCGATGCTTTTGTCGCAGGACCAGGTCGAAACGGTCGCCGATTTCCTGCGTTCGCCCGTATAATCGTCGCGCTTCGCTTTTTCGCCGGCGCAAAGCTCCCATGTCGCTCGCGCTTCGACTGCCCCCGTTCGCCGATCGATCGGCGCAACCTCCCGAGATTCGTCCTTCGCGCGTCGGGAACTGGCTGACCGAAGCGGCGACGCGCGAGCCCGGCTTTGCCGCGCGCGTCATCGGCGAAGCGCTCGCGAGCACGAACCGCGTCTCGATGAGCCACGGACGCCGGCTCGATCTCACCGAGCAGTACTGGAAGACCGCGGCCCTTCTGTGGCCGCGCCTCGAGCATCGCTTCGTCCGCGCGACGCATCCGTTGCAGGCGGACGATCTCGAGGCCGCCAAGGCCGCGCTGACACTCGCGAACGAGTTGTCGACATCGTACAAGCGGCTTCTCGCAAGCGAAGCATCGAGGCGTATGCGCTTCGGCGGTCCCCGCAAGCTCGTCGGGCTCGTCCGACGCGCGTTCCAGGCTACGTCGCGCGTGCTCGCCAACAGCTACCTCTCGTACGCGCCGGTGCCGTCGCACACCTGGTACGACGCGCACGAGATCTACATGTTCACGCGCGAACGCAAGATTCACCGCCACCCGGTGACGCCCGACCAGCCGGACATCACGCTCGAGCGGCTCTATATGCAGTCGCTGCTGCTCGCGCTCGCGAATCCGTACGGTTTCCTGCCGAGCCAGCTCGCGGTCGTGCTGCATTATCTGCACGAGAACGCCCAACGCGCAAAGTTGACGCCCGTGCCGCCCGTGCATCGGATGGCGAAGGCGGTCGCGATCGTTCCTGTCGGTCACGACTTCCCGCCGTTTTCCGCGAACAAAGGCGGCAACACCGAAGGCTCGAAGCTCTTCCTGCTTACGTTCGATCTCGCATTCGATCTGCAGGAGCAGATTCGCGCGTTCGAATCGGGCGCGCCGCTGCCGCGCGAAGCGGGCGCCGATGCCGATGCACGCGGCCGCCACATCGCGCTGATGAAGCGACTGCTTCGCCAATGGGCGATTCCGCCGGCACGTCAATTCAATCGACTGCCATCACGCGCACATGTCGCGATGTGCGCGGGGTTGCCCGGTGTCTGGCATTACAGCCGCGGCACACAGCATCCGCCGCCGCAAGGCGTTCCGCCGCCACCCCCAATGACCGAGTGCCAGATCGTCAATCACACGTCCGGCGGCTATGCATTGCGACAGATCGACGCGGCGCCAACGCCGCTTCGCGTTGGTGATCTCATCGCGTTGCGCGTCGAGGGGCGCGAGGGTCTGCAGGTCGCGATGGTGCGCTGGTTTCGGAACACGTTGTCGGGCGCGGTGCTCGAATTCGGCTGCGAGCTCTTGTCGGATGCGCCCGAAGCCGCGGCCGCGGCGGCAGAACATGCGCCGGATACGCATCTGATGCCCGTCCTCGTGCTTCCCGAGGAGCAGCAGGATCCCGACGCATCCTCGCCGCAACTCGCCGCGCCCGCGGGTGCGTTCGCGCTCGAGCAGGCGGTGAGCCTTCGGCGCAGAGGCGGCTCGGGCTTCGCCGTGCTTACCAAGCTCGTCGAGCAAGGTCCCGGTTTCGATCTCTACGAGTTCGTGTCGGTGCGCTGAACCGCGCAAACGCGTTCCATCATGACCGCGGGCGGCGCGCCCGGAAGCTGTCGAGGATCAACGCTATCGCGCCGATGGTGATCGCGCTGTCGGCGACGTTGAATGCCGGGTAGTACCAGTCGCGATAGTGCAGCAGCATGAAATCGACGACGTAGCCGAGCGTCAGTCGATCATAGAGATTGCCGAGCGCGCCGCCGATGATGAGCGCAAGCCCCGCGCAGAGCAGCGCACGACCGCCGCGCGCCAGGAACCACAGCATTGCGCCGATCGCGACGATCGCGATCAGCACGAAGAACCAGCGTTGCCAGCCGCCGACGTTGGCGAGGAAGCTGAACGCTGCCCCGCGATTGTAGGCGAGCACGAGGCTTGCGAACGGCGTGAGCGGCAGATCTTCGCCGGGTCGAAACGACGTAACAATCCAATGCTTCGAGAGCTGGTCGAGCACGATCACGAGAAATGCGAGCCCGAGCCAGCGCAAGTTGCGAAAGCCCGCCGCGGTGTGTCGGGCGGCGACCGCGCTCATCACGCGTAAGTGCGCGGCTCATCATCGCCCGCGAGATTCGCGACGCAACGACCGCACAGTCCCGGATGCGAACGATCGATGCCGACATCGGTCCGCCAATGCCAGCAGCGGTCGCACTTGGGGTGCGGACTCGGCGTTACGGCGATCGCGAGCGACGTGCCGCGCCGAAGAAACGCGGCCGACGTAATGAACACGAACCGAAGATCGTCGCCGAGCGACGCAAGCGCGGCGTGCTCGTCGCCCGCAGCCACGATGTCGACCTCGGCCTGAAGCGACGAGCCGATGCCGCCAGCCTGACGCACCGCCTCGAGCTCCTTTTGCACGAGCGCGCGCACGGCGAGAATCCGCTCCCATTTCGCGACGAGGACACCCGCATTCGGCACGTCGGGAAGCATCTCGCTCCACGTGCGTACGAAGATCGTCCGATCGTCGGGGTGAAGAATTTGCCATGCCTCCTCGGCGGTGAACGACAGCACGGGCGCCATCAGCGACAGCAGCAGATCGCGAATGATCGCTAGCGCCGTCTGCGCCGAACGACGCGCGCGGCTCGTTTCCGCCGTCGTGTAGAGCCGGTCCTTGAGCACGTCGAGGTAAAACCCGCCGAGCTCCTCGGAACAGTACGTTTGCAGGCGCTGCACGACGAGGTGGAACTCGTAGCGATCGTAATCGCCGATCACGGCGTCGGCGAGCTCGCGCGCTTTCGCGAGCGCGTAGCGATCGATCTCGAACAGCTCGCCGATCGGCAGCGCGTCCTTCGCGGCATCGAAGTCGGACGTGTTCGCCATCAGGAAGCGCAACGTGTTGCGAATGCGCCGATAGCTTTCGACGACGCGCTTCAGGATCTCGTCGGAGATCGAAAGCTCGCCCGAGTAATCGGTCGCACCGACCCACAGGCGCAGGATCTCCCCGCCAAGCGTCCCCGCGACCTTTTGCGGGGCGACGACGTTGCCCTTCGACTTCGACATCTTGCGGCCTTCGCCGTCGACGACGAAGCCGTGTGTCAGAAGCGCCTTGTACGGCGGCACGCCGTTCAGCATGCAGGACGTCAGCAGCGACGAATGGAACCAGCCGCGATGCTGGTCGGAGCCTTCGAGATAGAGGTCCGCGGGAAAACCGGTTTCGGACGCATGCGAACCCATGCGCTTGTCGCGCGCCGTGCGTCCGCCCATCACCGTCTCGTGCGTCGTGCCCGAATCGAACCAGACGTCGACGGTGTCGGTGAGTTTGCGATAACGCTTGTCGTCGACGCCGAAATCCTCGCTCGTCGCTTCGAACCAGCTTTCGATGCCGTGCGCTTCGACCTTCGTCGCGGCAAGCTCGAGCAACGCGAGCGTGTCGGGATGAAGCTCGCCCGTGTCGCGATCGACGAAGAACGGTAACGGAACGCCCCATTGACGCTGGCGCGACAGCGTCCAGTCGGGCCGGTTCGCGATCATCCCGTAGAGTCGTCCCTTGCCCCAAGCGGGAAAGAACTCTGTACCCTCGATGCCGCGAAGCGCGGTCGCGCGAAGCGTCTCGTCCGGCTTGACGCCGCGATACCCCGGTACATCGTCCATGCCGACGAACCATTGCGTGGTTGCGCGATAGATGATCGGCGTCTTGTGCCGCCAGCAATGCATGTAGCTGTGCGGAAACTTCTCTGAATGGAAGAGCGCATGCACCTCCCGCAGCTTGTCGACGATGCGCGCATTCGCCTCCCAGATCGAGAGGCCGCCGAAGAACGGCAAGTCCTTCGCATAGCGACCATCTGCCTGCACCGGATTGAGAATCTCGTCGTCGGTCAGGCCGTAGCGGCGACAGGATATGAAGTCGTCTACGCCGTACGCGGGCGAACTGTGAACGATGCCCGTCCCTTGATCGAGCGTGACGAATTCCGCGAGATAGATCGGCGATGCGCGATCGTAGAACGGATGGCGGAACGCGATCCGCTCGAGCGCGTTGCCGCGCGTGGTCGCGACGATGGTGCCCTCGATGCCGAAACGCGCGAGACAGGCTTCGACGAGATCGTTCGCCAGCACGAGATGTCCGCGCGGCGTTTTCACGAGCGCATAGTCGACGTCGGGATGAACGTTCAGCGCCTGGTTCGCAGGGATTGTCCACGGCGTGGTCGTCCAGATCAGCGCGTAGATCGGCCCTTCCGGCGCACTCGCGAGACCGAACGCGCGCGCGAGCTTCGCGCGCTCCGATTCATCGCTCAGCGGAAAGCCGACGTCGATCGCGCTGTCGACACGATCCTCGTACTCCACTTCCGCTTCGGCGAGCGCGCTTTGACAGTCGAAGCACCAGTTGACAGGCTTGAGACCGCGGTACAGATAGCCCTTTTCGAGCACCTTGCCGAGCGCACGGATCTCGTTCGCCTCGTTGCCGAAGCTCATCGTCGTGTAAGGATGGTCCCAGTCGCCGAGCACGCCGAGTCGCTCGAAGTCCTTCTTCTGGCGCTCGATCTGCTCGGTCGCGTACGCGCGGCAAAGGCGCTGCGTTTCCGCCGTCGAGAGCGTCTTGCCGTAGGTCTTCTCGATTTGCACCTCGATGGGCATGCCGTGGCAATCCCAGCCCGGCACGTAAGGCGCGTCGAAGCCGGCGAGCGTCCGGCTCTTGACGATGACGTCCTTCAGGATCTTGTTGACCGCATGGCCGATGTGGATGTCGCCATTCGCGTAGGGCGGCCCGTCGTGCAGGATGAAGCGCGGGCGCCCGCCCGACGCTGCCCGGATCGATGCATAGACGTTCTTCTTGCGCCACGCATCGACCCAGCCCGGCTCGCGGCGGGCGAGATCGCCGCGCATCGGGAAACGGGTGTCGGGGAGGTTCAGCGTCGACTTGTAGTCGGTGCGGGTGTCGTCGGGCATTTCAAAGGTCGGTGACGGGGAAGCTCATCCGTGCATGGCAAAGTATCTTCGCGCGTCCTGGACGTCTCGCCCGATCTGTTGCGACAGCGCGGCAAGATCGGGAAAACGGGCTTCGTCGCGAAGCTTCCGCAGGAACTCGATGCTGATCCGCTGGCCGTAGATCGCACCATCGAAGTCGAGCAGATATACCTCGGCAACCGGTCGCCCGTCGCTCGCGATCGTCGGCCGCACGCCAACGCTCGCCACGCCTTCGCGCGGGCCGTCTCCCAAACCATACACGCGCACCGCGAAGATGCCGGACAAAGTCGGCCAATGCCGCAGCGTCAGGTTCGCCGTCGGAAAGCCGAGCCGTTTCCCGAGCTTGTCGCCGTGCGCGACGTGACCGCTCAGCGTGTAGTTGCGGCCGAGCAGCGCTTTCGCAAGGTCGAGATTGCCGTCGGCAAGGGCGTTGCGCACGGCGGTGCTCGACGCGCGGATGCCGTCGACTTCGACCGTCCGCATCACTTCGACACTGAACGTTCGCGCGGCGTTGCGCAGGAATGCGAGGTCGCCGCTACGCCCGCGGCCAAAGCGAAAATCCTCGCCGACGAGCAGCCATCGCGTCGCGAGGCGCCGTTCGAGAACGTCCGCAACGAAATCGGCTGCGCTCAGCGATGCGAGCCGTTGATCGAAGCGCGCGATGTAGGTGATCGCGATGCCGTACGCGCGGAACAACGCGAGCTTCGAGCGCACGGTCGAAAGGCGCGGCGGCGCGCTCGCTTTCGAGAAGAACTCGCGCGGATGCGGATCGAACGTAAGCAACGCGGGCGGGAGCCGCAGGTCTTCAGCCGCCTCGACGAGGCGCGCGAGCATCGCCTGGTGGCCGCGATGAACGCCATCGAAATTGCCGATCGTCAGCGCAACCGGAGCGTCGGGTGCGCGAACCAGGTCCCGTTTGACACGCAAGGCGCGACACAGCGGCGGCGGCAGTGGCGCTCCGCGCCGCGGATTCCGTCCTGTGGAAAGTCGATCATTTTAGCCGATCGGCCATGCGTGCTCCTGCCAGCCGCGGTCGACGAGCGGATGGTAGAGCGCGATGCGAATGGGACGCCGGTCGATCGCCGCGACGATGCGCGCATAGCGCGATAGCTGCGGCAGGTAGCGCTCGAATTCGCGCGCAAGGAATGTCGCCGGATCGGCGCCAAGATGCCCGCCGGTCTTGAAATCGACGATGTAGCGGTGGCCGTCGGCGACGAAGCTCCGGTCGGGCACGATATGCATCACGCGTCCCTGGTCAAGTCCCGCGAGCGACCATTCGCTTCGCGCGTCCTCGTGCGCGCGATCGAAGAGCCAGCGCCCGCGCGGATCGCCGAGCGTTCGCGTAAGGATCATCATTACGCGATCCGCAGCTTCGCCGACACGGTCGCGCTCGATGCCTTCGCCGCGAAGCTCCGCGATGATGCGTGATCGCGCGTCGCGCACGCGCTTTGCGTCCCATGCGTCCAGGCCTTCGGCTCCGACCTGCGCGAGCAGGCGATGCGCGACAGTGCCGATCGCCGCCGCAGTCGCCTCGGCCCAGTCGAACGTCGGCCGCGCGTCGATGGAAGCGGTTTGTGGCGACACGGGCAGCGGGTTCGGAAGCGTCGGCGGTTGCCAGTCGATCGGAAGCCGCTCGAGGAAACCGCGTGTCTCGGCTGTACGATCACTTTGCTCGTCCGCGGCGTGGTGCGTAAGTTGCGAAGACACCCCATCCCATAAGCGTTCGAGGGCGCTGCCACGCCGCGGCCGCTGCAATCCGTGCCCTGCCTGCGCGTTTTGAGGAGGCGCAAGCGCGAGCAAATGCAAGCGGCGCCTCGCCCGCGTCGCCCCCACGTACAAAAGACGACCGAGCTCGGCCGCTTCCTCGGCGGCATCCAATCGCTGCAGCCAGCGATAGACGGGGTCGGATGCGCTTTTTGCGCCTACACGTGCCCGCATCGGGGCAATGACGAGCGTACGAGCGCCATCGTGCTCCCGCACTTTCCAGCGCAACAGCGGCATGTCGACGCCACCGGCGACGAGATCGAGCCCGGGAAAAATCACCGCATCGAATTCCAGGCCCTTCGCCCGGTGCAGCGTCATTACCTGAACGCCGCTTGATTGCGCGCTGCCTGCTTCGGCGAAAAGGCGCGATGCCGTATCGACGAGCGTCTCGAAATCGGATAGATCGCCGCCGCGCTCGTGCTCGGCGATCAGCGCGAAGACCCGGTCGGTGCCGTCGCGGTCGAGTGGCGACGATGCGTACGCCGGTCCCCCGAGCGCGAGCCACGCGCCCTTCAATCGGGCGGTGAAGCTCGCACTCCCGCGTGCGGCAAGCGCCGGCGCGATCGCGCGCGAGAAGCGGGCGACACGCATCCGCGCATCGGGTGAAAGTGCATCGAGCACGGTGGCTTGCTCGATCGCCTCGGCGATCGTGCGCGAGGGTGTGCCGGCAACGATCAACAATTCCGCCAGCGTCAATCCGCACCACGGCGCGCGAAGCATGGACAACCATGCCAGGCGATCGGTCGGCTGCGCGATCGCGCGCGCAAGCGCGAGAAGATCGCGTGTCGCAAGACGATCGTGCAGATCTTCGAGATCAACGGCGGAATAGTCGATTCCCGCGCGACGAAGCACGGGCAACAGCGCCTGCGCATGGCTTCGCGCGCGAACGAGCACCGCGATGTCGTCGACGCCGGCAGCCTGTGCCTCGCGGATGCGCCGAACGACGGCGTCGGCTTCCGCACCACGCGATGCGACGAGATCGAACGTGGGCGCGAGGTCCGCGTCGCGGGCCGGATCGGCGTACGCAGGACGATAGGCCGCCTCGCCGCGCGATGGATCGGACACGGCGGGAAGCACCGAGCGAAACACGTCGTTGACCCATCCGACGATTTCGCCCTGCGAACGAAAATTGCGAGCGAGTTCGACGACGCCGACCGGCACGCCGGCGATGTGCGCGCGCGCCTGCGCTTCGAGGAATTGCGCGACGTCGGCCTCGCGGAAGCGATAGATCGACTGCATCGGATCGCCGACCGTGAACAGCGTCCGGCCATCGCCCGGCGTCCATCCTTCGATCAGTCGTGCGATCAGCGCGAGCTGCGCGTTCGACGTGTCCTGGAACTCGTCGATCAAAAGATGCGAAAGCCGATAATCGATCGCGAGCAGGACGTCGCTCGGCTCGTCGGGCGCGCCGAGCGCTGCGAGTGCGCGCAGCGTCGCTTCCGCGAAGTCCGCTTCGCCGTGCGCGCGAAACACCCGCTCCAGTGCACCGGCTACATGCGCGAGCACGCGCATTGCCGCGACGACGAAGCTCCAGGTGTCGTCCTCGAATCGCTCGGGCGGCAACTCGCGCACGCGATGCCAGGCCTGCGCGAGGCCTTCGACGCTCGCCGCTTCGCGCAGCCACGCCTCGAAGCTCGCCTTGCGTTGTACACGCGAGTGACGCTCTCCGCCGCTGCCCGCTGCAGGAAAACCTTGGCGCTTCGTCACCTGCCGCAGGAATGTTCCTGCATTCGTCAACAGCCAGTCGCCAAGCGCACACCACGATCGACGATCGTCGAGCGCCGGAAGCGCGCCCTCACGGCAAAGCGCTTCCAGCCCCGGCAAACAATCTGGCGGCGCGTCGTTCTCGCAAAAGCCGTCGATTGCCGCTTGCGCGTGCCCTGGCAGCGCATCGGCAAGCGCGCGTGGCAGAAGATCGGCAACCAGCGCAATCGCGTCGCGCGCCTCGCGCGCGAGCAACGCTTCGACCTCTCGACGCAGCGCGTCGGCGTCCTCGTCGAACATTCGCGCTGGCCATCTATCGCGTTCGGCAAGCATCTGCGCTAGAAGACGCGTCACCGCCTCGGCGTCGTTGTCCTGCCATGCGAGAAACGTTCGCCAATGCGGGTCATCGACGGGCGCTTGCGCGAGCGCAGCACGAGCGGCCTCGCGATACAGCGCGCTCGCATCGTCGACGAAGCGCGGCAATGCGCCGAGGCCGGCGGCAAGCGGCGCCTGCCGGGCAATCGACGCCGCGAGCGCGTCGATCGTCATGATCCGAAGCCGCGTCGGCTGCTCGAGCAGCCGCCAGCCCATGGCGAGATCATTCGCGAGCGCGCGGCGTGCGAGCTGGTGCGTCCGCGCTTCGTGCGCGGGAAGCTGCGTCTCGTCGGGCGCTTGCGCTGTCGCGCGGAGCGCATCGACGATGCGCGTGCGCATCTCGGCGGCCGCCTTGCGCGTGAACGTCATCGCGACGATGCGCTCGGGTCGATCGACGATCGCGAGGAGCGCGAGAAAGCGCTGGATCAGAAGCGATGTCTTGCCGGAGCCGGCCGGCGCCTGGACGAGCCAGGAACGCGAGACGTCGAGCGCATGGTCGCGCGCCGCCGCATCCCGAGACGCAAGTGCGGAGACCTCTGTCGCGCCGGGCCGCCCCAAGCGACTGATCGCACCCCCTTTGGGGGCAGCGAGCGAAGCGAGCGTGGGGGTCCTATTCCGATTCATCCGCGGCGCCCGCGACCGCAGCGTCGTCGCCGAGTCGACGAATTCGACACAGCGAGTGCAGTCCGCAATACGTGCACGTCGTCGCTGCGCGCGGAGACACATCGGCGACACCCGCTCGAATGTCGCGCGCGAGCGCGACCACCGATTCGCGTAACGCCTCGCGTGCGCTCTGCCAATCGGCGTTCGGCAGCGGGCGCGGCCGTCCATTCGCAAGCGCCGGCCAAAGCGACGGGTCCTCGACTATGCCCGCAACGTCGATCTCGCCTGCCTTGACCTGCGCGTAGGCAAGCGCGCGAATCGGTTGGTTGTCGGCCCGCTCGAGCGCATGCGCATAGACCGCGAGCTGGATGCCTTCCGGCCTTTCCTCGAACCATTTCACAGGAGGCACGATGCGACCCGATTTGTAGTCGATGATCGCGACGCCACCGTCGGCCAACGCATCGATCCGGTCGATGCGCACCGACACGCGCAGGCCTTCGATCTCGTCGTCGCAACGCAGCTCGTGCGCCTGCACGCGAAACGGCGGACGCGACCGTTCCCCTTCATCGAGCCATGCACGAAGGGTGGCCGCGAGACGATTCGCCTCGGCGTTTGCAACCACCGGAGAAACCGCGCGCCATCGCGCGGCAGGAATGCGCGCGCGCCCTGCTTCCACTGCAGCACCGACGCACGCGGACAATCGCTCGGCATCGAGCGCGAGTAACGAAGCGTGATCGCCCACGCCATCCCAGAAGGCCCTGAGCGTCGCATGCAGCATCTCGCCGCGTTCGGCGGCCGTCAATCCGTCCGGGCATATGGCCATCGGACCGACGCGCAGCCGATGGCGCGCGTATGCCTGGAACGGACACGCGCTTTGTCGATCGAAGAGCGCCGCACCGCCCTGGATAGAGGACGAATCGACGATCGCCGGCGCATGCCGATCGTCGATGCGCTCGATTGGTGCTTCCCCGAATGCGTCGCGAATGCGCGCCGAGCGCGGCAACGACGAGCTTTCGACGCATGGCCAGTGCGCGAAAAGCGGCGAAACCGGCACTTCGGCTTCGTCGATCGTGGCGGCATGACTGACGACGATCTCGGGCGCAAGCGCCTCGAGCGCCGCCGTGATCTCGATCGCCCGAGCGAGCGCGGTTTGCGCGTTCGCACGCGGGACGTTTCGCTCACGCTGCCATGCAAGCGGCAACAAGGGGTTGGGTGAGGCGGCGCGCGGCCAGCGCTGCGCATCGAATCCGGCGAGCCACGCGTAATCGAACTCGAGTCCAGCAGCTTCCAGCACGCCGAGGATCTGGATTTGCGCGGGTGGCGCTTCGGGCTGAAACAGCGTTTCTGTCAGCAGCGCGCGGAATGCATCGTGCGCGGCGACTGCGGAAAGCGGACCGGTGACCGTTCCGATCGACCCGAAACGTGCGAGCGCGGCGGACCACGCTTCACGCACCTGCCAATCGTTGCTCGAAAGCGTTACATCTCCGGGCCAGCCGAGCGCCGCGAGCCAGTCCGACCACGCGCGCGCCCATTCGCGCGGAAGCCGTAGCGCATGCGTTGGCGTTGCGATGTTCGTGAAGCGCCGGTGCAGCAACGGATCGCATGTGCGAAGCGCGGATAGAACGTCGGCCCATCCGACTTCGCGCATGCCGAGTCGAAGCCAGTGCGCCTCGACCTGCGCGCGCTGCGTCCATTGTGTGCCGGCGTCCGGCAGGTAAGGCGAGCGCAGTGCGCCCACGGCTGCGGCCGCTTCGACTCTCTGCGACGAAAGCGCGATCATGTCGAGCGCATGGGTGACGATCGGCACGGAGGCGAGCGGCGCGCCAAGCGAGATTCCATACGGACGCGGCGCGTCGGGCGAAAGCGCGAGAAGATGCTCGGGGCAAAGCGTTTCCTCGGCGAGCGCGAGCGCCTCGCTTCGGCGCTCGTCGAGATCGGCAATGACAATTGCGATTCGCGCGGACGCTTCGTGCGTCAGGCGATCGCGTGCGTAGGCGAACGCGTGGGCAAGCTCGTCGCGCGGCGTAGCGAACGCTGTTCGCATGCGCGTCGTATCGCGTTTCGCGATCGGTGATTCGGCGATTGCGACGCCTGCCGCGCGCAATGCGGCGACGAGTCGGCGCTGCTGCGGTGTAAATGACAGGAAGCCGTGCAGGACGACGGGCTGCGTGCCGGCAAGCCACGACGCTTCGGCAATTCGGCAGAGGCGATCG
>Ga0070731_10002838_pt1 | contig 16111 bp, 12 predicted proteins | sample Coa_R1_2_FD_66448 | JGI IMG/M metagenome (GOLD analysis project Ga0070731, IMG submission 66448) | Surface soil microbial communities from Centralia Pennsylvania, which are recovering from an underground coalmine fire - Coalmine... | ecosystem: Environmental > Terrestrial > Soil > Unclassified ...
CGTGGGGCCACTTCGGCCGCTGATGTCTTGAGCGGAGGTCGCATGCGCCACATTGCCGTCGTCGCAGTCGTATTTGGACTCGCCGCGTGCGGTTCATCGTCGACGACGCCGTCGACGGCGGCCACGGCGACGGCTTCTACAAGCTCGGGTTCCACATCCGGCTCTCAATCCTCAGCAGGGTCGCCCGGCACGGTCATCGTCCGGCGTTCTCCGACGGCTTCGGTGACTGCCGGAGATCAGAGTCAGGGCCTGGCGCTGGTCGTTCTTGCGACGGGTGAGAATTCGACAGTCACGAATCAAGCGACCTGGTCGACCGCGGATCCGAGTATCGCCACCGTCAACAGCAGCGGACTGATTTCTTTCGTTGCGACCGGGACAACCGATATTCGCGCCACGTACAACGGCGTCGTCGGATCGTTACAGGTGAGCGTCCTGCCGGTATCGCAGGTCAAAATCTCCGGGCTCGAATCTCCGCAGATGGTCGGAAGCGCGTCGCAGCTCTACGTGACGGCGGTGCTGTCCGACGGCACCGACGACGCGAGCCCACGCGCGACATTCATGACGTCTGATAGCTCGGTTGGCGCCGTTTCCGCCGACGGAGTGTTCAGCGCGAACGGCGTCGGACAGGCAAATATCTCGGCGACGGTGAATGGCGTCACGAGCACGGCGCGGGCGACGGTGTTGGCCGCCGGCTCGCTTTCTTGTTCGTATGCCGTCTCGCCGACCAGTCATACGTTTGAGACGGGCAATTTCGTCAACATCACCGTGACGGCGCCTGCTGGATGTCCATGGACCTACCACACGGACGTCTCATGGCTGAGTCTTCACGACGGCAAGTCGATCGACGGCCCGTTTGGCAACAGCGGGTCGTCCACCGGAACCGGCCTGGTGCAGATCTCTTTTGACTGGGACGCGATGGTTGCCTGCAACTGCGGGACGACGGCGACGGTGCTGATCGCGGGCCAGCAGGTCGCCATCAACAATGGAGTTGCGCAGCCGGCTCCCGATTCGCCTCTGCGGCGCTGATGCGCCCGGGGTGGTTCGTTCATGGATGGCCTCGCGAGGCTTTTCGGGTGAGCTTTTCATCGGGGCGGATCGTGATAGGCTCACGTTTTGTGCGCCCGTAGCTCAGCTGGATAGAGCGCCGGGCTTCGAACCCGTAGGTCGCAGGTTCGACTCCTGCCGGGCGCACCAGCCGCTGCGAAGCCGACGCGAATCGGTCGGCTTCGCAGCGGAACTGAGAACGGAGAACTTTGATCGTCGAACGGCGGAACGCGCTGGCGCTGGTCGACGGTTTAGGTTTGCGGGTCCGAGAAAGATCGGGCGCGAAGAATTCGCGCCGGAGTTCTGAGTTCGTAGTTCTAAGTTCGAAGTTCCGGCCGCGAAGCGGCCGGCAGAGCGCCCGTAGCTCAGCTGGATAGAGCGTTGGCCTCCGGAGCCAAAGGTCGCAGGTTCGAATCTTGCCGGGCGCACCATTTCCGCCGTCGAGAGAGCGGGACGGAAGTAAATGGGGACGGGTCTCGATTGCGACAGCAAGACCCGTCCCCGTTCATTTCCGTCCCCCTCACTCGACGGCGGCACTGACAACTGAGAACTTTCAACTGAGAACGACGGAAGGCACAGGCGCGAGTCGACTTTGGTTTGTGATTGAATGAAGCGGACGAGTTCGGCGCGCCGCACCGCCGTTCGAAGTTGTGAGTTCTAACTTGTAAGTTCCGGCCGAGCGCAGCTCGGCCGGCTGTGGGCCCGTAGCTCAATTGGCAGAGCAGCAGACTCTTAATCTGTTGGTTGAAGGTTCGATTCCTTCCGGGCTCACCACTTTTCCTCAGTTTCCTAAGGATTTCGTGCGGGCGCCTTCCGGCGCACGCGGCGACCGCTCCCCCTGAACCCGAACTGATCCCGTTCTGTGCCTGTTCGCCTGAATACGAGAAGAAATTCAAGAACTGGCCAGCCTGCTCCCTTGGGGTCGGTTGACGATCACGGGATGATCCGTTAATCTCAAAGGCTACGTTGTTTGAAATTTAGCCAGCCTTTAGCACGACCCATTTCTTTAGATCGTCATATCGGGGTATCAGACGGGGGCCCTTCGGGCCCCCGTCTTGCGTTTGCTCGGCAGCTACTTGAGCGGCTTCGGTTCGAGACCGGCGAGTCCCTTGACGTTCTCGCCGATCTTGAAACTGATGTCCATCCCGTTCGGCCATGGCCCAGACTCGTTACCCAGGAAGATGAACAGCTGGCGAGGTTCTCCTTGTTGACCAACGACCGTCACAAATCCAAATCCCTTGTCCTGACGGACCTTTTCCAATTTCCCGCTCACCTGAGCGCCAATGGCGATTACATCGACGGCCCGAGGGCTTTTGGCATCTGTCAACGGTGGTGCGGGAACGAACCAGACCTCATCGCCGACCTTCACGTCGAGGTCGCGCTTGAACAGGTAGTCTGAGTTGAAGTAGTGGTCCTCCAAGCCGGCTGCCTTGACGAACCCGAACCTGTCGTTGCGTGATGAAACGCGACCACGCTGCCAACCCGTCGAGAGCGCCAGTCCCGGATGACTGGTTCCCGTCACGGTAGGTTCTTCGGTCTTCGCCTTCGCCATTTTCGTCACGAAGTCGGGCCGCACTCCGTAGCGATCGCTGTCCCAGAGGATCTCGTGGTAAGAGACCGGCCGGGAGAAGCCCTTGAGGGTGACGAGTTCTGGTTCTCCCTGATACTCGTTGGGTTTTCGGGCAGGCGACTTGTTTGCCCCGAGCCGCGAGCGCACCTTGTTCATCGCTGCTGCGGTGACCGTGTCGGCATCAACGAAGATGGCTTTCGCGTTCGCTGCACCGCTCAGGCGAAATGCACGATCGACAACAGAGCCGATGTAGTCCTTGCAGTCGCCGGATTCGACTCGCACGTTCTCGGCGTCGAATTCGACGACTTCGCCGTATGCGATGCCGACCGAGCAGTCGCACGACACTCGGTTCTTGTCGCGCCCGTCGGCCATCGCCTCTTGAACGGAGATGGCCCAGTTGATCGCGTCCGCCGGATGATCGTCTGAGAAGACGGCCATCGCACCGTCACCCAAATGCTTGACGATCCGACCTTTGAACTTTGAGATTGTGGAGGCGAGCATGTCGAAGAACCAACCGTAGGTTGTCAGCCACTGCGCTTCAGGCTGAACCTCCTTCATGTTGGTCGACGCGTTGAGGTCCACGATGACGAGGGTCTTCGTAATACGCGAGGTTGGAGACGCGAACGTCTCTGCAAGTAATGCCAATTTCTCTTCCCCTTTGGCGTCCGGGTGAACGCCGATAATAGATACCGTTCGATACTTTCAGTTGTCGGAACCGGTCAGCTCTGCATCCGAGGACCTCCTTTGCGGACTAAGACAAATCGTATTGTCGTCGCCAGTCCACTCGAAGTCAACATCGAGTTCCAAACGGCACTTCACCGGGCTGCCTTGCGCACTGGCGTGTGCAGGCGCTGTCCTGTAAGGTCGTGCCGATGCCTGAACTTCCTGCGTGGCGGAATTTCGCGGTACAGCAGCGTCGTCCCAGGTCGGGGTGCATTCCGGCCGGATACGAAATGTTAATCCGGGCCTCCGGTCTGGCAGACGTCGATCTCAAGTCGTTTCAGGACGACTTTGATCTCGACAAGAATCTGGGTCCCGGCGACGTTCCCAGGAACAACTTTGACTCCGTCGCCTCAGCGGTCCAATCGAGATACCCGTCGATCTGTTTTCGCCGGCAAGCGTTTCCTCAAGGTCGAGGTGCCGACAAGTTGGCGTTCATCGAGTCTTCCCTCGCCATGAGTCGTCCGGTCCTTGTGTCCTTGTCCCTCCAAGGCGCCGGCCTTGGAATGGGTTGGCACATCATGCTGGCGATCGGTGACACGGACGATGATGTGCTGCTCCTGAACGGAATGCGACCCGATGGCAAGGGTGTGGTCCTCCGCGTACCAAAGTCGGAACTGGTCCGCATTCACGACCACTTCCCTGGCGGCGACGACGTGGCGTTTCTCGACCACACCAGGAGGGACTAGCTAGCTAGTGGACCGCGCCGGGCGGACGAGCCTAGCAGGTCATCGAGCGACTACGCAGACTTCTGCCGGCGGGGCCTGCGAGTTCGCGATGCCGTAGGTCGAAATGTTTCGACGGTGCCAGCCGCGTCGTCGGCTGAGGGCAGAGCCGCGAACGCGTCAAGACGTGCGGCGGCTTCGCGTTGCATCGCCTCATCCACGATGGCGTAGCGGCGATAGATGCTTTCCGTCTTGTGGCCCAAGTTCGGCAATGAGGCTGCAGTTCATCAAGGCGATGCTCAGCATCAGCGGGTTCAAACCTGGGCACTGGTGCATTGCTACGCAATAGGTCTGCCAGTTCTGCGGGCTCGAAGAACGCGATGAGGTCCAGTCCCGCATCGCCATCTGCACGTAGTTGGTCGCGATTCCATTCGGCTAACTCGGCGGCGCGGTTGTCGAAAATTGCGAGGCTGTCCTATGCACGGCTTCACTGCCGTCGGCGCAGCTGGTCCATTGAGGCCAGCTGCTGCAATAGCGCCTCATCGGCGCGGAAGTTCGTAAGACGAAGCCGATCGAAGGCAACCGCCAAGTCGACGAGATTGCCCTCAGCGGCATCCGCGAGGACGCGCAGCGTGCCCAAGACCGGGAGGCCTCGTCTTGCTGCCTCTCTTCGGCCATCTCGGTCGTCGATGAGGAGCGCATCAGCAGAGAGTTCCTCAGCTAAAACTATTGCTTCCCCTTCGCCAGGGCCCAGCGCAGCCGAGAGCCGAATGGCCCTACTTGCGGCTTGAACCTGGAACCAATCCGGTTTGTTCTTGATCCAGCTATTCACCAACGGTGGCGTGCGTTCGTGCGTAAGTTCCGCCACGACTCCCGGTGGGACAATCACGCGGCCGTAAAGAGCCGGCAGAACTTGGGCGGGCTCGCTCGATCAGATACCGAATCGGGCTTGTGTCAGCGACGAACGATCACGCGATCGTCCAGCGCCTAGCCGCGAGGATGGGCGACTTCCGACTGTCGCTTCTTCTGCAATCGGGCACTCGTTTCGGCCTCCCGATCGAAGTCCTCGATGGTGTATTCCAGCGGCACGCCGTGGCGCTTGAGAAATCCGTCGAGATCGTGACGCGACGGGATCTCCAGCACCTGGCGGAGCTGGAAACCGGTGATTCGGTTCATTCGGTACGCGTCGATGGCCAGCGCCTCGACTGCGGCCCGAGACAGATCCCCACCGTCGCCGGCAAGTTGCCGGACCAACTCGTCAGGGAGATTGAGGGTGACCTGCATGGATTCCAGTATAGGGCCAGATCCTGTGCGCTGATTTGTGCCAAACAGGTCGTGCGACGCGCCCCTTTTTGACCCGGCCTGCACCAGATCAGGCCGATGAATCCTGGCCTTATCTGGTGTGCGCTCGATTCCGCCTCGTACTCTTAATCTGTTGGTTGAAGGTTCGATTCCTTCCGGGCTCACCACTCTTTCGCCCCAAACAAATTGAACGATCTCGTCGCCGTTTCGGCGTCGCGCTAACGACTTGACACACTAACTGACACCCTGACGGCCCGCGACGACTTGAAATAGGATCGCGCTCAATGGCGCGGCCATTTGTTCTTGTCGTTGGTCTGGTAGCCACCGTTCAGCTGGTTGCCCAGTCGCCGCAACAGCCGCGGGCGTTGCCCACCGCAGCCGTCAGTGGAGTCGTCAGCGATTACGCCACGCATGAACCGATTGCCGGCGCGCGCGTGTTTCTCGCGCCGCCTCCAAAGCCGCCAAGCCGCATCGCCTCGGAGTTGACGGACGCTCGAGGGCGATTCGTCTTCGCGAATGTTCCAGCTGGCGAGTACGGCGTCCGCGCCGAAAAGCCCGGCTACTCTAGCGGTCAACTCGGAGGTCCCGGCGTGAACACCGAGACCATCACGTTGACCGATGGCATGTGGTTCAAGACGGCCAACATCGCGCTCGTGAAGTTCGGCGCCATCGGTGGCACCGTGACCGACGAGCGGGGCGAGCCGGTTGTCGGCGCGTACGTACGCTTGCTCGTCCCCTTCAAGTTGGCCGGCACACAGCAGGTCGCTGCGGGGCCGGCGGTCAAGACCGACGATCGCGGCGTGTATCGCATCGCGAATCTCCCCGCCGGTGCGTATTTCGTAGAAGTCCCATCCGTGCAGCACGGAGTGCAGGCCAACGCGTCGATGTCGGAAATCGAGGGAGCGGACGGCGAGCCGCGCCGAAATGGCGGCGTCCTTCTCGACGGACTGACGGCCTTGATTCTCGGCAACTACGTCACGCCGCCGCCACCGATCGATGGTCGATGGCAGGCCTATCCGCCGATCTTCCATCCCGGCGTCGCGTCGTTCGCCTCTGCTCAGGCCGTCCATGTCAGCTATGGGGCCGATCAATCAGGTGTCGACATTGCACTGCGCCCGGTTCCGACGGTGCGAGTCGCGGGCGCACTCGAAGGACCGCCCGATGCGGCCGCAGGTCTCGTGCTCCGCCTGATGCCACAAGGCCTCGAGAATCTCGGCGTCGGTAGCGAGGCGGCCACGACGGTCGTTGGCAAGGACGGATCGTTTCGCTTCGTAAATGTACCGGCGGGTGATTACGTCATCGCGCCCGGTCCGATCTTCGAATTCACGATGCTCGCAACCTCCGATTCGGAACTGGTGAATCCGACACATCGGGCTTTTGGGCCGTTGCCCGTCACGCCCGCAATGGGGAACGAAACGCACCAGTCGTCCGGCAGCTACATCCGCGCAACAGGACTCGAGTCGCCAGTCGCCGAGATCGGCCGGAACACCTTCGTGCCGGACGTCCTCGACCGCGTCCAGACCGGCTACGCCCGAGTGCCAGTCAGCGTGGGCGACCGCGATGTCGCTGGGATCACCGTTCCACTCGAGCGGCCGGCGACGCTGCACTGCACGGTCGTGTTCGATGACGTAAGCGGCGCGCTGCCGACCGGGAATCTGCAGGTCCAGCCCGCGAACGGCAGCCCTGCGTGGCCAGGTCAGAATGTGTTGCATCAGGGTGAGGAATGGCGCGGTCCGTTTGACGTCACCAACCTCGTGCCTGGAGAGTACGTCCTTTCATTCCTACCTGTCGGCCGAGGCTCCGCCGTGTCCTTGAAGTCGGTCGTCGTCGATGGCCAGGACGTCTCCCGTAAGACCGTGACGGTGATCAATGGCGTCCGCGCCAACGTGGTGATCACCTTCACGGGACGCACGATCCGCCTCGCAGGCATCGTGCGTGACGATGGAGGGAGACCGGTTGCCGGCGGCTCGGTCGCGATATTTCCCGTCGATCGGACGCTCTGGGCCAAGCAGGGTGTCTCCTCGACTTGGGTTCGCGCCGCGACGGCCGGCGCTCAGGGTGCATATCAACTGACGGACATCCGCGCGGGCGAGTACTTCATTGCCGGCATCGATCCTTCTGCCGATCGGCCCTGGAGAGATCCGGCATTCTTCGATGCGATGGCTTCGGCCGCGGCCAGAATCGTGCTCGGCTGGGGTGATACGAAATCGATCGACGTCAGGGTCGTCAAGAAATGACTCGCTTTGGGACCATCGTTCTCGGCGTGCTGTTTGCGACCGTCGTTCCGCGATTGCCGCAGGCCCCTGCGACTGGCGTCGTGTCAGGCACCGTCGTCTCCGACGATGCCGCAACGCCACTGCGACGCGTCGTCGTAACCCTCGTCGGCAGCACCCTGCCGATTGGCCGATCAGCGATCACGGACGATGAAGGACGTTTTGAGATAGGACAAGTGCCCGCTGGGCGGTTCATGCTCTCCGCGACGAAGCCGGCGTACGTCACCGCGGTCTATGGGGCGACCAGGCCGGGCCAACCGGGAACTCCGCTGACGATGAGCGACGGACAGCGCGTTGTGGATCTTCGAATTGCGATGGCGCGCGGTGCGGTAATCGGCGGGACAGTTCGGGACACCGAGGGGCGGCCGCTCCAGAACATCAGGGTTTCGGCCATCCGTCGCGTCCCGCCCGGAAGGCCGGAGCCCGCGCCTGTAATGGCCGTTTCCGACGATCGAGGCGCCTATCGCGTCTTCGGGCTCCCGCGCGGCTCATACTTCGTGGCCGCGACCTGGGCGTCCGCCTCTCGGGAATTGGTCGATCTTTCGACACAGCGCGTGGACGTTCTCCTTGCCGCATTGGAGCGCGGCGACCGAACAGGCGTGCCGTTCGCCGCTCTCAGTTCTCGAACCGAGACACCCGGCGTGCTCGATGCGCCGGTGTTCTACCCAGGGGTGGTTGATCCTTCGCTAGCCGTTCCCGTACCAGTCGTGGCCGGCGACGACGTCGTCGCCGACATCGAAATGCGACGCGGGCGTCCGGTGCGAATTGACGGGACAATCACGGGGCCGCCGGAGTTGCGTGCAGGGACTTCAGTGTCGATCCGGAGGGCCGATGAGGATGTCTTGTTGGCCACCTCACCCGCGCCGATGCTGTACAGCGGCCCCGAGGCTGACGGTCATTTCGTCTTTCTCAACGCGACGATGGGCAACTATGTGATTCGTGCAAGGACGACATCGGGCGCGGGCTCGAACGGGCCGGGAAGTGTGGCCTGGTGGGCTCGCGCATCGGTGTCCGTCCACGAGGACGACCTGTCCATCTCGATGACGATGCAGCCCACGGTGCGCGTGGCTGGCCGGGTGCGGTTTCAAGGGCAGGGCGCCTCACCGCCGCAGGGGTCTAGTGTCTCGATCGAACTCCGTCAGGCGAACCCAGGTGTGACGTACACGCTTTTCGGCACCGCGTTGGGGCTTTCCGTCGCGAATCGGGCCACCGCTGGCCCTGACGGGGCATTCGCGCTGACCGGTGTCGTGCCTGACGCGTATGACATTGCCGTCGGCTCGATTCCACGTGGTTGGAGCCTGCGCGCCATCACGGTGGCCGGGGTGGACGTGCTGGACAGTCCGTGGATGATTCCCGCTGAGAGTCCGGGCGAGCTTCTGATTATGCTGTCCGATCGACCGAGTTCGCTGTCCGGCTCGTTGCAGACTCCAGCCTCGCGCGCGCCTTCGTCGTATTCAGTTGTTATTTTTGCGGCCGATCGCACATTGTGGCGTTCGTCCTCGCGACGCGTGCTAATGACGCGCGCGGATTCGGCGGGTCACTATGAAATTCCCGATCTGCCGGCTGGCGACTACCTGATCGCAGTACCCGATGATCTTGATCCCGATGAATTGGGGGACGTGTCGTTCTTGGAAAAGCTCGCGCCAGCGGCCCTGAAGATCACGATTGCTGAAGGCGAACAGAAAGTGCAGAGCTTGCGAATCGGCGGTGCTGCACCCGATGCTGACGATGGCGCCGTCGAGCGGCTTGTTGGTTTGGGCGTCGACGACTCTGCCCATGATGACGCCGGTGCCAGTATGCGGCGCCTGCGGGGGAGCAGTGCCGGTGCTTCAGAGGCGTTCGACGACGACCGTCGGGTCGATCGCCAGCAGGTCATCGGCGTCGGCGCTGAGCACCGGCCAGTCGCGCTGGCGAGCCAGCAGGACGAGATGGCCATCGATGGCATCCGACGCGCCGGCGGTTCCGAGCATGCGCCCAATCAGACGAGCGACGGAATGCGTCATGTCGGCCACAGTCGTGCGCCGAAGCAGGTATGCGATGGGGAATTGACCTCCTCCGCCGCCGCGCCAGACCTGGGCCACGACCCCGGCGGAGGTGACGAGCGGCGTCTCGGCATCGACGAAGCGTTGAACCAGACGGGCCACGGCCTTGTCTCGACGCTCGAGGGCGATGAACACGCCGCTGTCGAGAACCACGCCCCTCATCCTGATCTTGGGTCCGCTCATCGCGGCGCCGGCCGCACGGGGGCGCGCCTCAATCGGTCAAACAGCCGGTCGCCCCGACGCTCGTCTTGAGGGGAGAGGCCGAGGTCCTCGTAGAACGCGCGCCACTGCCGATCCATCTCGGCATCGTCCAGATGCGCTTCGATCACGTCGGTCACCCACGCGGAGACGGGCTTCGAGCGAGCGGCCCGCTTGATGCGGCCGGCCACCGACTCCGGCACGCTGATCGTGATACGGCGAATGGACATAACATAAGCATAACATACGACCAACAGTCGGACGATGACGCCGGGTGCTCGCGCAGCGACCACTCAGGCCCGTGCCAGCCCCATGGCTACAGACGTGAACTCGTGTCCGGTCCGGATTTTCGCGGCGCCGAAGCGCGTCTCGAACAGGCGTCGCACGGCCGGCACCAGCGATGAGCCGCCCGTGAGAAAGACCGAATCCACACGCGAGAATTCGACGCCCGACGAGGCCATGAGGCCATCGACGCAGCCCGCGATTTGATCCAGCTCCTGCGCGATCCAACTCTCGAATGTCGCGCGATCGACATCGTCGACGAGCGTCACGTCACCGGCCTTGAACTCGAACGTCGCTCGATCGCTCGCTGACAGAACGTTCTTGAACGCCTGAACGGCGCGGTGCAGGTGATAGCCCATGTCGTGCCGGATCAGATAGATCAACGACGAGATTTTCTCGGGTTCGAGCGATTGACTGCGCAGGCGATCGATCTGCTCGATCACCTCGCCGGCCTTGAGCAGGGAAAGGTGATGCCAGCGCTCGAGGTTGGAATACGGCCACACCGGCATGGGCAGCAGCTTCTCCATCGATCGGAAGCGGCTGCCGGATCCGAGCGCCGGCGACACCAGGTGTCTGACGATCTGCGCGTCGAACGCGTCGCCGGCGATGCCGACACCGGCGTTGCCAAGCAAGTCCTCCGGGCGCCGGCCGCGGCGCCGCACGCCGGGCCCGACCCTGGCGAGCGCGAAGTCGCTCGTGCCGCCGCCGAAGTCGCCGATCAGGATCAGCTCGTCGCGATCGAGCCGGCTCTCGTACTCGTGCGCGGCCGCGATCGGCTCGAGCTCGAACGCGATCGTGTCAAACCCGGCGAGACTGAAGGCCGCCGCCAGCCGATCCTCGGCAAACGCATTGTCGTCTTCCGTACCGGCGCCAACGAATTGCACCGGACGGCCGACCGTCGCATGGCGAATGTCGATGCCGAACTGCTTCGAGGCGTCGCCGCGGACGTCGGCGAGGATGCGGCCGATGAGTTCCTCGATGGTGCGTTTGCGGTCGAAGACCTGTGTGCTGTCGAGGTCGCGCACCGCGAGCACCGACTTCAGCGACTGAATCAGCCGCCCGCGCGAGTCGGACCCCAGGTAGTGCTCGATGCCGCTCGGACCGGTCCAGCAGTACGTCGCAGGCGCGCCGCCAATTCTGGCCGCCTGCTCGAAATACAGGAGCGATCGGTAGGCGTCGGTCGGCTGTCCAAAGAATGGAAAGTGAGCCAGACGAACACCGCCGTCCGGTTGAAGGACGGCGATCGATGTGTTGGTCGTGCCGAAGTCAATGCCGACGGATGGCTGCGAGACGCGATCAATCAAAGTCGCTGCGATCTTATCCTTTTCGTCCTGATCGCTCGTCGTGGTCTCGAATCTTCAGCGCGACGTCGCGGCTGCGCTTTACATTGTCGAGCGAACGGCGCGCCAGGCATCGAGGATCGCTGTCGCCGACCGATCGACGTCCACTTCAGTGGTCGCCCAGTTGCTGATCGCGACGCGCATCGCGGCCATTGCGTGCCATGTGGTACCGCCGAGCCAGCACGTGCCGTCCTGTTGCACGCGAGCGATGACTTGACGCGTGAACTCGTCCGCGGCGTGGCCCGGCTCGTCGCTGCCGAACCGCACGAGCACCTGATTCAAGACGACATCGTTGAGAACGTGGACGCCTGGTGTGTCCGAAAGTCGGGCGGCCATGCGTGACGCCAGCCCACAGCATCGCGAGACGAGCGCGTCAAGGCCGTCGCGGCCCAGCGACTTCAACACGGCGTAGACAGGCACCGCCCGCGCCCGCCTCGACTCCTCAGGCACGAAATCACGTGGATCCCGCTCGACGTCGTCGGCGACGATATAAGACGCCTGCAGCGTCATCGCGGCTCGGTGCGAGCCGGCGTGGGCGGTGAAGACGATGCCGCAGTCGTACGGCACGTTGAGCCACTTGTGGCCGTCTGCGGCGATCGAGTCGGCGCGCGTGATGCCTGAGGTGAGATGCGAATAATCGCGGGTCGCCGAGGCCCAGAGACCGAACGCGCCGTCGACGTGCAGCCACGCGCCGCGCGCCCGAGCGGCATCGACGATCGCCGGCAGTGGATCGATGGCGCCCGTGTTGACGTTGCCCGCCTGCGCACAGACGATGCACGGGCCGGAACCGGCGCGAAGTGCGTCGGCGAGCGCATCGGCGCGCATTCGGCCTTGACGGTCCGTCGGAATCCGCGTCACGCGTTCGGCGCCAAGACCGAGCAGTCTGAGCGCCATGAAAATTGTGTAGTGCGACTCCTCGCTGACCATCACGTCAATGGCGGGGGCGCCGAACAGTCCGCGCGCTTCGACCTCCCATCCGGCGGCGGCGAGCACGTGGTGACGCGCAGCGGCGAGCGCCGTGAAGTTCGCCATCTGGCAGCCCGTCACGAAGCCGACGCTCCACTCGCGCGGCAGGCAGACGACCTCGCGAAGCCAGGAGGCGGCGATGTCCTCGATCGCCGAGGCGAACGGTGAGAGGACATGCACGGCGGCGTTCTGATCCCAGGCGGAGACCAGCCAGTCTGCGGCGGTCGCGATCGGCAGGCTGCCTCCGATGACGAACCCGAAAAACCGAGGCCCACGCGACGCGGTGGTGCCGACGTCGGCTGCGTCGGCAAGCGTCGCGAGAACGATCTCGTCGGCGGTCGACTCTCGGCCGAGCGTGCCGCCAAGCCGCGCGCGCAGATCGGCCGGCGTCGCAAGCGCGCGCACCGGACGGTCGGGCAACTGACGCAGATATGCTTGCGAGCGGCGCTCAGCTTCTTTCAGGACGGAGTAGCGATCGTGCATACGTGCACTGATGGTGTCACGAGGAACCGGCCGCCGACAGGGCCAATCCCCATCGAAGCCAGACCCTGTGTTCGTCTTGCAATCTCGGGTCTGTCTTGCCCACAGTAGTGTGGAGTAGGATCTGTTTCTCGCAACAGGGCCCATCGAACGACGGCGTATGAGAGCTGAGCGGCGGCTCCAGATGAGACTGTGGGCAATTGTCGGCATGGCCGCGATCGCGTACGTGATCCTCGCGGTCACGGGTGTGGAGGCCAATCAGACTCAGTCCGTCTTCGAACGCCTCCGCACGACCACCGACATCGGATGGCTGGAAGACCTCGCGTCGAAGCCTGGGGCGCCGGATGTGATTGCCCCGAGCGGCATCTCCCCGAAGGATCTGCGGCAGCGAGCGTACGTCCGCTTGGGCGCAATCGGATCGGCCGACGCCGTTGCGGCGCTGCGCCGCATCGAGACCGACGCGCGGTCGTGGTCACTTCTGCCGTCGACGATCAGCATGGGCCGGTACCCGCATCCGGCGGGCCATTTCTCCGATTACGACCTCCAGCCGATCGCGACCATCGCCGACGCGGGCGGCACGACCTACGGAGTCATTCGAGGGCGCTTTCTCGGCGGCGCGGACATCTTCCTCACATCGACGCGACATCCAAATGATGCGTCCAGTTGGTCGCGGCCCCTGCTGATTCCAGGCGGGTTGCCTGACCAGATCGAGGGCGCCACCATGGCTTGGGATGGGCCCGGCGCGTTGGTCTTGACCTTCATGCCGGTGCCGCCAGGCCGCCGGACGACGGCAACGGATCTGCTGGCGCCTTCGGGCCTGCAGACGCGCCGATTCGTTCTTGAAGACGTGAAGCGCGATCGCGACGCCGACGGCTGGACGGATCTGGAAGAGGCGCGGCTCGGTCTCGATCCGCGGAAGGCGGATTCTGACGGCGACGGCGTCGCGGACGGTCTCGACGTCTGCCCGAAGTATGCGCCGTCACCGATGGAGGGCGACGACGAGGAAGCCGCGATCCTGCGGAAGGCGTTCTTTGCGGGGTACGGCATCCACTGGTCACGCGACGTGTTGCTGGTTTCTGGGAACTCGAGGCCGCTGCAATTGTGGGGATCGAAGGGGCCAGTGTTGTTTGGCGTCGATCGTAGCGAGTGGCTGCGCAAGTACGGATCCGCGCCGCCGCTGCTCTCGTGGAAGCTGACCACCGTCTCGGCGACCGACGCCACGGTCACGCTCTCGGACTTCGAAGGCGCTATGGCGGGCGGTGGTTACACGGCGAAGCTTCGCAAGATCGGCGGCGAGTGGTTCGTGGTCAGTTACTTGATGAACTGGATCAATTGAGAGAGCAACGCCGCCACACGCGATGCCGCCAGGCTGGTGAATTGTTTTGAACATGTTCACCGAGCGTTCGGTCGACGGCCGCTGTTTGCCGAGGCGCTGGTCTGGTGAGATTCGAGCAGGAACACAAAGAGCTCGACGGTCGCCCGTCGAGCTCTTTGTCAATCCCGCAGAAAGCGCCCGCTAAACGATCGCGCGGCGCTTGCGGAAGTATCCGCCCGCGACGCCGGCGAAGCCTGTCCCGAGCAGGACGAGCGACGTAGGCTCCGGCACCGTCGATGAAGTCGTGTTTGCTGTCGACACGGCACCGAAAACGCCGGACGAATTGCTCAGATCATTGTTGTAGTAGACGATGTACGTGCCGGTCGAGGCAAATTCGATGCGGTTGGGAGAAACGCTGCCTTTGGTGTCGGAAAAGGTGATGTCCCAGATGGTGATGGGACTAAAGCTCGAGAACCCGAAGAAACTGAATGTGACGCCCGAGTCCGTGAGGTTGAAGGTGTCGCCGTTGTTCAAGAGAATGCTCATGGCGGTGACGGTCCCATGAACGTCAGTGAAAGTCGCCGCCGGAGCCACGCTGAACGTCACTGTCAGAGTGCCGCTGAAGTTGGTGTCGCTCGAATCGGTCAGCGTCACGTTATAAGTGATCGGAGTGGCATGCGCGGGAACGGCCGCCGCCAATGAAAGGCCCAAGGCCCCCACGAGGCTCAATGCAACACCGCGATACGATCGAACGCCCGCAGCCATCGCGGACCTAAAAAGCGAAACTCGTGTATTCAACAGACCCTCCGGGGAACCGACTAGGCGATAAGCCGACCGAGGATGCCCCGGCCGCAGCCAAGCCCATACGCAATAAGAATGCCATTTTCGAAATGGCTCAGATCTTGCTGTTCGAGCCGGGTTCTGAGGCGAAGTCTCGCTTCGGCTAGACAAAGGTCAACGTGATTCACGCCACATCAGAGGGGCCAGTCGCCTCATGATGTTTTGCTTGCTGATGACCGAATCAGCACTCTTCATCGGCGCTCCCGGTCCGTGAGCGTTCTGACTGCCGATCGAAGCCATCCGAAGTACGGCCTCGACCACTCGGGTTGAACGGCACGGCGGACCATTCCGGCGTACGGCCGCAGGCGTTCCCGGACCGGCATCACGCGAGGCCATTCGCTCCGCAGCTCGGCAAAGATCTCTTCGACGAACGGCGCCGGCAGATGCGGCAGCACATGATTGGATGGATTCGTCACGTCCATCTCCCACTTGCGGCCGACGCGGTGGTGAAACAGCGGACGTCCGTCGGTCCAATATTGGATGTGGCCGGCGCGCCGCCAGTCGCGCGCGGGGGCATGCGCGGGCTGCCGCGCGAGTGCATACGGCTGGCCGGCGGCATCGAAGGCCAGTCGAAACGTTTCCTTGTCGCCAAATAAAAATCGGTAGTAATAGCCGCTCCGCTCGTTAAGGTGCAGCGTGAGTTGCAGCGCGCGCCAGCATCGCGCCTTGTCGACGATGAATTGGCCCGACTCGAATTCTTCGCCGCCGGGATCGACGCCAAAGTCCGCTCGAAGCGCCGCCCCGCCCATCCGGGTCGTCATCGACACCGGATCGGACCAGAAGACCGCGCCGCTTTGCTGAAACTCCGGCGTCTCGAACAAGAACGCCGGATCGATCGCGACGCTGTTGTCCGCGTCGAGAAACAGAACGTCACGGAAGCTGCTGTGGATCACCGCGTACGGTTTGAATCCATGCGCGCCGTTGAAATACCGGTTCCGGTTCCACGGCAACCGGCCCCCGTTCCGGAACGTGACGCCGTACGGCTCGAGCCAGCGTTGAAACGCGCCGTTGACTTCGCCCTCCATGTGCCACAGTTCCACCGGCAGCTTGCAGCCCGCGTGACGCAGGCTGCGG
>Ga0070731_10002839_pt1 | contig 16108 bp, 12 predicted proteins | sample Coa_R1_2_FD_66448 | JGI IMG/M metagenome (GOLD analysis project Ga0070731, IMG submission 66448) | Surface soil microbial communities from Centralia Pennsylvania, which are recovering from an underground coalmine fire - Coalmine... | ecosystem: Environmental > Terrestrial > Soil > Unclassified ...
CGTTCCCGTGATCGACGTCACCAACGCGAACACCCCGACGCCCACCGCCTACCTGACGACGACGTCGATGCTCGACCCGTGGGAGTCGCTCAAGGTCAACGAGCGCCGCCAGCTGCTCGCGGCCGACAACGGGCACAACGGCGGCGGCGGTCCGGAAGTGGACATCTACGACCTGTCGAGCGACTGCACACAACCGCAGCTGCTCGCGAGCCTCCCGGTCGGAACGGGCACCGACGGCGGCGATGTCGCGCCGGTCATCGGCCACGAAGGTTCGTGGGCGCCCGATGGCCTGACGTACTACGGCGGCGACCTTCGTCATCAGCAGTACTACGCGGTGGACACGATCGACCCGACTCACCCGAAGCTCATCACGACGTGGGTGCCGGGCTTCGCCAACGTCCACGGCCTGTCGATCAGCGACGATGGCACGCGGGGCTATTTCGTGTCGCTCGGGGGGTTGGGGGGCGCGCCTCAACAAGTCCTGGAATCGCCGCCGACGAACGGGCTCCTGATCTACGACCTCACCGACATTCAGGCGCGCAAGCCCAACGCGCAAGCGAAACTGATCAGCACGCTGTTCTGGCTCGACGGATCGGTCGCGCAGCATACGATTCCGATCAAGATCGACGGGAAACCGTATCTCGTGTTCGTCGACGAAGGAGGCTCGGGCGGAATCAGCAGTCCAGCCCAGCAGCAGGCGGCATGCGCCGCCGGCCTGCCCCCGTTCCCGATGGCGCGGATCATCGACATCGGCGACGAGAAGAATCCGAGGATCGTGTCTCGGCTCGGTCTCGAGACGCACGATCCAGCGAACTGTAACGCCGTGTTGCCCGATCTCACGGGCTTATCGATATTTACGTACGGCAGCCATTACTGCAGTGTCGACAACAGGCAGAAGGCGACGACGCTCGCATGCGGCTATTTCAACTCGGGGATTCGGGTGTTCGACATCCGGGATCCGGTGCATCCCAAAGAGATCGCCTACTACAACCCGGCCGGCACGACCACGCCGAGCCCAGGCTCCAACCATTTCTCCATCGGCCAGTGGCGCGCGGGAGGTCCGGACTGGTGCAATGCTCAGGTCCACCTCAATGCAGCCGATGGAACCTTGTGGACGACGTGCCAGGACAACGGCGTCCTGACGCTCAAGTTCACCCATGGCGCGTGGCCGTTCCCGCAGAGCAAGACGCCGGCGGGCGAACAGAACTAGCGAGGACGGCGAGACCGCGCCTTGCCAAAGCGGCCCCGGCAAGCAATCGCCGGGGCTTCGCTAGTTTGCGTCCGTCCCGTTCCACGCAGCCGCTTGAAACGCAGGCTCGTCTGCGCAAGCGGCGATCGACGATAATGACGACGGCACGCACTGCGCGCGCCGCCAAGTTCGATGAAGAGGCCCGCATCGGTCCCGCGCTGCCTTTGCGCCTTCGCCGCGGCCGCCCTCATCGCGCGCGAAGCGTGCGCCGGCGAGATCCACATCGGGGGCGGTCGGTGCGCGTCCAATGTGCACCTCGTGGCCAAGGATGCATCGCTCTCCGACGTGCTGAACCGCTTGTCGAAGGTGCTCGGCTTCGAGCTCGTGAACTACCTGGAAAGCGATCCGACGATTACCGTCGACACGACGCGCCGCCCCGTCGACCTGATTGCCGGCCTGGTGCCGGATAACGTGAGCATGACGCTCGGAAGCGATCCGAGATGCCGCAATGGCGAACGCATCCTGAAAGTATGGGTGCTGTCGACTGAGCAGGGCCGGACCGCCGCGGCGCGACCGCGGCGCAGCGCTGAAGAGGAAGCGCAAGCGCTCCGGGAGAGGGAGGGCATCGAAACGGTGTTGCGAGCGCACGGGATGCCCATTACCGGAGGAGATGCGGCCGCCAAGGCGCGCTAGCGTCCGAAGCTCCCCTTCGGCACGCGGCAACTTACGGGCATCGAGGATCGGATTGAAGATAAAGCACATCCGAAATGTGCTCGCCGCCGCAATCATTTGCGCAGCGGGCTCTGCCTTCGCGTTCGAAAGCGACGTTCATTTCGGACTCACGCAGTGGCTGGCGATGCAGGCGGGGTTCAGCGAGGAAGGCGCGCAGATCATCGCAACCGGCGATCAGCGCGTCGATTCGGGCGACATGCAGTTCATCGATCTCGTGCTGATGTATGCGTGCGTCGGCCGCGACGATCTTGGCGAGCGCCTCGCGGGCGAGCAGCATTACCCGTCGGCCGGCCCCGCGATCGGTCCGCCCGCGCAGCGGGCCGTCGAGGCCGGCAGCGCAACGGCGGCCAGGGCGGCGATCGAGTTGCTGGAAACGCCGCTCGACAAGTCGCCGTTCATGCTGCTTCTGCTGGGTGGCGCATTGCACACGTTGCAGGACTCGTGGGCGCACCAGGGTACGCCCGACGTGCCTCGGCCGAGCGAGCCGTTTCCCTGCGATCCGAATCGCTCGTGGGCGCACCCGTCCGCGCGCGGCGGATGGAACTCGCATCGGGCCGATCTCACGATGTATTGGCCTGTCGACACGATCGCGATGGCGAAGGCGACCTACGGCATGCTCGCGAAATACGCGATGCCGCGCGGCGCGAAGCAGGTGCCGAAACCGTGGGAGGCCGTCGCGCCCGAGCTCGACACGTTCGTCCGCGCATCGACGAAGACCGAGAAGAAGGATTGGTTCGTCGCCCACGGGATTTCCGACGTGTCGTTCCTGGAGGGCATCACGCTGCCGGACGGTAAGGAGGCGTTCGCGGAGCGATGGCCCGGTCGCAAGCTGCCGCCGCTGCCCTCGGCCCAATCCCGGCAGCACTTCATCGCACCCGAACTCCTGGCTTTCTTCGGCGATTTCTTCACGCAATGGATGACAAGCGATGATTTCACGGCGATCGCTACGAAGTTCGGCGCGTCGCCTGTGCGTGGACGCAAGCCCGTTGCCGATCAGGAGCTCGTCGCCCGGCTCATGCTCTGGCGGATGCGCGATCACGGCAGCGTGGCCGAGCTCGCGCATGCGCAAAGGGCGCTGTCGCCGAAACAGCTCGCCGAAGTGCGCAAGGCGGCGAAAGCGCCGAACGTCTTCATCCATTACGATGCGCCCGGCGATGCGTTTTTTCCGCTGCTGCCGCGCGACAAGGACATTTCGCCTCTCCTGCCGTACTACGTCGCCGTGGATGATGCAAACGCCGACAAGCCGCGCGCGGTCGCGGTGATCAAGCTCCGTCACGTGCCCTATGACTCGCTCGCCGTCGTCGCGGACAGGGTCGACGGGCAATGGCGGATCGTGACGATCACGTCGGTGGTCGATCATTAGGGCCTCTGCCATTCGGCATCGCAAGGCGTCAGCGAACGTAGCGTGAACAGGTCCTAGATTGAACGCCTCGCTTGCCGCCGGATTCGCGTCCGCTCGCGACCCGTCCCGTTTCGTGCTTCCGCTCAGGCTGCTCGCCGTCGTCGGGCTCGTCGCGCTCGCGGCCTGCAGCGACCAGGCGCCGAACGCCGCCAAGCCCGCGAAATGGGAACCGACCGCTGCTAAGGCCGCTTCGGCACGCGGCATTTTTTCCGAAATCGCGAAAGACGCGGGCGTCGACTTCCGGCACGTGAACGGCATGTCCGGCGAGTTCTATTATCCCGAGGTGATCGGCGCCGGCGTCGCGCTGTTCGACTTCGACAACGACGGTCGTCTCGACATCCTGGTGCTGCAGGGAGGCCCGCTCGTTCCCAATGCGCCCGTCGACACGACGACGTGCACGGCGCGCCTCTACCACAACGAGCTCGAAGTGCGTGCCGATGGCACGCGCAGGCTGCGCTTCACCGACGTGACCGACGCCTCGAAGCTTTGCTCGCATGGCTATTCGATGGGCGTCGCGATCGGCGACTACGACAACGACGGCTTTCCCGACGTCTTCATCACGCACTTCGGCGCGCCGAACCAGCTCTTTCACAACAACGGCGACGGCACGTTCACGGACGTGACCGACAAGGCAGGCGTCGCGGGCGACGGGCGCTGGGGGTCGAGTGCCACGTTCGCGGATTTCAACCACAACGGCCGGCTCGATCTTTTCGTCGCGAACTACGTCGACTATTCGCTCGCGAGCAATCAGAAGTGCTTCGCGAGCACGAGCGCGCGCGACTATTGCGCTCCGTCGGGCTACAAGCCGGTGCCGGGAATGCTTTATCGCAACCGCGGCGACGGCACGTTCGAGGACGTGTCGATCAAGTCGGGCATCACGAGGGCGTACGGCGCGGGACTCGGCGTGATGGCGGCCGATTTCAACGGCGATGGCTGGCCGGACATCTACGTCGCGAACGACGGCAATCCCAACCAACTCTGGATCAACCAGAAGGACGGAACCTTCAAGAACGAGGCCGACCTGCGCGGGTGCGCCGTCAACGCGGATGGAATGGCCGAGGCGGGCATGGGCATCGATATCGCCGATTTCGACGGCAATGGCAGCGAGGACATCTTCCTCACACACCTGACGCGCGAGAAGAGCACGCTCTTCGTCAACCGCGGCGACGGCTACTTCGAGGATCGCAGCGTCGAGGTCGGCGTCGCCGCGCCGAGCATCCCGTTCACCGGTTTCGGCACCGCGTTCCTCGACTACGACAACGACGGATGGCTCGATATCGTCGTGGCGAACGGCGCAGTGCATCTGATCGAGGAGCTGCGCGCGAAGGGCGACCCGTACCCGCTCCATCAGCGCAAGCAACTCTTCCACAACCTCGGCAACGGCCACTTCGAGGAGGCGACCGCCGCGGGGGGAGCGGCATTCGAGCTCTCCGAAGTTGGACGTGGCCTCGCAGTCGGCGATCTCGACAACGACGGCGGCATCGACTTCGTCGTCAACAACAACGACGGCCCGTTTCGGATCTTCCACAACGACGTCGGTGCGAAGGCGAACTGGTTCGGGGTGCGGCTCCTGACCGCCAAGCGCGACGCGTACGGCGCGCGCGTCGAAGTGCGCCGCGCAGGTCTTCCGACGATCTGGCGCCGCGTACGCGCCGACGGCAGCTACCTGTCGGCAAACGACCCGCGCGTCCTGATCGGGCTCGGCAGCAACGCACGCATCGACGCACTGGTGGTCCATTGGCCCGACGGTCGCGCCGAGACGTTCGATGCGCCGGCGCTTTCGCGCTACACGACGCTCGTGCAAGGCTCCGGGCGCGCGAAGGCGGCACCGTGAACGACCACGAGATCGCCGATTCGGTCGCTCGCGGGTTGGCCGCGCTTTCGGCCGCGTGCCTGCTCGCCCTGCTTTGCGCATGCACCGACTACACGCGGGGCTTGCCCGCGGTGCCGCCGGTCGAGACGAAGGGCCTCGAGCGATCGGTCGTCAATGCGATCACCCGTGCGCGCACCGACTTCGACGCGATAGCCGCGAAGCGACCGAGCCGCGAGCGTTTGGCAGAAGCCTACGGTGACCTCGCGATGACGTACCATGCGCAGGATCTGGTTACGCCGGCCGCGATCGCGTACGCGAACGCACACGCGCTGGCGCCAGACGACAAGCGCTGGCCGTATCTGCTCGGGCATCTCTACAACGATGCCGCGCGCGTCCCGGAGGCGATTGCGAGCTTCGAAGAGGTGCTCGTGAAGCATCCGAACGACGCGCCCACGCTTCTCGCACTCGGCCAGATCTATTTGCAGACGGGCGCGCTCGACAGATCGCAGGCGATGTACGAGCGACTGAAGATCCAGCCGGGCGGCGAAGCCGCGGCGCTCGCCGGGCTCGGCAAAGTGGCGCTTGCCAGGCGGGACTATCCGGACGCGGTGGCGCGGCTCGAGCAGGCGTTGAAGCTCGCACCCGAGGCGGCGCGCCTGCGCCAGCCGCTTGCGACGGCGTATCAGGGCGAGGGGGACAAGGCGAGGGCGGAGTCCGAGCTTCGCCAGTTTCGCACCGACGGTTTCGAACCGACTGTCGACGATCCGCTTGCCGACACGCTGTCCGACAAAGTCGCCGCCTCGCGCGTGCTGTTACGTCGCGGACAGCGCGAAGGAAAGGCAGGCCGCTTCGATCTGGCCGAGAAGGCGTTTCGCGCCGCGGTCGCCGCCGATCCCGACGACGCCGAGGCGATCGCGAACCTCGGCATCTCGCTCGCGAATCTCGGCCGCGTCGACGAAGCGCAAAAGCGCCTCGAGGAAGCGCTCCGCAGGGACGATTCGATCGTCGTAGCGCACGTAAGCCTCGGAGTCGTCTACGACCGGATGGGCCACGATGCTGCGGCCATCGACGAGTACGCGAAAGCGACGCGCCTCGATCCCGCCAACGTCGCCGCGCTGGTCTACCAGGCCGACGCGCTGATGCGCACCGACCAGCCGGCGCGTGCGGTTGCGTTCTATCGCGATGCGCTGTCGAAGGCACCCGGCTCGTCGCGGATGGAGATGTCGCTCGCGATGGCCCTCGTACGAAGCGGCGATCTCGCACAAGCCCGCAACGTGCTCGAATCCGCTTCGAAAGCGCAGCCGGACAACTACGCGATCGCCAACGCCCTGGCGCGCATTCTCGCGACGGCGCACGATGCGTCGCTCCGCGACGGCTCGCGTGCGCTCGAACTTGCGCGTCGCGTGTTCGAGGCGACGCGAAGCCCCGAGGTGGGCCAGACGTATGCGATGGCGCTCGCCGAGACCGGGAACTTCGCCGAGGCGGTGAAGCTTCAGCAGGAGACGCTGATCGCTTACGAGCGATCGCGGATGCCGGTCTACCGGCTCGCGCTCGAGCGCAACCTCGAGCGCTACAAGCGCGGCGAGCCGGCGCGCGAAGGATGGGCGCCGGAGGATCCGATCTTCAAGCCGCGAAGCCCGGCGGCGCAACTCGCCGCCTCGCCGCAACGGCCATCATGACGTTCACGGGTTCGTCGCGCACCGACGGCTACTGATTCGGAGGCGGCACGAGCACCTGGCCGCCCGCGATCGGCAGCGACAGGATCCAAAGCCCGACCGTGGTGAAGATGATCATCAGGAACAGCATCGGGAGCTGGCTCACCACTGCACGGCGCGTACCGCGAAAGACGCGCAGCGCCTCGAGATGCGAGACGTAGACGCCGAGGATGTGGCCGATCAGGATCAGTGCGACCTGCGTGTGCCATACGGTGCCCGCGTCGAGGATCACCGGATCGGACGGCAGCGTCGCGGTTCCGAAGAGGTTCCACTGCCAGCCGAACGGGTCGGACGCGATGCGCACGATCTGCAGGCCCTGCGAGACGAGGAGCGTGAAATAGTGTGTCGCGTTGTAGACGAACGCGATCGGCACGAGCGACAACGTGAACGCGAGCGCGAGCGTTCGCATGTCCTTCTTGCTGCCGGCCGCGACCTTCGATGCCTTGATGAACGCGAGAAAGATCGCGAGGTAGATGAGAGGCGACAGCAGCAGCATCGCCCACTGCCAGTAATAGTAGTAATTGACGGTGACGACGTAAGGCTGCGTCGAGCCGGCGGTCAGCAGCGGAAAGATGTGCTTCCAGAACACCGTTACCCACGGCAGCGTCTCGTGTAGCCCGTCGAACGCCGTCGACGAGAGCATGAAAAGGACGAACAGCAGCAGGCTCATCCGTTCGGCCGGCTCGTCGAGGAGCCCCAGAAGCGGCGTGCGGTGAGCGACCGACCAGCCGCCGGTTTCCCGCACGTAGACCACCGGGGCCATCCGGCCGACGAGCCGGAACATCACCGCGAAGAATTCGCCGTACCGAAACCAGTCGACCCGTCCGAACAGCGCCGCGCCAGCGAGATTGATCGCCGTGTAGGAGACGAGCGCCAGCGCAAGCGAATGCGGTTGCGATTTCCCGAAGAGTTCGAGCCAGATGCAGCCGACGTACGACAGAAGCGCCGGGACGTAGCCCAGCCGCGCAGGGTATCGGACGAGGCTCGCGCGACGGCCGGCCCACGGCGAAAGCGTGTCGCACAGCACGCGCCACGGGTTGATCAACGCGTAGAGATCGCCGACGAATGCGGTCAGGTAGAGGAAACCGAGCGCGAAGATCAGCCAGAAGAACGTCATGTTGAAATTGGTATAGACGTTCTTCGTGCCGAAGAGCCCCGTCGCGATACAGAGCACGAGCAATGCGACCGAGACCGCGCGCAGAGGTGCGAGCAGGGCATTCGGGATCCGCCAACCAAGGGTCTTCCGCACTCCCGCGTCGCGCTCGCGGATCGGCACGCCTGCAAAGTAGGCGACGATCCCGAACGATACGGCGAGGGTTGCGCTGGCACCGTACGCATACATCCAGAACGGCACCGGGAGGTTGTACGGCGTCCCGAACGAATGCGCGGCTGCTGCGCCGGGGGCGAGCAGCATCGCGAGTGCGGCGGGCCACTGGCAGCACATGCGGCGGAACGAGCGGAACGACTGGAAACTTGTCGGCGCGACATCGACGCGCCGCGCGCGTAAAGCGAGGCCTGCGAACTGCAACGAAATTCTCCGAACGAAAGCGCTGCGATTGTGCGGTCTTTTCATGTTCGTGCAGTCAGACCGCACGTGCGAACATACCAGAACGCGACGCGCGTAGAGCCGGAGCGGTCGCGACCCGCCAACGCCCGGCATCGACTTGACATTGGTGGCCGCGCGCGGATCATCCGGCGGGCATCGCGCCCGCGCCACGGCCGGTCGAGCGGCGCGGGAATCGGCGGACTTCCGGGAGTCGAGAAATGACGAACTTGAGGCGAAATCTCCTAATCCTGCTAGCGCTCGTGCTGTCGCTTGGCGCAGCAGATGCCGCGGTCGCGCAGGACAAGGCGCCCCTTCGCAAGGTGACGCTTCTCATTTACTCGAACGTGCCGGATCTCGGTGACGCGCCATACTGGATGGTGCCGCACGCGATGGGCTATTTCGCCGAGGAAGGCTTGCAGGTCGAGCCTGTGTACGCGAAAGGCGCCGGCTTCGCGATCCAGCTTCTGTCTTCGGGCAAGGGCGACTTCGCGCTGGCCGTGCCCGATACGACGATGAGCAGCCGCCAGAAAGGCGTCAAGCTCAAATCGGTGTTCGAGGGCAATCGCACGTACGGCTCGGCGCTCGTCGTACCGCAATCGTCGGGTATCACGAAACGCGAGCAACTGAAGGCTTACCTGAAGGGCGGGTCGATCGGCGTCCTCAGCATGACGAGTGGCCGGATTCCTTATGCGCGCGCATGGATCCGCGAGCTCGGCTTGAGCGACACCGACGTGAATCTTGTCGAAGTCGGCGTCGGCGCGCAGGCAGCCGTCGCCGTCAAGACAGGACGCGCGAAAGCGCTCGTCATGTACGACGCCGCATACTCGGCGATCGAGGCGGCGAGCGACGTTCGTTTCACGCGCTTCGAAACCGATTGGCAGCAGCCGTTTTTCAGCGGCGTGATCCTTGCGCCCGACGAGACGATCCAGAAGGATCCCGACCTGATCGTCCATTTCACGCGGGCGATCGCCAAGGCGCTCGTCTTCGCGACGGCGAATCCCGACGCCGTCGTGCGCATCTACTGGACGCTGTATCCGGAGAACAAGCCGACCGCCGACAGCGAGTCAGACGGCCTCGCGAAGTCGGTCGCGATCGTGCGCTCGATGGAGCCGAATTGGCAGAAAGGGATGAACCAGCCGGGCGCGAAGTGGGGCAGGCAGAGTGCCGACGACTGGACGAAGATGCAGGAATTCTCGGCGAGCAATGGCTTGATTCCGGGCAAGCTGCCGGTCGACGAATACTTCACGAACCAGTTCAACGACAAGGCGAATCAGTTCGATGCCGCGGCGGTGCGAAAGCAGGCTGAAACATTCACGCCGGCGATGATCAAGTACACGGCGAGCAAATGATGCTATAGCGCAGCGTCTGCATTGCGACAGGCTTTTGTGGAGACCGCTTCGACCGCGAAAGCCGCTGATCGCGTCGATGCTGCGCCGGTGTTTCGCATCGAGGGGGTCGCGAAGACCTATCGCACGCGCCAGGGCGAATCGATTCGCGCGCTCGAAAGCGTCTCGCTCGATATCGCGGCGGGCGAATTTGTCTCGGTCGTCGGACCGTCGGGGTGCGGCAAGAGCACGTTGTTGAAGATGCTTGCCGGTCTGGCCGCACCGAGCGCGGGAAGCATTCGCCATCGTGGACAGCGCGTACACGGCCCACGCGATGACATCGGCGTCGTGTTCCAGGAGGCGACGCTTCTGCCGTGGCTCACCGTTCTTCGCAACGTCCTCGTGCCGGCCGATGTCGCCCGCATTCGCCGATCGAAGCTCTCGTCGCGCGCGTTCGACCTGCTCGATCTCGTCGGCCTGCGCGGATTCCACGACAAATATCCGCAGGAGCTTTCCGGCGGAATGCAGCAGCGTGTCGCGATCTGCCGTGCGCTGCTTCGCCAGCCCGCCGTGCTTCTGATGGACGAGCCGTTCGGCGCGCTCGACGCTCTGACGCGTGACCAGATGAACATCGAGCTGCAGAGGATCTGGGCAAGCGAGCGCAACACGGTGCTGTTCATCACGCACAGCATTCCGGAGGCGGTGCTCTTGAGCGATCGCGTCGTCGTGATGTCGCGGCGGCCGGGATGCATCCTCGAAGTGCTGTCGATCGACCTGCCGCGCCCGCGCACGCTCGACATGGCGAACACGAGCGCCTTCGGCGTCTATGCGCAGAAGGCGAGAACGCTGCTCGATCGCGCCGAGGTGACTGCAGATGCCTGAGGTGACTGCTGTATCGGAGACGCAACGCATGGCACCGACGCCGGTCGCGCCCACAACGAGGCGCGCGTCGATCCTTGATGCGCTGCGCCAGCGGCCGGAGCTTGCCACCGTGCCGCTCGCGTTCGTCGTCGTCGTCATCGTCTGGGAATCTCTCACCCGGCTGCTCGGCGTGAGTCCGATCATCTTTCCCGGCCCGCTCGCGGTGGCACGCGCGCTCGTCAATGGATTCTCGTCCGGTACGTATGTTCAGCACCTGTGGATCACGCTGAAGGAGGTGCTTGGCGGCTTCGCGATCGGCTGTGCGTCGGGCCTCGCGATCGGCGCGGTCGTCTCGCAGTTCCGGATCGTCGAGAAGACGATCTTTCCGTATTTCGTCGCGTTACAGACAGTGCCGAAGCTGGCGATCGCGCCGCTTTTCATCGTCTGGTTCGGCTTCGGGCTTCAATCGAAGGTGATCATCGCCGGGCTGATATGCTTTTTTCCGATGGTCGTCAACGTCATCGAAGGCTTGCAGAGCACCGACCGCAAGCAGATCGACATGCTGCGCGCGGCGGGCGCGAGCGGATGGCAGGTGTTTCGGATGATCAAGGTACCGAACGCGCTGCCGTTCATCTTTGTCGGACTCGACATCGGCATCGTGCTTGCGGTGCTCGGCGCGATCGTCGGCGAATTCGTCGGCGCGCAGGGCGGCGTTGGCTACCTGATCCTGCAGTACAACTTCCAGCTAGAGACCGCGAAGGTGTTTTCGCTGATCATCGTGCTGTCGATCACCGGCATCGCGCTGCACAACCTCGTCAAGTGGTTGCATCGGCGCACGGTGTTCTGGATCAAGCCGGAAGATGTCGTTGGTGCATAGTCCGTAACATGAGTGCCAGGCCGCAGATCGCGATCGTCGGCGCCGGCATCGGCGGCATTACCGTTGCGGTGCTGCTGCAACAGGCGGGCTACGACTGCCGCGTCTACGAGCAGGCGCCGCAATTTCGACGTGTCGGCGCCGGGATCAATCTCGCGCCCAACTCGACGCGCGTCTTTCGCGCGATGGGCGTGCTCGCGAAGCTTCTCGGCGTCGGCGTGCAGCCGCGGATGAAATTCAACCGCGAGTGGGACAGCGGCCGCGTGCTGCAGACGATCGCGACGCAGGAGCTGACGACGCTCTATGGCGCGCCGTTCGTGGGCGTCCACCGCGGCGATCTGCACGATGTTCTCGCATCGGCTGTCGCGTCGGGTACGTTCCATCTCGGCAAGCGCTTTGTCGGTCTCGAAACGCGAGGCTCGCAGGTGCGTCTCGCGTTCGAAGATGGAACATCCGCGCTGGCCGATGCGGTCATCGGCGCCGACGGACTGCATTCGCAGGTCCGCGCCGCGATCATCGATGCAACGCCCCCCGTGTATTACGGGCACGTTGCCTATCGGTCGATCTTTCCGCGCTCGCGGCTGCCCGACCTCGACATCGCGGACAACACACGCTGGCTCGCGCCGGATCGTTATCTGCTCGTCTATTTCATGAGCGAAGCGCGCGACGAGTTCTACGTCGTCACCGGCGGGCCGGAGCCGTGGGACAGCGACGATTTCACTCCCATCGCCGTCGACCCCGCGCGGCTCCGCGCGGCGTTCGCCGGCTTTCATCCGGACGTTCAGCGGATGCTCGACAAGTGCGAAGGTGTGAGCCGCTGGCCGATGCTCGTGCGTCCGCCGAGCCGGCCGTGGTGCGCCGGCCGCGTCGCGCTGCTCGGCGACGCATGCCATGCGACGACGCCGCACATGGGCCAGGGCGGCGGCATGGCGGTCGAGGATGCGGCCATGCTCGTGCGCTGCCTTCAGTACACCGATGGCGACGTCGCGTCGGCTTTTCGCCTGTACGAGAGCAATCGCTTCGCGCGAACCTCGCGTCTGAAGCGTGACTCCGAGGCGGACGAATGGGGACACGGAAAGATCGAGCACCAGTGGCTTTACGGTTACGAGGTGCTGCGCGCGCCCATCGAGCCGCTCCCTTCCGAAAACGGCTCGAGCGTTTCCCCCTCGGACACCCCCCGCCCGACGGAGAAATTTTGATTTGACCGGGTAACTCGGCGAGCCGTATAATCGCAGTCTTTTCGCCCTCCGGTCGCGCGCCAAAAGCCATGCGACTCGGACGGCCCGGCGCCACGGCCTCGCGGTTGTCGCGCCACAAGGTGGCCTAAGCCGGCGCTTCGCGGACGTTTCGCGAGCTTTGACGCTTGGGCCACTTTGATTTTGAAGCGACATGAGCCATGCGGCGCGCCTTCGCGGGCTTGCCGCACACTCAGGAAAACCAGAGCGGACAACGTTTAGATGCCAACCATCAATCAGCTCGTGCGGAAGGGTCGCCAGGCCCCCGTATCGAAGAGCAAGGTGCCGGCGCTGCAGCAAAGCCCGCAGAAGCGCGGCGTGTGCACGCGGGTTTACACGACTACGCCCAAGAAGCCGAATTCCGCTCTGCGCAAAGTCGCCAAAGTCCGGCTCACGAACGGCTTCGAGGTCATCAGCTACATCGGCGGCGAAGGCCACAATCTGCAGGAGCACTCGGTCGTGCTGATCCGCGGCGGCCGCGTCAAGGACCTTCCCGGCGTTCGCTATCACATGGTGCGCGGCGCGCTCGATACGGCGGGCGTCAAGGATCGCAAGCAGGCGCGGTCGAAGTACGGCGCGAAGAAGCCGAAATCGTAACGGAGCCACGAGATGCCTCGTCGCAGAGAAATCCCGAAGCGCGAGATCCTGCCGGATCCCAAGTTTTCGAACATCGACGTCGCCAAGTTCATCAACGTGCTGATGACGAGCGGCAAGAAGTCGGTCGCCGAGCGGATCGTCTACGGTGCGTTCGAGCAGATCGGACGAAGAGGCGGCAAGGACCCGCTCGAAGTGTTCAATCAGGCGCTCACGAATTCGCGCCCGATGGTCGAGGTGAAGAGCCGGCGCGTCGGCGGCGCGAACTTTCAGGTGCCGGTCGAGGTGCGCCCGGTGCGCCGGATGGCGCTCGCGATGCGCTGGCTGCGCGAAGCGGCGCGCAAGCGTGGTGAGAAATCGATGGGCCAGCGGCTCGCGGCCGAATTGCTCGATGCCTCCGAAGGTCGCGGCGGCGCGGTGAAGAAGCGCGAGGAAGTGCATCGGATGGCCGAGGCCAACAAGGCATTTAGTCACTTTCGGTTCTGAGGATCGCCGAACCACAGCGCAAACGGATACAGAAGGAATCGGCGCGCAAGCCATGCTCACGCGATCACGCGCGTATTCCCGGTTGACACAAAGTGCCAAGAACCACCCCCATCGAACGGTATCGCAACATCGGCATCAGTGCGCACATTGATGCCGGCAAGACCACGACCACCGAGCGCATCCTTTTCTACACCGGCGTTTCGCACAAGATGGGCGAGGTCCATGACGGCGCGGCCGTGATGGACTGGATGGAGCAGGAGCGCGAGCGCGGCATCACGATCACCTCCGCCGCGACCACGTGCTTCTGGAAAGGGATGGACGGAAGCTATCCCGAGCACCGGATCAACATCATCGACACGCCCGGGCACGTCGATTTCACGATCGAGGTCGAGCGCTCGATGCGCGTGCTCGACGGCGCATGCATGGTGTACGACTCGGTCGGCGGCGTACAGCCGCAATCCGAAACCGTCTGGCGACAGGCGAACAAGTACAAAGTGCCGCGGCTTGCGTTCGTCAACAAGATGGACCGCATCGGCGCGAACTTCTTCAAGGTCTACGACCAGATGAAGTCGCGCCTCAAGGCGAACCCGGTTCCGATCCAGGTCCCGATCGGCTTCGAGGACAAGTTCGAGGGCGTCGTCGACCTCGTGAAGATGAAGGCGATCTACTGGGACGATTCCACGCTCGGCATGCGCTACGAAATGCGCGACGTCCCGGCCGAGCTCGCCGATCTCGCGAAGGAATGGCGCGAGAAGATGGTGGAGAGCGCGGCCGAGGCGAACGAAGAGGTGATGAACAAGTATCTCGAGACCGGCGAGCTTACCGTCGATGAGATCAAACAAGGTCTTCGCGCTCGTGCGATTGCCGGCGAGATCGTGCCGATGCTGTGCGGCTCGGCGTTCAAGAACAAGGGCGTGCAGGCGATGCTCGACGCGGTCATCGACTATATGCCGGCGCCCACCGACATTCCGCCGGTCAAGGGCGAGCTCGAGAACGGGAAGATCGGCGAGCGCAGGGCGTCGGACGACGAGCCATTCGCGGGGCTTGCATTCAAGATCATGACCGACCCGTTCGTCGGCCAGCTCGTGTTCTTCCGCGTTTACTCGGGTGTCGTGAATTCCGGCGACACCGTGTTCAATCCGGTGAAGAACAAGAAGGAGCGCCTCGGACGCATCCTGCAGATGCACGCTAACGAGCGCAAGGACATCAAGGAAGTGTGCGCGGGCGACATCGCGGCCGCGGTGGGTTTGCGGGAAGCGACGACGGGCGACACGCTGTGCGATCCGAGCAAGGTGATCACGCTCGAGAAGATGGTATTCCCCGAGCCGGTGATCCACGTCGCCGTCGAGCCGAAGACGAAGGCCGATCAGGAGAAGATGGGCATCGCGCTCCATCGCCTCGCGCAGGAAGACCCGTCGTTTCGCGTGCGAGGCGACGAGGAATCCGGACAGACGATCATCTCCGGCATGGGTGAGCTCCATCTCGAGATCCTCGTCGATCGGATGAAGCGCGAGTTCGGCGTCGAGGCGAACGTCGGCGCGCCGCAGGTGGCGTATCGAGAGGCGATTCGCAAGCCGGTCGAGATCGAAGGCAAGTTCATCAAGCAGTCGGGCGGACGCGGCCAGTACGGACACGTCTGGCTCAAAATGGAACCGAACGAGCAGGGCAAGGGCTATGAATTCGTCGACGCCATCAAGGGCGGCAGCGTGCCGCGCGAATACATCCCCGCCGTCGACAAGGGCCTCAAGGAATCATTGCCGAACGGCGTGCTCGCGGGCTTCCCCGTCGTCGACGTCAAGGTCACCCTGTTCGATGGTTCGTATCACGACGTGGACTCGAACGAGAACGCGTTCAAGATGGCGGCATCGATCGCGTTCAAGGACGGCATGAGGAAGGCGGCGCCTGCGCTGCTCGAGCCGATGATGTCGGTGGAAGTCGAAACGCCCGAGGAATTCATGGGCAACGTGATGGGCGATCTGTCGTCGCGACGCGGCATCGTGCAGGGAATGGAAGACAACCCGACGGGCAAGGTGATCAAGGCCGAAGTGCCGCTCGCGGAGATGTTCGGGTATTCGACGACGTTGCGATCGCTGTCGCAGGGACGCGCGACCTACACGATGGAATTCAAGCATTACGCCGAGGCGCCGAAGAACGTCGCCGAAGCGGTGATCAAAGACGAGCGCAAATAGGCTTTCACTTCGGCCGAAGGAACCGACATGGCAAAGAGCAAGTTCCAACGCACCAAGCCGCACGTGAACGTGGGCACGATCGGGCACGTCGATCACGGCAAGACGACGCTGACGGCGGCGATGACGCTGGTGCTGTCCAAGAAGTAC
>Ga0070731_10002841_pt1 | contig 16088 bp, 24 predicted proteins | sample Coa_R1_2_FD_66448 | JGI IMG/M metagenome (GOLD analysis project Ga0070731, IMG submission 66448) | Surface soil microbial communities from Centralia Pennsylvania, which are recovering from an underground coalmine fire - Coalmine... | ecosystem: Environmental > Terrestrial > Soil > Unclassified ...
CAGATGAAAATATTTGCTGCGCCACTTGGGGTCGCTGCGCACGGTAGCTTGTGCCGCTTCCACCAACAGAAAGCGCGACATCGAACTCCCTTGTTTGGTGATGTGACCCAAACGCCGTCGGTTCCCGCTGGACTTCTCCAACGGCACCAGTCCCAGGTAGCTCGCCACTTGCTTCCCGCAATGAAAACGCTCTGGCTCGCCGATGATCAGCACGAACCCCAAGGCGGTTAACGCACCCACACCTGGATGCGTCATCAGTCGCCGCACTTCGGGCCGCTTCTGTGCTTCTTCCTCGACCGCCTGAGTCAACTCGGTGATCCTCGGACTCAGTTGATCCAGTATCTGCAACAGCTCACTTCGTCGTCGGCTTGCCCACGGCGCCAGCTGCAGCAACTCCAGTTGCTGTCGACCGCGTTCTCGCCACAACTTCTTCTTACAACGCAACCCTTCGTTCAATGCCACCGCTTGCAGCTGATTCATCACGCGAGTACGCGCTTGCACCATGCGATGCCGATGCCAGAGCAGTTGCCGCAGATCGCGATTCTCTGCATTCGGAACCCAAATACGAGGAAAACGATCTTCTAACAGCAGCTTTAGAATGAGCTGCGCGTCCTGCCGATCCGTCTTCTGCTTGCGCACTCGCTTCGTCTGGATTTCAGCTGCATCCCCGATCCTTTTCATTGATTATCCTCTCCTCGCCCAAAAACGGGGAAAAGCGCCCGAGAACTTTCTAGAACACCGAAAGATCGCGTGGGTAACAAAACCGCCAAAACTCCTCAAAGGTCAACGGAAGGAGGTCTAGACATTTCCCGATGGCATGGGAGTTGTGGCCGCTGGGCGCACGTTGGACTGCCTCAATCTGGGTCACTAGCGCATAGTTGTCACGTGCGTATGCGTCGGGGTCAAGCAGATTCAAGCTCAAGACTTGCGTGTGCTCGGGTGTGCATTCCAGAAGGAATGAAAGGTGTGTTTCCAGATATTTCGCTTCTTCGAACCAAGCGAATTGGCGTCCTTCTTTTGCGCCCACATTGAGAAACGCCCCGAACGTCAAGACGGGCCTGCCATCCTCCCGAATTAAGCAGAGCCTCAACTGCGAAGTTGAAACCTTAGGCAGAGCGTCTAGCTTAAACAGGGGTTTCTGCCAATCCACGACCGCATTGTGACGCGCCGCGAAGCAGGAGATGCGCTCGTCGAGAGGCGCTTTCGTGGTGGTCAGGTTTGCGAAATTGCATTCGTCCATCACAGATTGTGAACTTGCCGAGCCTCGTGGTGGAGGCCCCCATTCTACCGTGAACCGCACGTTCGCACTCCAATCGCACATAGGACACCGAAACGTGCGAAAAGTAAGAAATAGAGCCATGCGCCTTGAAGGAGTACCAACGGAAACATAGTCGCCCATTCCGATACATCGTAATCCGTAGGAAAGAAGTCCACGAGGTGTGTAAAGACCGAATCCGACCCCTTAGCCCATGCCGGTTTCATGCGATTCACGATATACACTGGCACACCCAATATCACCGTAAGTATCGAGAACAGCAACAGAGTCGCCTTCCAGCCAATAATCACGAAGCAGAGCCAAATCATCCAAAGCCCGATTGCCATCATGTTTCCAAGAACCTTCCGGCGAAATCTCCGATAACTGGTGTACGGAAGCGGGTCAGTACGCGAACTCGCATTCGGCTGGCTCTCGATTTCCCTCTCGTGCCAGTTCGCTATTATCCCGTAGACAGAAGCCACAAATATGCCAATTACAAAGATTCTGCCAAATAAGGACATCTTCTCCCTTTACGGGTACGAACAGTACTATGAGTAACGTTGTTAATCAAGCTGAAATCCTCGATTCAAGAGGGTATGAAGCGAACGATTCAGGTCAACGTGAAGATGTCAGAAGAGGATTTTGCCTTGCTGAAACGCGCTGCGGATAAACACTGGCCGGATGCCGTGATGACGAATTCGGGGGTTGTGCTTGCTCTGGCGAGAATCTCAGCAAGAGAGATTCTAGGACAACGCAAGAAATAGGCTAGCAATGCTAGAGGCTCTCTCCGAAGTGATTCGGACTTACCTTTTCGGAGTTGACGAAGAGATTTTAATCCACCGAAAACAGGCAGAATAGCGATTGACCATCAAGTGCTCTCAGTTCTGTCTTTGCTCGCTGTGACAGGTCTGTTGTTTAGGTTCAACTGGATCAATATCGTTTCCGACTTCACAGGTCTGCCAATTCTTGGTTTCAGGCAAGCCCCCCGGAGTGGCGGGCATGACTTGGAATCTGGAGCAAAAGGTGACCCAGTGTGGGCGATTAAACACGTCGCAATAGTCAACTCGACCGTAGACGTACAGAATTTTCTTCCCATGCCGTAGCGCGTCCATCAATGGCTTTCGGTTAAGCCCGTCTTTGTAGATGGTGTGCTTTCCGCCATTGCCAGCCGCATTGGGGGTTCGATAGATGTGGTCAGTAGGAAATATGATGTCGTAGCCGGGACTATAAGCCCCTTCTGGACACGTAAGGTCGAACCGTTTGCGCTCTCGTGTCAGCGTGGCGATCTCAGCGACTTCGCAGGTTTTTACCTTTATGGCTGGAGTTTTCCCAGTATTGTTGAACTCGGTAATGATGAGAAATGGCTTCAGTTCTTCAAAAAGTTGATTGGTGATGTGCGGCGATATCCAGGCCCGTTGATCCATTTGGAATTGCTCCACGGTAACTCCAAAGGCCTTTTCCGATTGCTCCCGACTCTTCTTAGCTTCGCTGGCAGAATCAGCCGCCGCTTGAGCTGCCTGTTTGTTGGAGTGATACATCTTGGCCGTGTAGATGGTGTAGATCAATAGAAGGACAGCGCCCACAGTTTCCAGATATGGCTTTGTTTTCTCCCACCAGTTTTTTTCTGTCTTGCAAGTAATTTCGCAGTGATATGAGGATTTTTGATTATTCTCCTTAATCGATGTTGCGGTTTGGGGCACTAGAGGTTGCGCTTGTATGGGTTGTTCGGAGGTTTTGGGTGTGCCATCTGGAGATGGTTGCGTCTCGTTAACGTTATTGCGCGGTAGTTCTTCTGGCATAGCTACGCAACAACCTAACTATAAGCGAGGCCCGAAGCAACGCGAAACTTTGAAAGACTGGCGAGTGCGATTTTACAGCAGAGAAAGCGAAACGTGGCACCAAATGTTCCTCGCCTTAAAAGCGGGGTGAGGAGCTAAATCGGAGTTCGCCTCTGAACGCGGCAGCTATTGCGAGATCGAACTAGCAACCGCAGAAAACACGTTGTTCGCATTTCCGCCAATCAGCCGGATCGTGCCAACTACGATTACCAGAATCACGGCCAGCATCACCGCATATTCTGCGATGTCTTGACCTTCTTCTTGCGACCAAAATTTGCGCAACGAGCTATTCATCTTCTTCGCTCCATTGAAAGAATTTTCTCAAATGTTGGCGTCGCCGAAAAACCCGGAGTCGGGGGAAGGTGCCAAAAACCAAGAACTACGCAACTTTACGCTTGCACTCGGCGAGTTCAATGGCCCAGTGGTGCTAACGGCTAGTACTCACAGGCTACACCAAAGAGCGAGTGGGCATTGATTGGAGTTCCGCGCGGCGTTTCAAAACGAGGTGAAAAATCCAAGTTCTGAAAACTCGTAGCGCAGATGATATAGCTCTGGGCCTTCGGTGCAATCAGGATGTTTATCAATTTCCCCATTGCGAAACCTCTCAGGGTGCTGGAGTCAGGATTGAGAATCTCTAAAAATTGCACAGCCCTGCGTCTAACCATTTTGTGGTGTGTGGCAAAATCAGCAAAATGCTGTAAGGAGGCCCGACGCTTTTAGGAAACTCATTCCTGCCCTTCTCCATTAGTAATTTGATGCTCGGCAAAAAATTCTCTGAAGTCCACAATTCATCCAGATGCTTAACATTATATTTTTTGATGTCGTCTGAGGCATCAATATAAGCGCACAGTTTATCGGGCGGAAGTCCAGCGCAAGTAGTCTCTATTTCAGGTTTTGCGAGAGTAACTTTTTCATTAACAATTCTAAAATCTTTTGCTCGCCATGAAATATGCCCCATTTCACGCCACACGAAATAAATTCTTAAATAGCCTCCCACAGCTTCCTTCATTATGTAGTTGTATTCTTTCGGGTCGTGTGCTTTCATCCAGTCATATTCTTTTTGTAACGGCTGAATTATGGATGAAGTGGCATCTTCTACAGTCATGCTCGGGCTGAGGTTTTTATTGGCAGATGATGACACGATTTTAGGGAGATTAAACCCAGTACCACCCCCAACAAGTAATCCAACGGAAGTCCAGTAGAGTTCCCCATCTTTGTGGATTTTGCACCCTTGCTGTGGTTTGTGATGGAAGTCATTCTCAAGACTATCTACTGCGATTGTGGCGCCCGTGTCTCCAACCATGAGGAGAACTTCCGTTGCACGGGCAACAGTCGTGACTAGCGCCAGAAAAGCGATTGTAAGAGCGGTGCGCAAGATTCAGGAGGAATGTAGCACACTTCCCAAGAATGTCGCGCAAGTGCTATGTTCAGCTCAGGATGGCCGAAGAAAAGACCGTTCCGACAGAACAGAACACCGACGTATCCAATACTGGCCGTACCACACAGCCTAATGCTGAAAACTCCAACACACCCGTTCCGCAAAGATTTTCGATTAAACGTCTAGGGAGATGGTGGCCGAAGCCGCAGAGCAAGCAAAGTGAGCCGTCCAAACCTTTCTTGTCACCTTCTGTGCGACTCTGGATTGTTGGAATTGTGATCGGCGTTCTTGCAAGGACGATTGTTGGCGAGTTGTTCAAGTGGGTCTTGTGGGCAGTCTGCCTCTTTCTCGTAGACCTGCTGGTTTGGCATTACACTCCTCGCTTGTGGAATTGGCTTCGGGTCTCAATAATCTTCGTACCAGCAGCCCTATTTATGTATTTTGCCATTCCTGCTGTTTGGCAGTATTTCAAGCCTAGTTTTGCCGTGTTGAAGCCCATTTCTTGGGTATTACCGAGCGCACGCAGCACCGAAATACTTGTGACCGATTTGGTGGGGCACGAGTCTCTTGAGGATGTGGAAGTAGTTCTTCAAGATGATGACCGTGTAGCGGAAATGAAACGCAACCCTGCTAGTACTCCTCAACTACTACCTGAAGCCATTCGAAAATTTAATTTCCCAGAGATGGACCCCGGACCTCAAATTTACGACAAGTGGCTGTTCATCAATCCATTTGTTCCAACGCATCAGCGATATACGGTGGACCTTTCTTTTCACGGTAATCCAAGACCAAGATTTCAAGAAGACATTCGAGTTGAAGTGCCTAAATTTGCTGGCCAACTACCGATAGAGAATATGGCCTATGCGATTCGAATTTCAGACCTGAATAGCAACTCCGTAGTATTGGAATGCCGAGACTTAGCTTTTCCTGTGACTCCTGAATGGAGTGAAGATTTGGCAACTTGCGTTTCGATTTTCAACCCGCTGCCTTCCGAGAGAAACTGGTTCAGTCGCACTAAGGCAAAGGTTCAAAGCTGGTGGAGGGCTACTTAGGCCCCTTTCGTGATTTTGTTGTGTTCGATGTTGCCAGCGGTCAAGAGACGAAATCATGGTTTGCGGAACAAAAGCTGCTTCTTTCGGTTGTTGAATCGCCGAGTCATCTGATCCGGGTAAGCATTGTCCTCGCTCCAAAACGGGGTGAAGAATCCGGTGAATTCCGATTTTCCACGTAGAGTGCCGAACCCCCTAGTTCTTCCGCTTTTCCATCGAAATAAACTAGCCATAGTTTGTTAGTAAATCTTCTTCTATTCTTCGTGGAATTGCGGAAAAAGGGGGCGAGTTCTCTTGGAAAATCGGAAAACGAGCATGGGTCGAATCTCGGGACGATAACCCCGTTTTGTGGCGAGGAACTAACAGCAGTTCACTTCCCCGAGTGCCACCTTCGAGCGTGCCTGTTGATTGCATCCCTGAGCTTTGACTCCTGCTCCTGAAGAGAGGCTTCTCGATCCACAAATATTCGGTCGTGGCACAGCGAACACTCCGCCTCGATGATTCGATCATTGATCTTCAGAGTGATGATGGCCTCCGGTTTGGGCATTATTTTGGCGCTGTGCTTAGTAGGTGTTCCAATTCCTTCGTTAAAGTTGCGGCTATCTTCTCGTTCCGCCGGGTTCCGCGCGCAACCAAACTTACGTAGCTCGGAGCCACCCCTGCTTTTGCTGCCACTCGCGCGTATAGTCCTTTATGCTGCTGGTACCATCTCACAAGTTGCACGAATCGTTTTCCATTCATCGTGTCAGAATTCGTTACCATGTTATCTTTCCTCCGTAGACATGCGTTCGAGGCTACGTGAAGTCATAAACATGCGACTGTGATCCACGTCACATCATTGACACTTATTTTGAATTGGGATTTCACCAATGTGCGAGATGCCGAGCAAGCTGCAACAGATTCGCACTCTGTTGGAAGCTATTCAGAAATGGATGAACAGTTCCAATCGCCAGATACCATTTTTAAGATCGGGGCATAGTGCCGTGAGGAATTGGAACGAGGTAAAGCAATTCATAGGGCTATGATTTAGGCGGCGTGTGCTCTGGCCACTTTGTCAGCGAGCAGTTCTTGAATGCGTTTACCGAGGGCGAGTTCCATGTAATTTTTTGCGGATTGGAAATCGGAAGCATGAACGGTTATATTCAACGATTCGATTGTGGCATTCCAGCCGTCATCGCCAAGCCAGAATTTGCATTCGATGCGGATGCAGGGAGCAACTGCGAGTTTCACACTGTGAGGCTGCATAAGATCACTCCCACAGCAAAGATTGGATTATTGTAGCGCTGGGCACGGCATTTTTATTCGGAATACGCAATAATCGCCACTTCTCCCCAAAACTAGAAAACGTAAAGCCTCACGCGATTCGCGCGGGCCGTGGGGCTTTTTCTGATTTTTAGATTTTTCCAAGTACATATTTGAGGCTCCCACGAAAATCGGAAGCCACCCCCTTCGATGAAAAGGGGCGGGACATTCTGAAGTTCTTTATTTTTCGTCCGGGAATAGCAGACTCATTCAGTTGGCCAGACCCGAAGCGATAAGCCTAAACTCGGCGGAAAAATCTCGGGACGCTCACCCCGTTTTGTGGCGAGGTTAGTAAATCCTGACGGTAACCGTATTGGCGAAAAATCACTTGCTCGTCAATTGTTCAATCGCTATAGCAAATTCGTATGTAGGGGGAGTGCCAATCCCTGCACTAATGCCCACGTTATAGCTGACAGACTGCCCGGCCACGAACCTCACAGGTCGTTCAGCAACGGCTTCCAGCCCAAGAGTGTCGCCCGCACTCGTTTGGAATTCCTCGCTTCCTGCTTCGTCGTTCCAAGTCACTGCAGGCGTGTATTCTGAAAGGCTAGTGGCGCTTATACGGATATACAACGTAATACGATATAAACCAGTTGTGCTTGGAGAAAAGAGTGTAGTGGTACCAATTGCAGTGCTCTGATTAAACAGGGCGAGAGTTGCCACAACGTTCGGAGCGGGAATAGTTACATAGCTTGATGTTGATTCCGTGTCACACTTAAGCCCGACACGGTATGACCCGGTGGCCGGGACCGCAGTGAGAGTTCCCACAATCTTGGTTGACGAACTGCTGGCAATTGAAACACTCTTTCCGTTGAGGCTTAGGGCAAGCGGTGTTGAAGAGAATCCAGTACCGCCAACAGTTAGTTGGGTTCCGATAGGCTGACACTGTTGATGGTACAAGCTGAAGCCGCAATAGCGGCCAGAACAAAGAGAAGCAAAATACCCGTGCGAAGGAAAATTCTCATCGTTGTCACCCTTTCTAGTACTTGAAAGCGAAGCAGATTATTCCGCTGCGCCGTGCACTACATTAGTCAATGAGCGCCTGACTTGCCGAAGGTAAAGGTTTTCCTGCTGTGGTTCAATTCTCCACGCACCAGACGCCAACGTTGCCAGCCGAACCAGCGTCACATGGACCTTGCTCGGAAGCGAATACGGGTACCCATCCATAACCCTGACTTGCGGGGTTCCAATATGGAAAAGTGAAGCTTCCCGCTGTCCCATTATCAGTAGAAGCTCCGCTGGTCCACACATTGCAATTAGTTAGCGGTTCTCCGCCAGGGGATGTGGAGCTAGAGGCGTAACCTGTACGGGCCCAACCAAATATATTCTGAGGGGGCCCTTGTCCATCGTCGGCTTGCGATCGACCAAGAGTTTTGTTGTAGGTAAGAACACCCGGATCGGCAAGCTCGGCAAACGACGCAAAGTGATAGCCCGATACACAAGCGGTTAATGCTTGGTTTCCGTCAAACGCCGCCTTAGTTAAGTAGTAATGCCGCGCTGGGGCAGTTGAGGTGGTTGTTGCTGCGCCGCTGAAGTTACGTGCTGACAGAGACACTACGGCCAGAGCGATTACGGCGAGAAGAGTGTTGCGGATAGCGTTGTTCATACAAGCTCCTTTTAGTACTTCCTACCTGTGAAATCGGGATTAGCCAGGAAAAGACGACAAGGGCGGTTTCCCCACGGCTCGGCAGTATGTGGCTGATTTGGGCAACTGTCAATGTTTTTGGCCCGTTGGGGATGGTTGGCGAAAGCAACTATTTCACCGTTAAGTCCCTAAAAGTGCAGGATAACGAATCCCGTGCACCGGGCGAGGCATTGTGGAGTTTTTCTTAGGTACCTATTTGAGGCTCGACGAAAAACAGGCCATCCCCCTTTAGGAAAAGAAGGGGAGGTCTGAAATTTTTAAATTTTCGTCCGCGAGGGTCCCATCCCAAATTAGAAGGCCACCCGGCGAGCGATAAGCTTAAACTCGGGCCGAAAAAATCCTCAACCAGCGGTCTCCCTTCCTCCCATCGTCGCTCCATCAATTTCTCGCCGTCTGACACTTTGGCGTCTTGCTTGCTAGGGGACACGAGTGCTGCGGTTTGCATATCCGCTGCGCCTCGGGAAATCCAGTATTCATGCCCATTCCCGAGTGTCCTATGACCAAACTATGACCGAACGGAAAGGAGACGCAATGGCACGACCACGAGGGACTGGGAGCATTTACTTACAGAAGGGCAGTTCAATTTGGTGGGTAAAGTATTACCGGAATGGAAAACCGTACCGCGAGAGTACGCATACTGCTGATGAGGGGAAGGCTAAGGACTTCCTGAAACAGAGACTTGCTCAGATCACGACTGGGAACTTTCTTGGCCCACGTGCTGAGCGTATTCGAGTCGATGAACTCGCGGAGGATTTCTTGCGGGATTACCGAATCAATGGGCGCAAATCACTGTGTGATGCTGAAGCAAGATGGCGGCTACATCTTCAACCTTTCTTTGGCAACCTACGCGCAATCGAGATGTCGAGTGATTTGATTTCAAAATACGTGGATACCAGACAGCAACAGACGGCTGAGAATGCCACGATCAACCGCGAACTCGCTTGCCTAAAACGCATGTATCGACTCGCCCAGCAGATGACACCACCAAAGGTTCAGCGCATTCCGATTTTCCCGAAATTGAGGGAGGACAACATCCGAAAGGGGTTTCTTGAGGACAAAGCGTGTTCCGGGCTGCTTGATGCTTGCCCAGAGCTTTGGTTTCGCGTCCTAGTGGAGCTTGGGCGAACATACGGCTGGCGAAAAGGGGAGCTTCTTCGGATGCGCGTTCGAGAGGTTGACCTACTTGCCAGAACCCTGCGTTTGGAACCCGGCACAACGAAGAATCGCGATGGACGTGAGGTTACGATGACCGATCCCATCTACCGATTGATGTCCATTTTGCTCGCAGGAAAGCACCCGGATGATTTCGTTCTCACTCGAACGGACGGAACACCTGTTAGGGATTTCCGCAAAACGTGGTGGACTGCCTGTATTCGAGCAGGGGTTGGGAAAATGGTGTGCTACAAGTGTTCGCTTCCGGTCGAGGGCCATAAATGCGAACCCTGCAATTCGGACAATCTCAGGTATGAAGGGCTTATCTTCCACGATCTAAGGCGAACGGCAGCACGCAATCTGCGGAGGGCTGGAGTTGCTGAAGGTGTGATTCAGAAGATTGGAGGATGGCGCACAAGAAGCGTTTTTGAGAGGTATGCAATTGTCACCCAGACTGACATCGCAGAGGCAATGAGTAAACTCCAATCACACCAGAATGGGCATAGTTTCGGGCATAGTGCACCTGAAACGGCCATTAGTTCAGAGTCTCAGACGGCGAATTAGCTAATCGGGTCAGCGAGGTAGATGGTAGGCGCGGCAGGAATCGAACCTGCAACCCTCGGATTAGAAATCCGATGCTCTATCCGTTTGAGCTACGCGCCCTCAACAACTTACGGGTACGACGGTGATCGCTTTGCACCAAATTTGCACCAACCCGCGACCTTCGCTGTCGTTTACGATGCGAACGAGCGGAGCTAACCAGTTTAGTCATGGCCGCTGATACATCTTCCGCCGAGACGATGTGATACCGATCAAACACCGAGCGCGTTTTGTGCCCGCTAATTTTCATCGCTACTCGTTCTGGAACTCCCGCGTTTACTAAATTACGAACTGCCGAGCGCCTAAGATCGTGAACCATCAGACCAACGTATTGATACCACGTAAAACCTGACTCGCTTTTCAATTTGATTCTACTGCCAAGACCAACAGCTTCGCTGGCCTTCGCCCACTCCGTGCGCAAATTCGTGTCATCAAACACGCGACCCGTCTTAGGTTGCATTTCTCTCAAGATTGCGATCAGCACAGGTGGAAGGGGAACTATCCGCGCTTCGCCCGTCTTCGTCTGTTCATCCTCCAAGCGGACAAGGTTATTTTTTAAGTCCACTTGCGGCCATTCGATTGACCGGGCTTCGCCCAACCGAACACCGCACCAATACAAGAATAGGACTAGCGGACGTAGATTTTTCGGCAGTGCGTTTAACAGCTTCTCGAATTGGGCAATCTCAACAAATCCCTTTCGCGCCGATGGCTCTTTGAGAAAACGAATCTTCGGCACAACCTGAATCCTGCCATCTTCGTGTGCAATACGGAGCATACGACGCAAACACGATAGGCTGCGATTAATTGTCGCGTTGCTGAACCCTCCTGCTTGACGTTGCTGCGCAAACTTACGGGCAGAATCGGTCGTTATACGTGGAAGAATCGCACCGGGGTTGTCTTCAGAGAATCCAAAGAAAGCGTCTAAAGCTTTCAGACCGCCAATGCTTTCGTCGCCGTCTGCCGTCTGGTAAAGCGTCGCGTTTCCCTTCTCCGCGTAGTTAGCGAGCAATCCCGCTCTAAGTTCTCCATACGTTATTTTCTTGAGTTCATTAATTGGGATTAAACCGCGCTCACTATCTCCCATAAGTCGCCGCAAGACCCCGAGCGCTTTCTGTTTGACGGCGGTTCCAGAGCTTACGCGAATGCGCTTCCCGTCTTTGTAATATTGGCAGTACCAGAGGTTGCAGCCCTTCCGTCGCAACAGTGAGCCTTCGCCGTGTGCCCGCCTCTTCATTTTTTTGTTTTGCACCAATAATCTAATGCTCATGGTGCAAGACGACAATAGCACGAAAGTGGCTCTTTGGAAAACCTGGAAGTTAGTTCATTTTCTGCACAGTGTGTTCATTTTCTGCACGTAGGTCTCGTTCACTTTTGTGTTGTCTCCTTCTCTGACCATACAGCATCTAACTTGATGTTTAACTCGCTGGGGTCGTCTCGGTCATGAGCACCGCGACAGATCAAAGGCACCCAACGTTTACAAATTAGCTCAGTAGGCCGGTTGCCAAAGGGGTGCAAACCGTGGGCCGCGCTCGCGGCTTGGATAACGGACCACTCCCTAGGAACGTAATCCGAAAAGCTTGTCTCTCCTGCCGAGATAGCAATAGGACAAACGCTTCCCTTTGATTCAGGGGGAACTGTGTCCGAACAAATTGAACAACCAATTCAACCTCGATTGCTCGGGGTGCAAGATGCGGCTCGATATCTTGGTGCGACGGCGTGGTTTGTCCGCACATTGATCTGGCAACAGAGAATCGCCTTTTGCAAATTTGGGAAGCGCCTGCTAATTGACCGCGCCGATCTCGATGCTTTTATAGCGGCACACAAAGAACCCGATGAGCACGAAGCTTAATAGATTCCTGTTCATTTTCTGCACAAGCGCGTGAATGCACTTGTGTACAAAGCCGTTGGTGAAGGAGCACTCACAATTTTTCTTCGGTCAAAATCCAAAGGAGGAGCAATGTTGTACGACAAACAACCAGCGAGTCAAAAAGCGTTGGAAGTTACGCAGTACATCCTAGAGCGCGGTGCCCGCACCATGACAGAACTAATGAAATTGCTGTATTACAGCCAAGCATCGTCTCTCGTAAAGCGTAATCAGACATTATTCCCTGACCCGATTTGTGCTTGGCAGCATGGGCCCGTCGTGCCCGCCGTGTGGGAGCATGTTAAGCACATGCGTGGGGGAGTTGTGGCAAATCTGTCAGCGGAAGAGAGGACAGTCATTGATAGCGTCTTGACAACGTACGGCAGACTGCGGGCTGCACAACTGACACGTCTCTCGCACAGCGAAGCTCCATGGGCTGACGCCCGAAATGGTTTGCCTGCTCACGCTAGAAGTACACGGATCATTGAACCGTGCGCGATCCGCAAATTTTACAGTCAACCTGGGAAGCTCTTGTAAGAGGCAAGTTTCAAAAACAGCAACAACATGAAGCACAAGGAGAACGCATGGAGTACCACACTACGGATATGTCCTTCGGGGCATATTTGCTTACCACTAAGAAATTACGATTCATCCGAATTGATCCAGTAACTCCCCTCGCGAAAATCGTTTTTGATGACCCGCAGCAGATTGGCCATCAACTAGAAATTGACTTCACCAACGGGGCGGAGGCTCCTGCCGCAGAGTTCCACTCGAAGCTCAGGCACCTCCGACGAAAGCTTGACGCTGCTATCCATCCAGTAAAGTCTCGCCGTTTTCTGGAGGATCGCAATGCCTAAGCGTGTCGTTGACGGACCTGGTATCTGGCTTTCTCATAAGCTCCGCGCCGTTTTTCCCGTTGAGTTCCGAGCGGAGTTCGCCAATCTAATTCCTCTTGCGATGGCAAATGGAGTGTTTGAATGTGACCCCGATCTGATCTGGTCAACTGTGTACAGCTTCAACCGACCGGACTGGAGCAGAGATCGCGTCGAAAAACTGCTCGACGAGTACGCGCGTGTCAAGCTTCTGTTCCGCTGGCAAACCAACGATAACAAGATTTGGGGCTTCTGGGTTGGAATAACCAAACCCGGACGCCTTCCGTCTGCGAGTCGGTTGAATGACAGGCATGAGAAGCTTGGGCCAGAACCCCCGAAAGAGCTGCTGGAGAACTTCCTAAGTTCAACAAACGATGTGGGTGCCCAACGGGTAGCCAATGGCTACGTGGGCTTGGGCTTTGGCTCTGGCTTCTGCTTAGGCGAGGGCGAGGGCGTAGGAATGGCTACCCAAAAACCGGTAGCCATAGAAGATCAAAATCCAAATCGGAACCTTCACTCTCGCTCTAATTTACGTTCAGAAAACGGACAAGGCAAACAGATATCGGAGGCCCTTGCCCAGATCAAACAGTTCATGACAAAGCATGACCTGAAACTTGCCCGTGCTTCAAAAGATGGGCAGTATCCGTCCACGGAAGAAACCATAACCAAACACCTTATAGCTGGTGTGAATCCACAGACAATCTGCAATGCAATTACAAATATTCCCCTGGACAATGCACCAAATCCTAGTTTCGAGATTCGAGACAACCTCGACCAGTTTGTAAACTCGGCGCTTGCCTCCAAAAGGGAACGCGAGCAGACGAAACAGGAAATCGCTACAGCCACCGAACAGGAGCAAGCTCGGGCAAAACAGTGGGCAGAGGAAATCAGAAAGCAGCAGGAACTCGAAGAAGCGCAGATTGAGGAGTGTATTTGACCGGTGATCGGCTGCCCGCACTCCTACCTTATTGACCCAACGGAAACAGTGCTCCGGGACAAATTCATCTCGAAATATTGTCTTGCTTGCTGGGATGCTCATGCCGATCTGTTGCTGAGCTTGCGATGCGAGCGCCCAGAAAAGGATGAACCCTGCAAATACGGATTTTGTGACATTTTGATGAAAGCGGTCCGTAAGCGCGGGTTTACCCGTGATGCGGATGCATCCGAGAGCAAAATGCTGGACCTTCGGTTACAGCTCATCGAGCACGAACAGGCGATAATGCGCCGAATTGCTGGCAAGAGCGCGAAGGAAATAAGCGCTGTTGTTTGGAAAGTCTGCAAGAACAAGCTCCAGAACGACCAAACGAGAGGCGAAGGTCGAATAATTCAGAATTCCACCATATCGCTTTCCCTAGACGGCACGCGAACGGATAGCAAATACCTAGCAAGACTAGACGCAGCAAATAACTTGACTGAGATGACCGGCGGAGATTCGGCGTCGGCCAATGATGACCGATCTTTAGACGAACGATCCGAAGCGTTCAAGCCTGCGAAGGATAAGGGGAGTGAGGCCAGAGTTTTATTCGACTCACTAATGGCACAAGCGAGTTCCCAGATTGCGACCCTTACGGGCGGTCGTCAGGATGGATTCGACACGTACCTCGATTTGAATCGCGCCTTAACAAAGTTGCCCGAGGATCAGCAGTCAGTTTTCACGGCTCTATGGATGGACAATGAGAAGCTCATGAACCGTTCGCGGAGTTACCCAGAAGTCGAGTCTTTGACTGGCCTGAGCCTGCAAAACGTTCGAACTCTCGAACGAAGGGCGATTGACAACCTTAAACCGATGCTCGGCCCGTCATTCTTTAGACGCCGACGCTAACAGAAATCTAGAATTCCTGTGTACTAAGTAATAGGAGCGATTTTCCCGCATTCTGCTCCGTCCATTTTCTGCACAAACCAACCCTTTCGCGGCTTGCTGACCGCTGGCTCCTTTTCAATCGTTGGACATAAACAAGTTCAGTTTTTCTATTTCCCGAGCGCTTAAGCAACGTTCGGTGTCCAACACAATGAAAAGGGCAAATGCGCCAGCGAGCTTTCGGCAAACCAGCCGTCTGCTTTCTGGCGCTTTTGTTTTTATGGATATCCTGTTTGGCCAAGTCGTACAGCTCAACCGAGAGCGAAAATTCGCAACAATTGTTAGTCCCGAAGGTCGCTTCCACGCCCCTCTGACGAACTTTGTCGCGTCTGAGCCGCAACTCCGCGATTATGTCTGCTTCTCTCCATCCCCGCAAAAACCCGGCCATCGCTTCCCCGTGGCAAAGGAAATCGAGATCGTTGCCCGCCAAGTGTCGGACACGTGTGAATTGACCTAGAGGGGCTGAAAAAGGAACGACCGAATGTCTGCACTAACTACAAACTTGAACGGCAATCCGATTGTCACCGTCGCCGACTCTGACACCGCGAGCGGCTGGCGTGCAGCACAGACGCTGAACACGGGCAATCTGCCGTCGAACGCACAGCAATTGTCTGGCGCTATTACACGTCAGTGGGGGATTCAACCATACAAAATTGCATTGCTCGCAAACAGCGCAACGCCCGCAGCAGCCCAAATTCTCGTTACAGACCCGCAGAGCAACACCGTTCTATGGGAGGGAGCCAACACAATTACTAGCGCAACGATTGGCCAGATTTTAATTAACCAAGACCTGCTTACTACTCTTAGATGGCGGGATTTCAAAATCGTGGGGCTTACAGCGTCTTCTTGTGCGCTCCTCTTGTGGTATCGGGCATGAAAATCCAAGACGCCAATAATAGCCAGCGCCTTCGCGAAAAGCTCATTCGTTGGGGATGGATAAACTCTGCGGGTGTGGCTCTCACCTGGAATTTCTCAACGACAGAAAACCTCCATACCCAACGGGCGTACGCAGGACACTTTACGAAAAATGGTAAAAACCGTTACTGAACTCGAAACCACAAAGCTCGAACAAGAATTGACGGATTTGCTTGCCCGCTTTGACTCTGCAAATCTTCGCGAACGCGCAACCCAAATTTGCGAAGCACAAATTCAGCTTTGGACATTGCTTTCAATGGACGAACCCAAACAGGCTTCTCTTCTTTTTCAAAGTGGAATAGAACGCCGCGACCTCGATACCCTGCGATTTCTGCACGAACACTCGCAATTTTCAGCTAT
>Ga0070731_10002842_pt1 | contig 16087 bp, 14 predicted proteins | sample Coa_R1_2_FD_66448 | JGI IMG/M metagenome (GOLD analysis project Ga0070731, IMG submission 66448) | Surface soil microbial communities from Centralia Pennsylvania, which are recovering from an underground coalmine fire - Coalmine... | ecosystem: Environmental > Terrestrial > Soil > Unclassified ...
GACCGCGTGATTCTGGGATTGAGCGGCGGCGTGGATTCGTCGGTCGCGGCGGTGCTGGTTCATCAGGCCATCGGCGAAAAATTGCAGTGCATTTTCGTCGATAACGGGCTGTGCCGGAAGAACGAATCCAAGCGCGTCGAGACGACGTTCAAAGGGCATTTCAAAATTCCGCTCTGGTGCGTGGATGCGGCGGAGCAATTTCTGGATGCGCTCAAAGGCGTCACCGATCCGGAACAGAAACGCAAGATCATCGGCCGCGAATTCATCCGCGTCTTCGAATCCAAGGCGCGCGAAGTCAAAGGCGCGCGCTTTCTGGCGCAGGGCACGCTGTATCCGGACGTGATCGAATCCGTCTCCGCGCACGGCGGACCGACGGCGACGATCAAGAGCCACCACAACGTCGGCGGCTTGCCGGACGATCTGGCGCTGGAACTGATCGAGCCGTTCCGAACGCTCTTCAAAGACGAAGTCCGCCAGATCGGCACCGAACTTGGCGTGCCCGACGAAATCGTATGGCGCCAGCCGTTCCCCGGCCCTGGCTTGGGCGTGCGCATCGTCGGGCCAATTGATTCTTCGCGCGTGCGATTGGTGCAGGACGCAGATGAAATCGTGCAGGAGGAAATCGAAGCGGCGGGAATTAAATTATGGCAATCGTTCGCCGTGCTGCTGCCGGTGCGCAGCGTCGGTGTGCTGGGCGACGAGCGCGCGTACGGCGAGACGATTTGTTTGCGCGCGGTGGAATCGACCGACGGGATGACGGCGGATTGGGCGCGGCTGCCGTACGACGTGCTCGCGAAAATCTCGAGCCGCATCGTGAACGAAGTGGCGGGCGTGAACCGCGTGGTCTACGACATTTCGCAGAAGCCGCCGGCGACGATTGAATGGGAGTAGGAGAATTCATCATGTTGAAAATCAAAACGAATCTTGTGCTCGACGAAAATAAAAAGCCCTATGCAGTGCAATTGTCGATCAAAGATTTTGAACGAATTGAAGAGGCGTTGGAAAACTATGGACTCGCAAGGCTGATGGATGAGCCCGAAAGCGAGCCGCCGTTGGAATTGCAGGAGGCAAAAAAATATTATCGCACGCTGAGGAAATCCAATGTGGCGCGTTAGACTGCAGAAGCGGTTTCTAAAGGAGATGGCACTTCTTCCGCCGCACATTCGAAAGAAAGTCGAGGAAATCGCTCTTCGAGTGATGCCAAAGTCGGATCCGTTTCAATTAGGCTATGTTGAAAAAATGACTGGTTACGCGGATAAATACAAAATTCGAGTTGGGCAATTTCGCATCGGGCTGACAATCGATTCGACAAATCGCGTTGTGCTTTTCGAGCGCGTCGCGGATCGGAAGGATATTTACAAGATTTTTCCGTAAAACAGCACGCGGAGGTATTCGCATGCATCGCATTTGCGCGATTTCACTCGTAGCAGCCGCCATTGTGACGCTCCGTGCCTCCGATTTCTCCATTGCCGATGAAGAAAAATACGAGAACGGTTCCAAAACGATCGCCATCGTCTTCGGCGCGCAAAAACAAGCCGTCACCGCCACCGGCGACGACCTGAAACTCTGGGATGCCGCCGGCGGCAAACTCAAGGAGCGCGCCAAGTCGCACACCATCGGCATGGGCATGGGTTTTCTTTCGCTGGCGATTTCGCCGGATGGAAAGTGGATTGCGTCGGGCACCGGCGATCAGGGCGTGCGGCTCTATGCCGTCAACGGCGCCGCGCTAAACGAAAAGCCCCCGCTGAAAGATCACATCAAAGCGATCCACGCCACAGCGTTTTCGGCGGACAGCAAACTGCTCGCGACCGGCAGCGACGACATGAGTTTTCATGTTTACGACATCACCGGCGAGAAGCCCAAGGACCGCATCACGCACAAAATCGAAAAAGCAAACCTCGGCATCAAAGCGCTCTTTTTTTTGGACGGCGGCAAGAAACTGCTCACCGGCTGCGGCAACGGCGACATCCGCGTCTTCGAATTGAAAGACGATTCGGCAGCCGAATTGGGCAAGACCAAAATCAAAACGAGCGGATTCATGTTCCCTTCTGCGCTCTCACCGGACGAAAAAATCCTGGCGGTCGGCAGCGAAAACGGCGTTCACGCCTTCAAAATCAATAACGGCGCTTTCAACGATCTTTTCGCAATGAAGGATCAGCACACCAAGCAGGTCACGTCCGTGGCCTATTCGCCGGACGGAAACTTCGTGGCTTCGACGAGCAAAGATGGCAAGATCGTGCTCTACGACGCGGCCAGCGGCACGGTGCTGATGAACAAACAGCACTCCGGTGAATTCAAAACCATCGCGTTTTTGCCGGACTCAACGAAAACATCCATCCGCCTCGCGGCGGGCGGGAGTTTCAATAATACGCAGGTTTCGGTGTTTACGGTGAAGGCGGGCCAGTAAAAACCGATTAACTCGGAGAATTTGCCCAAAACAGAGTTCGCTTATATTGTCTACGGTGCAACAACACCCGCTTGGACGAGAAAGTCGGTGAGATGCCGGTGCGCACCTGCGGGAGTAACGTTCGACGGTTCCGGTTTGGCAAGAGTATGTCCGTGTGCGACCCAATTGCGATAGTCGATAATTTGCTTGATCTGGCCACGAAGATTTGGATCAACCGACGGGAAAAGTTCCAGGACGCGCGACGAAATATTCCAAAATTCAATATCCTTTAGGATCTCATCCCGGACCATTTCACGATGCGCGTCACCAGTTTGCAGGGCGTTGCGCGCGAATTGAGCCAAATAATCTCGGAGCGAGCGTTCAAAGATCGCGCTTAGCGCGAGTACCACCAAGCGTTCCAGTTCCTCTTTCGCCAAGTCCAGTTTGAGGACACATTCTTGAGGCACTTTATTGAAGATCGCGCCGTGTTTGTCGGTGATCGCATTCGGGATAGATTGGTTGACGACGCGCTGGGTGACGCGAATGCTGTCCAGCGCCGTTTGATACCATTGGATCACTGGATCAAGAGGGTTGTCAGCCATTCAAGCACGCCTCGGCCAAGCGCACGAATACGTCCTTGGTGAGCGGAATTTCAGCGGCCGGGAATTGCTGGAAGTAAAACCAGCGCTTCTCCGTTTCCCGGTAAATTAAGATCAGCGGTCCGCCAGTCCCCTTCATATCGACACGGCCATCGGCGCCAACAACCCACGCCGCAACCGGTTCAATGCGCATCGACTGTCCATTGCTTGTGATGATGAGACGAGGAACTTCGTACCTTCCACTGCGTTCCTCGTACAACTCGATTGCGTCTTCTTCAAAATGAGGCGTACCGGGCAACTCCCGGCTCCATTCCCGTATTGTTGAAAACAATTGACGCAGTAGTTCACGCCAATGCCCGACGCGGATAAGCGCGCTCTTCAGCACATTGAAGCGCGACGACATGTGCGATTCATTTTGAAGTTCTTCGGGCGCAAAGTCCGCAGTGGTTTGACCGTTGAACCGATCTTTCAGTCGAAGCGTGAGAAGCGAGCGATGCCATTTGTCCTTATGCAATTCCCATGTGCCTTCTGCCGTGGCAACGTCCACAACGCCGCTCAGCAATGCATCCCGTCGCGCGACTTGGGCGGAGAGTTCGCGATCTTGCTGAAGCGCGGGCGCCTGGTGTATTTCCATGAGAGTCTTCCAGTTTCTACCGCCGCTTCATCCGCGGCTGCGATTCCATCAACTGTTTGCGCTGAGCGCGCTTGGCGGCGACGATCTTGCGGCGGTTCTTGTCGCTGGGTTTTTCGAAGTGCTGGTTCTGGCGGAGCTGCTTGGTGAGGCCCTCCTTCTCGCAGGCCTTCTTGAAACGACGCAACACCTTTTCCAAACTCTCGCCGGCTCGGCCTTCTACTCTAACCACAAAGAACCACCCTTCCTTTTGACTTTTTCAATGTGCCGCGCGCCTGAACCGACAGGCTTTCATTTCGCGGAGACGCCATCGTCTTAAAAAGCGTCGGTACGGGGATTCGAACCCCGGTTGGAGGATTGAAAGTCCTCTGTCCTAGGCCTCTAGACGATACCGACAAGTGCCGCCGCCTACAGCGGCGGAGCAAGGACAATACACAACAATCGGCTAATGTCAAGCGGCATTGTCGCCGGGTGCCATGGATTTGCGGCTGTTTGCAAATCCGTGCTCGGTCGCAAGGCGTCTCACTGAGTTACGAACGCATGATGGTGCCAGCACGGATTTGAATGAGTACATTCAAATCCGTGGCGCCTGCGCGGCTTTTTTCTTTTTACTTTTACGCTTGCGCCGTTAGTTTAATGGACAGGGGGCGCGGCCCATGTTGATCGAAGTCGAGCTTTATCAAATCGTCATCACCGACGGACTTGAGACGCAAGTCATTGTGCTCAAGGAAAAGCTGGGCGAGCGCCAGTTGCCGATTTTTATCGGTGTCAATGAAGCGCGCGCGATCGAACGCAAGCTCAAAGACGTTCCCGTCCCCCGCCCTCTCACACACGATCTGGCGATCGATTTGATTCAGAAGCTTGGCGGCGAAGTGCGGCGCGTGGTGATCAACGACTTGCGTCAGGAAACTTACTTCGCGATGCTGGAGATCAAGCAGGACGGTTCGGTGATCGAAGTGGACGCGCGGCCGTCGGACGCCGTGGCGCTGGCGGTGCGGTCCGCGGTGCCGATTTATGTCGAGGAATTCGTGATCGATCATACGAACAAGTCCACGGATATTCCGAAGCTGTGAGTGGCGCGAGACTGGAGACTGGAGACGGGCGACCGGAGCAGCGCGGCGTCGTTTCAATTAGCTCCGGCGCGCTTGCGGCGATTCGCGCGCATCTCATTCACGCATATCCAAATGAAGGTTGCGGCGTTTTGATTGGTTCCACGGCGGACGATCGCATTGAGATTTCGCGCGCGGCGGGAGCACGAAATGCGGAAATGAAACGCGGCGCGGACCGCTTCGAGATCGAACCGCGCGATTTGATGGCGATTGAACGCGAGTTGGATGCGCGGCGCGACGGATCGCAGGTGGTGGGTTTTTTTCACAGCCATCCGGATGCGCCGGCACGGCCTTCGGTCACCGATTTGGAGATGGCGCGCGGGCTGTTCGATGTGACGCGCGCGTTTTATGTGTATGCGATTGCGCGCGTGTCGGCGGGCGGATTCGAGGAGATTTCGTATTGGCGGCTGGCTGAGGAGTTGGGCGGATTTGTCGAATTGAACGCCGCTGCATCCGCGGGCTGAAAGCCCGTTTTACTTTGCGGCGGTTTTGTCGTTGTCCTGAGTGCTTTGAGCCTTCTCTTTTTCAGCATCGGCTTTGACGCGGTTGAATTCGGCTTCGAGTTGCTGGACGTTGACGATTTCTTCAGGCATCGGCGGCGGAAGCGCTTGCGGCGTCTCCGCCGGCGCGACGGGCACAATCTGTCCGTTGACGACTCGCACTTGTCCCGCGAACCCTCCGAATTGTTTGGTGATGAATTCCTGGCGCACTTGTTCCCGCGCGGCGACGTCGGGCAGTTCGCGTTCAAGATCGACCGGCGGACGGCTTACGGACTGGCTGGCGTACAGCATTAACAACACGGTCAGGTGCAGCCGCTCATCGCCGCGTTGAACGATCAAATCCACGTTTCGCGCGGGCCCCGCGGCAAAGACGCGCTGGCGCAGCCCGTTGCTGTCCTCGACCGGTTCGTTATTAATCGCCAGAACGACATCGCCCGACTGCACTCCAGCTTGTCCCGCGGGCGAATTTTCCGGCGCCGCGGCCACTCCCGCGCCCCATTCCGGCACGAACGGCGGCAGCGTCAGGTTAATGCCCAACATGCCCTGCCCCCGCAGCGCCATCAAGATCTCCTCCGCACGCAAGCGCGTTTCGCTTTCTTCGGATTTTGCCGCGAATTCAAGCGGATCAATCGCGGCGCGGCCCAAATGCGGCAAAATCTCGCGGGCTTTGAGCCGCACCTGATAGCTGTCGTCGTTGAGCGCATTGACGAGTTTGCGCGCTAGTTTGGCTTTGGCGGGATCAATTTTGAGTGCGCTGTCTTCGGCCGCTCCAAAGCAGCACAGCGCCAAGGCGAGAGCGACGATGGTGATTCGCAACGGGCTGCGGAGTAATGGTGTAATTTGAAGCAGGCGCATCATGTTTCTTATCGGTCGAAGGCTCCTCACGCCCGCAACATAAACCGAATGGGCGCGGTTGGCAACTCTTTTATCGCTCGCATTAGGCGTGTCCCTATAGGACATATAGGCCCTATAAGGCCTATATGTGACGCCTCTGCGACGAAAGTTCACGTCCAACTTAGCGGAATTAGTTTGACAATTCATACATTTCCGATAGACATTATGTAAAATCGCTTTTGAGGATCAAATGGACCATCTCGACGAACTGGAAAACCAGAGCATTTTTATCATGCGCGAGGCCTTCAACAAGTTTGAAAATCTCGCGATGCTCTGGTCGATCGGCAAGGATTCCACGGTGCTGTTGTGGCTCGCGCGCAAGGCCTTTTTCGGCCACGTCCCCTTCCCGCTCGTGCACATCGACACGTCGTACAAAATCCCATCGATGATCGAGTACCGCGACAAAATGGCGCGCGAATGGAATCTGAACCTGGTCGTCGGCCAGAACAAAAAGGTGCTCGACAGCGGAATCGACTACCCGCACGGCAAGGCCACGCGCGTCGAATGCTGCGGGACGCTTAAGAAAGACGCGCTGAAGCACTTGCTCGAAGAAAAAAACTACACCGGCGTGATTGTCGGCGTGCGCCGCGACGAAGAACCTACGCGCGCGAAGGAACGTTATTTCTCGCCCCGCGACAAAAATATGGAATGGAACGTCGAGGACCAGCCGCCGGAATTGTGGGACCAGTTCAAAACCGATTTCGAGCCCGGCACGCACATCCGCATCCATCCGCTGCTGCATTGGACCGAGCTGAATATCTGGGAGTACATCCAGCGCGAGAACATGCCGATCATTCCGCTCTATTTTGCAAATGAAAAAGGCGAGCGCTACCGCAGCCTGGGCTGCTACCCGTGCACGTTTCCAATCAAATCGCAGGCGAAGACGGTGCCGGAAATCATCGAAGAACTGCGCCACACGAAGACGGCCGAACGTTCAGGCCGCGCGCAGGATCAGGAGAGCGAGGATGCGTTCGAGAAGCTGCGGCGGGATGGGTATATGTAAAGGAGATATTCGATGAAATGTGTCGATATCGTGCTTGCGCGCCATCATTACCGTCGTGCAAAACAATGTTTGGACGCCATGCGTTTATTGGAGGGCGAATTGGAAACGTACGGGAATGGGGCGGCGATCCTGGCTGTGCATTCAGTATTATCCTTCGCCGACTCAGTCCGCGCTTGGTATACTGGAAAGCGCGGGAAGAGTCAGGCACATCCTGACGCTGTGCCAGAACTGAAAAGAGTTTGCACCGAGCAGAAGAAAGATCGTGGGGGTTGCCGATGCTTGTCATGGTTGGTCAACCGTAAGACCGACCTCGAATACGGTGACAGGCGTTTGGATTTAGCAAAGGACATCAAGCAAGCCGTTCTTATGGCAAAACAGTTTTACGTCTGGCAAGTTGAGTTTTTTCCAAATGTCGTTCTCGAACTGGAGAATTCTAAATGACTTCATCACAAATCGAATCACGCTGTCTGGAGCCGATCGCAAAGCTTCTCAATAAGGAATTGTGCGTGCCGCGAATTTATTTTGGCCTGACTTGGCCGCCCAAATATGCGGGCGGCCAACATGTAGACGTGCTTGCGATCGATAATGGCGGTCTCGGTGACGTTCATGCCGTAGTGCTTAAGCAAAGTGCGGCAGATGCTTTGCACGAAATACCTCGGCTGATGGAGGCGGAGTCGCACTTTCGATGGATTGCCTTTCTTGCAAAATCGCTTACTCCAAAGATCAAATCCCGGATCATTTCAAGACGTGAGTTCTTTCCGCCGTCCGGATCGGGATGTATTGGAGCCATCCAAATCCGAGAAAACCCGGACCAGTTGAAAAATGTGCCGTTCGGCGCAGGCCGCGTTTCTGCCGCGGAAAGAGACTTGCGACGAGCGGGTTTGAACTCACCGGAATTACTCGCTGAAATCGTCGTTTATCCCGAGCGATTCCACGGACTGAAGTACTCACAAATTGAGGCATACACGAAGAATCTCGAGCCCGACATCTACGTCAAAATTTGAATCGACGACTTCTCGGCAATTTCGAATCGCAAAAACCGCGTCTCATTTGCCAGTGTTGGAGACACTACATCGTGTGAGGGGGAAGTGTTTCAGCCGGCTTGGAGATGAATCATGAGTGTGGATGCAGTGGCACCCGTTTTGTTTTTGCCGACGTTGGACGATGTTGAACGATTGATTGATCTGTTGACACGGAGGGACAAGGAGACGTTGATCGAGCGCGTGACGCAAAAACTTCAGCGCGACGCCGCGCCGCGCAAAGCGGGATTACGGGGCCTGTGGAAGGGCAAATTCGCGGACGAATTTGACCTCGGCGCAGCCATCAAACGCATCCGGGACGAGTGGAAGGGGGAGATGGAGGAACTCGCATGACTGAATACGTGACCGACACAGCAGCGCTCTTCTGGTACCTCACCGACTCGCCGAAATTGGGCGCGCACGCGGCCAAGGCTTACGAGGACGCCGAGAACGGCAAAGCGCTGATCTACGTTTCCGCGATGGTGCTGGCGGAGTTGTTCTACGTCAACGAACGCAATCAGCGCCCAATCCATTTCGCTCAAAGCTACGGCGCGCTGAGTGAGATTTCGAACATCGTGTTCTGCGACGTGACGCCGAAGGACGTGCTCGAATTCGAGAAGGATTCGGGGATCGCGGAGATGCACGACCGCATTGTGGTTGGGTTGGCGCGGCGCACGGGGGCGACGCTGTTGACGAACAATGAGGCGATCGTAGCGACCAAATCCGTGCCGACGGCGTGGTGAATTTTCAGCGCCAAAGGCGCGAACTACGATAGCCCAGGCCGGAGCGAAGCGTAGGCCTGGGTTCGGATCGCAAAACGATCAAAGAGCTCTGAAGGGGCGAACTAAGGCGTCAAGTAACGCATTTTTAGTTCGCCCCTTTGGGGCTTTGGGATTCTCAATGCCGGTATCCCAGGGCTTCGCCCTGGGCTGTCATAGTTCGCGCCGTTGGCGCTTAACGGCGGCGCTCGCTTCGCTCGCAGATTTGCAATTCGGTAGACAGTAAAAAAAGGAGTGTGCAGTGTCCGAACAACTTGAACAAATGAAAATCGTCATCGTGGGCCACGTGGACCACGGCAAATCCACGTTTGTAGGTCGTTTATTTTACGACACGGGTTCGCTTCCCGTCGGCAAATACGAGCAACTGGTGAAAATCGCCGAGCGGCGCGGCGTGCCGTTCGAATGGGCGAATCTGATGGATTCGCTGCAGAGCGAACGCGACCAGAACATCACCATCGACACGGCGCAAATCTGGTTTTCCACGCCGCGCCGGCAGTACGTGATCATTGACGCGCCGGGCCACAAGGAATTCTTGAAGAACATGATCACCGGCGCGGCCAACGCCGATGCGGCGCTGCTGCTGATCGACGCGCACGAAGGCGTGCAGGAGCAGAGCCGGCGGCACGGGTACATGCTGCATCTGTTGGGCATCCGCCAGGTGATTGTGCTGGTCAATAAGATGGATTTGGTGGGCTACAAACAAGACGTGTTCGACGGCATCGAAGCGCAGTACCGCGCGTTTTTGAAACAGCTCGGCGTCGAGCCGAAATTGTTCATTCCGATCGCGGCCAAGCATGGCGACAATATCGTCAAGCACAGCGAAAATACGCCGTGGTTCAAAGGCACGCCGGTCGTCGAGTCGATCGATGCGCTTTTCGAGATTCCTCCACCGCCCACGCACCTGCCGCTGCGTTTCCCGATTCAGGATGTGTACCGCTTCGATCACCGCCGCATTCTGGCGGGGCGCGTCGAATCGGGGACGCTGAAAGTCGGCGACAAGCTCATGTTCGGCCCGCGCAACAAAACGGCGCAGGTGAAGACGATCGAACGCTGGAGCGCGCCGGCCAGCGAGAATGCGCGCGCTGGCGAATCCGTTGGCGTGACGCTCAGCGAACAGATTTTCGTGGAGCGCGGGCATGTGGGCAGTTTGGAGCAGGACGCTCCGATTGTGTCGAACGATTTCCAGGCGAATCTGTTCTGGATGGGCAAGCAGAATCTCGAAAAAGGGAAGAAGTACAAGCTGAAGTTGACCACGCAGGAAGTCGAATGCGAGATTGGGTCGATCGAGAAAATCATCGACGCTTCGACGCTGGGCGAAGTCGCGAAGGACCGCGGGTACGTCGCGAAAAACGACGTGGCGGAGATTACGCTGCGCACGAAATATCCGGTCGCGTTCGATAATCACAACCGCATCGCCGAAACCGGGCGGTTTGTGATCGTCGATAACAAAGAGGTCTGCGGCGGCGGGATTATTCTGCACGGCAAGTACGCTGAAGCGAAAGCGAAATCGAGCAACGTCACGTGGCACAAGACGAAGATCAGCGCCGACGACCGATCCACGCGCAACGGCCATCGCGGCGCGGTGATCTGGCTGACGGGCTTGTCGGGGTCGGGGAAATCGACGATTGCGACGGAATTGGAGAACGAGCTTTTTCATCACGGCGTGAACACGTACGTGCTCGACGGCGACAACGTGCGCCACGGGCTGTGCGGCGATCTGGGATTTTCGCCGAAGGACCGCACGGAGAACATCCGGCGCGTGGGCGAAGTCGCGCATTTGATGAGCGACGCCGGGCTGATCGTGATCACGACGTTTATTTCGCCCTATCGCGACGACCGCAACCGCGTGCGGCAGATCGTGGAAGGGGATTTTGTCGAAGTGTACGTGAAGTGCCCATTCGACGTGTGCAAAGGCCGCGATCCGAAGGGGCTGTACAAGAAGGCGATTGCCGGCGAGATCAAGGATTTCACGGGGCTGAATGCGCCGTACGAAGAGCCGGTGCGGCCGGAGATCCTGCTGGAGACGGATAAGCATTCGGTGGCGGAGTGCGTGACGCAGATTTTGGATTATCTGAAGGATTTGATTTACGTCGAGAAGCGGGCGGTGTGATTTTCACGCAGAGGCGCAGAGAAACGATGGGCCACCCACATGCGCGCTCCGCGATCGGTACGCCAGATTCCTTTGATAAAAAAACTCCCGCTCTTTTCAGCGGGAGTTTTTGTTTTCTAGGGTCCGGCCGGCCTGATTTTTATTCCAACCCGATCACTCCAGTCTTGCCGTTCGACTTGTAGCCGATGTTCGTCGTGCTGCTGAACGTGTCGGCGCTGCTTGGGTTGTTGATGTCGAAGCCGATCAGGAACAATTGATTGGGCACCGTCGCGGTCGAGGCGTTCGCGGGCACGCCCGGCGCCAGCAGTGCGCGCAGGTTGCTCTTGGTGATCTTCAAGGTCACCAATGAATCTTTCCCGTTCGGTTTGACGGTAACTTTCTGATTCTTGGGCAGGTTCACGCCGTTGCCGTGCGCGTTCAGCGTCGCGTTGAATTGGAATTGCGCGATGTCGATCGTAATCACGTGGCCGGCGGGGTTGAAATTATCCGGCAGCGTGATCTGCGCGACCAAAGTCAGGCTGTCGGCGTTGGCTTTCTTCAGGTTGAACGGCGCGCGGAACAACTGGCAGGTCGCGGCCTGCGGGTTGTTCGGCGGCTGCTGAGTCTGGAGCGATTCGCCAAGCGGACAGCCGATGCCGTTGGCGGCGGCGACCGTGATCAGGTAGCTGCCGGAGACGGCGTAGATGTGCGTGACGCTGGTGCTGGTCGAGGTGGTGCTGGTGCCGTCGCCGAAAGTCCACGTGTAGGTGATCGGCGCGTTGGGGAAGGCGTCGTCCGCGGCCACGGCGGTGAAGGATTCCTGCACGCCGGCCAGAATCGGGCGCGGGTTGGCGCTCAAGTCCGAGACGAAGTGCAGGTTGCTGAGCGAGTCGGTGACCGTGGACGAGTTGTTGGCCAGGTTGGTGACGCTCGGCGCGGTCGCGGTGGCCGTGTTGGTCAGCGTGATCAGGTTGCCGGCGGCCGGGCGCGGGATTGGGTTCGGGATCGTGACCGTGACGGTGCGCAGCGCGGTCGTAGCCGCGGCCAGATCGAACGCTGGGAAGGTCACCACGCCATTGGCGAAGGTGCCGCCGTTGCTGGCCGAGACGAAGGTCGAGTTCGGCGGAATCGTGTCGGTGAGCGAGACAGCGGGCACGGCCAGGCCGGAGGCTTCGCTGACTTTGATCGTGTAGATGAAGTTCGCGGCCAGCGTCGAACTGCTGCCGCAAAGCTGCTGGCTGTTTTGTTCGACCACCAAGTCCGGACCGGTCGTCGTGCAGATGGGCTTGGTCAGCGTAAAGGTGTTGTTGTTCGTATTGCTGTCAGGGCCGTGCGTGCCGTCGTCGGTGACGGTGACGACGTTGGTCATGGTCGTGACGCCGGCCGGGACCGTCGCGGCCGCTTGCACGACCAGCGTGAGCGTGACCGACGAATTGCCGGCCAGCGCGCCGACGTTGAAGGTCACGACACCATTGGCGAAAGTGCCGCCGTTGCTGGCCGAGACGAAGGTCGTGTTCGGCGGAATCGTGTCGGCGACCACGACGCCGGTCGTGGCGACGCCGTTGAGCGAGCTGACCGTGATTGTGTAGGTCAGGTTCGCGCCGAGCGTGATGCAGGGCACGTCGAGGACTTTGGTGACCATCAAGTCCGGCGGCGTCTGCGAGCAGATCGGCGTGGTCAGCGAGAAGGTGTTGTTGGCGGTATTCGTGTCCTGGCCGTGCGCGCCGTCGTCGAAGACGGTGCAGATGTTGGTGACGCTGACGACGTTCGCGGCGACGGCGTTTGCCAACTGCACGGTGACGGTGCGCGTGACGGACGAGTTGCCGGCAAGCGCGCCGATTTGGAAAGTGACCATGCCATTGGCGAACGTGCCGCCGTTGCTTGCCGAGACGAACGTCGTGTTGGCCGGAATCGTGTCGGTCGCGACGACGCCCGTCGCGGGCGTGGCGTTCAGCGAACTGATCGTGAGCGTGTAAGTGTACTGCTGGCCGAGCTGCACGCAGGTCGGGTTGCCGTTGATGATCTTGGTGATCATCAAATCGGGCGGAGTCTGCGAGCAGATCGGCGTGGTCAGCGTAAAGGTATTGTTGGCGGTGTTGATGTCGGCGCCGTGCGTGTGGTCGTCGGTGACGGTGCAGACGTTGGTGACGCTGACCACGTTGGCCGGCACGTTGGCGGCCAACTGCACGGTGACGGTGCGCGTGACGGACGAATTGCCCGCGAGCGGGAACGCGGGGAAGGTCACAACGCCGCCGTTGAAAGTGCCGCCATCGCTGGCGCCAACGAAAGTGGTGTTGGCCGGAATCGTATCCGTGACGACATCGCCGGTCGTCGCGACGGAATTGAGCGAACTGATCGTCAGCGTGTAGGTGTACTGCTGGCCGAGTTGCACGCAGGTCGGGTTGCCGTTGATGACTTTGGTGATCATTAAATCCGGGTTCTGCGGCTGGCAGATGGGCGTGGTCAGCGTGAACGTGTTGTTGGCGGTGTTGCTGTCCGCGCCGTGCGTGCCGTCGTCGGTGACGGTGCAGGTGTTGGTGATCGTCGTGACGTTGCCCGGAATCGTGGAATTCAGCAGCACGGTGATGCTGCGCGTGACGGAAGCGTTGCCGCCGAGCGCCCCGATGTTGAAGGTCACCACGCCGTTGGCGAATGTGCCGTTCGGAGCGAAGAGGAACGTCGTGTTCGCGGGCAGCGTATCCGTCGCGACGACGCCGGTCGTGGCCACGCTGTTGAGCGAACTGATGGTCAGCGTGTAGGTGTACTCCAGACCGGCTTGCACGCAGGTCGGGTTGCCGTTAATGACTTTGGTGATCATCAAATCCGGCGGAGTCTGCGTGCAGATCGGCGTCGTGAGCGTGAAGGTGTTGTTGGCCGTGTTGCTGTCAGCCCCGTGCGTGCCGTCGTCCGTGACGGTGCAGACATTGGTGATATTCACCACGTTGGCGGCGACAGTGTTCGCAAGTTGAACCGTGACCGTGCGGGTGATCGAGGAATTGCCGGCCATCGCGCCGACATTGAAGGTCACCACGCCGTTGGCGAACGTGCCGCCGTTGCTGGCGCCGACGAAGGTCGTGTTCGCCGGAATCGTATCGGTGACCACGACGCCGGTCGTAGCCGTCGAATTCAGCGAGCTGATCGTGAGCGTGTAGGTGTACTGCTGGCCGAGTTGCACGCACGTCGGGTTGCCGTTGATGATCTTGGTGATCATCAAATCCGGCGGAGTCTGAGTGCAGATCGGCGTGGTCAACGAGAAGGTGTTGTTGGCCGTGTTGGTGTCCGCGCCGTGCGTGCCGTCGTCAGTCACCGAGCAGAAGTTCGTGATGTTCACGACGTTGGCCGCGACCGCCGAAGCCAACTGGATCGTGACGCTGCGGGTGATCGTTGCGTTGCCGGCCAGCGCGCCGACGTTCCAGGTGACGACGCCGTTGGCAAAGGTTCCGTTATCGCTGGCGGAGACGAAGGTGGTGTTCGCCGGAATCGTGTCGGTGACGACCACGCCCGTGGTGGCGACGCCGTTGAGCGAACTGATCGTCAGCAGGTAGGTGTACTGCTGGCCAAGCTGCACGCAGGTCGGGTTGCCGTTGATGATCTTGGTGATCATCAAATCCGGCGGGGTTTGATTGCAGATCGGCGTGGTGAGCGAGAACATGTTGTTCGCGGGATTAATGTCCGCGCCGTGCGAGCCGTCGTCGGTGACGGAGCAGTAATTGGTGATGCTGACCACATTCGCCGGAACGGCGCTGGCCAACTGCACGGTGACTGTGAGCGTGATCGAGGAATTGCCGGCCAGTGCTCCGATGTTCCACATCACGACGCCGTTGGAGAACGTGCCGCCGTTGCTGGCGCTGACGAAGGTCGTGTTGGTTGGAATCGTGTCCGTGACCATGACGCCGCTGGTCGCGACGTTGTTGAGCGAACTGACCGTCAGCGTGTAGGTGTACTGCTGGCCGAGTTGTACGCAGATCGGGTTGCCGTTGATGATCTTCGTGATCATCAAATCCGGCGGAGTCTGCGAGCAGATTGGCGTGGTCAGTGAGAAGGTGTTGTTGAGCGGGTTGATGTCGGCGCCGTGGCTGCCGTCGTCGGTGACCGAGCAGAAATTGGTGATGCTGACGACGTTGGCGGCGACGGCGTTGGCCAACTGAATTGTCACGGTGCGTGTGATCGTGGAGTTGCCCGCCATCGCGCCGACGTTGAATGTCACCACGCCGTTGGCGAACGTGCCGCCGTTGCTCGCCGCGACAAACGTCGTGTTCGCCGGAATCGTGTCGGTGACGACCACGCCGGTGGTGGCGACGGAATTGAGCGAGCTGATGTTGAGCGTGTAGGTGTACTGCTGGCCGAGGGCCACGCAGGTCGGGTTGCCGTTGATGGTCTTGGTGATCATCAAATCCGGCGGGTTCGGCTGGCAGATTTGGGTGGTCAGCGAGAAGGTGTTGTTGCTGGTGTTGGAATCGGCGCCGTGCGAGCCGTCGTCAGTCACGGAGCAGAAATTGGTGATGCTGATCACGTTGGCGGCGACCGCATTCGCGACCTGGACGGTGACGGTGCGCGTGATCGACGTGTTGCCGGCCAGCGCGCCAATGTTGAACGTGACCACGCCATTGGCGAAGGTGCCGTTTGGCGCGAAGATGAAGACGGTGTTTGCGGGAATCGTGTCGGTGACGACGACGCCGGTCGTGGCTGTCGCATTCAGCGAGCTGATCGTCAGCGTGTAGGTGTACTGCTGACCAAGCTGCACGCAGGTAGGGTTGCCATTAATGGTCTTGGTGATCATCAGGTCCGGCGGAATCTGCTGGCAGATGGGCGTCGTCAGCGAGAAGGTGTTGTTGGCGGTATTCGTATCGGCGCCGTGAGAGCCGTCGTCGGTCACCGAGCAGTAGTTGGTGATGTTGACGACGTTCGCCGCAACGCTGTTCGCCAACTGAATCGTCACCGTGCGCGTGATCGACGAATTGCCGGCCATCGCGCCGACGTTGAAGGTGACCACGCCGTTGGCGAACGTGCCGCCGTTGCTCGCCGCGACGAACGTCGTGTTCGCGGGAATCGTATCGGTGACGACGACGCCGGTCGTG
>Ga0070731_10002843_pt1 | contig 16083 bp, 10 predicted proteins | sample Coa_R1_2_FD_66448 | JGI IMG/M metagenome (GOLD analysis project Ga0070731, IMG submission 66448) | Surface soil microbial communities from Centralia Pennsylvania, which are recovering from an underground coalmine fire - Coalmine... | ecosystem: Environmental > Terrestrial > Soil > Unclassified ...
TGATGGAATCGCTGAAACTTCCGTCGCGTCAACTCGTCAGAAGCTAGTCATTTTCTCAATGTGGGATGTATGGCATGGAAAATTAGCCTTCCGACCGGCTTGGTGCAAACTTTTCCGGAACAGCGTTCCACGTCGATACATCTCTTCTTGTTCAGGAGCTGGAACGCTGATAGCATATAGAAGCGGTTGCAAGAACGTTATGGCGCGTATGAGCAGAACACCAGGGAACGGAACATTACCATCCACCAAACAACCCCGAGCCGGCAGGGTAGCAGCAAAATACCCGGTGAAATCGCTGGCGAAGGCGCTGCGCATTCTCGACACGGTAGGCCGTTTTCAGCATGGCACCAGCATTGCGGCTCTCAGCCAAGAACTGAAAATGGGAAAAAGCACGGTTCATCGCCTGCTGGCCACCTTACGTGAATTTGATCTGATCTGGTTCGATCCAACTACTTCGAATTACGCGTTGGGATCGCGCATCCTGCGTTGGAGCGATTTACTGGTGCAGCAAAATGTGCTGGTGCGCCACGGGCTGCCCGTTCTTCGAGATCTGGTGAGCGCCGGCCGCGAAACGGCGAACCTTGCGGTGCTGGATGGCAGCGACGTGCTGTACATTGCGCAATTCGAGTCCATGGAACGACTGCGCTTGAGCGAAGCGGTTGGAACTCGTCATCCTGCCCATTCTACGGCGCTAGGCAAGGCACTGCTGGCGAGCATGCCCGAGCGTGAATTCGATGAACTCTACGCTAAGGCTGATGTATTGAAGAGTCTGACCGCGAACACGATCAATCACAAGCGGCACCTGAAAGAGCACCTGCAAAAAGTAAGAAATGAAGGAGTGGCGTACGACTTCGAAGAAAACGTAGCCGGAGTCGTTTGTCTGGGCGCGGTGGTGCGAGATTTTACGGGCAAGCCCATCGCTGCGATGAGCGTCTCACTTCCAATTCAGCGGCTTCGCGGCGACAATCTGATCACGTTGAAGGAACACCTGCTGGAGGCTGTAAAACGTCTTTCAGCAGAGCTCGGCTACAATCCCGCTGATCTTTCCCCGCAAATCGCCGAGGCTGACAGGCAGTTCTCAAGAGCCGTTTCTTGAACACCCCACGGTGTTTGCCAGCGTGCCGATGCCGGTGATGGAGATTCTTATCTCGTCTCCAGGACGAAGTGCGAAAGACTCTTCCGGGACGATCCCTGTCCCCGTCATGAGTACACAACCATTGGGAAAACTGGAGTTGCGGAATAAATAGGAAACCAATTCGTCTTCGGTGCGTTTCCGCGCGGCCAGACTGGTCACTCCCGAAAACTCAACAGTGCCTGCGCGGAGTATCTCCATTTTGATTTCGGTCGAGCCTGCCATCGCCTCAGATGTCACCAGCAGCGCAGGTCCCAGGGCGCAAGCTCTGTCGTAAACTTTGGCCTGCGGCAAATACAGCGGATTTCTGCCCTCGATGTCCCGCGAAGTCATGTCATTGGCGATGGTGTAGCCAATGATTCTGGCTTGTGGGCTGATCACAAAGGCAAGCTCCGGTTCAGGGATCGAAGAGGTTGCGTCGTCACGAATGGCCACCTTCTGATTTGGCCCGACCACGCGATGGGGTGTCGCTTTGAAAAACAGTTCCGGACGGTCGGCGTCGTAGACCTGATCGTAAAAGTCTCCCCCTTCTTTGGACTCCGCCATCCGCGCGATACGGCTGCGATAGTATGTTACTCCCGCTCCCCACACTTCCTGACTTTCGATGGGCGCCCGCAGATCAGATAAGGCATTCGCCTCGACGTGCGACCACTGCGAAAGTGTGGCTTGCAAGTATCCCTCGAGGTCGTGGTGAGTGATCAAGCTATCCAAAGAAACGGCGGCGGAAAAATAAAGGTGGCCCCCGTCTTCCACTACTAATCCTTTTGCGGTTCGATAGATTTTCATGATTCTGGTCGATTGTGGATTTTTCACCACTACTGCACAACACTTTTACCATTCAGCGATCCTGGCACTGGCCGTCAATCGCGGGCTTTGGGGCTTGTCGACTGTCCTCGCCCCCACACGATTCGAGCGCGATCTACCGTTTGCAGGTCAATGAAATCGATTATCACCCTGCTACTGTGGAGGAAATCATCGCGAAGATCTACGCCCAAGCCTGGCCCGGGAGGCACTTGAAGGAGGCCATTCTGGGGCGCGCCCGACGCTGTGACGAGGGGTAGGAACCTGTCGCTGTAGTGCCGCCGGACCGTTTCGAGAATCTGCAGGTTGGTTGTCGCCATGGCGAGGTGCCAACTTGCGAAATGCGTGATCGGCCCGCCACAGTTATGGAAGGCGACTGGAAGATACATCGCATGCGCCGCTGCCGCAATCTTCCGGGCTTCCGATAGCCCGCCGCACCAGGCAACGTCGGGCATGATGATCGATGCCGCCCGCCGTTCCAGCAACTCGCGGTAACCCCACCTGGTCATCAGCCGCTCGCTGATGCACAGCGGTTGCTTCACTTGTCGGGCCAGCGTTGCATAGGCGGCCATGTTGTCCTGAGGAAGCAGCTCCTCCAGCCACGTCACGTTAAAGGGCTCAAGGGCGTGAGCGATTTCCACCGCACACGGCAGATTCCAGAAGCCATGGAATTCCACCATGATTTGCATGTCTTCACCCAAGGCCTCGCGAATCTGCCGGATGGGTTTGCTAGCCTCTGCGATCTCCCGGAAAGTAATCGACTGGCCGCGGTTTCGCACCGCTACATCATCAAACGGCCAAATCTTCATGGCCTTGATGCCTGCATTCATCAGTTCTGTGGCCAGTTCAACTGGCTTGGTGTTGAAGTCGTAGGTGTCGTCGTAACACGTGTTGTAAATCGGAATCGAGTCCCAGCACTGTCCACCGAGAAGTATGTAAGCGGGAAGGCCGGAGGACTTTCCTAAAAGGTCCCACAACGCCACGTCGATGGCGCTCAGAGCGCGCATTTCCGCCCCACCCACCCCGCGGAATTGCACTTGAGTGAAAAGATCGAGCCAAAGGCGCTCAATGTCGCGAGGATCCCGGCCCAACAGCACTGGCGCGTAGTCGCTGAGAATGACTGCCTTCTCAGACTCGGGCGCCGGGAAGGTTTCCCCGAGGCCATATATGCCCGTATCCGTGTGAATTCGAACCCATGTCCATCCAATTCTGCCGGCATGCACTTGCGTGACGTTCGGATAGGTAATCGTCTCTACTTTTGTGATTTTCATGGAACTGTGGGTTTGATTTGCGCCCAAAAATAAGTGAGGCGTTCTGGATTCTAGCATGCTGTTCTACTTTCAATTGACAAATCTAGATGGAGAATTGATACTGCTGCCCACATCGAATGGTCCCGCCGATCCATCTCGCGACCGGGAATATTGACAAGTGGTTTTCTCTGAACGTGTCGAATGGCCTTATCGCCCTGGCGGTGGTCCCCACGATTGGGGGGCGCGTTATCGATTTGAGTCTCGGGGAAACGCAGGTGTTCTATTCGAATCCCCGCCTGCGCGGCAAGGCAATTTCAGACTCAGCGGGTGCGGAACCTTCTCTCGGGAAAAATTATGGCGGCAGCAAAGTGTGGCCTGCGCCACAGGGCTGGACGAGCGAGCAGGAGTGGCCCGGGCCACCCGATGCCGTGCTGGATTGTGGCTCCTATGATTGGCATACCATCCTGGAGCCCCATACAGCCACAATCCATTTACAAAGCCAGCATGATGATTACACGGGAATCACGATGCGGCGGGAAATCGAAGTCCGTACGGGGAGCAGCTCGGTCGGAGTGCTCCATACCATGTCGAATACCTCGCGACGGTCGGTGCGTTGGTCGATCTGGCAAGTGACGCAAGTGGATGCGCCGCAAGGTCTGGAGATTTTCATTCCGGCGACTGGTTTTCATCAGATCTTCGGGGATAAGCCATATCCGGGCGCTTCTTTCAGTTCGGCCGAAGGGCGGGTGCGGGTGAAATATGACGACCAAGTGGCCAAACTGGCGGTTGAGGCGAACCAGGGGTGGTTCGCATCGCTGGACCGCGCTCGAGGCATCGTGTTCGCGGAGACGTTTCCTGTCACACCCGGCGCCTGCTATCCGGATGGCGCCCAGGTTGCATTCTGGATCAGCGGTCGCGGCACGTTCCAGATTCACGGAGATCGGATCGATATGTCGGCAGTCGCTGGGGGCTGCGATCCCCATGTGGAAACGGAGATCATGAGCCCATTGACGGACCTTCTGCCTGGCGACAGTTATAGCCTTCGAACTGCCTGGAACGTGGCTGCTATTGACGCTGAAGAAATCGTTTCGGTGAATCACTGCGGAGCGATTGGCACTTCACTCGCGGTCCAACCGGGCTCTCCGGCACACTTTACCGGTTCCTTTGGATGTTTTTGGGAGGCGAATCTTGAACTGGTTGCCTACGACCGCGCTTCGCAGATCGTTGGCAGGTTTGACTTTGGGGGAGTGACCCCGCGCAGCCCCGTGCGGCTCGATCAAACTATTTCTGTGCCTGCGGACACAGTTCGGTGCAGCCTTGTGCTCTTTGATGGCGAGCGCAAGCAAATTGGAGTTCTCGACCGTGTCAACATTCACTAACGATTGTCTAGCAGGCAAGAGTGTTCTTATTACGGGCGCGCTCGGCGCGATTGGTCGAGTCATGGTGACAGCGCTCGCGGCACATGGGGCCAGCGTTGTGGCTAACGACATTGTTTCCGAAGATGAGGCGAGTTCAATCTCCGGCGTGCACGGCTGGCCTGCAGCACGCTACCGCTACGTAAAAGCGGACATCACGAAGTCCGATGACGTCGAGGGCCTGCTCTCGGCTGCCGTGAAGCAAACCGGCAGATTGGATGTTGTGTTATGCCATGCTGGGATAGTGCAGGGATGTCCCATACTGAAATATTCGGAAACTGATTGGGACCGCATCATTGACCTGAACCTTAAGGGAAGCTTTCTGACGGCTCAGGCAGCAGCGCGAGTGATGGCCGGCCAACGGAACACGGGCAAGATCATCTTCACTTCCTCTTGGGTGCAGGACGTCCCCTGGCCCGAGATCACCCCCTATACGGTCACAAAGAGCGCAATGCGGACTTTGATGCGAGGGATGGCGAGGGAACTTGCACCGCTGGGCATTCGGGTGAATGCGATCGCTCCCGGAATCGTTGGCGTGGGAATGGCAAAACGGCAGTGGGACACGGATCCCGATTATCGCCGGCGCGCGGAAAAGGCCATACCGCTGGGCACGCTGCAGACTGCCCAGTCTGTCGCCGATGCGCTCCTGTTTCTGTGCTCCGCTGCGGCGGACTATATGACAGGCGCCACTTTGCTCGTCGATGGAGGATGCAGTCTGTATCCCATGGATTAGGCGATGCGAATCGCTCCAGGCTGAACTCGTGGAGCTAGCTCAATGCTTACCGGAGCGGGCGCAACAGAGCGCGAGCAGGAGCGGCCTCGTGGCCGACAACTCTCAACGGCAGCACGATCATGTCATACTCTCCCGCCTTGACTTCACGAAGATCGAGCCCTTCGATAATCGGGATATTTCGTCCCAGCAGAATTTGATGCGTCCTTGCTTCAGGAACACCAAATTTCTCCGCAGACAAATAATCAATACCGACCAGTTCGACTCCAGCGTCGGCCAACAGCTGTGCGGCATCCGGTGCAAGATAGGTGAAATCCGGATGGAAGGTGGGGTCTTCCATCCACGAATTTCGACTGTTGCGCGTCCGAAACAGGATCCTCTTCGCTCCTCGCCAGTCGTGCTTATTCAGTTCCGCTGCATCGATCGCCATAGCCTCGGATGAGCAATCGATCACTCGGGCTGGTCCCATTAAGGTCGAAAGCGAAACCTGATCAATCGGCGCTGCCTTGGCCACAAAATGTAGAGGAGCGTCCACGTGAGTTCCGGCGTGAGCGGTCATCAGATACGACGACAACGTCACCTTGTCTCCCTTGTCGAAGCTACGTAGAAACTCGAACTTCGGCTGCGTATCTCCGGGATAGGTTGGAGTTGTGGCAGGATTGAGGGGCGTGGTTACGTCGATCCAGGCGCCCTGGGAATTCTTGGACACACTGCTGTTCTGTGCGATCCCGCGCTGTTCCGGGCAGGTAACCACAAAGAAGGCCACGATACCTACGATGATTCCAGATTTCATGTCGTCTTCCGCCTTGGCTGGCATTAAATCAAGCCCAACCATTATTTGACCCATGAGTCTTTAATGAACTGGTTCGCCAGAACTTGGCTGCGAGGATCCCTCGATGAGGGTATCGGTGGAGTACTCGCGCACTAGCTTCTGCTGCTGCTTTTTCTCGAGATCTGCGACGGTCTCTTTTTCTCGCTCGCTGTCAGCCTTGCGGCCCAGCCGAAAATAAATCCTGATCAGTGCGACATGGGCCGCCGTCAGATTGGGTTGCGATTTCGCCGCTTGTTCGATGAGGGAAGCTGCATCGGCGAGCTGTCCCTTGGACTCGTAACACAGTCCAAGTTCCAATTGAATCCGCCAGTCGCCGGGATTCATGCGTTGCGCGCCCTTGAGCCGTATGATTGCGTCATTCAGGTTATCCGATCCTTCGCGGCGAAGCGCGGTGGCGTAGGCGACATAGTAGTCAGGATCCTTGGGGTTTTCTTCAATCGCCTTTCGATAAGCATTCTCCGCCAAATCTAACTTGCCCATCGACAAATAGGAATCGCCCAGGACGTGTTCCACTTTGTCTTCGCGTGGCGGCTTGGCCAGCAATAGCTTCTCCAGAATCGCCGCCGATTCTGAGTAATGGTGCTCATTGTAGTAAGCGAGACCGAGAGCGTATTGGTAGTTCGGAAGCGTACCAAACTTTTCTTCCACGGATTTCAGAAAGGCGATCACCTCCGCAGAACGTTTCAAGGCCAACAGAGCTCTCACAAAACCAAAAACGTAGCTCTCGGAGGTGGGATCCAGCTGAACGGCCTTTTGAAAGGACTCAGCTGCCTCCCCAAGCTGCTTCTGTTCAAGGTAGATCTCTCCCAGGGCTCCTTCGGCGTTCGCCTGGTTTGGGTCCATAGCGAGGCTGTTTCTGAACAGCATTTGCGCTGGTGCTGTAGCGCCGTTTTCCAAAAGAAAGGCTGCAATCTTGCTTTGGTCCGCCGGACCTGCGACTTTGTCTTGAATGATCTCGGCCGACTCTTTTTCTGCTGCTGCTTGCTGTCCAGCCTTTAAATAGCACTCGATCAGCGCCGCCCGCGAGGATGTGCCCAGCTTCGGATCGTTTTTTAGCTTCTGTAAAGGGGAGATCGCGGCCTTATAGTCTCCAGTCTTCATCAGTAGCAGAGCATAGTTCTGCAAAGCGCTGGTTTCCCTGGGGCGGAGGGCCAGGCCCGCACGATAAGACTCCTTTGCCTTACTAAGATCCCCTTTACGCCAATACACCAAGCCCAGATTGAAGTACGTGTCCGCTTGCCCGGGAGCGAGGATGCGGGCGCGCTCGAACGCAGCGATGGCCTTGTCCAGTTCGTTAAGCTCTGCACAGCTCGCTCCCAGGTGAAACCACAAGGCTCCGTCCTTGGGATCCTGCTGGACTGCTTGACGCAAAAGGCGACGTGCTTCTGCAAAGTTGCCCTGGGCCATCGCTGCCTTGGACCTGGCCCACAGGGACGCCGTAGTCTCCGTTTCCTGCGCCGCCACGGGCACCAGGCGCGCAAATCTCCAGCTGGCAGGCCCGGGGCTGGGTTGGCTTCGGAAAGGGGCACCGCCATCGCTGGTGTAGGAAGGATGACTATTGAAAGAGATTTGACCCGCACAATCGACCACCGCCAGGCACGCGAGGAAAAGGGAAAGATACCGTGGGAAACCGCTAGCCATGCTGGGACCCAGGCGCCATTCTAGAGCAGCCGCAAGAGAAAAGACTAGCGGGCTGCGCAGTGGCAGCCCGCTGGCACAGTGTCAGAAGTAGAACTTCAAAGCAGCCTGCCCTACCCGCGCCGAACCAAAGCCAGTATAGGTGAGGTTGTTGTCTCCAGTGATTTGTCCGAAATTGGACGTTGCCGAGGGATTGTAATCGTTATTTGGGTTCGAGAATTCCGTCCGGTTGAATGCGTTGAACATCTCCCAACGGATCTGGATCCTGTAACGTTCGCGGAAGTTGAAGTTTTTCGAAATTGACAGGTCAGCCTCGTTCCAACCAGGCCCGAACAAGCTATTTCGCCCCGAATTGCCGAAGGTGCCGGGCGCGTTAGATGTAAATGCCGCGGGATTGAAATACTGGTTCAGCCAGTGCGCTTTCCCTCCCTGGTGGACATTCACAGGCACGCCCACGTTACGGTCTGCGAGATCCTCGTTGACACCCGAGCAGGACGCGTTTTTATCACCGCAACCGAGGGGATTGCTTCCTCCGTTGATGGACATGGCTTGACCCGAGTGCAAGACCCACAATCCGCCAATCTGCCAGCTGCCCAGAAACGCATCGCCAACTGCACCCAGAGAGTGCAGAGCCGGCATCTGGTACACAAACGTACTGTTCCAAATACGCGGCACATCATAATCGGAGATGCCGTAGGCGGCATTTGGATTGTATGGGTTATAGATCGACCCTACGTTGGAAATGGACGCTTGTGAACTCATGTCCAGGTTTTTCGACCAGGTGAAATTCGAAGTGAATTCCAGTCCTTTGGTGAATCGCTTCTCGACCGCGATCTGCAGCGCGTCGTAGTTGCCCCTGCCGATCGATTGATAAGCCAAGATAGACTGATAGTTTGGTGCCAACAAAGGGGTAGAGCCGTTGTTGTTAAAGTCCGTCTGACTACAGTTCGGACCGACGGGAGCACAATTGAAGATGGTCGGGCTCAACTGAATGGGAATGTGGAGGTGATCGTCATGCCTGCCGATGTAAGTGGCCGAAACCAGGAAGTCATTGCCCAAGGCGTGTTGAATACTGAAGTTCCACGTCTTCTCCTTGCCTTGCTGGAATCCCTTGGTAAAGACTGCTTGCAACGCCACCGGCAGGGTAAAGGCGACATCGCTGGGCGGCTGTAGCCCGGGTCCGGCAAACGGAGGGAATGGGTCCACACCGCCGGTTGGGGTGAAGCAGGCGAAAGGATCGGCAATGCCAAGGGTACAACCGCCGACCTGATTGTAGTTGATGTTATAGGCCGGACTGAAAGGAGCGTTCGCGCTTTGGTGGTTGTAGTACGAGTAATCGTAGGGAACCGCCATTAAGGCAAAAGCTCCGCGGATACTCGTCTTTGGAAGAAAACCGGGCGCCCATGCCGCGCTGATGCGAGGCAGGAAAGTATCCCACTGATTGCTCCATCCGCCGTCTGCCACACCGGGGTCTCCGGGATAAACCGTGCCGAGGGGCGCATTCGTGAACCGCGTGCTCTGTTCGCCGGGGAAGAAATCCACGGTCTTGTGGTGATCCTGTGACACCGGGGCAATTTGCGGCTCCCAACGCAATCCGAGGTTTACGGTCAGGCTGGGAGTAAGCTTGATGCTATCCTGCGCGAACAACGACAAATTGAAGGCGGCGTACTTGTTGTATTCGCCCCCCGAAGCCTGTATCTGATTGGGCAGGCCGAGGAGGAAATCCAAGTCTGAATCTCCGGTAACCGAACCGTTAAATGAAACACCCGGGTCGCCTTCCCAGGTGGCTTGTTCAAGTCCGTACTGGGTAAGGATATTTCCGCCCGCCATAACCGTGTGCTTGCCTTTATTCCAGGAGATCGTATCGGCGAAATCCCAATTGTGACGTCCTTGAATCACCGGGATTTCTGACACAAAGAACCCGGAACTGGTATTCCCGCCATCGCCAAACCATCCGAACCACTGACTGGTGGTGTTCAGGTTCGATCCAAGCGTCTTGAAATCCAGGGGAGCCAGGCCAGGAATCGAGGAGGTGTTGTTCTTGTGATAGCCGCCATAAACGTTGTTCACCAGGCTTGGGTTGATGGTCCAAGTGTCGGAAATCACGATGTTCAACTCGTGACCAAACCAGCCCCGGGAATCGCCGCTCGCGGCCAGCAGATTTCCGCCCCCGCCGTAGCCCGGGCGGTTGTAATTGTCGTAAAAGACACGTCCGGTTATTTTTTGGCTGTTCGAAAGGTTGTAGTCGGTGCGGATGGTGAATTCCTTCGACCAGTCGTTCTTAATGACGCCACTGACAAAAGTTGCTCCGTCCGGCGCGTCCGTGTGCGGTATCAAATTCTCCACATTGAGCGCGAACTGTGAATACGTGGTCGGATCAACCTGGTTGTTGGGATAGGCATTGCCGTTGCTGTGGTCGTTCCAGCTTTTGTAGATCTGGTTGATCACGTTTCCGCTGGAGTCGCGGTCATTGCAAATACCAGCGGTAAATCCTGAGGCACAGATTGCCGAGAAATCGCCTCCGAGTTCCGCATTATTCGGAACGTACGAATAGCCTTCCGAGGAGGACAGCAACTGCCTGGTGAACTGGACGTTGCCGAAGACGAAGAGTTTGTTCTTGATAATCGGACCGCCGATGGATCCGCCGAACTGGTTCCGCTTCAGCGGGTCGGCCATATGCGAGAAGTAATCCCTGGCATTGAAGTCGTTATTGCGCAGGAACTCAAAGAGATTGCCGTGCCACTGGTTGGTTCCACTCTTGGTCACGACGCTGACGACAGCGCCGGCAGTGTAGCCGTATTGCGCATCGAAGTTGTTGGTGATGACACGGAACTCTTCCGTGGCGTCGGCGTTGGGGAACGGATCGGCCGTCTGGAAGTAGTTGTTCATGGCCACGACGCCATCGAGTTGGTAATAGACGCCACCCATGCGGCTGCCGTTTACCGAGGCGGCGGTTTCCGAGGGGAAACCACTCCCCGGACCGGGCGTATTGAAATTGGTAACCTGATTGGCATCGATCGCGCCTGGAGACAAAGCCACGAGAGCCGCCGGATTGCGTCCGTTCAGGGGCAGTTCAGTGATTGTCTTTTGGTCAATCACTTGGCCCACTGAGCCAGTAGTCGTGTCGACGGCCGTGGCGTTGGCCTCGACCTCGACTTTCTCATTCTGCGTGCCGGGCTTCAGGGTAAAGTTCACGGAGGACACTTCATCGGTGTCCAACACCACCCCACTCTGGATCTGTGTTGCAAACCCCTGCTTCGTCACGGCGATCTCATATTTGCCGGGTGGCAAAAATGGAGCGGTGTAGTGACCGTCTGAGGTGGTTGCAAGGGTTGTGATGGACCCGGTCAGCAGGTTCTTGACAGTGACCTGAGCGTCGGGAATCAGCGCTCCGCTAGGATCTTGAACCGTCCCGTTAATCGTGCCCCGGCCTCCTTGGCCGAATGCGAGCGAAACGAGAATGGAAAAAATCGCACAACGGCACAAAACTTCCAGCGAACGTTTCATAGTGGTTTCCCCAGTCCCAGAAGCAGATGGTGGGAAGAAATAGCATGGGTGCCAGAGCACTGTCAATAAAATAATACGGCGTTCTGTTATTTGGAACAGGCCCGGGTCCCGAGCCGAATGCCCTACTAAATTGGTTTTCTGGGCGCAGCTGCCAATAAGTAAGGGAAAGCCGCAATAAAGCCGAGGAGTGGGATATGGAACTGTGTTCCGAATTTATTGACAATCATCTCGTCCCTATCGATAATCCGGTTCGCTCGCATTCGACCTGCAGCTTCATTCTTGCGCGAAGGTGTTCGTGCGATATGCCGGATACAGTCACGGCTCCGCAAAGGTATCTGCCGGATGGAAGGCTTGTGGTTCGGTTCCAGTGGACGGATAACCTCGCCACCACGCCGGAAGAAGGGTTGATCGTCGGTTCTGCTGAATGATTTTCGATGAGGCTAAATGAAACTTTCCAAGACTGCGCAACCGAAACCAACCACCTTCAAGAGCTTTCAGTTCTCATGCGTTCGATATTGGCAGACTCGATACCTGGTGCAACTGATCCTCCTGCTACTCGCCTGTGTTTCCCCTGCCCGCAGCCAGCAAGTTGAAAGCGGACTTCTGCGGGTGGGTGGCTTCCGCTGCGCCAGCCTTAAGTCGCTGGGAAACGACTCCAGCCTCGATCTATACCGCACCGGGTACTGGAATTACAGCGGATTCCGCATGGAAGTCTGGAGACGGTTGGGCATTCCTTTCTGGTACCCAAAGGGGACAGGGGTTGTACGGGTCGCGGGAGAGGGCTGGCGTCCTGAACTAGGGGACGATGTTTCCAGCGCGCAAGCGGGCGGGAGAGCCGTTGAAGAGACGGAAGCGGGTGTGTCCGATCGACGCGAGGGAGTTGATCCGCACACTGCGGAAGAACGTGGGCCCGCTAATGCCATTGATCAGGATAAGTCGACTTCTTGGCAGCCTTCCGGTGACAAGCACCAGGGAAGACTGGTGGTCACGTTCGCGGCTCCGGCACGGGTCAGTCAGATTCGCTTTTTGTCAGACAATGGCCCTCGTTCCACTCCACGCGATTATTCAGTCGGCCTGATTTTGCCGGACGGATCCAGAAAGGAAATCGCTGCTATCTCTGGGGAAAATTCCGTGGGCGGAGCATGGCACGAGTTTCCAGCGGCGGGAATTGACGCCAAGGGGATTTACCTCGATGTCCGCTCATCCGGCGCAGGCCGTTCTCCAACCATCACGGAGTTTGAGGCCAAGGGAGAATTCTTAGCAGAACCAAAACTTGCGAATTATCCGATTGCAGTCGTAATCCCGATGGGCGGATATGCCGGCCCAGAATTGCACTTCATCGGAAATGTCGGCTCAGGTTTCCCGGTTGCGGCTGACACGGAAACCCCAGTCGGGGAATACGTCGTTCATTACGCGAACGGGCAAAGCGAGCGTGTTTCGCTGACAGCAGGGAAAAATGTAGCGGACGTCCGCTACGGACACTTCGTACCCGAAGCCGAGTTGGCCTACGGGCTGAAGCCTTACGACCCTACCCAAGGCAAGGCGGGGTATCACCTGAACGAACAGTTACCGGTTGAAGTCAACAGCCAACTCATGATCTTCAGCCACCGTTTGCAACATGCCGATTGGGGGATTCAATCGGTAGAGTTCCGTTGCATTCGTCCGAAAACCAGTCTGGTGCTGGCAGCCGTCACGCTGGAGCAGTCCGGCCCTCGCATCAACCCACTCTTCTACAACGGCAAGATGGTCCGGCCGTATCCGGAAGACACTCCTCCTGCGCCGCCATCTCCGCTGGATGCGTTGAAGGATCACTCCCGCGAAATGTCACTCGACGGAGCCTGGAGCTATCGCGCGGACCCGGGGAATGAAGGGATTCGCAAGCAGTTCTTCAGCCCGTCGTTCGATGTGTCTTCCTGGAAGACCATGCCGGTGCCCTCGCAGTGGTTTGTGCAAGGTCTGGATTATCACGGAGTGGTTTGGTTCCGGCGCGAAATTCAAGTGCCGGCATCATTTCCCGGTTCCGTGGCCGAACTTATTTTTGGCGCCGTTTCCTACCAGGCAAGTGTATGGGTCAACGGAGTCTTCGTCGGGAGTCATATTGGCCCTTACACGTCGTTCAAGATCGATGTTACGTCGACCCTGCACAAAGGAGCCGCGAATGTAATTGTGGTTAGAGTCGATTGCCCGCTTGACCCGGGTTATGAGAATTACAAGACTCTGGTTGAAGGCAACACCATGGACGACATCAGCATGCCATATGGCCGCGAAGGTTCCACCGGTGGAATTTATCGGTCTGTGACTCTGCGCGCTCGTGGAGATTCAGGCATCGACGAACTCTGGGCCAGCACAGAACTGAGCCAAGACTTGAAACATGCCAATGTCACGGTGAAGCTCAATTTGAAAAGCGGGTCACCGTCGGGAAAAGTTGAAGTGCGGGCGACCCTGACTGAGCCGGAACACTCGGGCGCGGCCGCGCGCAATTTCAGCGCGAGCCAGCAACTGAAGTTGGATTCGGCGCAAATCCCCGTTGAACTGCACTTCACCATCGATGACCCGTTGCTCTGGTACCCGTGGGAGCAAGGCACGCCCTATCTTCACATCTTGAAAGTCGAGGCTTACCGCAATGGTGAACTATCAGACACGCAGTTTATTCGGGTCGGCCTGCGGCAAGTGGAGTTCAACGAGCAAGACCATTATGTCCTGGTGAACCATCACCGGATTTTTCTCAAAGGAATTTTGAACGACGATATCCACTGGCGATCGTTGATGGACCGTCGCGGATATGCGCAGCGAATCAAGATGCAAAAGGATGCCAACATCAACATCATCCGCATGATCGCGCACCAGTCCGGCGATGATATGTATGACCTCTGCGATGAAATGGGAATGATGATCTGGCAGGAGATGCCGTTGCAATGGGAATATTCTCGCTCAAGCCAGATTCGGGAGGAGATTCTGGGCGTAGTGCACGATACGCTCATTCAGACCCGGCCTCACACCTCGATTATCGGCTGGTCGGCTTGGAATGAAGGAGGGCAACCGGATTTTTCGGATCGGATTACCGCCATGATTCGCGCCCTCGATGGTACTCGCCCTCTGACTCGAGCCTCCGGACACGGTGAATTCGACGTGCACATCTACCCCAATATGACCGACGGTCTGCAGCGGCGAACTTCGCTGTGGACGGGACTGAGATTGAACTTCGTCAGTGAAACCGGATCCTACGGATTGTCGTCTGAGCAGGCCATCCGTGAAATGGCGGGAGATAATTATCTTCAGTTCGATTCCGTGAGCCCTATCTGGGACAATTTTGATTCGTACCGTTGGGTCGACGATCCAGTCTTTCCGGATTCGCCGAAACCGACCGCGTGGCCAGCGGAAAAGATCCGCCGATATGTCCTGGCGAAGATAAAACCTAGCGAGCGTTTCTACGCGCAGTACCACAAATTCCAATACGAAATGCGCGAGGGCAGCGCTTTGACCCGACTACCGCACTGATTCACTGCCGCTTCGATGACGCCTACCCCCTTGCTTATTCTGGAGCACCGGTGAATTTCAACGGTCGCCCCAAGCCTGCTTATTTCGCAATCCAAAACGCCAATCGGGCGGTGCTGCCGATTCTGTTTTTTGATTTCGAGGGGGCGAAAGATGTCCGCGTAGTAAATGACTACTGGTCTCAAAGCTGGAAAGGCGCTCGGCTCACTTACAAATTGCGAGCGCGCGATGGCAAAGTCATAACAGACCTGACTCGTACGTTCGACCTGCCCGCCGACTCCACCGTGCCGGTCATCGAGCGAAAGGATTCAGGAGACGTATGGCACGTGCCTGGTGGATTCTTTGCTGACCTGTTGGTTTATGACGCCGACGGAAAGATTCTGTCAGAAAATCACTATGACTTCACGGACGAGGAGGTTCAGACCTTCTTAACATCCGTTTATCCGCTTGCGCCCGTCAGGCCGGCGAACGCTATCGTCCTTACTTCTGAGGAAGCAACCGGGGTTGCGAATCTCGAGAAGCAGCCCAGCGAAGGTGGGACATACAGTCGCGTACTCCTCAAAACGAATCCAGCAGGACCGAAGCCGCAATTTGGGTTCACAGGAAGCGTGCCCGAAGATAGCAATTATTATGTACGCGTGTCCGTCAGTTCGGGAAAGGCGATGCATCAATTCCGCCTCACGATCGACGGGCAGGACGCGTCGCTGGAGAAGTATGAAACACTGAATGCAGATGAACACCTTACGCGGGACGTATATGCCACGCCGGACATTTCCTGGTACCCGGGGTGGACGGTGCGGCTGAAAAAAGGCGAGCATCATTTAGTCTTCAGTGTTCCGTCAGACTCCCCCACACCCGAACTGCTGTTCGACGCCGTGGCGCTCCAGAGCTACAAAGAATTACGGGATCCATTTTTCATTCCGGGCTTTAGGGATTTGAAGGCGGAGGCAGAGGTTGGGCAGTGACATCGAACTGAAGGCCGCTTTCAAAATATCAATCCGGTGGGTTCTGCGATGAAAGTGTTGCGCAGCCAGACGAACGGTTCGAAAGAAACGATAAGGATGGATTCTGCCATCGTAGCCGCACACTGAGCCGCTATCTCCCTGATCAATGCGGTCGGGAAAATTAGAAGGCTTGGTCGGTTCGTACGCCATCGGCGCGTTGAAGAATTCCGATACCCGCTTTTGTATCGGAACCGGAGGATCGGCTTAGTTTTGAGAAGTCCCATGCCACGCGTCCGCGGTTGCCTCGGGCACGTGGCGATGGGTTTCATCCACCGATGA
>Ga0070731_10002844_pt1 | contig 16081 bp, 18 predicted proteins | sample Coa_R1_2_FD_66448 | JGI IMG/M metagenome (GOLD analysis project Ga0070731, IMG submission 66448) | Surface soil microbial communities from Centralia Pennsylvania, which are recovering from an underground coalmine fire - Coalmine... | ecosystem: Environmental > Terrestrial > Soil > Unclassified ...
CAGTACCTGCTGCAGATCGCGCTCGCCGGGCTCGCGCAGGGCAGCCTGTTCGCATTGACGGCACTCGGGCTCGTGATGATCTACAACGCGAGCTCGGTCGTGAATTTCGCGCACGGCGCGATGGGCATGGCCGCGACTTACGTCGCTTACGTGCTTATCGCGCGCTGGCAGGTGCCGTTTCCGCTTGCCTTCATCGCCGCGCTCGTCGCGGCGTTCGTGCTCGGCGTCGTGGTGCAGACGCTCTTCCTCGCGCGGCTTCGCAACGCGCCACTGATGTCGCAGGTGGTCGTTACGCTCGGACTTTTCATGCTGCTCGAAGGCTTGCTTGGCATCGCGTTCGGCTACAACCCGCGCCGGATGAGCGAATCGATCTCGATCAAGCCGGTGATCCTCGGCAACCTGGTGTTGCGTCCGCAGGACGTGCTTCAACTCGCGCTGCTCCTGATCCTCGGCATCGCGCTCGCGACGCTTTTCGCCGCGACGAAGGTCGGCCTCGGCATGCGCGCGATCACGGAGAACCCGTACGCCGCGCGCCTGATGGGCATTCCCGTCGGACGCGTGCTCGCCACGGCATGGGGCGTGGGCGTGATGCTTTCGGCGGTGGCCGCGATCCTCGCCGCACCGACCACGTCGGTCACGCCGAACATGATGGACACGATCGTCGTTTACGGCTTCGTCGCAGCAATCGTCGGCGGCTTCGGCTCGATGACGGGTGCGCTCGTCGGCGGATTGATCCTCGGCGTCGTCGTCAATATGATCGACGCGTTCCTCGCCCCCGAGCTCGCGATGTCGATCGTGTTCGGGCTGCTGCTCCTCGTGCTGTACGTGAAGCCGGACGGGCTCTTCGGCCGCGTCCAGGTGCAGAAGGTGTAGCGCGGCGCATGGTGCGAAACGCGGCCATTGCCATCATTGTCGTTTGCGCGGCGCTGCCCCTGCTGTTCCAGTTGATCGGCGAGCGACAGGTCTACTGGCTCTTCATCGTCTCCGAGTTCTACGTGTTCGCGATCGTCGCGATCAGCCTCGATCTTCTGATGGGACGAAGCGGCCAGATCTCGCTCGGGCAGAGCGGCTTCGTCGCGCTCGGCGCGTACACGGCGGCGATTCTCAACCAGCGGTTCGGCGTCGATCTTTTCGCGGGCATGCTCGCGGGTGCATGCCTCGCGGCGCTCTTGAGCCTCGTGCTCGGATTTCCGGCGACGCGTCTTCGCGGCCATTATCTCGGCATCGTGACGCTGGGCTTCGGCATCGCCGTCGACCAGATCGCGCTCAAATGGGACACGCTGACCGGCGGCGACCAGGGCGTCCATCTGCATCGTCCTATCCTGCTCGGCCTCGACGTCGGCTCGCCGGTGCACATGTATTACGTCGCACTCGTCGCGCTCGTGATCGCGGTGCTGCTCGTCTGGAGCCTGACGCAGACGCGCATCGGCCGCGCGTTCGCGGCGATCAAGGACAGCGAGGTCGCCGCGGCGGCGATGGGCGTGCCGGTCGCGCGCACGAAGGTGCTTGCGTTCATCGTCAGCGCGTTTCTCGCCGGCGCCGCGGGCGCCATCTACGCGTTTCTCGCCGGCTTCGTCGCGCCCGAGGATTTCGGCATCGAAAGCTCGCTGCTCTTTTTCGCGATGGTCGTCGTCGGCGGCATGGGGTCGATCCCCGGCGCGATCGGCGGCGCGATCGTCGTCGATGCGATCAAGCACGGCGCGGCGACGGTGAGCGGGCTGTCACTCACGATCCTCGGCGGCATGATCGTCCTCGTCGTGCTGTTCTTCCCCGGCGGCCTCAAGGCATGGATGCGCTCGCGCGCGCCGCGCGCGGCAACGCGCACCGAGGCGAAGCGCGTGGTGCGGCAGGATGCTTGAAGCGCGAAACGTCACTGTGCGCTTCGGCGGCCTCGTCGCCGTGAACGCGCTCGATCTCGACGTACCCGATCGCGGCATCTTCGCGCTCGTCGGTCCGAACGGCGCGGGAAAGACGACGCTCATCAATGCGCTGAGCCGCGTTTGCCCGATCGCCAACGGCACGATCCGCCTGCGCGATACCGACGTGCTCGCGCTCGCGCCGCATCAGGTCGTGGGCGCCGGCATCGCGCGAAGCTTTCAGCGCGCCGAATTGTTCCCCACGTTGACCGTGCTCGAAAATCTGCTCGTCGGCTTGCACAGCGCGATGAAAACCGGATTGTCGGGTGCGCTGATGACGCCGGCGACGCGCGCCGAGGAGAAGGCGGCGCGCGCCCGTGCAGAGCGCGTGCTGCGCGATCTCGATCTGTGGGAGCTTCGCAACGCATCGCCGTCCGACCTGCCGTACGGCCACCAGAAGCTGCTCGACGTAGCGCGCGCGCTCATCTCCGAGCCTGCGTTGCTGCTGCTCGACGAGCCGTTCGCGGGACTCACCGAAGCCGAAACCCCGCGACTTCTCACGTGCATCGAAGCTGCCGGCCAGCGTTGCGCGGTGCTGATGATCGAACACCACTTCGAGCTTCTCGAAGGCATCGCGGAGCGAATGACCGTAATGGACTTCGGGCGCAAGATCGCCGAAGGCGCGCCGACCGCGATGCGGGACGACCCGGAGGTCATCCGCTGCTATCTCGGCACGGGCCGGCAACGCGCGGCCGCAAACGCTGCATGCTGAACGTCGACGACATCCACGTTCGCTACGGGCACGTGCACGCACTTCGCGGCGTCAGGCTCGAAGTCGCCGACGGTGCGGTCGTCGCGCTCCTCGGCGCGAACGGCGCGGGCAAGTCCACGACGCTGAAGGCGATCTCCGGAATCGTCAAACCGTCGCGCGGCCGCATCCGCTTCGACGGCGAGGACATCTCTCGGCTCGATCCCTCGGACATCGTGCGACGCGGAATCATCCACTGCCCCGAGGGAAGGCAGGTGTTCCCCGGGCTCACCGTGCGCGAGAACCTCGTGCTCGGAAGCTACGTGCGCGGCCACTGGCGAACGCAACTAGATCGCGTGCTCGACATGTTTCCGGCGCTTCGATCACGGCTCGGTCAATCGGCGGGTACGCTCTCCGGCGGCGAGCAGCAGATGCTCGCGATCGGTCGCGCACTGATGGGCGAGCCGAAGCTTCTGCTGCTCGACGAGCCGAGCCTCGGCCTCGCGCCGATCATCGTCGAGCACATCTTCCAGACGATCGCGAAATTCCGCGAGCACGACATCTCGGTGCTTCTGATCGAGCAGAACGCGACGCTCGCGCTCGAGTTCGCGAGCTTCGCTTACGCGCTCTGGCACGGGAAGATTCGCTTCTCGCAACCGACCGAGAATCTGCACGGATCCGACCTCGTGCGGCAGGCGTATCTCGGTTGAAGCGCCTGCCGCAGAGTGTTATTGTGTGAAACACAGGTTCACATATTGAGAATTTGGAGGTAACACGATGATTCGCAATTCGTGGTACGTCGCCGGTCTTTCGCGCAGCTTCAAGTACAAGCTCGAGAAGAAGATCATTGCCGGTATGCCGATCGTCATGTGGCGCGCGCAGGACGGCAAGGTCGTCGCGTTCGATGGCCGCTGCTGCCACAAGCGCTTTCCGCTCTGGGACGGCAAGCTCCTCGACAACGGCATCCTGCGCTGCGCGTATCACGGGCTGTGCTACGACCAGAGCGGCAAATGCATCGACATCCCGATGCAACGCGACATTCCGATCTCGCCCGTTGCGCAGCTTCACGCGTATCCGCTGGTCGAGCAGGACGGGCTCGTGTGGCTCTGGCCCGGGGATCCCGCGAAGATCGGCAACGTGAAGCCGCCGCGCATTCCGGAACTGGTCGATCCGCGTTACGAGGCGGTGATCTCCGACCCGCCGGTGCGCGTGCGCGCCAACTATCGGCTTTTGATCGAGAACCTGCTCGACATCACGCACTTCTTCCCCCTGCACGACGGCAACATCGGCGATCTCGCCAACTCGATGATTCCGGTCGGCATCGTGGAAGGCGACGTCGACGGCAACCCGAAGGTGATGACGACACGCAGCGTCCAGAACTACAAGCTGCCGCCGTACTACCAGCGCTGGTTCGATCTCGGTGTCGTCGATCGTCATCACACGCACGCGATGATCGGTCCGGGCCTCGTGCGCGTGCAGCTTCGCCTCGCGCCGCCGGGAAAACTCGGCACCGACGAGGAGCGCGGCTACATCCTCTGCCACACCGACACGCCGATCGACGAGCAGCATCTCGAATGGCACTGGATCATGATCTCGCGCGCGGACATGCGCTTCCCGCCCGATCGCTCGATGACGATCGCGCAGGGCATGGCGTTCGAGTTCCCGGAAGTCGTCGCGCAGGACGAATGGGCACTCGCGAAGCAGCAGGAGATGCTCGAGTTTTCCGACGCGTTGTCCGACAACTCGCGCTATCGCGAGATCAACGTGCGCTCCGACATCGGAGTCGTGCATGCACGCCGCGTGCTGTCGCGCATGGAGAAGGCCGAGCACAACCAGCCGTTCGGCCTGCCACAGGCCTCGCTCGAGATGGCGCGCTATGCGTCGGACGCGAAGGGAGCCGCCGCATGAAGATCGTCGTCGACTTCGACGCGTGCATGAGCAATGCGCAATGCGTGCGCGCTGCGCCGAGCGTCTTCGAGGTGCGCGAGGACGGTTTCCTCTACGTTCTCCAGGAACAGCCGCCGGAAAGCCTGCGCGCGGCCGTCGAGGAAGCAGCCCGGCTTTGTCCGACGCAGGCGATCACGATCGAAGTGTGATCCGCGAAAGATCGTCCTTGATCGACCTTTGAGCGTGCGCTCCGTCGTCATCGTCGGTGCATCGCTCGCGGGCGTGTCGGCGGCGAGATCGCTACGCAAGCACGGCTTCGACGGCAGGATCACGCTCGTCGGTGACGAGGCGCATCTGCCTTATCAGCGCCCGCCACTGTCCAAGCAATTTCTCGCCGGCACGTGGGATCGCACGCGAATCGAGCATCGAATGCCGGACAGCCTCGGTCTCGACTGGATCCTCGCCACGCGCGCGACTTCGCTCGATCTCGCGCATCGCGAGGTCGCGCTCGATGACGGCCGGGGCCTGCGATTCGACGGTCTCGTGATCGCGACCGGCGCACGCGCACGAAAGCCGCGCTGGTACGCCGACCTTCCCGGCGTATTCACGCTTCGCACCATCGACGACGCCATGGCGATTAAGGCGCACGTGCGCAGCGGCGCGCGTCGATTCGCGATCGTCGGCGCAGGATTCATTGGATCGGAAGCCGCGGCAACGCTGCGCGATCTTGGCTGCGACGTCACGCTGATCGACATCGAACCGCTGCCGATGTTGCGGGTGCTCGGCGAGACGCTCGCCGGCGTATGCGTTCGGCTGCATGAAGCGCATGGCGTGCAGATGGCGCTCGGCAACGCGGTCGAAGGTTTCGTCGGCACGGCGAAGGTCGAGGGCGTGCGGCTCGCGGATGGACGCATGATCGATGCCGACGGCGTCGTCGTCGGCCTCGGCGTCGTGCCGAACGTCGAATGGCTGCACGGTTCGGGCATCGCACTCGACGACGGCGTGCCGTGCGATGCGACGTGCGCCGTACCCGGTGTCGATCGGATCGTCGTCGCTGGCGATGTCGCGCGCTGCGACCATCCGTACTACGGTCCGCTACGCATAGAGCACGTCAACAACGCGATCGCGCAAGGCGACTTCGCCGCACGGACGCTTCTCGCATCGCCGGGCGCCGCGGAGCCATGTACGGCGATTCCGTTCTTCTGGTCGGATCAGTACGACTGCAAGCTGCAACTCGTCGGCGCCCCTTCGCCGAACGATGCGATTCGCGTCGTCGAAGGCAGCCTCGGCGAACGCAAATTCGTCGTGCTGTTCGAGCGCAACGGCGTCGCCACAGGTGCGCTCCTGCTGAACAGCCCGCATCGTGTACCCACGTACACGAGCATCGTTGAAGACGCGGCGCGCGCCCACGAGCCAGCGACATGAGTGCGAAGGGCCGCCCCGAGCGCGAATTGCGCCCCCTCCGGGGGCAGCGGAGCGGCGAAGCCGCGAGCGTGGGGGCCCAATGAGCGGCGGATTACTCGATGGCCTGCGCGTGCTTGAATTCGGGCACATCGCGGCGGCGCCGTTTTGCGGCATGCTGCTCGCCGATCTCGGCGCCGACGTGGTCAAGGTCGAAGCACCCGAGGGCGACGGCCTTCGCGCGTGGCCCCCCATCGTGAAGAACGCCGCAGGCCAGGCGTTCAGCCTCAATTTCGCTTCGCTCAATCGCGGAAAGCGCAGCCTCGTCGCGAACCTGAAGGACCGCGCGCAACTTGCGCGCGTCGCGGCGCTTTGCGCACGCGTCGACGTCATCATCGAGAACTATCGTCCGGGCGCGCTCGATCGGCTCGGTCTCGGCTTCGAGGAAGTCGCGAAGCGCAATGCATCGATCGTCTACTGCTCGATTTCCGGCTATGGCCAGACGGGCGAGCGCGCGCGAAAGGGTGCATTCGACGTCGTCGTGCAAGGCGCGTCGGGCCTGATGAGCGTCACGGGCGAGCCCGACCGTCCGCCGGTGAAATGCGGCGTTCCGGTGGCCGACTTCACCGCGGGACTCTATGCCGCGTACACGATCGTCGCCGCGCATCCGCGTGCGGTTCGCGAACGACGCGCGATCCATCTCGATTGCGCGATGCTCGACTGCCTGCTCGGCATTTCCGCGCTGCAGACGAGCGAATACTGGGGCACCGGCGTTGCGCCGGCGCGACTCGGCTCCGCGCACCCGCGCAACGCGCCATACCAGGCGTTCGACGCGAGCGACGCGCAGTTCATCATCGCCGCGGGCAATGACAACCTCTGGCGCGAGGTGTGCGAGGCGACCGGCAGGCTCGACCTGCTCGACGATCCGCGCTTCGCCGGCATCGCGGAGCGCGCGAAGCACCAGGCGGCGCTCGTCGACATTCTGCAACCGGTGTTCCGCACAAAAACCTCGCGCGAATGGCTTGACGAGTTCGGGCGCCGCGGCGTCCCGAGCGGCCCCGTGAATACGTTCGCCGACATTCTCGGCGATCCGGCGCTCGTTGCAAGCAGGCTCATCCAGCCGATGAGCGTTCCGGTCGCTCAAACGACGCCAACGGTTGCTTATCCGGTGCAGATGAATGGCGAACGCGTTCGCGCGATGCGTCCGCCTCCTGCCCTCGGCGAGCACACCGACGAAGTGTTCGCGGAATGGCTCGCGGCGCCACGGGCAACGTGACCGATCTCCTTTGCGTCGATCGCGATTCGCCGCGTGTCGGATGCTGGCGCCTCGTCCTCGACGATGCGTCGCATGCGAACGCGCTTTCACCAGATCTCATCGCGAGCGTTGCCGATGCGCTGTGCGAAGCGATGGCACACGACGCGCGCGCGATCGTTCTCGACGGCAGCGGCAATCGCTTCTGCGCCGGCTTCGATCTGCACGACGTCGAAGACATCGGCGAATCCGAGTTGCGCGAACGGTTCGAAGCGGTCGAAACGTTGCTCGAGACGATCCGCCGCGCGCCGTTGCTGACGATCGCGGTCGTTCGCGGTGCGGCGCTCGGCGCGGGCGCCGATCTCGCCTGCGCGTGCGACTATCGGCTCGGCACGTCGCGCGCACGCTTCGCGTTTCCGGGAAGCCGCTTCGGCGTCGTGCTCGGCACGCGGCATCTGGCGAGCATCATCGGCAGGCAGGCCGCGCTCGAGATTCTCATCGAAGGCAAAACGCTCGACGCCGATGCGGCGCTCGCGTGCGGCGTCTTGAGCGAGATCCACGACCCGCAATCCGTCGCCGCACGAATCGACGATATCCTGGCGCGCTCCGAAAGCCTCGACGTCGAGACGCTACGCGCGATGCTTCGGCTGCTGCGCGATGCGCCGTCGGAGCGCGATCGCATGGAGCTGCTCGCATCGGTGTCGCGCGCGGGATTCGCCGAGCGCGTTCGCAATCACGCCCGACGCGTACGTGACGAGCGCGAGCGCCGGCGCGCCGAGCAGGCGTGAAGACGACATCGCACGCGACGAAGCGGCCCGCGCGCCGAGCTGCGAAGCCGTCGAGATCGGCGCGTTCGCGTGGCGATGGTTCCACCACAGCAACGGCAGCGCGCGAAGCACCGATGAGCTCGGTCGCCAAAGCGCTGCTCGTGCTCGAATGCGTCGGACTGTCCGATCGACGAACGCTGACCGACATCGCGAAGGACGTCGCGCTCCCGAAATCGACGCTGCTGCGCCTCATTCACGCGCTGATCGCGCGCGGCTTCCTGCGACGCACCGCGCACGGCGAGTACGCGGTGAGCCTCAAGATGTGGCGCATCGGATGCAATGCGCTCGATTCGGGCGCGATCCGCGACGAGGTGCTGCCGCTTTTGCGCCGGCTCGTCGAGCGCACGGGTGAAACCGCGCACTACGCCGCGTACGAAGACGGATCGAGCGTTTACATCGAGAAGGTCGATGGACTGCATCCTATCCGCTCGTACACGGCGGTAGGCGGGCGCTCGCCCGCATACGCGACGGCCACCGGCAAAGCGCTGCTTGCGTGGCGCGACGAAGCCGAGATCGCGGAGATCGGTCGTCGCGCACAGCGCTTCACCGATGCGACAACGTGCGGCGCCGACGAAGTGTCGCGCGAAGCGGCGAAGACGCGCAAGCTCGGCTACGCGGTCAATCGCGGCGAGTGGCGCGCATCGGTGTGGGGAATCGCCGCACCGATCTTCAATCGGCACGCAAAGGTGATCGCGGCGGTCGGCATCTCCGGTCCGCGCGAGCGCGTGGAATCGAACATCGAGCCATTCTCGGACGCCGTGTGCGAGACGGCGAAGAAGCTTTCGACCGCGCTGGCGCCGCTCGATCCGGCACTGGCGCTGCGGCGCGAATCGTAAATCGGCCGAGGCGTGTAACGCTTACGCCGGCCGGCGCAATAATTTCAACTCGACGGAAGCGACTTTCCGCGCCGCGGCAGGCGCTCCGCGCCGTTGAGGCCCTTGCGCTTCTCGATTGTCTCGGCCGCTTCCATCTCCTGCTCGGGATTGTCGTCGGATTCGATGCTGTCGGCCTCGCGCTCGCTCGATGACTCGTCGATCATCTCGAAATCGCCGGCTTCGTCCGGTTCGTGCTCGGTCAACGTTTCGTCGATTGCCTCGGTCGAGTCGCGACCGACGGCCGCGCGCTCGCCCGTGCCGTTGCGGTCGCTGTCCGAGTCGAGATTGGCGTCACCGAGATCCGGGCCGGCATTCGTCGGCGCCGAGTCCACGTCTGGATCGGACGTGGTCCCATGCTCGAGCGGTAGCCCACCCTCGCGATTGAGCCCGGGACCCCCGACGACATCGCTGCCGCTGTCGCTGGAGTCGCTGGGGCCGAGCGCGTCGGTGCCATGTCCCTTTTGCGTGACACCTTTGCCTTCGCCGGTCGTGTTCAACGTGCTGCGTGCCATGATGTTCTCCCCTTTGCGGTTACGAGAAGCGACGCAACACACATGCCATTGCGCGATGACCCGTCGTTGCCGGCCGCCGCTACTTCGACAAACGCCATGGTTTCGGGCACGATTGCTGGCGGCCGAGCATTGGCCGACCGTTCACTTTCGAAAAAAGAGGAGCGATCGCAGTGTTTCGATCGTCGATTGCAGTCGCACTGATCGCGCTCGCGACGCTCGCGCAAGCCGCGGACATCGGACGCATCAAGGTCGCTCGCGGCGCCGTCACGATCCAGCGCGGCGGCGCATCGCTTCCTGTTAGCGTCGGCATGGCGGTGCAGGCCTCGGACGTCGTCGCCACCGGCAGCGACGGATCGGTCGGCATCACGATGACCGACAACTCGTTGTTGTCGGCCGGCCCCAACAGCGTGCTCGCGCTCGACCGTTACGATTTCGACGACGTGACGAGCGAGGGACATTTCGATGCATCGCTTCGCAAGGGCACGCTCGCGGTCGTGTCCGGGCGGCTCGCCCAGCAGTCGCCCGATGCGATGAAGGTGCGCACGCCCTCGGCGGTGCTTGGCGTTCGCGGAACCGAGTTCGTCGTCAGCGTCGGCGATGGCCGATAGCGAACGCTGGAGCCGAATGTCGTTCGCCTCGGCGTTGCGCCGCGTGCAGCACGCACGATCGCTTCGCGGGATGCTCGCCGTGCTCGCGATTTGCGTGAACGCGTGCGCGATGCAGGAGCGCATCATTCTGCTTCCCGAGCCTGGCGGAGGTCCAACGTCGCTCGCGGTGGATCAGGGAGGTCGCGAGGTGCTGCTCGATCGGCCCTACGCCGCGACCGATCTCACGATCGCCAATCCCTGGCCTTATCAGGCGACGCCCGAGGAAGTGCGCGGAACGTTCGGCGCGGCGCTGGCTGCGCAGCCCGAGCACGCTACGCACTTCACGTTGTATTTCATCGAGAACAGCGATGAATTGACCGACAAATCGAAGGTGATGCTCGACGAGGTGTTCGCGAATCTCGCGAAGCGGCCGGTGCGCGATGTCGTCGTCGTCGGCCATACGGACACCGTCGGCAGCGACGAGGCCAACGACATCCTCGCCAGGAAACGCGCGAATACCGTGAAGGCGATGCTGGTTTCGCGTGGCGTGCCGGCGGAGGACGTCGTCGCCATCGGGCGTGGCAAGCGTCAGCTTCTCGTCCCTACGCCGGACCGCACCGCGGAGCCACTCAACAGGCGCGTCGAGATCGTCGTGCGGTAGAAAGCGGGCAGCGCTACGCTGCGAGAATCATGGCACCCGGCAGCTCGGGATGCTCGGGATTCGGAACGAGCCTGTGATCGCGCGGATGGATGATCATGTCCATCGCTTGCATGGGAATGGCGCCGAGCAGGATTTGCTCGCCGAGGACATACGCCGAGGTCGTGCAATCGCGTCCCTTCGTCTCGACTTTGACCGGCCCGACGTAGCGCACGCGCAGGCTGCTGCCATGCGCGAGTCTCACTTGGCGCGGGCGAAGCTCCGCCAAATGAAGTTGTGCGGCGAGGTGCTCCGTAACGACAAGATCGATCGCCCCGCTGTCGACGACTGCCATCACGGTGATTTCCCCGAGGTCCGGCCGCACAGGATTGCTCAGGCGAATCGCGGGGTAAACGATACCCATTGATGTCCTTCCCGGCGCAATCAACGCGCCGCCATTGACGCACGCGCCGGCGGCATGCGCCATCGGTCGGATGGCCGATGCCTCCGACCCATATCCTCGCCGCCGCCATTCTCCGATCCGCGCCACCCTATCGCGAGCACCGTCATGTCATCGTACGGCTCGGCTTCCCCGGTGAAACGATGCACGTCGTCGCGAATCGCATCGACGGCGACACCGGCCGACGTCGCCCTTGCCAACAGCGTCTCGACGCGCGCCGCGCCATACAGCGTATTCGCGGCATCCTGCGCTTCGGTCACACCATCGCTGACCGCGCAGACGAGATCACCGCGCGCCAGCGTCACGTGCGCCGCGCGATAGTCGAAATCGTCGACGACGCAAAGCGGCGGCCCGCCACCTTCGCGAAGCCGTGTAAGCGTTCCTGAAAACTCGCGTCGCCACGGATTCTCGTGGCCGGCATTGCAGTAGTCGAGAACGCCTGTCCGCAAATCGAGAATTCCCGCGAACACGGTGACGAAGAACGCCGACGCATTGTCGCGGCCGACCTCGACGTTGGCCTGCGACAGCAGCACGCCGAGATCGCCGTCGTGCGCGCGAAGCATGGTGCTCTTGCACAACGCCTTGCTGACCGCCATGAACATGCTCGCCGACAATCCCTTGCCCGAGACGTCGCCGATCATGAAGAACAATCGATCGTCGTCGAGTCGGAAGAAGTCGTAGAGATCGCCGCCGACCTCGCGCGCCGGCTCCATTGTCGCCGCGATCTCCACACGATCGTCGTGAAGCGATTCGGGACGCGGCAGCGTGTCGAGCTGCACACGCCGCGCCGCCTGGAGCTCGCCCGCGACGCGCGCCGCCGCTTCGCGCTCGCGCTGCAGCGTCTGCTGCAGCGCCTTGCGATGGCGCGTCGCTTCGGCGAGCTGCAATCCGAGGAGCGTCGCGAAGAGCAGCGCGAACGCGATCGCCGGCGTCGCCGCGTCGAACAGCAAGCGATCGGCTCGGAACGCCGCCAACGCGGCGCCGACGAGCGCTGCCACGCAAGCGACCGCCAGCAGCGCGCCGTAGCGGATCGAAAATCGCGGCACGAGCAGAATCGCCAGCAGCGCGACCGCAAGAAGCGCGATCGCCTCGATGATGGGTGCAAACCCTGGACGCGACAGGAACACGTTGTCGGTCATGTTCTCGAGCACCTGCGCATGCACTTCGACGCCCGGCATCTTGCCGACCGGCGTCCAGACGTAATCACCGAGCGCGAGTCCCGTCACGCCGATGAGAACGAAGCTTCGGTGAAGCGCGTCGGCGCTCACCTTGCCGTTCAACACATCGACCGCCGGAACGAACCGCTCCTCACGATGCAGGGAGAACCAGGGACGCGCGCTGCCATCCGCTTGCGCGGAAAGTTGCCTGGGTCCGATCTGGACGCCGCTCACGACGCCATCGGTAACCGACACGCGCAGCGATTTCACCTGCGCCGCGACGCGCCACATTTCGACGGCAAGTCCGGGCACGAGCGTGCCCTTGACGTTGGCGACCAGCGGCACGTGTCGCAGGATGCCTTGGGTGTCCTCCGCGGAAATGAGTCCCCAGCCGTGCGCGGCCGCCGTGAGGGACGGCAGGCTGGAAAGCGCACCGTCGTACTCGAGAAGCCGCGCCTTTGCGCGCGCGAGATCGGCATCGTCGCGCACGCCGCGAACGGGCATCGGAACAACGCGAAGCGGATTCGTCGTCGTGTCCGTGCCGACCATCGCGAGCACCGTCGGAGACGACGCGAGCGCGCCGGCGAGCACGCCGTCGTTCGTCGGCAGCGCGGCAACCTGTGTGCGCAGTGCGACATCCGCATCCGATTGCGCGATCGCGCGGTCAGGCGACAACGGATCGGCCTCGGGCATGAGAATGTCGATGCCGATCACGCCGGGATCGAAGTCGGCGACTTTACGCAACAGGGCGGCGAGGCGCGTTCGCGGCCAGGGCCAGTGACCGAGCGCCGCCAGGCTCCTGTCATCGATCGCGACGATGGTGACCGGTGTCGTCTCGAAGTGCCTCGGCCACAGGCGCTCGCATGCATCGAACCATGCTTCGCGCAAGGGCACGAAGCGCGCGACATCCAGCGCGAGCAAAACCGCGAGCACGACCGCGACTGCAATGGCGACGAGCCGCACGCGCGCCGTCGCGAGCGGCGGCGTGGCCGGCGCAACGCCGGTCACAACAGGATTTCCAGCCCGTCGTAGGCGGCAGACACGCGAAGTGCGGTGTCGCCGCGGGTGATCTCCTCGAAGCGCCGCGTCTCGGCGAGCACCTTCGCGAGCGCTGCGTCGTCGAGCGCGGGCTCGTGGTGGAAGAGGCAAAGCTCCCTGACGTGCGCGAGCTGGCAAAGCTCGACGCCGACGATGTTGCTCGAATGGCCCCAGTCGGCCTTGATCGACGTTGCTTCCGCGAGCGAGTACATCGCGTCGAAGATCACGAGGTCGGCGTCGCGAAAGAAATCGGCGAACGCCGGTCGCTCATTGGGCTCGGTCAGCTTGTGCTCGGAATCGGTGGAGTAAACGATCGTGCGGCCATTCTTCTCGAACCGGTATCCGTACGAGTCGCCCGTGTGGTGCTGGCGCTTGAGCGTCACGCGCATCCCCGCCACGTCGTGCGCCGTATCGGGTGAAAGATGAACGAATTCGATGGACGCACCGAACACGTCGAATCTCACCGGGAACGACGGCGCTTCCATCTGTCGACGAAGCGCAGCCTCGAGGTTGCGGTGGCCGCCGTAGAAGACCACGCGATTGCCCGGGATGTACGCCGGTCCGAAGAACGGCAATCCCATGATGTGATCCCAGTGCACGTGCGACACGAACACGTGATAGGTCTGGGGCAACGCGGCGCCATGGCGCGCGAGCGTCGCCTGGCCGAACGAGCGCAGGCCGCTGCCGCAGTCGCAAATGACGTACTCCGTTCCGCCCGTCAGAAGCTCGACGCACGCCGTGTTCCCGCCGAACGTCCCCGAAATCTCGAACGGAAGCGCATCGAGATACGCGCGAAGATCACCGTCCGAATCGAACGTGCGTCCATTCGCGTTGCGGAGCGCGGCGATCAGCTTGGCGCGAACCCCTGCCGCGCCGAGCGCGACCGGAAGCGAGCCGCGCGTTCCCCAGAACCGGGCACCTTGCATCAGGCGTTGTTGGGTGCTGCCGGCGTTCCCTGCGCGGGCGCCGAGCCGGGCGACAGCGCGCCTAGCGCGTAGGGAAGCGACGGAAACATCTCGAACACGGAATCGAAGCGACTGATGGCGAAGATCTCCGCGACGATCGGTTGCAGCGACACCGCGGCGATGCGGCCCTTGCGCGCGCGCAACGCTTTTGCGGCGAGCATCAGCACCCGCAGGCAGACGCTGCTGATGTAATCAACGCCCGAGAAGTCGACGACGAGCGCGCGCGTGTTCGGATCCCCTGCGAGCGGAAGCAGCGACTGCTCGAACGCCTCCGAAACGGAATGATCGAGTCGACCGGCGGGCGCGGCGACCGCAACGTTGCCGATGTGGCGACTCTCGAACTGCACGACGCCTCCCGCCTATCCGCGATCCCGATCCCGTAGTGGCCGCGGCATTATACGGCCCCGTGAATGCGAAATGGCGCCAGGCGACGGACGACGGCGAGGCGCCAACCTCCGATCGCCGGCGCGCTTGGCCGACCGCGCGCTTTGCGATAGGTTCGGCCCCGGGCAGCTTGACGCAATACGACCAACGGACGAGCAGCCATGAACGAATGGGAAGTGATCCTGCGCACGATCGTCGCGCTCGCGGCGGGTGGCGCGATCGGCCTCGAGCGCACCTATCACGGGCGCGCCGCCGGCCTTCGCACTTACGCGCTGGTGTCGTTCGGCTCGGCGCTGTTCGTCGGCGTCGGACAATACGTCCTGATCAGCGCACGCGACAGTGGCGAGATCGCGCGGATCATCCAGGGCATCGTGACCGGCGTTGGGTTTCTCGGCGCGGGCGTCATCGTCAAGGAAGGATTTTCGGTACGCGGCCTGACCACCGCCGCGTCGATATGGGTGGCCGCCGCGATCGGCGTTGCACTCGGCACCGGCTCGTACTGGACGGGGCTCGCGTCGACCGGGCTGACGCTGGTCGCCCTCTCGATCCTGCGCCGGATCGAGGATCGCCTGCCGTCGCAGACGTTCGTGCACTTCGAGGTCGCGTTCCGGCGCGCTTCAGCGATGGACGAGGATCGCTTGCGCGAGATCATCCGCGATCACGACTTTCGCATCAGCGAGTTCGCGTATCGCCTCGACGGCGACTCGCAATCGCTCGAGTATCGCGGCGTCATCTGGGCGAATGCGCCGGCGCGCCTGCGCGACCTCGAGCGAAGCCTCGTTGCGCTGCCTGATGTGCTGCATTTCCGCATGTCGCCGACGCGCGAGTGAAGCACGTGGGACGCGCGTTGCGTTACGCGCGCCGCTCGATTAGCATCGGCTCGCGTGTTCCCGCTTCACCCGCGTCCATCGCTCCGGCACACCAGCCGCGCCGAAGCCTCGAAAGGAAAGCCGCCATGCCGAACGAGCAAGGGTCTACGTACTACCAGGAACGGTTGTCGGGACATCTGGAGCCGACGCCGAACGGCTCGGTCTATGTCAAGCCGCAGGACATGGAATGGCGCCCCTCGCAGTTCGAGGGCGTCGACATCAAGGTGCTGTACGAGAACAAGGCGAGCGGCGAATTGACGTGCCTGCTGCGCTGGGCGCCCGGAACGACGCTGCCGTTTCACAAGCATCCCGAGCTCGAGCAAAGCTACGTCATCGAAGGCTCGTTCTCGGATCACGACGGCATCTGCCGCGCCGGCGAATACGTTTATCGCCATCCGGGTTCGATGCACGAGACGCACAGCGCCGAAGGATGCACGATCCTGGCGATCTATCGCAAACCCAACATTTTCCGGAACAGCGCCGGCTTCGAGGCCGGCGGCAGGAAGCGCATCAAGACCGACAAGGCACCGACGACGTTCGCCACGGGCGAGTGAAACGCTTGACTTAACCGAACACCATCGGCGGAAACTCGCGCCGATTCGCTTCCCACGCGCGCGAATACTCGA
>Ga0070731_10002845_pt1 | contig 16080 bp, 17 predicted proteins | sample Coa_R1_2_FD_66448 | JGI IMG/M metagenome (GOLD analysis project Ga0070731, IMG submission 66448) | Surface soil microbial communities from Centralia Pennsylvania, which are recovering from an underground coalmine fire - Coalmine... | ecosystem: Environmental > Terrestrial > Soil > Unclassified ...
GCGTCTGCTTGCTGACCGAGAGACCAAACTCCTCGAACACCCATCGCGCCAGGTCGAGCAGCCGCCATCGCACGATGCCATGGACCGCCGGGGTCGGGCCGGACTCCATGATCGGCATCAACGCGCGGTGCTGCTCGGCGTTCAACAGCGGCGGGTTGCCGGGTGTCTTGCCGTCAACAAGACCAGCCGGACCATCCGCGTTGAAGGCGAGAACCCAGTCCCGTACAGTCTGCCGCCCGACTCCGCCGACCCTCGCCGCCGCAGTCCGCGAGGCACCGTCATAAATCGCCGCCAACGCCAGCAGCCGACGCGTTTGGCCGGCATCCTCAGACCGCCGCGCCAGCTGGTGCAAAGCCCCAGCATCGTAATCCCCTCGAAGCCGAATCGCAGCCGCCATGGCAAACCCCATCCCGTTTGCCACGGTGAATCATATTCGCAACGATTTGGATTCGTCCGCGAGAGTCTCAATCACAGGGATTTGGGAGCAGAGCTCACCAGGTGATACCGGCGTCTTCCGTTCCTCTTTCGGCGCAACACTCTTGGCGCGCTCGGCATATGCAACCGAGCTCCGCGGACGGCATGAGCCGGTGCCCGGCTCCTAACGAGGTCGAAGCCCCTTGAGAGCTTCGATTACCGTAGTTTTGACCGCATATTGGCAATAAGGTACCTTCAATTCTATCATATGACCGTCGGGGTCGACAATATACATAGAAGTTCCGAACCCGGTCGCGCCATAGAGTTCCCTGACCGGGGAGGCGAACTCTATTTTCTTCTCTTTCAGGTAACTTACGATATCATCGATATCTCCGTCGATCATGAGGCACACGTGATCAAGGCCTCTTTGATCTTTTTCGGCAAGAACTTTTCCAGCGGAAAGTGCCAAAAGATCAATAATGTTCTTGCCGGCCCGTACTTGATAGATGCCAAGATCCTCGATTACGCGTTCGAGCCTCAGTCCGAGCACCTGAACATAGAACTCCAGGCTACGTTCTATATCGGTGACCTTCAGGACGATGTGGTCTATGCCTTCTACCTTCATCGGATTTTTGGCCATTGCGCTTCCTCAAGTTGCCAGAAAGACCTCGGCTTTGTAGAGGCCATTCGTAAAATTAGTGATTGGGGTTTGGTGTTGGCTGCTGGGGGTGATCAGGTTGCTGGTGCGATGACTGCGGGACTTGGGTCGGACGACCGGGATAAATGCCGGACGCTCCAGCGCCCCTTCGAATGAACGATCGGTTCGTGCCCCCTCTCGCGCGACGGCTAACAGCGGATCAACAGTTTCCATACCGCGATCTTCATCACCATGGGCCGCCACTTCGTCCGCCAAAACGATCATCCGTAATTTCTCCAACGATGCGCGAGCATGGCCTCAACTATTCCTAGCTGGACCGCACAGATCGCTGCGATGCTCTCTGCACCTATCGTGCCTTCGCGTTCATCGGGAGCTTAGCATCTCGATCACGGCATGTCAGGTCCAACTCCCTCTGCGATAAAGCTGCCGGCGCCTGTGGTCTTAGATCGCCCGGCACCCTCACCTCGAGCAGGACCAGATCGCGCGAGCATTCATCGAGTGCGTACCTCGTCGCGGCCGGGACGGTGAAAGCATCGCCCTGGGACAGCCGATGGATGCCATCGCAGCCTAGCTCCAGCTCCCCATCCAAAACGAAGTGAAACGACAGTTCTCCGCGGTGGGTCGCCGGGAGCGTACGGTTGGCTGTCACGGGCCGGATAACCCGGCCGCCCGCGAGACCGCCGGTCGCGGCGGCGATCCCGGTGTCGCTGAATTCGAATCCCGGAACGTCTCCGGGCTGCCACGCTGCGGCTGCCGCTATGTGGCGCTGGAACCGCTGACCATCGAAATCGCGCAGCGGGCACAAGCTTGAGGTTGGCAGGGACAGGTCGGGATCGGCAAACGTCTCATGCAGGGCCGGGCAGCCAATCTCGATCACCTCGAGCCCGGCCGAGCTCTCCAGCACACGATGCCGGATCCGCGGTGGCTGCAATACGCAATCGCCCGCCTCCATCACGAACGGAGGCCCCTGGTCCTCGTAAACGACGCGTACCCAGCCCCGCCGACAGAAGATCATCTGGAAACGGATATTGTGGAAATGGACATAGTCCGGGACCGGGCCGCCATCCGGGATCATGATATGCGAGGCGACGAACCGGCCGCCGAGCCGCCCGGGGATGAGGTCGCGGTAGAGCATGCCAGCGCGGCCGGCGCCCCATGCGGCATTGTCGATCTGAGCCAGCACCAACTCTGGTTGCAGCGGCGGCAAGACAACCGGGAAATCGGCATCGACGATCTTGATCAACGTCCCATTTGGGGCCGTCAGCAAGCGCTCTCCGCCGGCGATTGCGTCAGGCTCCTGGCAGCGCAGGCGGATTGTTCCGGCCGGCCCGATCTCGGTGGTATCGAGCCGCAGCCGCAGACCGTGTCCAGCCAACACCGCGACTGTCGGGCCATCGGCGGGAGAAATCATCTCGACCCGGAACCCGAGACGCTCTCCGAAAAATCGCAGCGTGGCGTCGATTTCGGCGCAGGGCAGCACCATTTCGGCCGCTCGAATTTGGCTCTCCTCGGCATCCTTCATGAGCGACGATCCACGATGAGCCCGACTGCAAATAACCTTATCATTGGCGCTGGGGCTTTCGCCAAATCCTACCCTATAGTCCTTGCGGGCGGATCCAGCGCTCGATGAGACCCGCGATGACGTCAGAATTCCGGTCCAGCATAAGCATGTGGGTATTGCCGTGAATCCCTGAGATGGCGGCGCTCACGGCGGATGATCCAGAGTGTGCGAAAGCTGGCGGCACTTGTCCAACGCAGCCCTCGGGACGCTATTCTTCTCCTCGTGTCCGACCAGCCGCCAGACGGCGCCCGATCTTCGCCCGCCACCGCCAGGAACCGCGGCCCGATCCTCGAGGTGCTCAGATCCTGCCTGCCGCGTAGCGGGGTTGTGCTCGAGATTGCCGCTGGGGCTGGCGAGCACGCGGTCTTCAACGCTGCCGCCCTCCCCGGCCTCCGCTGGCAACCGACTGATTCGGACCCAGAGGCACTTCGCAGCGTCGCCGCCTGGCGCGATCACGCCGCCCTGCCAAACCTCCTGCCGCCGCTCCGGCTCGACGCCTCGGACCCCGACGCCTGGCCGCTCAGTCGGGCCGATGCCGTGGTCAACATCAACATGGTCCACATCTCGCCGTGGGCGGTGACGCAGGGCCTGATGACCGGCGCCGGCCGCATTCTGCCGGCGGGCGGCATCCTCTTCCTCTACGGCCCGTATTTCGAGCGGGATGTCGAGACGGCGCCCAGCAATATCGCGTTCGATCAGGACCTCAGGAGACGCAACCCCGCCTGGGGCCTCCGCCATCTCGACGACGTCACGGCGCTGGCGGCTCAACACGGCCTGATGCCCACCCAGCGTATCGCGATGCCGGCCAACAACCTCTCGCTCGTCTTCGGCAAGACCTGACCTACGGCGAAGCGGAGTCCGGGATCTCTTCCACAGGTGAGGTTTGCTTTCGGCTGGGCAGGCGCCGATGACACCCGGCGGAATGCAGGAAATTCTGCGTCATGCAGATGCGCGCCGGCAACGCTTGAGCGCCGGATATATTCGCGACCCGATCGAGCTCGTGTTCCAAGCAACCGGACGACATAAATCCACGGCTGACGAGAGGCAAGATATTGCTTGGGAAGAGATTGCGAGAGATGATGCGTGTGGCTGCTCACGTCGAGCCCGGATGTCCTAAACAGTATGACCTGAGAGCGCTTACCTAAACTTGGATGACGGCAGAAAATCATGAGCGAGCAAGCGGATTCCGGACCGACGTCGTTGGAACTGGTCGTCAAGATTGTTGCGGCTTATGTCGGAAATCATACGCTGGCCCCGGCCGAGCTGAGCGGAGTCATCGCCTCGGTCCACACCGCCTTGAGTGGTCGTGGTACCGCCCTGCCGCTCACCGAACCCGAAGCGCTGAAGCCCGCGGTGCCGATCCGGAAGTCGGTCACTCCGGACTATCTCGTCTGCCTGGAAGACGGCAAGAAGCTGAAGATGCTGAAGCGGCACCTCATGACCGCCTACGGCATGACCCCCGCCGAGTACCGGGCTAAATGGAAGCTAGGCGACGATTACCCGATGGTGGCCCCGAACTACGCGGCACAGCGATCGATGCTGGCCAAGAGCATCGGGCTCGGCCGGCGCGCCGCGGTGGCGCCGGAACCGACGCCCGCTCCGAAACCGACACGGCGCCGCGACCCGGCGAAGAAGCCGGCACCGTAGCGTTCTCGATGTAGCATTCAGACCTCAATCAGGCCGAATTCTGTCGGTAATTCAAAGACATACGCTCTCTCAGTATGAAATACCCATTTTGCACTGAGTGTTGAGTTGGCCGGGGTCGATAGGTGACTCTAAACCAAGATAATCTTGGAGCTATCAGTTGTAGATCAACTTTGGATGTGCGCCGCACTTACTGAGGAACTCGCCATGGAATCCTTTCAAGGATGGAAGGATTAGCCGCGGCGAGGCGCCTCGCAGCCTCAAGGATCTCGCTACAGACCTCCCGCGCCGCCTCAGTGTGCGGCTCCACCGCGTTCCCGTCCATGGCGGTTACGGTCAGAGTTTCGGCGGAGGCGACTTTCGGACCTTGATCGGAATAAAGGTGCGCGAGGTTGGGTAGGCACGAGACAAGATTTGCTGGCGCATAGAGGGCTGTCGCCCGGTCGGTTGGTGCGACCGTACCGACGCGCTTTATCGCGAAGATATGAACGGACTCCCGCTCCACCACTGCCTGTGGGTCGTACCCAACCGAAACATCGGTTCCGCCAAGAAGCTTCTTCGGAAGGGGCTGATTGCCGATGGAACGGATCGCATTGAGAAAGAGCTTATAGACGCCGGTTCGGGACCCGTGTAGCGGTCCGAGGCTCTCTTGCTCTCCTACGTTGATCCAGACATCATTGCTGATCGGAAAATCGGGAAAATGCGCGAGCAGACGCCTGATCATCCAGTCCAGAGTCAAATCGTCGAGAGCACGAGCCGCCGCCTTATCGCGCTGCGAGTCGGTAAGCCACCCACCTCCTACATCCCCGTGCGACCCGGGGAACCACACTTGCTCGACGCGGGCCGTTGTTCTCCTAAGCTTATTCCGCCTCAAGACGCTGGCCTCGAAGGGTCGGCGATGCTCGTCAATGGCCAGGGCGTGCAACGCGACGCTGACTAGAGGAGATAGCTCCACATCGTGAAATTCGAAATTCTTGCGGTTTAGCCGCCAGAGCCCTTGCAATGGGACGCCCAACGCCCCGACCGTGTCGAAGAGCCCGACACAAGATACGCGAAATGCCTCTCGAGGGTGGACGCTCGGCTCCAGCTGCTTCCATGTGCCAGGCAATCGGTCGTTCGGCGGAGTACGATAAAATGACCATGCCAGCTGCTCTCGGGCGGTGTCGCATGTTTCGCATCGGAGCAGACCAATCGCCCCGAGATATCCCGTCAGGGAACGTGCCGTGTAAGCTCCACGCGAGAACCCGAAGATGAATATCTCGTCACCTGACTCGTAGTAGAATGAAAGGAAGCGGTAGGCCCGTCGCACATTTGCATCGAGGCCCTCACCGAAGGCACCCCCCGTCGCCCGGTCGAATGGACCCGTTCCGACGCCCCTCTGATAAAATATGAGGTACTCGCGGCCCCTAAAGGTCCTCGCGTAGGTCTCAGCTCTCCCGGCGACAGCCGCGCCGGTCGGCCGAGACGGCAGAAGGTCTAGGGGATCGAGACTCGCGGCGATGATGTCGCGCAGCCTAACTATGTTGGTGCTATTTCCCCCGACTTGATCTTCGTTCCAGGTGCCGTCGAGGAGGAGGACAATACGCCGCCCTCGACTCTCAGGACTGGCTGTCTGGCGATTGTCGAGTTCGCTCATCTCACGACAAGCCCGTCTTCGTTCACGACGATCTGGCTCTTAGCGCAGATGTCTGTAGCAAGGGCAGAACGAGGGTTGTCCATGTCGTTCGACTGAGTGATGTGGAGCTTATAGTCCCCCGCGCCCTGCCACCTGATCCGCTCGGAATCCGACGAATTCAGGTCATGCGACAGAAGATTGTGACTCCATCTACCGGCATCGACATCGAAATACGTGACCCCCGTAATAGTGAACGGGGTCGAGTTCTTGACGAGAAGCTCGATGTTGCAAGATCTCGCCGTGCCAGAAATACAAAAGCTAGATAGAATGGCGACGGCCGCAACTACTGTCCGTCGCCGTTTTGGCAGGATTGGCCACGCTTTTGTCGGCATCGTCTTACCCCTCATCGGGTTCGCGCACGTCCAAGTTCCGAAATCCTTAGGCGGAGGATAATGGTTCGCGGCTGTCCGCCGTACGTCGGCGGTCGCAATCCTTGCGTCTCGTCATTCTGTGCATCGATCAACCACCGGCGATGTTACCAGCTAGGCCTCGACGAGGTCGCGCGAACCGTGTCCTAGTTAGGCACGGGTGAAGTTATCGGCGCCCGAGGAAATCATTTTCCACTGGTTGGTGGGGTCGTCCTCGTCGGGAACAGCTTTCACGATGTGCCATAGAGTAAGGATCTCTGGACTTGTATCTGCATTCACCACGTGACCGATCCATGTCGTAATTTCTGTCCCCCAGTTTACGTAGAAGGTGATCAGCTCCCCAGAAACGCTCCCGAAAAGATCAAAGGGGGGCGTAGGTCCGCCGTTGTCGCTGACCGCGCTCACATATTTCCCTGTGACCGTCGACCCCGCGACTAGCAGTTCCATTGTTGATTGCAGTTCATTCTTCCAGCGGCCTGAAAAGTCGAAAGGGGCGGTTTGCACGCCACGAGAGGCTTTGAAAACCAGCTGTTCGGCATGACGCATGGCGCATTTCCCTGTTTCAGGAAGTTACCTATCACCATAGCACAACCATGGGTCCTCCCGCATCGAGATTTGATGGCGGTTGTTATTCGACGCTAACGCGCCAGCCTCCGCCGTAAGCTCGATTATGGCCCGGCCAGATGACCGCTCAGTGGGGCTGAGATCGGTAGTCACGATCACGCTCGATAATGACTCAGTATGAAAACACGCCTTTCGCGCTGAGAGCCGCCCCAGCGGCCACAACGACCGGGCCATCATGATCGCCTCATTGCGCAATTTCGGCGTTCTCTTCCTCGCTCAAGATCCAGAACGGCCGGTTGGGGTCCGCCGTCAGCCTTACTGTGGTGCTCCGGTCGAACACGCGCCGTCCGGCGACGAGCTTCGTCCGGATCGTGAACGGCCAGCCCGCCAGCGGGATTGCGGGATCGATCCTGCCCCCGATGACCGGTCCGTTCACTGTCGCGTCGTCCCGAAGCCGCCCCGCCACCGCATCGAGCGCCTTCTGCCGGTCGAAGCCCGGCAGCGCCACGAGGGCTTCCACCGGTGCCGTGGCCAGGTTCAGCCCCGGCCGTCCGGAGTAGATCGTCAGAGCCGGCCGGACGCTGTCGTAGAGTTCCGGCGTCATGCCCATCACAAGCCTGAGCTCGTCCACCGTTTGGAAGGCCGCTCGCCTCGGCAGGTACGCGTAGCCGGCGTCACGATAGTCGTCCGCCGTGGCGCCGTTCAGATGCTTGCCAGGCCCCGGCTCCCGCCAGTCCAGCACCTTGTCGGCGAGTGCCGCGGCGTCGGCTCCGCTCAGCCCCTCGGCATGAAAGAGCCGGACGAGCAGGCCGCCGTCGGCCTGGTTCAGGTCGATCCGGCCGTATTCGTCCTGGACGGTGACCTCGACCTTCGTCCCGAGCACATCGATGGTCCGGGGCACGCCGTCGACTCGCGGCCGATGGTCGGCGCGCCGGTCGCCGAGCGCCAGCACGGTTTCGGCGACCGCAGCATCGGCGATCGCCTCGGCCTGGAGGGCCTCGGTCTGGCCGCGCGCCGACCCGGCGGAGACGGTCGTCTGCGACATCACGACGGCGGCGATCAGCGCCAGGATCGCCACGCCGATCAGCACGGTGATGAGCGCCACGCCGGATTGGCGGGTCACGTCACGTTCCGGGCTTCAGTGCCGGCAATGTCAGCACGGGCAGCGTCGCCGGCATCTTTCGCTTCATCTCCTCCGTGACCGCGCGGAGCTTTTGGTCCCCCTGCACGACATGCGGCGTGATCAGGACGAGGAGCTCGGTGCGCTTCACCGACTCGGAGTTGTCGCCGAACAGGGCCCCGACATAGGGGATGTCCTGCAGCACCGGAATCCCGCTGCGGCCGCGGCTGCGGCTGTCCTTGATGAGACCGCCCAGCGCGACGGTTTCGCCGTCATGGACCGCGATGGTGCTGTCGATCTTGCGCTCCGAGATGGTCGGCGAGTTGAGGGTCGAGGTCGTGGTGGTCGAGACATCGCTCACCTCCTGCGCCACGTCCATCATGACGAGCCCGCCCTCGTTCACGCGCGGCGTCACCTTGAGGATGATCCCGGTGTCGCGGTACTCGATGCTGTTGACCACCGGGGCATTGGCCGCCGTGACGCTGACCGCGGACTGGGTTGAGATCGGCACCTGATCGCCCACCTGCAGCGTCGCGGTCTGGTTGTTGAGCACGAGCACGTCGGGTGCCGAGAGCACGGTGACATGCGTGATGGCGTCGAGCGCCGACAATGTCGCCCGGATGTCGTTCCCCGAGCTCAGGATGTAGTTGAATCCGGGCACGGTCGGCGCCGGGATCGGCGAGGCGCCGCTGGTCCGGAAGATCTGATTGCCCGGCCCGGACTGCAGGTAGAACTGGATGCCGTAATTGAGCTGGTCGGTCAGGTCGACCTCGGCGACCGCCGCTTCGAGCATGATCTGCAGCGGCGCAATGTCGAGCTTGCCGAGAGCGCTCTGGACCATCTCGTATTCGGTCGGCGTCGCCACGACGAGGAGCGCGTTGTTGACCTCGTCCGCGGTGATGCGCATGCCTTGCTTGTGGCCTTGCGACGCGGCCGAGAGACCGCCCAAGGCATCGTCGGGTTGCGGCGCCGCCTCGTGCGGCGGTCCACCACCGCCCGAAAGCTGCGACAACACCGCCTCCGGGACGGCCGGGAGCTGCGGTCCCGTCGTGGGCGCCGATGATGGTCCCCCGGCGGTCGCCTGCTCACCGCCCTCGGCGCCGAGCGCCTTGGCGAGGACGGCGGCCAGATCCTTGGCCCGGCCGTTTTGGACGTAATAGACGTAGAGGTGCTGGTCGTTGGAGGCCTGCGCCTGGTCGAGCCGGTCAATCCAGGTCCGCAGCGCGTCGAGGTAGCGCGGCTGGGTCGAGATCGCCAGGAGCGCATTCATCCGCTCGATCGCGGTGAGGTGCACCACACCCGCCAGCGGCCCATCCTTGGTGCCGATGATCTGGGCGAGCTCGCCAGCCACCGCCTTCGCGTCCGCCGAGCGGAGCGGGAACACGCCGAAGGACATACCCTTCATCCAGTCGACGTCGAAGACGCGGATGTTATCGGTGAGGTCCCGCCGCTCTTCCGAGGTGCCCGCGATGACGAGGAGATTGCGGGCGGTATCGGCCCGCAGCACGGCCCCGGCCGGGCTGAGCGGCTCAAGCATGCGCTGCATCTCACCGGCGCCCACATATTGCAGCGGCACGATCTCGACGCCGAAGCCGGCCTGGCCGCCAGGCCGCACGATACCCGCCTGCCGCGGAGCATCCGCCATCGGCACGATCCGCCACACGTCGCCACTGCGGAGGAGTGCGAGCCCGCTTATCCTGAATGCCTCCTCGAGCGCCGGCAGCACCGAGTCCCGAGGGAGGGGATGGGTCGTCTGAAGCGTCACAGCCCCCTTCACCGACGCATCGACCACGTAGTTGAGCTTGAGGAAGTCGCCTAGGACCGCCTTGGCAACCTCGGCCACGTCCGCGTTCACGAAGTTGAGCGTGATGCCGTCGCTATCGTCAGTCTCCAGCCCAGGACGAGCTGGCGGCTCGTGGCCGACGAACACGCCGGACCCGCGGATGATCTGGTCGGCCCGGGGCGCCGGTACCGTTGCGGAGGGCGGCCCGAGCACCGCGCCCGACTGGGGTTGCGCATCAGCCATCAGAGGTGTTGGAGGCGCGATCGGTTCCGCGGGTTTTGCGGAACAGCCGGCCAGGACCGCGAGCGCAAGCAGGATCAAAACGTGCTTCAAACGGATACCCCTGCGGTGACTCAGTGCTTCGTGCCGGAGGCTCGTATTGTGCCCGGGCGCCCACCACCTTCCGGAAACCCCAACTCCTGCACCGTGCCGCCTGAGACGAGCGTCAGATGGTCTGCGAAGATCTGCCGGACCTCCCAGCGATCGATCTTGGCACCCTCGGTGACGCGTACGGGAACCGGCGTGTTCTGGACGCGAATGACCGCGATCCTGGCCGCAGGGTCACCGACGATTCCCAGCAACGTCAGTGTCGTCGCAGGCTCGGGCGGTGGCGCCACCGGCTTGACGGGCTCGGGTGGAAGTGCCGCGGAGGCCGGCTGTGGACGCCGCGTCGCCGTAAAGAGCGGGCGCTCCGCGAGATCGGTGACCGTTGCGGGGACGATCGGCGACGCCAACCCTGCCGCGTCCGGCAGCGCGGCTGGCTGGCTTTCGTCATGGCTCGGAGACCAGGGGACGAGGAACTCGACGAGCAGCGCCAAGCCGATCAGGGCAGCGACTCCCGCGAGGCCGAAGGGTAACAGGCGGTTGCTCGTCATGTGGGCCGCCGGTAGGCGTGAACCTGAAGGTGGATCGTGAGGGTGGGCGCCTTGCCTTGAGCCGTCTGTGCGGTCAGGTCCAGCCGGTCGACGAAGAGATAGGGATCGTTGGCATCGACGGCGGCGACGAAGCCGGGGAGGGATTCGGCCGGCAACGACAGGTCGAATCCCGCCTCGATCCGCTCCAGGCCCTTTTCCGGCACCGCGTTACCCGGCTGAGCGGTCCGGATCTCGCCGCCGCTGGCCTGCACGAGCTGGCGCACATCGCTCTGCAAGGCGGCCGTGGCGGCAGGCGTGGGCGATGCCTTGACGAGGCCTGCCGTGCTCGCCGCGTCGCCCTCGAGTTGCCGGATCCGTGCCTCCCACAGAGGTCCCTCGGCAGCAACGCGCCGATACCCGGCAAGGGCGTCGCGATCCGCGGCCTGCGCATCACGTTCGGATGTCCATGCGTCGCCAAGCGGCCATAGCACCATGAGGGCGGGCACGAGGAGCAGCCCGAGGAGCAAGGCTATGGCCGCGGCGCGGCTCGCGAGGCGGGCGTGACTCACGATGGCGGCCGGCGCTTCAACGTGATGTCGAACCGGTCGGCGCCACTGCCGGGTTGCTGGACGAGCGGCGCCGTAAACCGTGCGTCAGTGAAGAGATGCGAGGCGTCGATGATCTCGATCAGGCGGTCGGCCTTGGTCGAGACACCCTGGATGCGGATGACGTCGCCGTCGAAGTTGAGCCCGGTGAGGTAGGTGTCATCAGGCAGGATTTTCGCAAGCTCGTCGAGTGGGCCGGAGAGCAGCCGTGCCCGCCGCAGATCCGGCAGGAAGTGCCGCTGCTCCGCCAGCGCCGCGGCCTTGGCGCGTGAATCGCGCGCGTGCTGGGCAGCCGCCTTGGCATCGCGCAACTCCGCCTGAATCGCCGCCGTGACGGAAGCGGAGCGCATCTCGTCGACGATGACGAGCGTCACGGCGAGCACCGCTATCAGCGCCGCCAGGCCTGCGAGAACCAGACGGCGTCGGCGGGCGGTTGGAGATTGTGGCGCCAGAGCGAGGAGGGAAGGCAGCCACGAGGAGCCGGCAACCGGAACGGCTCCAACCGAAGCGCATGCCATGCCGCAGGCGGCGATTTCAGCAACGGCCACGTCGACGGTTTCGCGTCGGGCCATCGCGACCTCGACCGTCATGCGGTGCCGGGCGTGGTCGCGTGACAGCACGCGAACATCGTAATGGACCTGCGCCGCGGCCAGCGGCGTCTGCCGCTCCAACTCAAACGCCAGAAGCGGCCGCAGGTCGCGATCGCGGGTCAGCGGCAGCGTGAGCCGGCGGCGCAGCACCTTCTCGGGCGGCAGCAAGACGACGGCGCCCGTCTCGCCCGCCAGATCGCCATGATCGGCCAGCGCCGCCGCCAACGCCGCGTGATCCCCGGCGACGCCTTGAGCCAGCACCTGCTCCCGGCCCTCGGCCGCCAGCTTAAGCGTGAAGACAGGACCCAGCTCGACCACCAGCCGCCGCGGCGCGGGATGAATTGCGCGCAGCACAGGGGCGGGCACCAGCGCACGTAGCTCGCCGAACCACCAGGCGAGGAAGCGCTCGCCCAGCGCCCTCGCATCGGTGCCGAGCCGGAGGCTCGCAGTCGGGATCATCTAGCGCCCGCGACAGTGGAAGGACATCGGATCATAGCCGCAAGTGCCGTCAACCGCGATACGCGGCGCGACCACCAGATCGGGCCACCTGCGGTTATCGTCCGGTACAAATGCGACGCGCACGCGGATCAGCGACGGCAGCTCGGCCCGCTCGCGCCATGTGTCCTGCCAAGCGGGTGCTTCGCCGGTGGAACCCGGTCCCCAATAGGCGAGTTCGATGCGCGCCGCACGGTCGACCAGCACAGAGGCCGGCGGCGGATCGCTGGTGCCGAGCTCGCGGATGGCCGACAGCTCCAGGCGCGCGGCCCCCTCGGCGCCAGCAGCGGCGAGCGTGTAGCGCACCAGGCCCGCCCCACCCATCGAGGCCGGTGCCGGCGCCAGAAATGTTGCCCGGTCCGGCCCGCCGTCGAAGGCGATGCGCGACACGCCCGGCGGCTCGACATGCCATTCGGGGAAGGCGTTGCCGAGATCGTGCGCGAGGATGGCACGGCTGAGCGCCAGCTCGCCGGCGGTCGCGGCAAGCGCGTCGGTGCGCCGCCACACCGCGATGCCGTAGTGGGTGGAGCCCAGCAGCATGAGTGCGATCATCGCCAGCACGGCGAGTGCCGTCAGCAGCTCCAGCAGCGTGAAGCCCCGGCTCATGGCGGCGCCGGCCTCGGGCCGAGGCGGATGGTGCTCGCACTCTCCCGCCGCACGCGGCCGGCCGCGCGCCATTCGACCGTGACGTCGACGCGATGAGCGGCTTCCGCCCAGCTGGCCCTGTCGTCGGAGCTGCCGAGGGGCTCGATCGCCAAGCGCCAGCCATAGCCCTCGGTCTCGCCGGACAGCGTCCCGTCGGCCAGCGGCAGCTCCGTGCCGACCCGTTCGAGCAGCGACCGGGCAATGCTCGCGGCCCGCGCCTCTTCCTCCGAACGGGCGGATTGATCGAGCGTGCCGGAGAAGAGGGGGAGGAGCACGCCCACGGCCAGCAGCAGGATGGCGAAGGCGACGAGGACTTCGAGAAGGGTGAAACCGCGCTCACTCATCGGTCGCGACCCGGCCCGTCAGCGGATCGATGCGGATGCGGTACGAGCGCTTGCCGTCGCTCAGCACGAGGTCGCCGCCGGTCGAGCTGCCGTCGGCGTAGAAACGGATCTCATCGGGGTGAGGGCTCAGCGTCGCGCCTCGGGGCAGGCCGATCGTCTCCAGCGGGACGCGTGTGGGCGCGCCGGTCGAGATCGCGAGCTGCCGGGCCGTCCGCAGGCGGTCGGCCAGCGTGCGCTGTGCCGCGTGGAGCCGCATCCCTGGCAGGGCGCCCAGCCCGGTCGGGATTGTCAGCAGCACGACGCCGATAATCGCCAGCACGACCAGCAGCTCCAGGAGCGTGAAGCCGTTGCGCCGCATCGGATCACCCGGCGAGGTTGTTGATCTCGAGGATCGCCGCCAGTACCGAGCCGACGATCGCGGCGACCACCAGCCCCAGCACGATCGTGAGGCCGGGCACGAGTGCCGCCAGCCAGCGCTCGACCTGGCGGGCGACGCTGCGTTCGAACAGGCCGGCCTGGTGCAGCAGCATCTCATCGAGCCGGCCCGTCGCTTCGCCCACGCGCACGAGCTGCGCTGCCAGCGCCGGGAAGAGGCCGGAGCGCTCCAGCAGCGCGCCGAGGCTGTCGCCGGCGCGAATGTCGCGGGTGGCATCGGCCACGGCCACGGCCATCGCACGATTGCCGACCGTCTCGCGGGCGAGCGTCAGCGCCGCGGGGAGGTTCATCCCGGCCTTCAGCAAGGTGCCCAGCGTGCGTGCGAACCGCCCGGCCTCGGCCTCGGCGATGAGGGGGCCGGCGACCGGCAGGCGGAGGAGGCGCGCATCCCAGCGGCGGCGGAAGCCGGGCTCGGCGAGCGCCCGCCGTAGCGCCAGCCAGCCACCCAGCCCCAGCATGACCGCGAGCCAGCCCCAGTTCGTCGCGAGGTCGGCCGCGCCCATCACGATCCGCGTCGAGAGCGGCAGGGTCTTGCCGGCGGTGGCCAGCAGCGGCGCGAACTCCGGCAGCACCCGCGTCAGGACGAAAGTAAGGGTCAGGCCAGCCGTCGCGAGCAGGATGATCGGGTAGACCAGCGCCGAGCGGATTTGCTCGCGGACCGCCTGCGCCCGGTCGAGGTACTCGGCCAGCCGGGCGAGTGCAACGTCAAGCGCCCCCGCCGCCTCGCCGGCCGAGACCAGGCTTATATAGAGCGGCGGAAAGAGGTCGGGGTGTAGGGCCAACGCCGCCGCGAGGCCCGAGCCGCCGCGCACCCGCTCACGCACCGCGGCAAAGGCGGCGGCGAGGCGCTTGTCGCCAGCGATCGAGGCGACGATCTCAAGCGCCCGGTCGAGCGGCAGACCGGCGCCCAGCAGCGCTGCCAGCTCGTGGGTCGTGACCGAAAGAGCCACGCCGGGGCCACGGCGGCGCCTGAGCATCTGAACCTGCGCGGCAAGCCAACCCGTCGTCGCGGGCACGGTGTGCAAGGGGAAGAGGCCGGAACGTTGCAGCTCGGCAGCCGCTGCGCCCTCGCTGGCCGCGTCGATCTCCCCGGAGACACGGGCGCCGGCGGCCGTCAGAGCGCTATAGCGGAACGTCCCCATCGATGTACGCGCGGCCTCTGCAAAAGACCTTAAGCCAGATCTGTCACGCCGTCAGGAATGGAAATCCGCCGCCGTCAGGTTGGTCACGCCGACGAACTCGATGCGGGTGCCGTCCCACAGGCTCACGAAGGTGCTGCCGCCGGACACCGTCTCGTGGCCGAGAATCTGCTTTGCGCCGAAACTGATGGATGGCACGGCGCGGATGTAGTCGCCCATCGCCGCATCGAAGCCCTTCACGATGTCATTGCCGCCCGCACCTCTGTTGAACTGGAACGCGACGTGACCGTTGCCGGTGTCGATCATCTTCGAAGTGCCCGAGCCGCCGATGAATGTGTCCTGGCCGAGCCCGCTCTCCATCACGGTCCTGCCCGACCCGCCATGCACGCGGTCGTGACTGGACGCCGTGCCGAGATCGCTGAAAACGGTCTTGCCGGCGCCGGCATGCACTGTGGCGCTCCCATAGGCCTGCACGATGTCGTAGCCGGCGCCGGTCCAGATCGTGTCGGTGCCACCCGACCCAACCAGCATGTTACCCCCGCCGGTATGAATCTCGTTGCTGCCCGAGCCGGAGAAGATCGACCCCGATCCGCCGCCTCCCCGGATCGTGTCGTCGCCGGCATTGCCGATGAGGAGTTCGCGTGGCGCGAACTCGTTTGCCGCGTGCCCGACGATTTCGGCGTTCGTCGTTCCCGCGAGCACGATCCCCATCGAAAGGGCGCTGAGATGTATGGTTCCATCCGGGTGCTTGGGTAGCCCGTTGCCGAAGTTGGCGTCGCCGAAGAGCGGCGGATCGTGGGGATTTCGCCCCGGGAGTTCGAGCGGGGCCTGCGTGTAAATGTTGATCGCCGGCGGACCTTCGCCCGTCAGTCTCTCAAGGGCGTGAAGCGCGCGCTGCAGCCCCGCGTCGATCGCCGAGAACATCGTGGATGGAATATTCATCGTGAAGTGCGAGCTTGGTGAATAGAGGTCGGGATACTCCGTAACCACCTCGGTGATACCCGTGTCGGTTTCCGTCAGACCGAAGATCGCGCCGGCAGTCGCGTCGCTGATGGTGAGGTCCGCCAGCACGATGCCGCCGTCTTCGATCATCAATTGGCCGTGGCTGTATGTAATGACATCGCCGGGCGAGAGCGTGAGCCCAGGCAGTTCGATCGTGTCGCCCCCCTTGAACCCCTCGATCGTC
>Ga0070731_10002846_pt1 | contig 16071 bp, 14 predicted proteins | sample Coa_R1_2_FD_66448 | JGI IMG/M metagenome (GOLD analysis project Ga0070731, IMG submission 66448) | Surface soil microbial communities from Centralia Pennsylvania, which are recovering from an underground coalmine fire - Coalmine... | ecosystem: Environmental > Terrestrial > Soil > Unclassified ...
TACTCCCCGTGCCAACCATTTTTGGGGTGCTCACGGTGGATAATCAGCAGCGAGCGGATGAAAGAATCGGCGGAAAGCATGGTCACAAGGGTGAGGAAGCAGCCATCGCTGCTTTGAAAATGGTGGCTCTTTTTTCAAAAGAAAAATCGAATCGGAGGAAATAATATTTACCACTTAAAAATCCTGGTTCCCATCCGGGGACATTCATGAACGTTCAACTTTTCATACCATGTTTTGTTGACCAGCTATACCCAAAGACGGCTTTTAACATGATTAAGGTTCTGGAAAAAGCCGGGTGCCATGTTATGTATAATGTTAATCAAACCTGTTGCGGGCAACCGGCATTCAATGCCGGTTTCTGGCAGGATGCCAGGGATGTTTGTGCCAAATTCATTACAGATTTTTCAGGGAAAGACCTCGTCGTAACACCCAGCGCCTCCTGTGCGGGATTCGTTCGCAATTATTATCAGAAATTGTTTGATAATTCATCCATGCACAATGAAGTAAAAGATCTGCAAAAGCGTGTTTATGAATTTTCTGATTTCCTGGTGAATGTTTTACACGTGGAAAATGTCGGCGCCGAATGGCATGCCAAAGCAACCTATCATGATTCCTGCGCGGCTTTGCGTGAATGCAAGATTAAATCGGAGCCAAGAAAATTATTGGCAAATGTCAAGGGACTGGAGTTGGTTGAAATGAATGAAGTGGAAACCTGTTGTGGTTTTGGCGGAACATTTGCCGTAAAATTCGAACCCATTTCCATTGCGATGGCGGACCAGAAAGTTGGTCATGCACTCCAAACCGGGGCTGATTATATTATTTCTACAGATTTGTCGTGTTTAATGCACATTGATGGATACATCCGTAAAAAAGAACTCCCGATTCAAACGATGCACCTGGCAGATGTGCTTGCCAATTTCTCCCAGCCGCTTTAACCCAGTTGCGGGCAAATATTGGACTGCCATTGTTTCCCTGTCCATCCGGCGACCCGGCCACAATAAAAAACCATCTGCCATGCAGAAGCATACAGATGGTTGAACCCTTAAAACAACCTGTCGCAAGAGTTGAATAAGTTTTGAATAAGGAGTGTTTCCAAATCTATATACGGAGAAAAATGAAAAGCAGACTGAAAAAAGTGATTTTTTTTTAAAAATTCCATTCCGGTTCAAAACTTGTTAATCAAACCATGACCTGGTTAAAGAAAAGTATATCATGAAATACAGGTTAATGATATTATCGTTTTTTCTGGCTCCCTTCTGTTATTCTCAATATTCTGACAATGCGGATCAGGTATTTTCGCAGTCCCGGCTATTGAGTAAACCGGTGTTATTGATTTTTTCGGGCTCTGACTGGTGCCAGCCTTGTATTCGCTTTGAAAAAAAGATCTTGACTGATAGCACCTTTATGACTTTTTCCCATACAAGCTTATTGGTACTAACGGCAGATTTTCCGCAGAGAAAAAAACAATCCCCGTCATTGATTGGTCAAAACGAGCAGCTGGCAAAAATGTATAATCCTCATGGTTTGTTTCCCTATATGGTGCTCTTGAATCCCGACAAAAAGATCATTCATGTGATAGCTTACAATAACCAAGATGCAGTTTCTTTTATCAATTTGATCAGAGGATATTTTAAATGATGAACGAGTATTCCAGGCATGAGCGATTAATGGGTTCGCAATTTGAATTGAAAATTCTTTGCGAAAATGAGGCAAGGGCAACCATGCTCTTGCAGGAGGCCGTTGAAGAAATCAAAAGAATTGAAAAATTGTTAACCGAGTTTGACAGTGGATCCTGCACTTCGCGGATAAATAATCATGCAGGGGTCAGTGCTGTTGCGGTTGAAGAAGAGGTTTTTGATTTACTCACACGAAGCATCCGGATATCCAGGCTCACCCAGGGGGCCTTTGACATTACATCCGGAGCGCTAAAAAAATTGTACAAATTCGACAATAGCGCATTTCAGTTACCACCTGGAAAAGATATTCAGGAAACGCTGGGAAGGGTCGGATTCCAATATATTCATCTGGGAAGACAATTTGACGTTTTTCTTGAAAAAAAAGATATGCATATCAGTTTTTCGGCAATAGGAAAAGGTTATGCTGCCGATTGTGCCGCTAAAATGCTGCAACGAAAAAATGTCGATGCGGGGGTGGTCAATGCAAGCGGTGACTTAACCGTCTGGGGAAGGAAAAACGATAACAGTCTGTGGAAAGTTGGCATTGCCAATCCTGATGATGACGCCAAAATTTTATGTTGGGTCGCCCTTGAAAATGCTTCGGTGGCTACGTCCGGAGATTATTATCAGCATTTTCTTTATCAGGGCGTAAGGTATTCCCACAATATTAATCCTAAAACGGGGCTTCCGGTGAGCGGGTTGAAAAGCGTAACGGTCATCAGTGTTAGCGCAGAATTGAGCGATGCGCTGGCAACGGCAGTGTATGTTATGGGAAAAAACGCAGGCATGCACTTTATTAACCAGCTTCCGGGTGTTCATTGCATATTGATTGACGGAAATAACAGGCTTTCTTTTTCAAAAAATTTAAAACATAAGGATTATGAATTTAAATTGCAGCCATAAAGTGATGAATAAAAGATTTTTTATTTTTTCATGCTGCATGCTGTTTGCATTTTTCTTATTTATGGTTGATGGTTGCAAGACCGTTGAACCATATCAGCGGGTTTATTTGAATGACCATGAAATGCAGATGACGAAAAATGCAGGAAGCAAATTTGAAGATTATGTTCATGTTGTCCGCGAAGGGGCAACCGTCCCCGGCGGGACCAAATCGAGCGGGGGATGCGGATGCAATTAATAGCCTTATTCTCGAAAATACTCTGCGATGAAAAGAAGATATCTGGTATTTGGAGTGATGGCTGCCGCTTTTTCATCAAAAGCCCAGGTACAGGACAGCAGTTTTCAAAAAAAGAATCTGGCTAAATCGGATATTGAAGTTGTATTTTCTTATTATAACCAAAACGGAAATCACTCGGCAATCACGGGGGGGATCGGCACAGAAAAATTAAGCGTATACGCTCCGGATATTAATTATTCCCACACGTATAAATCGGCCGATGTTTTACAAATCAATGGTGGTGCAGATGTCATTACCTCTGCTTCGCTGGATAATATTGATTTTGTCGTTTCATCAGCATCCAGGCATGATGTTAGAACACATATCAATGCGGGTTATTCGAAACATTTTAGCGCGTTGAATACAGACCTGGAATTGGGTACAGGTGCATCCATTGAATCGGTTTACTTTTCGATTCCAGTGTCTTTGACGCTCAATTATGTTGAACCTTCAGCCATGCGAACCTACCAGTTTGCCTTTGAAGCTTTTTTCGATGACTTGCGGTGGGGCAGGTTAAGTCCTGACCATTTTCATCCTGTTAAACTCATTTATCCCGTTGAACTGAGATATAAGAACTGGTTCAACATCTACCGGAGATACTCTTATAATTTTAAGAATGCCTTTACCCAGGTGCTCAACAAGAGAATGATCCTGGGGTTATACCCGGAAGTAGCATATCAGCAGGGATTGTTAAGTACAACTTATCACCGGGTCTTCTTTACCGATAGTTCCGAAAAAGTTGAAAACCTGCCCCAGCAAAGGCTAAAACTTTCTCTGGGGGCCCAACTAAATATCTTTATCGGAGGCAGGACGATTGTAAAAACTTATTACAGTATTTACCGGGATAATTGGGGAATTGTTGCTAACGCCGTCCAGGTCGAAAGCGGATTCAAAATAAGTCCACGCGTAACCCTATCACCATATGTCAGGTTGTATGAACAAACAAAAGCCCACTATTTCAAACCATATCGTCAACACGCTGCAGATGAAACATATTATACATCAGATTATGATCTCGCTGAATTTACAGATTATAAGACCGGAATAAATTTCAGGCTGGCACCATTCAGTTTCTTAAAAAAGAATTTATTATTTGATGAAATGAACCTGAGGTATTCTTTTTATCACCGGAGTGATGGATTGAGCTGCCACATGCTGTCAACAGTCTTCAATTTTACGCGTGCAAATAATAAATCAGAAAAAAATATTCATAACCCTGAGTAATAGTCATACCCCCGTTCAAACCAGTAATCCCGCGGACGTTCGTCGCTAAAGAAAATGGTACCGATACGTTTGATGCTTTTTATTCCGTATTTAACCGGGATGATGAGGCGCAAGGGATAACCCTGGTTCATGGGCAATGGCTGCCGGTTCATCTCATAACACAACAGGGTTTGCGGGTGAATGGCGCTGGGCATATCTATGCCGACATAATATTGTTCGTCGGGCGTTGACAAGCCCACATATTTCATATTGCTTTCATTTTCCAAATGATAATATTTCACAAAATCAGAAAACCTTGCTCCCCCCCACCAGGTAATCTGGTTCCATCCTTCGATACATTTAAAATTAAAAATGATTTCTGTTTTCGGTAATCTTTTTATATCATCCAACGTAAAGAAAAGTGTATCTCCATTATTTTTTATTACTTGTAATTTCCAGGCCGCAGCGTCAAAATCATTGCCCATGCCGACATTTCCGTTCACACGAACTCTTCTTGCCGCTTCCGCAGTAGGGTAAGCTTTTGCAAGATGATTCGGGCTTAAGGTCTTATCGAATATTTTTTCATTGAAATTCAGTACAGCGCGCAGTGGCTTTTGAATCGCGCCTGACATATTGTTATCAAGCGGCTGATTCCATAACCATTTCCAAGCGCCGATGCCAATGGCAATAAACAAAAAAAAGAAGAAGAATGAAATAAATGTTTTCTTACTGATCAATTCATCAACAGAAAGTTTTGAATTGTTGACGAATATATTTTTAATGAATTTTTTCATGCAGATATTTTTTCATTATCATCTTTGACTACTTCAAAACCCGTCACAACACTTCTGAAATTATTCCACCCGGCTAGAATAACCTGTACGATATGAACAACAAAAAATAAGCTATAGCCTATCGTTAAGGCAAAATGAAGAATACGGGCAAATGCGTAACCACCCGTTAATTCACAAAGCCACCAGAATTGCACCGGTTTATAAATGGCAAGCCCGGTAATGATGGAACCCATTCCCATGATAACGATCCCGGTATAGGCAATTTTTTGCGCTGCATTATACTTTTTTTGAGGCGGTGCCAATTTACGCAAATGCAGATCGTGCAATACAACGAACCATGCCTCTTTGAATGAATGCCTGTTTGGAACGAGTTCCCGCCATTCTCCGGAAATGATGGTGTACAACACATACAAAAAACCATTGATAAAGAAAAGCCACATAAATACAAAGTGAAAAGCCATACCCTGCGCCAATTTGTAATTGAGATGAAACGCGTCATAAAAAGTTTGTGGAAAGAATTTTAAGATGGTTTTATCATTCCAGCCAAGTTTATAGACGTCGTTTGCCCAGTATATCAGCAAACCGCTCCAGGTCATTACCATCAATATGGGAAAATTGATCCAATGAAACCAGCGCATGGCCAGCGGATGTTTCTTCACCATTTTCTTCATAACCATTTAATTTTAGTGCAATTATTTTGCGATGACAATTTACAAATAATTGCAAACAAAAAGCCGGTAAATAAATTACCGGCTCACCAATGACTCATTTAATCTTTGTCCTTCGATCAGTTTCTTGGAATCAACACATGGTCAACGACGTGTATCACACCGTTGCTCTGATGGACATCCTTTATGGTGACTGTTGACATACCACCGTTTTCGTCCTTTAAAATAATTTTCTTTCCTTGCATCATTGCCCAAAGCTTTCCCCCTGCAACTGTCGTTAATTCTGCGGTACCATTGCCTGCTTTAATTAAGTCGGCGAGTTCTTTCGAACCTATCCTTCCGGAAACCACATGATAAGTAAGTATGCCTGTTAGTTTCTCTTTGTTCTCTGGTTTGAGCAGGGTTTCAATTGTTCCCTTAGGTAACATGTCAAAAGCTTCATTGGTTGGAGCGAACACCGTGAAGGGTCCGGCGCTTTCCAAAGTTTCAACCAGGCCTGCCGCTTTAACTGCAGCAACCAAGGTGGTATGATCTTTTGAATTGACTGCGTTTTCAACGATATTTTTCGACGGGTACATGGCGGCGCCGCCCACTTCGACGGTTTTTTCCATTTGTGCGTACGAAAAATTTAGCGCAAATACTGATAAAGCAACCACAGCGAGAGATTTGAATGATTTCATAATAATATTTTTTAAACATTTTTTGATTAAGTTCGAATCGTTACGGTAACCCCAACATTTACGGAAGTATATTACCGGCGGATTTTTTGTGAGCGAAATTTTTTTTGATGTTGTCAAAAGGTTAATGAAATTTACAGTGGTAACGTGGTGCAACTAAAATCTAAAATATGGCGTCATATTGGTTGGTAAAATCGGAACCCTTAACATACAGTTGGGATCAATTGCAGAAAGACAAAAAAACCATTTGGGATGGTGTGCGTAATTATGCAGCACGCATTCATTTAAAAGCAATGAAAAAGGGAGATGAGGTTTTTTTCTACCACAGCAATGAAGGAACGGAAATTGTCGGCATTGCAAAAGTATCGAAAGAATTTTTCCAGGATCCCACAACCGAGGACGACGCCTGGGTCGCTGTTGAGTTAAAACCATTCAAAAAATTAAAAAACCCGGTTTCGCTAGAAACCATAAAAAAAGATAAACGTCTTGCGGACATGGCGCTGGTAAGAATCGGCAGATTGTCCGTTCAGCCGGTGACTGAGAAAGAACACGGTATCATTATGGGATTAGCAGGGGAGAAGTGAATCGATGTTGATAACCACTACACGCTGCAATGGTTGACCTCAATCGATTGTTGAGTATCTGGCGGCCCTGCGTCACTTTCATTTTTTCTTATTGGATTTCCTGAAGACTATTTGCGCAGGTTATTTTTTTTGGGCTGGAATAATTCATGATTCATTCAATCCTGCAAGATAAAATTGATGCCGCTGCATCTCCTTTTAAAAGGGTTTACCAATAAGCGGACACCTGACTGCAGTACAATCGCCGGAGACCTGATTATTTATTTTAGTTTTGCCTTATGGATAAAAAGAAGCTCGTTGTTCTTTCCGGGGCAGGGATCAGCGCGGAAAGCGGGTTAAAAACATTTAGGGACAGCGACGGTTTGTGGGAAGGCTACGAGGTTACAGAAGTGGCAACGCCGGGCGGCTGGAAAAAAAACCCGCAACTGGTGTTGGATTTTTATAATCAACGCCGCAAAAACGTGCTGGAAGCAAAACCCAATAGCGCGCACTATGGGCTTGCCGAATTGGAAAAAGATTTCGACGTCCACATCATCACTCAAAATATTGACGATCTGCATGAGCGGTCCGGGTCTACAAAAGTTCTCCACCTGCACGGAGAAATTTTTAAAATGCGAAGCGAAGCCAACACCGAATTGATTTATGAAATAAAAACCGACATCAAATTTGGCGATGTTGCCGGAGATGGAAAACAACTTCGACCGCATATTGTTTGGTTTGAAGAACCAGTACCTATGATAGAATCTGCCATTGGCGTAGTCCGTGATGCGGACATTTTTGTTGTCATAGGAACCTCCCTGGTTGTTTATCCTGCTGCCGGATTAATTCATTATGCAGCTGCGGAAATCCCAAAATTCATAATTGACAAACGCATCCCTTACCCTGTATCATTGCATCATATCACTCCAATAGAAAAAACGGCTTCGGAAGGAGTGGAGGCACTGAAATTAATTTTACAAAAATCCCATCTTTAGATTTTCGGTAACAAACAGTTGTTTATCATTGCACAAATTGCCGTCGATGAAATCGTTTTTTATTTCCTTATTCATACTTATTGGTCCTTCGATTTCATTTTCTCAGTCAGACCCGAGTTTGTCAAAATTAAGATCATTTGCGATGAAATATTATCCCCGCGGTTATGATTCTTCGCTAAGCTACATTAATATGCAGCCTGGGGGAAATTTGCATTATCTCTTTCCCCTATATCAACTGTATAAACAGGAAAATAAATTTAAAGCAGTTTTTGGCAATGATTATTACGCACAGCTTGGTGAGGCCGTTTCATTTTCAGAAGATTATCACAGCGCATTGGAAATAGAAGAGCGGGAATACGATGCAGTTGGTGAAGAATCGGAAAAAAAAATAAGAAAAGTTATTTCGGATCTAAAAGGCATTCAGCATGTTGACGCAAGAAGATATATTTCCTTTCTCGCGCAGAATTTTAAAGTCATTATGCTTAATGAAGCGCCTGCTAAAACGTTGCACCGTGCTTTTGCCATTTCGCTTCTTGAAGAATTATACAAAAAGGGATTTCATTACCTGGCGATGGAAATGCTGAATAATTTTCCCAATCATTCGCTTGACAGATTAACAATAAATACCGGTCATTATACGGCTGAACCGGTTGCGGGTGAACTGGTAAGGCGGGCGCTGGAACTGGGTTTTACGCTGGTGTCGTATGAAGACACTGCGGCAGTTGCGGGTCATCACACAGCAAATGAACGCGATTCAGTGCAGGCAGAAAATATCTATACGATCATCAAAAAAGATCCTGCTGCAAAAATTTTTGTTTTTGCGAGCTATGGCCATATTGCCGAAAAAACCACGGACTCCGATTTTATTCCGATGGCGATGAAGTTTAAAAAAATCTCCGGTATTGATCCGTTGACCATAGATCAAACCGACATGACCGAAGGCAGCAATTTCGGTTATGCTAATGCGTTATATAAATGCTACACCCAAAAATATTTTTTTACAAATCCCTCTGTGGCGGTGATGAATAACCAGCCTGTTAACATTACCAACAATGATCTTTATGATATCAGTGTAATTCATCCTCCAACGACCTATCGCGATGGGAGACCGGATTGGCTTTCGCTCAATGGACTGCGTCAACCGGTATATATTAATCCGAATATGCAAGATGTTTTTTTGGTCCAGGCCTTCTATCAGCGAGAAGCAGATCAATATGGGCCGGGACAGATTATCCCCGCTGATCAAAGTTTTATTCCAACCAATAAGGGAAATTATCTGTTGTATTTACGCAAAGGCAAGTACCTGATTATTTACAGAAGTTTGGGTTATCACCTGATCGGTAAATTAAAGATCAATGTAGAATGAGGTCTACGTTTTGTGGGCATGAGCGGCTGGCCATTTTACTCGCTCATGACTTGTTTTCAGTCTCTTTAAAAACAATTCCGTGGATTGCCAATTCTTGCAAAACCGGTTCGTAGATCACCGGAAGAATTGGTATATGTATCCCCGTTAAATTTATTTTTTCCTGTAAAATGAGCTTGGCTGCAATTCCCAGTGGCAGTCCGACAGTTTTTGCCATGGCGGTTTTGAGATTATTTTCTCCCAGTACAATTAAACTGCTTTTTAGTGTTTGCGGGGTATTGTTCAATTCGTATACCAGTTCATGGACCATCACAATCATATCCCGGTCGTGTGGCTGCATGGCTAATTTTGTTTCCAACAAATGTTGGAGCACGTCTGCAGATGTTTTTGCCGATGAAAGAACGGGTGCATCATCAAATAATCCAAGATAACTCAATAGTTTTTTGTTTTTCTCTGTGACATAAGCATTAATGGGCTTTGACCAATCTTCATAGGTTAATTTCTCGGAATTGATGTTTTTTTTGTCATCGGTTAAACCCGCAGCGACAAGGGGTCCCCATCCTTTGCAAAATGCAGGGTAACGCAACGTTGTTCTGATAAAAGTATCCGGGTTATCGAGCGTATAGAGATCAATATAGTTCAAGGAATTGCGGTTTGGATAGTAGGCCAGTTTTCCTATTCCATCAATTTCTATAATTTCACAGTGGTCAAATAAATTTTCATAGCCGATATGCTTAACCACGCCATTTTCCTTGTAATACGCTCCTGAAGCACCTGCCATAACAACATTACGGGGATTCCAGCTTATTTTATAATGCCATGGGTTATCATCACTTTCAGGCGCGATTAATCCCCCGGTATGTGATTTGAATGAGGTTATCCTTCCTTGTTGATTTTTGATCCTATTCACCAATTGCATTACGCTCATGTGATCAATGCCGGGGTCCAATCCCATCTCACAGAGAAACAATAATTTATTTTTGATAATTTCCGGTTCGAGCTTCCTGATGCTGTCATCCACATAAGAAGCCGTCAATAAATTCTTTTTAAATTCAACACAATCCTTTGCAATCAAAAAATGCAGGCTTGCCGGCAATAACGAGATGATGATATCAGCCTGTTCAACCTGTTTTTTTCGCAGGTTTTCATTTTCAATATCAATCACGACGGCGTTGGTGTTTGGCGCCTGACCGATCTTAGCCCGGATCAATGCTACGTTATTATCAGCAACAGTCAATTGCCATTGATTTATGCTGACCTCATTCATTAAATATTCAATCAGTGAAGTTGCAGATTTGCCCGCCCCAAATAGTAAAATGTTTTTCATGAGGAGGCAAGATAATCAACATAAATAAAAAATGGCTGACTTAAAAAAGTCAGCCGCTACTAGTTAATAAACCGTCCTTATAATGAGTTAATGAACAGGATGAATGGATACATTAAAAACTCCGCTTTTGGCTGTTGTCGCCAGGGAATCCAGTCGGGTTAACAGCAGGGTGCTTTTTATTTTTCGCAGCGGTAGATCCTGCACTTTGATTGATGAATTTTGTAAAATTTTTACTGTGTGAGCGCTCGTTATCGCCATTATTAAAAAACACAGCTGAACAGATCCCTTTTTCATGTTGTCTTAAAATATTTCCGTCCTATTAAAAATGAAAATGTAAACGATGGGTTAGGGATAATGCATAAAAAGATTCAACTTATATGCCAATGCAACCGAATGTGGAAAAAACCAATAACTTTTTTGCTAATCAAGCGTTAATTGCCGGAATAGGAGAGACCTGAGTCCTTTGAATTGATCACAGCAATTTTATATTCCACCTTTATTCCCCGCGGGCTTTTGGGTGCATCCTGCATCAGCGCAGAACCGGCGCCAATATTGTGGAAATAAACATTTTCCGTTTTGAATATTTTTTTATTTGCCTGAACATATTGCACTTCCACAACAACCAGGTCGAGGGGATACACGGAATGATTACTAACGGTTATCTGTAGATTAGAAATACCGCCAAATGTTCCAACGGTATATTTATTCGCCGTTAACCCGACCATATCTGCAATATTGGTTTTCAAAACAGCCTTGTCTGAAATTTCGTCCACGCGGTGAGTGGAGGACCTGCGTGCGATCCCCGTTTTTTGATAGAAGTCGGAATTGGTGTCAGTCGCGGCATTCTGTTCAACGATAGGAATTTTCTTAGGAAGAATGCTTTTTGTCTTTTGATCCTTTTTCTTGTCTTCCGGAATGGCAGATTCCTTTCTACCATTTTCCACACCGGTTTGCAAAGGCACTGCCTCATTATATTGGACGGAACTTTCCGGCTGTTTGACCGTGTTGTTTTTGGCTTGGTCAACCTGGTTAGTTTGATTATTGTCTACCAGTTTACCGGACACCGGACCCACTGCAGGGTCAGTTTGGGGTGGATTTGTTTGCAGCAGTTTACCCGCATTAGCGGGCTGGTTTGCGGCCACTTTAGTTTTTTCAGCGGGTTGCGTTGCGTTTTTATTGATATACAAACCAATTAAAATTCCCGAGCCCAATAAAACAAAAACACCCAAAATCACCGCTGCCGGCTTCAACCAATTTTTATTTGCGGAAAGCCTGGGCTGTTGCATTTTTTCTACACGTTGGTTCTTTTCCACCACATCCCGTTGCAGAAATTCATTCCCAAATCCTGGCGGCTGCGAGAATTTTTGTTCATCAAAAAATCTTTCCTGTATGGTCACAGGTTTAACTTCTTCAACAATGGCTTTTTTGATCGGTGAGGCTGAGGCAGCGGCCGGGTTTCTTGCCGGCAAGGTTACATATACCTTTTTGTCTCCCCGGGAAATACCTGCATATTGCTTATCGTGTGAAACAACAGGAGCAATATCTGTTCTGGATGGTGATATTTCTTTGGGAATACTCTTATTTTCCGGGGCAGGCCTCTTGTAAAAACGATCAAAAGGTTGTTCTTCCACAATGGGCGCAAATGATTTCAATTCTTCTATTTCAGAGGGATAGCGCCAGGCAGCGCTTCTTCCTTCAACCCAAACCAGGTCATAACCCTTCAGTCCCATTTTAGTCAATTCATCTAAACTGAGAGGTCCAATTTGTTTATTATCGCGGAGCAAAAGGTAAGTAACCATTCAATCAGGTTAAAATAAAAAATATCGTCCTTTCATTTGTACGGATCAACTGGATAACGTCAAATTTAGTGTCTTTTTTGTGAAAGCTTAGTTATAAAAATCAAGGGATAGCCGATTGCCCGGTAAATTTACAATTTCTGCCACTACTAAATTTGACTTTTCCAAAAAATTTTTAGTGTGACTGATTCTTAATTGAAAAGCTTAATAAGCTTATTTGCTAGTTTTCACAATCTTACCGAAATTAGTTTGTTGATCACCACTTTCTCATCATAAATTAAAACCAATGGACGCTGCGATTCAGCAAAAAGTTAATACATGGTTGAATGGTAATTATGACCATGAAACAAAGGAGGAAATAATCAAACTGCAGAAAGAAAACGCTGCAGAATTAACGGAATGCTTTTATAAAAATCTTGAATTTGGAACCGGCGGCTTGCGGGGTCTTATGGGAGTTGGAACCAACCGCATGAATAAATACACAGTGGGTATGGCGACCCAGGGGTATTCCAACTACCTCAATCAATCTTTTTCCAATCCTAAAGTTGCGATAGCTTATGACAGCAGAAACAACAGCAAATTTTTTGCTGAAACGGCAGCCAAAGTTTTTGCGGCCAATGGAATCAAGGTGTTTTTGTTTCAGTCACTGAGACCCACACCCGAACTGAGTTTTACGATCCGTCGCCTTGGTTGTCAGGGTGGCGTTGTCTGCACGGCTTCACACAACCCGAAAGAATACAATGGCTATAAAGCCTACTGGGATGATGGTGGTCAGTTGGTTCCTCCGCATGATCAAAACGTGGTCAATGAGGCAGAAAAAATCGGTTCCGTTGATGAGGTAAAATGGGCCGGCGGTGAAAACAATATTACGATCATTGGGAAAGAAATTGATGAAGCCTATATGAGCATGGTCCGGGGTTTATCCGTTTACCCGGAAATCATTGAGAAGCAACATAATTTACGCATCGTGTATACGCCCATTCACGGAACCGGAATTAAATTGGTACCGGAAGTATTGCAGCGTTTTGGCTTTACCAATGTGCACGTGGTGGACGAGCAGGCAACGCCCGATGGAAATTTTCCTACGGTGGTATATCCCAATCCAGAGGAAGCCGAGGCAATGAGCATCGGTTTAAGAAAAGCAAAAGAATTGGAAGCGGATATTTTATTGGGAACAGATCCGGATGCCGATCGCGTCGGCATTGGCATTAAGGATAACAACGGCAATTGGGTGTTGATGAACGGAAACCAAACTGCAGCACTGGCGTTTAATTATTTGATTGAAGCGCGAAAGGCAAAAGGCGTCGCGCAGGATAATGATATGGTTGTAAAAACCATTGTCACCACGGAATTGATAGATGAGATAGCAAAACAAAGCGGCATAAAATGCTATAATGTGCTGACCGGTTTTAAATGGATTGCCGAGTTGATTAAAGAAAAAGAGGCGCACGAAAATTATGTGATTGGCGGAGAAGAAAGTTACGGATTGATGATTGGTTCGAAGATTCGTGATAAAGATGCAGTCAGCGCGGTTGCCATCCTTTGCGAAATGGCGGCGTATGAAAAAAATCAGGCAAAAACATTGTACAGTAAACTGATTCAACTCTATCTGAAATATGGCTTTTATAAAGAAACTTTAATTTCAATTACCAAAAAGGGAATGAATGGACAAAAAGAGATTGCCGAAATGATGGAAACGTACAGAAAAAATCCGCCTGGAAAAATCAATGGATCCTCAGTCGTACAGTTACTCGATTACGGATTGCGCAAGGGGAAAAATTTACAAACCGGCGAAACCTGGGAAATTAAATTGCCGGAATCCAATGTGCTCCAATTTATTCTTGCTGATGGAAGTAAGATTTCTGCGCGACCATCCGGCACCGAACCAAAGATAAAATTCTATTTCAGTGTAAATACAAGATTGAGTGATGTGAACGATTTTGAGCAGGTAAAAGCTGAATTGGATGTCAGAATTAACGGAATAATATCAGATATGAAATTGAAATAAATTTATTCACAGCAGGTTACCCGGAGATTCATTGCGGCTAACCAGGATGGGTATTTGATGTGTCCACCGATGCGGAAGGATAAATTTAGAAATCCCGCAAAAAATGATGCCTGTGTTTTTGCGCGCTATTTGCTGATCATTGTTAAAACAACTGCTTTATGAGAAAATTTTTTTTGTTTTCATTCTCCGTTTTTTTTAGTGCTGCAGGTTTTGCGAACGTCAGCCTTCCAAAATTTTTTAGCGATAATATGGTTTTGCAGAGAGACCAGCTCATACCCATTTGGGGTTGGGCAAACCCCGGAGAAAAAATAACTGTTCAGTTTGACAAGCAGACCAAAACCATGAAAACCGGCAAAGACGGAAAATGGATGTTGAAGCTTGAACCTGAAACAGCGGGTGGCCCTTTTCAATTGATCATCAAAGGAGAAAACGTAATCACGATAAGCAATATATTGATAGGTGAGGTATGGGTCTGTTCCGGTCAGTCCAATATGGAAATGCCTATCGAAGGGTGGGGTAAAATAAATAATTACAAACAGGAAATCGCGCAGGCAGATTACCCGCAGATCCGACATATAAAGATACCCAACACCGTTAGTTCCACGCCCAAAGAAGATGTTGCCAGGGGAGATTGGCAAATATGCAGTCCCCAAACGGCCGGTGATTTTACTGCTGTCGGATATTTTTTTGCCAGGGAATTATATGATAAACTCCATGTTCCCATTGGATTAATAAATACTTCGTGGGGAGGGACAATGGTTGAAACCTGGATAAGCAGAAAAGGATTTGAGCAAACCGCCTATTTTAGAAAAATGATTGACAGCATGTCAACACTTGACTTGGAAGCAATGGCTAAGCAGAAAAGAGAATCAATTTTCAAAAAGATCGGGGGGCTGCAGGGCAAATTTGAGGAGAACCCAGCTACAGATCAATGGAAGACTCCGGATTTCGACGACAGCGAGTGGCCACACATGAAATTACCCGGACTTTGGGAACAACAGAATATCGGACTGGAGGATCTGGATGGTATTGTGTGGTTTCGCAAGACAATTATGGTAGATGATGCTGATGACGGCAAATCCGCAACCATCGATTTGAATAAAATTGATGACTCCGATGAAAGCTTTGTGAACGGGATTAAAGTGGGAGAAACTAGAAATAAATACAGTGAACTTCGCCATTACGAAATACCTCCCGGCGTTTTAAAACGCGGGAAAAACGTTATTGCGGTCCGCGTGGAAGATACCGGCGGAGGCGGTGGCATTTATGGAGATGCTACCGATATGAAAATAACAATTGGGGCCAGGGTCATCGATCTGGCGGGAGATTGGTCGTTCAAGGTTGCTGCGGTTTTTCAAAATGTTACCGGTATCGGACCGAACAGTTACCCCACCTTACTGTTCAACGCGATGGTTAATCCCTTAGTCCCTTATGCGATAAAAGGAGTGATCTGGTATCAGGGTGAGGCCAACGCTAACCGGGCCTATGAATACAGAATATCCTTTCCGTTGATGATCACCGATTGGCGCAATCACTGGAAGGAGGGAAACTTTCCTTTTTATTTTGTGCAGCTGGCAAGTTTTAACGCCGGCAATGGAAACAGTGAGCATGGCAGTAATTGGGCTGAATTGCGCGAAGCACAAGCGATGACGCTTTCTTTACCAAATACCGGGATGGCAGTTACGACAGACATTGGCGAGTCAAATGATATTCATCCAAAAAATAAACAGGATGTCGGAAAAAGATTAGCCGTAGCCGCCCTGAGCAACGTGTATTCACATACCATGGAATACAGCGGGCCGATGTTTCAGTCGATGAAAAATGATG
>Ga0070731_10002847_pt1 | contig 16069 bp, 16 predicted proteins | sample Coa_R1_2_FD_66448 | JGI IMG/M metagenome (GOLD analysis project Ga0070731, IMG submission 66448) | Surface soil microbial communities from Centralia Pennsylvania, which are recovering from an underground coalmine fire - Coalmine... | ecosystem: Environmental > Terrestrial > Soil > Unclassified ...
ATCCGCGCGCCACCACCGCCGCGTGCGACACCAGGCCCCCGCGAGCGGTGAGGATGCCCTGGGATGCGAGCATGCCGTGCACGTCCTCGGGCGAGGTCTCGCTGCGGACGAGGATGACGGCCTCGCCCCGCTCGGCCGCGGCAGCGGCATCGTCGGCGGTGAAGTACGCCCGCCCCACAGCCGCTCCCGGCGAGGCGCCAAGCGCTTTGGTGATCACGGCGTGGCCCGAGCCGGAGAACTGGGGGTGCAGGACCTGCTCGAGGTGCTCGGCCGTGACCCGGCCCACCGCCTCCTCCCGGCCGAGACGGATGGCCGCGTCCTTCGTCATGTCCACCGCCATGCGCAACGCGGCACGACCGGTGCGCTTGCCCACACGGGTTTGCAACATCCACAGCTTGCCCTGCTCGATGGTGAACTCGGTGTCGCACATGTCGCGGTAGTGGCGCTCGAGCCGGGCGAAGATCTTGAGCAGCTCGGCATGGATCTTGGGGAAGCGCGCCTTCAGCGCGGACAGCGGCTCGGTGTTGCGGATCCCGGCCACCACGTCCTCGCCCTGGGCGTTGACCAGGAAGTCGCCGTACTCGCCCTTGACCCCGGTGGCCGGGTCGCGGGTGAACCCGACGCCCGTGCCCGAGTTGTCGTCGCGGTTGCCGAACACCATGGCCTGGACGTTGACCGCGGTACCAAGCTCGTGCGAGATCCCCTCGTGCTCCCGGTAGGCGATGGCGCGCGGCCCGTTCCACGAGCGGAAGACGGCCTCGATGGCGCCGCGCAGCTGGGCGTCGGGGTCCTGCGGGAACGGACGCCGTGTCTCGTCGCGCACATAACGCTGGTACTCCTCCACCAGACGGCGCAGTTCGGCCACGGGGACGTCCGCGTCGGAGGTGATCCCGGCGCGCTCCTTGGCTTCGTCGAGTTGGACGTCGAACCACTCGCCGCGCAGTCCCAGCACGATGCGGGCGTACATGGACACGAAGCGCCGGTAGGAGTCGTAGGCGAAGCGCTCGTCGTCGGTCTGCTTGGCCAGTCCCTCGACCGACTCGTCGTTCAGGCCCAGGTTCAAGACGGTGTCCATCATCCCGGGCATGGAGAACTTGGCCCCCGAACGCACGCTCACCAGCAGCGGGTCGACGGGGTCGCCCAGGCGCTTGCCCATGGTGCGCTCGAGCCGGGCGCGGGCCTTGGCCACCTCGCCGGTCAAACCGTCGGGCCACCCACCGTGCATGTAGGCCCGGCAGGCATCGGTCGAGATGGTGAAGCCGGGGGGCACCGGCAAGCCCAGGACCGACGTCATCTCGGCCAGGTTGGCGCCTTTGCCGCCGAGCAGGTCCTTCAGCTCCATGGGCGGGCGCCGGTGCTTGTGGTCGAAGTCGAAGACGAGCGGCATCGGGTCTCCTGGAGCAGATCGGGGGACGCGTCGAGAAGCGCGGCGGGGGACGCATCGAGCCTAGTGGGCCATCGAGGCGGGCCCTCCCGGGTCACCGCCAGGTGCGGCTCAGCGCGTCAGGCGGCGCCGGATCTCGTCGGCCAGGGAGGCCACGGGGAGGCGGACCTGCTCGGTGCTGTCGCGATCGCGCACCGTCACGGCCTTGTCCTCCAGGGAGTCGAAGTCGACGGTGACGCACAACGGCGTGCCGATCTCGTCCTGCCGGCGATAGCGCCGGCCGATCGATTGCGTCACGTCGAAGTCACACATGCAGACCGGCTGGAGCAGCTCCAGCACCTCGCGCGACAACGGGACCAACGTGTCGTTCTTCGACAGAGGCAGCACGGCCACCTGATAGGGCGACAGCCTCGGGTCGAGGTGCAGCACCGTCCGCTTCTCGCCACCCACCTCGTCCTCGTCGTAGGCAGCCAGGAGGAAGGCCATCATGGTCCGCGTGGCACCGGCCGCGGGCTCGATGACATAGGGGACATACCGCTCACCACTGGCCTGGTCGAAGTACTCGAGCTTCTCCCCCGACAGCGCCGCGTGGGCTTTCAAGTCGAAGTCGGTGCGGTTGGCGATGCCCTCGAGCTCGTCCCAACCCCACGGGAAGAGGAACTCGACGTCAGCCGTTCCGGCTGAGTAGTGAGACAGCTCGTCGGCCTCGTGGTGACGCAGGCGCAGGCGATCCTCGGGGATGCCGAGGTCGAGGTACCAGGCCATGCGGGTCTCGAGCCAGTACTCGAACCACGTCTGGGCTTCGTCCGGGGGGACGAAGAACTCGAGCTCCATCTGCTCGAACTCCCGCGTCCGGAACACGAAGTTCTGGGGAGTGATCTCGTTGCGGAAGGACTTGCCCACCTGTGCGATGCCGAACGGCGGCTTCTTGCGGGTCGTCTGGAGCACGTTCAGGAAGTTGACGAACATGCCCTGCGCCGTCTCAGGACGGAGGTAGGCCACGGTGGCGTCCTCCTCCACCGGCCCGGCGAACGTCTTGAACATCAGGTTGAAGGCACGGGCCTCGGTGAGGTCGGCCGAGCCGCAATTCGGACACGTGTCGCCGATCTTGTCGGCCCGCCAGCGCTCGTGGCAGTTGCGGCAGTCGACCAGCGGGTCGGTGAAGTTGGCCAGGTGGCCCGAGGCCTCCCATATCTTGGGGCTGGAGAGGATCGCCGCGTCGAGGCCCACAACGTCGTCGCGCGACTGGACCATGGCGCGCCACCACGCGTCCTTGACGTTGCGGAGCATGTTGACGCCGAGGGGGCCGTAGTCATAGGTCGAGCGGAAACCGCCGTAGATCTCCGCCGACGGGAAGATGAACCCGCGCCGCTTGCACAGGTTGACCACTCGTTCCATCAAGTCGCCGGACCCGTCGCCGGCTTCGCGCGCGTCGCCTGACCGATCGGTGGAGTCCCCTGTCATGCGGGCAGGATACTGGGCACCTGCAACCGGCTCGTCACCGCGTTGGCCAGGAGCCGCCCGTCCAACGTGAGCACGGCGCGCCCGTCGTGCACCTCGACCAACCTGTCGAGCTCGGGATCGTCGGGCACCGCCGCGGCCGGGACGCCTTCGGCGGTGCGCAGAGCCAAGGCCAGTGCCTCGAAGGCCCGCTGCTCGGCGTCGAGCACCTCGTCGGCGGCCATGGGCGAGCGCCCGGAGCAGACCGCCGCGATATAGCGCTCGGGCGTACGCACGTTCCACCACCGGCGCCCGGCCCGGTGCGAGTGGGCGGCGCTGCCGATGCCGAGGTAGTCGCCCTGGGCCCAGTACAGGCGGTTGTGCCGGCATTCGTGCCCCGGGCGGGCCCAGTTCGAGATCTCGTACCAATGCAAGCCCGCGGCGCCGAGCACCTCGTCGGCCCGCCGGTACCGACCCGCCTGCACGTCGTCGTCGGGATGGCGCGTGGCGTCGGCCGCCAGTGGTGTCCCCGGCTCGACGGTGAGCGCATAGGCGCTCACATGGGTGGGGGTGGGCGTCAAACCCAGCGCGCCGTGGAGCGTCGCCTGCCAGTCGTCATCGCTCTCGGCCGTCGCCCCGAAGATGAGGTCCACGTTGATCGACGCGAAACCCGCGTCGGCCGCCAGCGCCACCGCCCGGGCCACCGACGCCGGGTCGTGACGTCGCCCCAGGCACTCGAGCACGTGGGGCACCATCGACTGCACCCCGAAGGAGACGCGGTTGGCGCCGGCGCCCCGCCAGGCGGCGAAGAGCGCCGCCGTAGCTCCTTCCGGATTGCACTCGACCGTCACCTCGGCGCCGCCGGCCGTGGGGATCTCGCCCAGGATCTCGGCCAGGAGCCCACCCGGCAGGCGCGACGGCGTCCCGCCGCCGACGAACACGCTCGTGGCGGCGGGCATCGCGCCCTCGGTCCGCGCCCGTACGATTTCGGCCACACAGGCGTCGGCGTAGTCGGCCATGAGCGGGTCGCGGTCGGTGTACGTGGCGAAGGCGCAGTAGTCACAACGGGCCGCGCAGAACGGCACGTGCACGTAGACGCCGAATTCGCCCGTCACCGGGGCCCTCACGAGGGGCTCGTCACACCGCCGGGCTGGCGCGGACGCTGCGCAACCGGCGGTCGAGGTGGACCTCCATGGCGTCACACGCCAGGTCCGACACTTCCTGGGCCAACGCCGTATCGCGCTCGGCCAGGACTCCGGCCAGGCCGCCGTGCAGGACCCGGCGCACCACGTCGAGCGCGGGGGGTGACACCGGCCGGCCCCGGCGACAAGCCGGGCACAGAGCGCCGCCCTGAGTCAGGTCGAAGGCAACCAGGTCACCCTCGGCGCCGCACGACGCGCAGCGGTCGACGATGGGGGCGGAGCCCTCGAGAGCGAGCGCCTTCAACAGGAACCCCGGGACGAGGAGGGGGGCGTCGTCGCGTTCGAGGGCGCGCAGCGCGCCCACGACCATGTCGTGCAGGCGTGGAGCAGGGTGGTGCTCCTGGGCCAGCTGGTCGGCCACCTCCAGGATGGTGAAGGCCTTGGCCACTCTGGACAGGTCCTCCCTGACAGGACGGAAGCCGTCGAGGACCTCGGCCTGATTCACGATGTCGAGCTCGCGGCCCTTCCAGCACAGCAGGGCCACGTGGTTGAGGGGCTCCAGGCGTCCCCCGAACTTCGACGTCGTACGCCGGACCCCCTTGACCACGGCCCGGACCTTGCCGTGGTCGCGCGTCAGCATGGACACGATCCGGTCGGCCTCACCCAGGCGCATGGTGCGCAGCACCACGGCGTCGTCGCGGTAGAGGCTCACTCCCCTATTGTCCCGCCCCCGCCCCCCTCGGCCGGGGAAGCGGGGCCACCCGGGCTACCTGCCCTACCTGAGCCACCGGGGCTTTCGGGGCGGGGCACCGGGGGCCGGCGGGTGCCGCTGCGGCCGCCCACCGCCCCCCCGAGGACGATCATCACGAACACCGCCGCGCCGGTGACGAGCACGGCCGTGGCCGCCGGCACCCCGGCGACGGCCAGGACCACCAGGCCCCCGGCCAGGGCCACGGCCAGTCCGTAGGCCACCACTCGTGACAGCGTCGTCACGAACGCACTCCCCCGTACCGCCGGTCGCGGCGCTGGTACTCGGCCACGGCCGCGAACAGGTCCTCGCGGCGGAAGTCGGGCCACAGCACGTCGGTGAACACCAGCTCGCTGTAGGCGAGCTGCCACAGGAGGAAGTTGGACACCCGGTGCTCGCCCGACGTCCGCACCACCAGATCGGGGTCGGGTTGGTCGGGGAAATAGAGATGCGCCCGGATGGCCCGCTCGTCTATGCGGCCCGGCGACGTGCCCGCCTCGACCAGGCGCCGCACCGCGTCCACGATCTCGGCCCGGCCGCCGTAGTTGAAGGCCATGGTCAGGGTCATGCGGCGGTTGCCCTGGGTGAGCTCGGCCGACTCGTCCATCCGGCGGAGCACCCGTCGCGGCACCCGCCAGTCGCGACGGCCGGCGAAGCGGATCCGCACCCCCTTGTCGTGCAGCTCGTCGCGCCGGCGCACCAGGAGCGACTCGTTGAAGCCCATGAGGTAGCGGACCTCGTCAGCCGGGCGGCGCCAATTCTCAGTGGAGAAGGCGAACATGGTCAGCCACGTGACGCCCATGTCGAGGGCGCCCTCGACGCAGTCGAGCAGGGCCGCCTCGCCGGCCGCGTGGCCCTCGGTGCGGGCCAGGCCCCGGCGACTCGCCCAACGGCCATTGCCGTCCATGACGCAGGCCACGTGGGCGGGGATGTCGCCCGGGTCGACCCCGGCGGGGAACGGGCGCTCGGGCTCAGGCACCGCAGGACACTCGCTGGACGTTAGCTTTCGGCGCCGTTCTCCCTGGACGCGCGACGCGGGCGGCCCGGAGGCCGCCCGCGTCGTGAAGACGTCTGTCGACGCCGCGAATCAGAGCCGGCGGACCTTGGTGGCCTGCGGGCCCTTCTGTCCGGCGGTGGAGTCGAACTCCACGCGCTCTCCTTCGGTCAACTCGCGGTAGCCGGTGCCCTCGATCGCCGAGTAGTGGACGAACACGTCGGGGGAACCGTCGTCAGGAGTGACGAATCCGTAACCCTTGGTCGAGTTGAACCACTTCACCGTGCCTTCGGCCATGTTGCTGCCTCGTTCCCCACGCAATTACCTGGCTGCGGGAGACAAAGCGTCAACCGACTGCGACGCACGGCGCTGCGTGACTTCAACCGAACGCTGGCGGCAACCCTAGCGCAGCAGGTCGGAAGCCCGCCGGGGTCCCTGCCTGCGGAAAGGGGTGAGCGAACACCCCCGCAGTAGCCTGCCGCCGGTGGGCCACCGGGCCGAAGACGACGTGGTGGCCGAACTGCACAGCGTGGCTGCCTTGCTCCCGGGCGGGGGCGAGGACCGGCCCTCCCAGGCCGCCATGGCCCAGGCGGTGGCGCGGGCGGTGGCCGAGGAACGCCATCTCGTGGTGCAGGCCGGCACCGGCACCGGGAAGTCGCTCGCCTACCTGCTGCCCGTCGTCCGCTCGGGCCGCAAGGCCGTGGTGGCCACCGCCACGCGCGCCCTGCAGGATCAGTTGGCCGGGCACGACCTGCCCCTCATCCAAGCGGCCCTGGGGCCACGCCGTCCTGTGCGCTCCGCCGTGCTCAAAGGCCGATCCAACTACCTCTGTCGCCAGCGCGTGGCCGAGGTCGCGGGGCGGACGGCCGACCCCTCGTCGGCACCGACACCCACGGTGCTCTTCGGCACGGACCTGGACACCGAGGACGTCGCGGCGGCCTACGAATCCGCGTCCGGGCCGACTGACCGGGGGCGAACCGGCGGCGGGCTGGCCGACCAGGTCCGTCGCCTTGTCGCGTGGTCCGACCGGACCACGAGCGGAGACCGGGCCGAGCTCGACTTCGAGCCCGACGCGCGGGCCTGGGCCACCGTGTCGGTCTCGGCGCGGGAGTGCCCCGGTGCCTTCCGCTGTCCTTCCGGGCCCGACTGCTTCGCCGAGCACGCCCGCGCCCGGGCGCACGCGGCCGATGTCGTCGTGGTGAACATGCACCTCTACGCCACCCATGTGGCGAGCGACGGCGCCGTGCTGCCTGAACACGACGTGGTCGTCTTCGACGAGGTCCACGCGCTCGAGGACGTGCTCACTGCCGGGCTCGGGGTGGAGATGACCCCGGGGAGGATCCGTGCCGCCGCGGCCGCGGCCCGCCCCCTCTTGACACGCGAGGACGTCGGCCTGGCCGACGGCGTGACCGACGTGGCCGACCGCCTCGAGGCGGTGCTTCGTCCCTTGGCCGGACGACGGGTGCTGTCGGTCGAGCCTCTTGGCTCGGCCGACGCGGGCACCTTCGGCGAAGCCGGTATCGACCGAGGCGAACAGGCCGACCGGGCCGAAGCCGAGCTGCTGGCGGTGCTCGAGCTGGCCGGCGGGCGCGTCGGCGCGTTGACCGGCGGGTTGCGCCGACCGGGATCCGACGATGACCCAGAAGTGGCGCCGCGCCGGGCTCGGGCCGTGCTGGCCGCCTCGCACCTGAGCGAAGACCTGGGGGCACTCAGCACACTCGGGCCGGACCAGGTGGCCTGGGTGGAGATCTCAGGCCCGGCTGGGCGTCAGCTCACCCTGCGAGCCGCCCCGGTGGAGGTGGGCCCCGTACTCGGCGAGCGCCTGTGGCCCAACGTCACCGCGGTGCTGACATCGGCCACCGTGCCCCCGTTGGTGGCCGACCATCTCGGCCTCCCCGGAGGCACCACCGATCATCTCGACGTCGGGAGCCCGTTCCCCTTCCGTGAGTGCGCCCGGCTCTACTGCCCCCGCGACCTTCCCGACCGCCGGAACCCGGGCGCCGAGGAAGCCCTCCAGCGCGAGCTGAAGGTCCTCACGGAGGCGGCCGGGGGCCGGACGCTGGCGCTGTTCACGAGCTGGAGGGCCATGCGCGGGGCGGTGGACGCGCTGCGCACCGCGGTCAGCTTCCCGGTACTGGCCCAGGGGGACCTGCCCAAACCGGCCCTGATCGAGGCGTTCCGGGAGGACGAGTCGACCTGCCTGTTCGCCACCATGTCGTTCTGGCAGGGCGTCGACATCCCGGGCCGCACGCTGAGCCTCGTCGTCATCGACCGCCTCCCCTTCGGGCGGCCCGACGACCCGCTGCTTCAGGCGCGCCGCGAACGCGCCGGCGACGCCGCCTTCCGGACGGTGGACCTGCCCCGGGCCGCCACGTTGCTCGCCCAGGGGGCCGGACGGCTCATCCGGTCGTCGTCGGATCGCGGCGTGGTCGCCGTGCTCGACCGTCGCCTCGCCACCGCCGGCTACAGCCGGGCCCTGCTCGAGGCGTTGCCGCCCATGCCGCTTGTGACCGACCGCGCCGAGATCTGCGCTTTTCTCCGGGAGATCGCCGGCTGACGTCCGGTCAGTAGCCCAGTCGCTCCACCAGGTCGGAGCGTTGCTGCCAGCGCTTCTCCACGCGGACGTGCAGCTCCAAGAACGCGCCCTCGGGGAGCTGATGGCGCACGGCCGTGCCCACTTCCTTGAGCACCGATCCGCCATGGCCGATGACGATGGCCTTCTGCGACTCCCGTTCGACGAGGATCTCGACGCGGATGCGCGGCCACTCCCACTCGGTGACCCGGCACGCGATCGAGTGCGGCAGCTCCTCGCGCACGCGGGCCAACAACTGCTCGCGGACGAGCTCGGCCACCCAGAAGGCCTCGGGGACGTCGGTGACCATGTCGTCGGGGAAGTACGGAGGACCTTCGGGCAGGCGCGCCAGCACCGCCGCCACCAATGCCTCCGTTCCCTCCCCGGTGGTGGCCGACACGGCGAAGTACTCGACCCCGCGATCGACCTCGGTGCTCGCTCCCTCCACCACGGCGCGGGCCGCCGCCAGTTGGGAGAGCACCTGCGCCGGCGTGGCGCGGTCGATCTTGTTCACCGCCAAAAGCAGCTGTGAGAGCTCCGTGGTGGCGTCGTCCGTTCTGGCGGGGCGCCGACAGGCGGAGGCGGCGCGCTCGAGCACGAGCCGGTCACCGGGGCCGAGATCCATGGAGGCGTCCAGCACGGCGATCACGACGTCGACGTCGTCGAGCGCGGCACTCACGTGTTCGTTGAGCCGATGGCCCAGGGCGGACCGGGGCTTGTGCAGTCCCGGGGTGTCGACGAACACCGCCTGGAGACCGGGCCGGTGCAGCACGCCGCGCACCGCGCGCCGCGTGGTGTTGGGCCGAGGCGACGTGATGGTGACCTTGGTCCCGAGTACCTGGTTGACCAAGGTCGACTTGCCCACGTTGGGCCGGCCCACCACCGTGACGAACCCCGAGCGGTACCCGTCGGTGCCGGCCGCGGCCCGCGCGTCGGTCATGGGGTGGCCGGTGGGTTGGGCGGCGCCGGCGCAGCCGCCGTCGCCGTGGAGTGCTCGGCCGCGTGCCGGACACGGACGCGCCCGATGCGGTTGCCCTGGACCCGTTCGGCCACCAGATGGAGCCCGTCCACGTCCACCGACTCGCCCTGGGCCGGCACCCGACCGAAGACGTTGTACAAGAGCCCACCCACGGTGTCCCAGTCGCCGTCGGGGAGCTCGGCGTCGAGCAGGTCGTTGAGCTCGTCCACCGTGAGACGGGCGCTGACCGAGAGCTCGCCTTCCCCGAGCGACTCGACCGGGGGCTCCTCGACGTCGTACTCGTCGACGATCTCCCCCACCAGCTCCTCGATGAGGTCTTCGAGGGTGACGAGCCCGGCCGTGCCCCCGTACTCGTCCACCACGATGGCCTGGTGGAACTTGCGCTCCTGCATCTCGCGCATGAGCTGCGACACCCGCTTTGTCTCGGGCACGAAATGAGCGGGGCGGATGTAATTGCGCACGGTCTCCGAACCATGTCCCTCGCGTTCGGCCCGGATGAGGTCCTTGGCGTAGGCGATGCCCATGACGTCGTCCACGTTGCCGGGGTGCACGGGCAAGCGTGAGTACCCGGCGCCCATGGCCGTGCCGAGCACCTCCGACACGGGCTCCTCCGCCTCCACGGTGACCATGTCGGGCCGCGGCCGCATGACCTCGCGCACGATGGTGTCGCCGAACTCGATGATCGAATGGATGAGGGCCCGCTCCTCTCGCTCGATGACCTCGTCCTCCACGGCCACGTCCGCCATGGCCAGGAGCTCCGACTCGCTCACCAACGCCCGGCGGGAGCGGGGCCCCATCAGCAGGTTGGCCAGGCCGATGAGCGCGTTGGATAGGAACCGCAACGGCGGGAAGCGGACGACAGCGGCGACGAGCGGCGCGGACGCCAGCGCGGCGCGCTCGGGATTGTGGACGGCCCAGTTCTTGGGCAGCGCCTCGGCGAAGACGAAGATCACGATCACCTCGAACACCGCCGCCACCAACACGCCCAGGGCACCGACCCAGTGGTCGGCCACGATGCCGACCAAGGTGGCCGACACCAGCTGGCACACCAGCACCAACAGCAGCACCGGGTTCAGGAAGGTCTCGGGGTGCTCGACCAGCCGCGCCAGCTGCCGGGCCCCGCGCCGGTCATCGTCCTCCAGCGCCAGGGCCTTCACCCGGCTGGTGCGGGTGAGGCTCGTCTCGGCCAGGGCCAGGCCGGCCGAGGCCAGCAGCAATACGACGACCAAGGCCAGAAGCGCCCAGTCGGTCGACCGGAAGGTCCCGGCAAGCATGAAGCCCGGCACGGCTGCCGTCGCCGTCAGTCGGCAGCCCGGTGGAACCGGGCCAGCAGCTCGCGCTCGCGCTGCTCCATGCGCTCGGCCTCGACCGTCTCGAGGTGGTCCATGCCGAGCAGGTGCAGCAGCCCGTGCACGACCAGCAGGGCCACTTCGTCGTCCACCGTCACGCCGTGGTCGACGGCGTTGCGACCGGCCACGGTCGGGCACACGACCACGTCGCCCAGGAGGACGGGCACGGCGTCCTCGTCCGAGGACAGCGGTCCTCCCGGCCCGGTGCCGCCCTCGTCGGGCGAGCGCCCTCCGGGAACCGGCTCTTCGTCGATGGGGAAGGCGAGCACGTCGGTCGGGCCTTCCTTACCCAGGAAGCGCTGGTGGAGCTCGGCGATGGTGGGCTCGTCGACGAACAGCAGCGACACCTCGACGTCGTCGCGCACGCCCTCGGCCTCGAGCACGTGCCGAGCCAGCTCCGCCCAACGGACCACGTCCACTTCGGCCACCGACTGTTCGTCGGCGACGAACACGTCAGCGGCCACGGCCGCCTCCACGGTGGCGGTCGCTGTCGCGCCGGCCCGTCGCCATCTTCTGGTTCCCACCCGGGCGCCGCCCGTCGGCGGATTCGTAGGCCGACACGATGTCGGCCACGATGCGGGCCCGCACCACGTCGGCCTGCGTCAGGTGCACGAAGGCGAGCCCCGGCACGTCACCGAGGACCTCCTCCAGCCCGGGCAGGCCCGAGCGTCCGCCGGGGACGTCGATCTGGGTCACGTCGCCGGTGACCACCACCTTGGAACCGAAGCCGATGCGGGTGAGGAACATCTTCATCTGTTCAGGGCTCGTGTTCTGGGCCTCGTCGAGGATGATGAAGCTGCGGTTGAGCGTGCGGCCCCGCATGAAGGCGAGCGGCGCCACCTCGATCGTGCCCCGCTCCAGGAGCCGCTGCGCGCCGTCCGGCCCGAGCAGGTCGTACAAGGCATCGTAGAGGGGACGCAGGTAGGGGTCGACCTTGGCCATGATGTCGCCGGGGAGGAAGCCCAGGCGCTCGCCCGCTTCCACCGCCGGCCGGGTGAGGATGATGCGCTCCACTTCGCGGGCCTGCAGCGCCTGGGCGGCCAGGGCCACGGCCAGATACGACTTTCCCGTCCCCGCCGGGCCTATGCCGAACGTGACGATGTTGGCCGCGATGGCGTCGGTGTAGCGCTTCTGCCCCGCCGTCTTGGGGCGGACGGTGCGGCCGCGGGCCGAACGCAACAATTCGGTGGTGAGGACGTCGGTTGGCCGTACGTCGTCCTTCACCATGGCGATGGTGCGGCCCACGTCGGAGGCGTCGAGGCGTTGACCCTGCTCGAGCAGCATCACAAGCTCGTCGAAGAGGCGGCCGATCCGTTCGGCGTCTTCGCCTTCGATGGTGATCTCATTGCCCCGGACCACGATGCGCGACCCGTGGAAGGCGTCCTCGATCAACCGCAGCAACTCGTCGCGTTGGCCGAGCAGCCCGACCATCAGGTGGTTGCCGGGGACGAGGATCTTGACCGGAGTGGACGACACGCTCGCTGGAAAAGGCTACCAGGGGCCTCGGTGCGCCCGGCTCAGCCCGGAGGCCAACCGAGACGCCGGCCTCCGAGCACGTGCAGATGGAGGTGCGGCACGGTGTTGGCGGCGTCGTCGCCCACGTTGAACACCAGTCGGTAGCCCCGTTCGGCCACTCCCTGTTGGGCGGCCACCTGTCGAGCGGCCACCAGCATGTCGGCCGTCAGCTCGGCGTCCTCGGCCGTGACGGTCGACGCGTTGTCGACGTGGCGCCGGGGGATGACGAGGACGTGGACCGGCGCCTGGGGGTTGATGTCGCGGAAGGCGACGGTGTGCTCGGTGGTGTGGACGATGTCGGCCGGCACTTCGCCGGCGGCGATACGGCAGAAGATGCAATCCGGGTCGGTGCCGGTCATCGGGGCTCCTCGCCCGGCGCCGGTGCCGTGGCCGCGCCCTTGAGCTCGGGATAGAGGTGCTCCAGGCTCCCGGGAGCGATGCGGCACGACTCGATGAAGCGTTCGACGTCGGCTCCCTTGAGGCGGATGACCCGGCCGAACTTGTAGGCCGTCAACGTGCCCTCGTCGATGAACCGGTAGAGGCTGCGCAAGGTGACGCCGAGGTGCTCGGCGGCTTCCTTGGTGCTCATCCAGTTGATCTGCTCGGTCACCGCGCCTCGGCTGGTCGCGCCGCCATTGCCGACATGGGTGGAGGCGCGGGCGCGATGGTACCGAACGCGTGCGCGACGGCAGGCCGCCGCGGGCACCAGGTGAAGGTGATCAGGAGGTGACGCGCAGGCCCAGCTCGTCGAGGCGCCGGCTCATGGCGTCGGGAGTGACACCGAACAGGCAGGCGATGGCCCGGAGGTCCTCGGCCCGGATCGTGATCATGCGCCCGTTGAAGTCCTGGCGCTGGACCTGGATCATGCTGAGGAACCGGCGCAGGAGATCGCGCTCGGGGCCGCTCACCGAGTTCAGCTTGGTCAGGTCGATTGTGACCTTTTCGTTACCGTCCCACGGGCGCAGGGCGCGGCGGGCCCGGGCCGGGTTGTCACCGCCGTTGGGCGGTTGGGTCCCATCCCCGCGCTCACCGGCCGGTCCCCAGCGATTGGCGTCGTCGTCCTGAGGCAGGAGCTGGTCGACGGGGACGTCGTAGAGCTTGGCCAGCCGCTGTAGCCGCGGCACCGAGATGGCGCGCTCACCGCGCTCGTAGGCGCCGAGCACCGACGCCTTGAACTCCTGGTCCGACATGGCCTCGACGGCCTGCAACGAGAGGCGCATCTGCTTGCGCACGGCGCGCAGACGAGAGCCGACAGCACGGGCGTATGCCGCGCGCGCCGACTCCTCCTGCTCGTCCTCGTCGGACACGACCGGCTGGTTCACCATGACCATCAGATCCTCACTTGCCTTCCGTTCCCGTCACGGACTGAGACCTGACCACCTGTTGTCTGACCAGAACACAGCCCCGGCTGCCCCGGCGCGAGCAGCCTTCCGGCGACTGGATCCCTCATCCCAGTCTTGCTCACGTAGAGTGGTAATTGCAAGGACCCTGATCGTGGTCGGCCGTAAAGCTACTCCTATCGAGCAGGGAATTCTCGGAAATCCTTGAGCGGCAATTCTCAACGGCCGTCACCAGGGCCGGAGCGTGCCGTCACGCAGCGCGCAGAGCAGGGTCCCGGCCACCACCGCTGCGGTCTCGGCCCGGAGGATGGCGGGGCCGAGGCCGACCCGGGCGATCCCCTCGAGCTCCAGTTCGGCCGGCTCCCACCCGCCTTCTGGCCCCACGGCCATCGCAGACAGCGGGCCCGTAGCCGCCGTCGCCTGCGGGTCGGCCAGGGCGAGCGCACCAGGGGCGAGCTCGGCCGCGAGCTCGGGAACCGTCCATACGCCTTCAACGGTGGGCAGCCAGGCCCGGCGGCTCTGGGCCGCCGCCTGACGGGCCACCCGGCGCAGCCGCTCCAGGGCCCGGTCGCCTCGTTCCCCCTCCCAGCGGACCACCGACCGGGTCGAGCGCAGCACCGCTACCCGGTCCACCCCTATCTCGGTCAGCTTCTGCACCACCCACTCGGGACGGTCGCCCTTCACCGGCACGAAACCCACCGTCACCGGCGTCTCCGGTTGAGGGTCGAACTCGGGTGGTCCGTCGGCCTCGAGCAGTGCCGCACCGATCGGACCGTCCGGTGCATGCGCCGCGACAACCGGGCTGACGCGGCAGCGGCGCCAGTGACCCTGACCGTCGGCCGCCACCACGGTCTCGCCGGCTCGGACGCGCAGCGAGCGCGTGAGGTGGTGCGCGTCCTCGTCGCTCACCACCGGCGCGTCGACGTCCTCCACGAAGACCTGGGCCACGGCCGCCACCCGAGCCGGGCCTCGAGCGGTGACAGCCGGGTCCCGCTCGCCGTCCTCGGGCACGCGCCGATCTCCTGCGGCGGCGACGCGCTAGCCGAAGGCCGAGCGCAGCCGCGACATGAGGCCCTCGTCGGCCGGCGCCACGGCCTCGCCGCGCTCAGCGGCCAGACGGCGCAACAACTCCTCTTGGGCCTTGGTCAGGTCGGTGGGGGTGTCCACCATCACGTGGACGAGGAGGTCACCTCGGCCCCGGCCGCGCACGTGGGGCACGCCCTTGCCCCGAAGGCGCACGACATGGCCGCTCTGGGTGCCGGCCGGCACGGTGACCACCTCGGTGCCGTCGAGCGTCTCGAGCTCGGGGGTCGCCCCCAGCGCGGCCTGCGCCACGGACACGTGCAACTCGGTGTCGAGGTCGTCGCCCCGCCGCGTAAAGCGTGGGTCCTCGCGCACGGCCAGGTGCACGTACAGATCCCCCGCCGGTCCACCGCGGGGGCCGGCCGGCCCCCGGCCGGTGAGGCGCAGGGTCGACCCGTGGTCGACCCCGGCGGGTACGTCGACCGTGAAGGTTCGGCTCTCCACCCGGCGCCCGTCACCCCGGCACTGCGGGCACGGGCTGGTGATGGCCTCGCCGAGACCCTGGCAGCGCTGGCAGGGCGCGGCGGTGACCACCTGGCCCAGGATCGACTGGCGCACGCGCCGGATCTCGCCGGTGCCCTGACAGTCCGGGCAGCGGACCGCCGTCGTCCCCGGACGGGCGCCGGACCCTCCGCACTCGTCGCAGGCGACGGGAGTCTCGAGCGACACCTCCCGCTGCGCGCCGAAGACCGCTTGGCGGAAGTCGAGCTCGAGGACGACCTCGGCATCGGCACCGCGGGTCGGCCCGCCGCGGCGACGGGTGGCCCCGCCACCGCCGAAGAAGGCGTCGAAGATGTCGCCGAGGCCGCCGCCGAAGAAGGGGTCGGTCATCCCCCCGGCCGGCGCTTCGGCCCCGTCGGGACCAAAGCGGTCGTAGCGGGCGCGGCGCTCGGGGTCACGCAGCACCTCGTACGCGCGGGTGACCTCCTTGAAACGCGCTTCGGCCGCCGGGTCCCCGCCGGTCGAGTCGGGGTGCAGTTCCCGCGCCATGCGCCGGTACGCCCGCTTGATGTCCTCCTCGCCGGCCTGGGGACTGACCCCCAGCAGCGCGTAGTAGTCAGTGGCCACGGCCGTGCTCCACGGTGTCATCGGCGCCCGTCCCCGACGCTCGCCCGAGCCGCACGCTCAGCTGTTCGCCCACCAGGCGGACGGCCGCCAGGGCCTGCGGGTAGTGCATCCGGGTAGGTCCCACGACCCCCACGGTTCCGGCGGCCTCACCGTCGATGGACAGCGGCGCCACCACCAGCGCGCACGAGGCCAGCGGTTCGAATCCGTGCTCGGTCCCGATGGCGACCGACAAGCCCCGGTCGAGGATCTGCTCGATCAGCTCCACCACCACCAGCTGTTGCTCGAGGATAGACAGCACCGACCGCACCGTCTCCACCGCGTCGAACGCAGCCGCCATGCGCGATGAGCCGCCGACGAACACCTGCTCGTGCTCCACCGCCACCGGGCGAGCCAACGCGCCGAGCGCGTCACCGGCGCGGCGCACCAGCTCACCGCCGGCGCCCTCGGCGGCGGCC
>Ga0070731_10002848_pt1 | contig 16068 bp, 8 predicted proteins | sample Coa_R1_2_FD_66448 | JGI IMG/M metagenome (GOLD analysis project Ga0070731, IMG submission 66448) | Surface soil microbial communities from Centralia Pennsylvania, which are recovering from an underground coalmine fire - Coalmine... | ecosystem: Environmental > Terrestrial > Soil > Unclassified ...
AAGAGAACCTCAACCGCACCATGAAGCTTGCGAACTGGGCGGGCTTTGCGGCGCGGCGGGCGGAGGCGGCGAAGCGCGGCATGCTGCGCGGCATCGGCATCTCCAACACCATCGAGCAGGCGGCCGACCCGACCTACGAGACGGCAGAAATCCGTTTCGATCCGCTCGGCGGGCTGACGCTGGTCACAGGCTCGATCTCGCACGGCCAAGGCCACGCCACGATACAGACTCAGATCCTGGCGGACCGGCTCGGCATCGATCCCGGGCGCGTGAAGATCATCCAAGGCGACACCGACGCGGTGGCCTTCGGCATGGGCACCGGCGGCTCGCGCTCGACCACCATGAGCGGCGGCGCCCTCGCGTTGGTGAGCGACAAGATCATCGCCAAAGGCCGAAAACTTGCGGCGCACATGCTGGAAGCGTCCGAGGGCGACATCGAATTCAAGGACGGCCACTTCACCATCGCCGGTACCGACCGCACCATCGGTATTCACGAACTGGCCAGCGCCGCGTTTCAGCTGGACAAGCTGCCGCGTGGCATGGAGCCCGGTCTCTATGAGACCGGGACCTACCGTGCCTTCTCGGGTAATTTTCCCAACGGTTGCCACGTCTGTGAGGTCGAGATCGATCCGGAAACCGGCAGCACCGAGATTGTCGGCTATTGGGTGGTCGACGACGTCGGCACCGTGATCAACCCGATGCTGGTCAAGGGTCAGATCATGGGCGGCATCGCCCAAGGCATGGGTCAGGTGCTGATGGAGGACAAAGCCTATGACGACGCCGGCCAAGTGCTGACCGGCTCGTTCATGGATTACGCCATGCCGCGTGCGGATAATTTCTGCAGCGTTGTGATCGAGGACAATCCGGTGCCGACGCCGACCAATCCGCTTGGTGTCAAGGGCGCCGGCGAAGCCGGCACGGTTGGCTCGTTGTCGGCCGGCGTCAACGCTATCGTCGATGCGTTGTCGCTCTATGGCATCACACACATCGACACGCCTTGTACGCCGTACAAGGTCTGGCAGGCGATTGCGAATGCCAACGCGGGCGGCGCAAAGCCAGGCGCTGTCTGACCCGGGATCGCTGTTTGCTCTTACGTCACTTGGCAAGCGCGAGCGGAAAATCCGGAGCGGTCGAGTTCATCACCGGGCTCTGTTTGCCGCCGGTGAGCGCCTTTACGCGTTGCGCGATGTAGGCATCAAGAATAGCCGGTGTGATCGTGTTGCTGCCGGAAAATTTGGCCAGCGCCGGCACGCCGGGAGCGCCAAGTCCCTCCACCAAAGCCTTGGTAAAGGCGCCGTTGCCCCACGACGGGTCTTCCATGCTCACCTGCCGCCCGGTCGAGGCGGCAAACACCACCACGCCACGCTCGCTGTGCAGGAAGTCGTTGACCACGTCGTTGTTGTCGAAGGTCGAGCGCCGACCGGCGCTGACCATTGACCCCGAATGGCAGGCATCGAGGAACAACAGCGCCTTGCCGGCAAGCCCATCGAGCGCGTCGGAAATGTCATCCTTGGCCACCGCCGTGGCGCGCAGCCGCTGCGGATCGCTGTCGGCCGCCAGGAAGTAGAAGCGGTTGCGTTCATCGACGATGCCGTGACCGGCCAGATAGACGATGCCCACGTCGTGGTCGGTGACCTGATGGGTCAGCCAGTCGAGGCCGTCTTTGATAGCGACCGCCGAGGCATCCTTGTCCACGAGAAGCTTGATGGAGACTTCCGAGTAGAGAGCGCCGTTCTGGTTGGCCAGCGAGCCGGCGAAGTCGTGAGCGTCCTTGGCGGCGAATTCGAGCTTGTAGGCCGGGTCGGCATAGTTGGAGATGCCGGCGATCAGCGCATAGAGCTTCGGCTTGGTTGCGATCTCGGCAAGCGCTGGCGGACCCTCACGGGTGACGCGAACTTGGGCGATCTCACTCGACTTTGAGCCGATGCGGGCAAACACACCAATTTCAGTCACGCCCGCTGGCAATGTGATGGTGAGACTGCCGCGGCAGCCTTGCAGCGCACCTGCGGTGCGGCCGAGGCCATGGGTGTCCTTAATACACTTCTTGACGGCGCTGTCGTCGCCGGCGGCGCGAGTGCCGGCGGGCGCGCCATTGATCACCGCCTCGACGCTATCGATCTGCGTACCCGAGGGTGAGCGCAACAGATAATCGATGGTCAGATTCGCCGTGTCGACGTGGGCATCGTCGGCCGGCGAAAGGATCGACAGCACCGGTGGCAGAGTCTCGATGATCGTCGCCTGTGCCGCACCCCGTTGGCTCGGCTTTGCCAGATTGGCCTGCTTTATCGCCTCGCTCTCATCGAGCGTATCGAGCACGCGATCGACGATGTCGGCTCTGGCGTATTTGTCGCGGAATTTCGACGCCGGGAAAAAATCAGCAGCCTGACTCCAACCTCGATTGAGGTGCCAGCCGATCAAATCCTCGCCGCCCGGCGAAGCCTTGTAGTAGCCCGACGGCGTCCAAGCGACCCAGGTCTTGGTCTCGCGGTTGACGAAAAGGGCCAATAGTTCGGCACCATCCGACCAGCGAACCCAGCGGACAGTGCCGTCGCCGTAGGCCACCACGATGGTGCGGCCGTCGGCGGAGATATTGACGCCCCAGGCAATGCTCGGGCCGGCCTGCTCCCATAGTTCTTTGCCGGTGGCATCGTAAGCGCGGAGCAAATATTCGGTGCCGAGCACAAAGCCTTTGCGATCCGGGCGGACGGCGAGCGAGCGGGAGGTTTCATATTGCTCGAACGCGATCGGCTTGCCGTCAAATTTTGGCGCGTAAGTGTTCTTCCAGTCGGTGACCGGCAATCCTTCGATGATCGGCTGGATGAAGTCCGACACAGGGTTCGGCGAAGCTGCAACTGTCGCCTGCCCGAGATCGAATAGAACCGGCTCCTGGGCGCGATCGCCCAAACCGAAGCGCACTTGTTTGGCATCCGGCGCAATCGTGAAGGCCTCTTCGACCTTGTCTCTCAGATCGGGGGCGACACCGCTCTTCCACGTGCTGACCCGGCTACCGCCCTCGACAACTCCGAAAGCCGGATCGGCCGCAGCCACGGCAATGTCGTCACCGCAAAGCTGCAAGTTCAGGATCGCGTCATCGCTGAGCGGCAATGGATCGCCGATCCGCTTGCCCTCGCGATCAAATGTGATGAGCGGGGACTTCCAGACGCCCTGAAATACTGCCTCGTACGCGCCACCCGCGAACAGACGCGTTCCATCGGGGCTCCAGGCGACCTTGGACAAATTGCCGTTGTCCAATCCGCTTGTATCCGCACTAAAGCGGAATTGCAGCGTTGAGGCGTCGTAAACATCGACCGTGCGCGAGTCGCTGAAGCCCACGGCAATCAACTGGCCGCGCGGATCGACGGCAAGCGAATACGGCTCCTTGGTCGCTTTTGTGGCGATCTCCTTCAGCTTCTTGAAATCAGGTCCGGGGCCGTACTGGCGGAGCTTGCCATCATAGGCGACCGTGTAGAGCCTGCCGTCCGGCCCAAATCCGGCGCCGTAGCTGTCGTCCGCGTAGTTCTTATCCTCGGCGATGATGCGCCAGCTTTGTGTATCGATAACCTTGAGGCCAATGTTCTTGCTGCTGGCCGCTGCCAGCCAACGGCCATCGGGGGAAAAGGCGAGATGATTGATGACGCTGCCGAACGGGCCGACCCGCGCCGCCACTGCGCCGGTGATTGAATCAAAAATATAGACGTAGTCCGTGCTGGTGATGTCCCATTGCGCATCCCATCCGCCCGCCGCGAGCCAGCGTCCGTTGGGAGAAGCCGCCACCGCGTAAAGTTTGCCGCCATCGCCCGGGCCGATCGGGACGCGCAACGTGTGCAGGAGCCGTGCGTCGGGCAGCGACCAGACCCGCGCCGTTTTGTCGTACGAGCCGGTGATGGCGATCCGGCAAGCGCGGTCGACGCCGATGCGCTTGACCGGAGCAACGTGCATGCCGGTCTCGATGCGCAGCACCGGGTCCTGCGATGGACAGGCTTTGATTGCCGCTTGCAGCGCCGGGCTTGCCTGGCCGTCGGTCGCGCCGGAGTAGCAGCCGCCGTCCGTCAGGCGTTGCTGCAGTGCCTTGATCTCGGCACTGCTCATGTCGCTGAGATCGCGCGCCCGCGCCACGCCGACAGCAGCAAAAGCGACAACGCTAAGCGCAAGACAGAACGCAAGAACCCGGCAGGCTCGGTGCATCATTCGTTTATCCGGAAACTGTCCCTCGTCGCGAAGAACATGACGCGCCGCACGCCACAACGCAACGCCCCCGGTGCAAATGTCAGGTTGCCCATACAGACGTCTGCTGCCACCGGCAAGTGTTCACAACCAAGCAAACAACCCTGGGCTCTCATCATCGCACCCTGGCGGAAGCTTCAAGAACCGAAGGCAACGATTACTCAATTGCGTCGGATTGGACCGAGTTATTGTCCAATGCAATGTGGCAAATTTGCAGTTTTGAAACGTTCAGTACCGTTCAGGTTTTGGCGCGGGCTCCACTGCGCGGCAAATCCCCGGCACGCTGAAAAAAGCAACGTCGGGCGCGATGGAGGCGCAGGTGAGGAACGACGCACCGGCCCGCGCTCTCGCGGTTCCCCCTTTCTTTCGGTCATTTGCTACAATCGCCGGTGCAGTCGAAAAATCACGGGTCGCCGCGATAGCATGCGACTGATCTGAGTACGACGAGGACTTCATGGACAAGCCCGCCAACGGTTCCGGAATCGGCCAGCCTGTGCGCCGGCGCGAGGATTTACGGCTTGTGCGGGGCGCCGGTCGCTACGCCGGCGATGAAAATCTGCCCGGGCAGGCCTATGCGGTCATGGTGCGCTCGCCGCACGCGCACGCAGTGATCCGCGCGATCGCCAAGGACAAGGCGCAGGCGGTGCCCGGCGTGCTCGCGGTGCTGACGGGCGCGGATTTCGTCGCCGAGGGACTGAAGCCTATTCCGCACAAAGTGTGGTCGCCGCATCCGGCGGAGGCTCAGCTCAAGGATCGCGAAGGCGTGTCCTTTCACGAGACACCGCACTACCCGCTGCCGACCGACAAGGCGCGCTTCGTCGGTGAGGCGGTGGCGATGGTCGTCGCCGAGACGGTGAATGCGGCGAAGGACGGCGCCGAGGCGGTGGAGATCGAGTACGAGCCGCTGCGGGCGGTCACCGCGACGGTCGAGGCGGCGCGCCAGGACGCGCCGCAAGTGCATGCGCTGGCATCGAACGTCTGCCTCGATGCTCAGATCGGCGATGCGGCGGCGACCGCGGCGGCATTCGCGCGCGCCGCTCACGTGACGCGGTTGGAGACCTGGGTGCGGCGCGTGACCGGCGTGCCCATGGAGCCGCGCGCGGCGCTCGCGGCGTACGACAAGGAAAGCGGGCGCTACACCGTCTATGCCGGCAACGGCGGCGCGGTGCGGCTCAAGAACGATCTCGCCACCATCCTCGATGTCACGCCCGACAAGGTGCGCGTACTCATGGGCGACGTTGGCGGCAATTTCGGCACCCGCGGCATGATCTACGCCGAGTTTGCGCTGGTGGCATGGGCGGCGAAGAAAACCGGCCGGCCAGTGAAATGGATCATCGAGCGCCACGAATCCTTCGCCAGCGACTATCAGGCGCGCGATCTCGCCGTCGAGGCCGAGCTTGCGCTCGACGACAAGGGCCGCTTCCTCGCCATGCGCGGCTCCAACATCGGCAACCTCGGCAGCCACACCACTAACTTTTCCATGGTGCAAAAAGGCGTGCAGATGATGTCAAGCATCTATCGCATGCCGGCGGCTCATTTCCGCGCCCGCGCCACGCTCTCCAATACCTCGCCGACCCGGCCCTACCGCAGCGCTGGCCGCCCGGAAGTGATCTTCGTCATGGAGCGGCTGATCGATCTTGCGGCGCATGAATGCGGCATCGACCGCGTCGCCATCCGCCGCCGCAATCTCGTGACCGTCAAAGAGATGCCGTACACGAATCCGTTCGACGTCGAATACGACAGCGGCGATTACATCGGCGCCATGGACATGGCGCTCAAGCTCGGCGACTGGGCCGGATTCAAGAAGCGGCGCGCGGAAGCAAAAAGGCGCGGCAAATATCGCGGCATCGGGGTCGCCAATTACGTCGACATCTCGACCGGCGTGCCGCGCGAGAAGGCCGAGATCACCGTCAAGCCCGAGGGCAAGGTTGAGCTCGTGATCGGCGTCACCTCGCAAGGTCAGGGTCACGAGACGAGCTTCGCGCAGCTCATCTGCGAATGGCTCGGCGTGCCCATCGAAAGCGTGCAGATGATGACCGGCGATACCGACCGCGTCGCCGTCGGCGGCGGTGCCCATTCCGGCCGCGGCATGCGGCTCGGGTCTATCGTCATCAAGAAATCATCCGACGACATCATCGAGAAAGGCACGCGCATCGCCGAGCATCTGTTAGAGACATCTCGTGCTGACATCGAGTTCAAGGATGGCCGCTTCGCGGTGAAGGGCACCAACCATGCGGTCGCATTGTTCGACGTCGCACGCGCGGCGGCCGAACGGAGCGACCTGCCCGAGGATTTGCGCGGGCCGCTGTTCGCCGAATGCGACGAGACCGTCGCCGAAGGCAGTTACCCCTACGGCTGCCAGGTCTGCGAAGTCGAAGTCGATGCGGACACCGGAATGGTGAAGCTTGTCAATTACGCCGCGGTTGACGATGTCGGGCGGGCCGTGAACCCGCTCATCATTCATGGCCAGGTCCATGGCGGCATCGCGCAAGGCGCCGGCCAGGCGCTGATGGAGCATGTGCATTACGATCCCGAGAGCGGACAGCTTCTCACCGCCTCGTTCATGGACTACGCCATGCCGCGCGCCTCCGACCTGCCGTCCTATCTTACCGAGCTGAGCGAAATTCCCTCGAGCACGCATCCGCTCGGCATTCGCCCAGCCGGAGAAGGCGGCACGGTGCCGGCGCTCGCCGTCATCATCAACGCCATTGTCGATGCCTTGTCGGATTTCGGCGTGCGCCATATCGAAATGCCGGCAACGCCCGCGCGCGTATGGCAGGCGATTCAGGAAGCGCGCAACTAAGATCAGCCGAAAATGTCGAATACCATCGGGCCTGCGACTAGGAATGCGAACAGCGCAACGCGCCAGCGGGGAGCTTGGATCGCGGCGAGCAGCGGCAACCCGGCGAGCGGCACGATGGCGGCAAGGCAGGTAGTAGCGGATAGGCGTCGAGCAGCGACCCCGACGCAAGATCGCAGACACACGACAGAAATGGGCAGCAAGGGGTTAAATCTTTGCTAGGTTCAGAGCGCCGTCATCGCGCTATCTGGCGGCGGCCTCCAAACAAGTATTTAAAGTCAGCGAAAGCGACAGGCGAACGGTTGGCCGTCGAACTCTCGCAACAACAAAACAGACGCGATTGCGCCAATAACCCACATGTCGCCACTGGGGTGAGATCGAGGGGTTCGCCGGGTAGGCCCGGGGATTTTCACCCCGAGCCCGTCTCAGAACCGGACATCAACTCTGCGCTCATCCGGATCGTGGCACCGCACGAAGATGGCCGTCTTCTACCGATCGTCGGGGCGGGCTCGGCTCCCGTTGAATTGATCCAACGGCAATGACCGCTCGCTTCACCCCTGCCTTTCACGCCCGCTTCGTCATCACTACGAAGCGATCCGCTTCCAGTCTTGATCGGCATTGAACCTCATCAAAAGATCGCCCCGCGAAAACACCATCCCCGAAGGACGATCCGGGGTGGGGGCGCGAGCCGGAGTGGGGCTATCGCACAGCAGGGCCGATGCCAGGAGTGATGCCAACAGCAGGCCGCCGATGACGGTACTGTGCTGAGTGCCATCAGCGATCCTGCCGCCAAGGCACCCAAAAGGATTTTCTTCATTTGCTCTCTCTCCGTTTTCCATGGAAGTAACTGGACCGCAACAGCTAGTGCACTACTGAAAATGTGTACTTGTCCGGCGCCAATGTCGAATCATCGCGCAATCGTGGCGGCGAGGCAAAAAGTTACTATCGTCGATTGGCAGCTTTCAACCGAAACCTGCCTCCTTTCGACAGCAATGTCGTCAAGACAGCGCGCCTTTGGAGGCTGCATCGGAGTCAAGACCGAAACCGAGGCGCCGCCGAAACGACGATTGATTTACCCGACGTAGCACCGATGCTAATATCCGATTTGTTCCAGTGAGCAGGCGCGAAAAATGGCGGATTATCTGCGACTTGAGGCATTGCGGGCGACGCCGCTCGTGCGCGAGCCGTTCCAGCACCTGGTCGTGCCGGGCTTCGTCAGCGAGGCCGGATTGGTCGCAATCAACGGCGATTATCCGAATGTTTCCTCGCCCGGAAGTTTTCCCACCGATCAGCTCGTCTTTGGCAGCGCTTTCCAGGCCTTCCTTGACGAACTGGAAAGCGACCGTTTTCGCGAGGCGTTCGAAGAAAAGTTCGGCCTAGATCTGAACGGCCGGCCAACAATCACCACGGTGCGCGGCCGCTGCGATCCGGGCGACGGCAAGATCCACACCGACTCGAAGACAAAAATCATCACGGTGCTGATCTATATGAACCCGAGCTGGGAACAGGCTGGCGGGCGGCTGCGCCTGTTGCGCTCGGCTCACGACCTCAACGACATCATTACGGAAGTGCCGCCAGTTGCCGGCACGCTGCTCGCGTTCAAACGCAGCAACAATTCCTGGCACGGCCATGAGCCGTTCGACGGCGAGCGCCGGGTTATCCAATTCAATTGGCTGACCTCGGAGGGAAACCGGCAAATCGCGATGTTGCGGCACCATACGTCGGCGTCGTTCAAGCGCGTGCTGCAGATGTTCTTGCCCGGTCGCGCCTAGCGCGGCATGCGGCGTGACTCCCTCTCCCCTCCGGGGAGAGGTAAGTTGTGAAACGTGATGCTCGGAGGTAGCGTTTGACTCTATCCGCCAACGAGCTTCGCAGCCGCGACTTTTCCAAAATCCTGCTGATCAAATTGTCGGCTGTCGGCGACGTGACGCACACGATCCCGGTGCTGAACAAATTGCGGCGGCGCTATCCGAACGCTCAACTGGACTGGCTGGTGACACCCGCCATTGGCGAACTTCTGCGCCACCATCCGGCCATCGACAACGTGATCGATTTCACGCGCGATACGAGCGCGTCAGCCTGGTCTGCACTCGCCGGCTACGCACGACTTGCGGCGAAGCTACGCAAGACCCGCTACGATCTGGTCGTCGACCTGCACGGCCAATCACGCACCGCAATATTGACCTTTGCGAGTGGCGCTCCAGTGCGTATCGGCTTCGATAAGGAGCGCCCGGAGGTATGGGCCAAATCGCGAAAGGTGACGGACAGCTTCCGCAAGCATGCCTGGTATGGGGCCCGGGAGGGCGCCTGGCTAGCCTACACCCACCACATTCCCCTGCCGACGCTCGATGTGCATGTGATCGATCATTATCTGAGCGTCGGAAAGCTGCTTGGCTTCGACACGGGTCCGGCCGATTTCTCGTTTCGGATTCCACAATCCGCCCATGACCGCATCGATGCTCTGTTGCGCCAGCGCGACCTCGCCGGTAAGGCATTCGCGCTCATCGCGCCGCGCGGAAATTGGGAAACCAAACGCTGGCCCGATGAGAAATCCGCCGAAGTCGCCCGGCATTTTCTGCAACAGGGCTGCGGCGCGGTCGTGGTCGGTGGCCCGCGCGAGCGCCACGTTGGCGCCAACATCGCGCGCCTCGCTCCCGGCGTCGTCGATCTGACGGGCGAAACGTCAATCAGCGAACTCGCCGCCCTGATCAGCCGCGCGGCGATCTGCATCGCCCACGATTCCGGACCGATGCATCTTGCGGTCGCTCTCGGCCGCCCGGTCGTCGCCCTGTTCGGTCCGAGCGATACGGTGTGGGCCGGCCCCTACCGTCGCGAGAACGCCGTGGTCCGCGCCGCCCTCCCCTGCTCGCCTTGCTATCTGCGCCGGCTCAGCCGCTGTACGCACGGGCACGCCTGCATGAGCGACCTTTCCACGCAAGCCGTGATCGAACGCGCAGACAGCGTTCTCGGCGCCGTGCTGGCGCCCGCATGATCACCGGCACGTCGTTGATCGTTGCCGCCGCCTTTGCATAAGATGCCTCCGTTGTCACATTCTGCGCGGCAATCGACGTGACGCCAAACGCTGTTATTCAGCCCAAGCCCGGAATTGGCGACCTGATGTGGCACCTGCCGTTCATCCGCGCCATTGCGGCGGTATCGCCGGGCGGCAAGGTGACGTTTCTCGCTCCGCCAACGAGCAACGCGCGCGAACTCCTGGCGACGGAGCCCACTGTCGCGGAGGTGCTCTATTTCAATCACTTCGGGTCGGAACTGCAGCGCGCCGTAAATCTGATCAAGCTCATCGCGCTGTTGCGGCGAAACCATTTTCGCGCGTTATGGATTCTCGACCGTGGCATTCGCCCGGCGCTGGCTGGATTTGTTGCCGGCATCCCCGAGCGCATCGGCGTCGGCTTCGCGCCGCAACGCTGGTTCATCACCAACAAGGGCATCGACCAGAGTCACTCTCACGACTTCCCCATCGACTGGCTCATAGCGTTGATGACGGATATGCGGGTGCCGCTGCCCACGACGGAACCCAACTTGCATCTCGCCGGCGATCTGCTTGCAGCCATCGGCGATAAGTTCAGCGCTTGCCCGCGGCCGTGGATTGTGTTGGGCCTCGGCGGATCCCATCCTGACAAGGACTGGCCGACCAAATATTGGGCCGAACTCCTGGGCGCACTGCGCGGACTCACCAAAGGGACGATCTTCCTGATTGGGGGCCCTGCCCAACTTGCGCGAAGTCAAACCCTGATCGCGGATACGGCGGGAGCCGACGCGGTCAACGCCTGCGATCTGAAAGTCGTCGAGTCCGCGGCCCTCCTCCGCCATGCCGATCTGTTCATCGGCACGGATTCCGGCCCATTGAACCTCGCGGCGGCGACGGGGACCGAGGCATTCGGCTTTTTCGGCGCCACGCCCGTTCTCAGATATTCGAAGTTCATCCATGCCATCGTGCCACCGGGCGGGCAGACACAGAAAGGCATGCAGCACATCCTTCCGGCTCAAGTGCTGGACGACATAAAGCCCTATCTATCGTTTCGCAAAGAACGGGCGTGAGCAGGCGTGGCGGCCATGCAGACGATTTCCGCCTACATCATCTGCTTCAACGAAGCGGAAAAGATCAAAGCCGCGGTCGAAAGCGTGCTCTGGGCCGATGAGATCGTCGTGGTCGATTCCAACAGCACCGACGGCACGGCCGATATCGCGACCGGCTTGGGCGCGCGCGTGGTGCAGGTACCGTTCCAGGGCTTCGGCGACTTGCGCAACCGTGCCATCGAGGCCTGCCGCTACGACTGGATCTTCAGTCTCGACGCCGACGAGCGATGCACCAAGAAGGTCCGCGATGAAATCTTAGGTCTGCTGGCCGGGCAGCCGCCCTATGATCTCTATCGCGTTCCGCGCCGCAATTATTTCATGGGCCGTTGGATCCGCGGCTCCGGCTGGTATCCGAACTTCCGTCAGCCGCAGCTCTTCCGCAAAGGCAGCCTGCGCTACACGCTCGAGCCCGTGCACGAAGGCTATGAGGTCCTGGGCGGCAAACAGGTCGGAACGCTGCAGAACGAAATCTGGCAGTTTCCATTCCGCAACCTGTCGGAGATCATCCGCAAGGCGGATCGCTACTCGTCGCTCGGCGCGCCGAAGCTCGCCGGCAAGCGGGTCTCCATGGCCAGCGCACTCGGGCACGGCGCGTGGGCTTTCCTGAAACACTATATTTTCAAGCGCGGATTCATCGACGGCTGGGCCGGCTTCGTCATCGCCTTCGGCAATTTCGAGGGCACGTTTTATCGCTACGCCAAGCGTTACGAGCAGGAGCAAAACTGGGGTCCGCCGCCGAGTGAACCGCTGCGGCGCGAGGATCAGTCGAAGCAGACTTAGGGGGCGCCGAGCTTATCACCTCGGCAACGCAGTCCAGCGCCATTGCATCTAACCGATCTCAACCAGACCAGATCACGATCGGTTCGGTGCTAAAACGCGATCGTTCCCCGCAACACTGGGCCGTAGTAGTACTGGCTTTGCTGTGCCAGGTGAGCATTTGGCTGCAGCTGACCATTTGACTCGATAACCATCAATGCATTCCAGTAACCATCGAACCTGTAGCTCGCGGTCAGCTTGAAGTTGGGGGTGAACCAATAAGAAATCCCAGCCTGCACTTCGAGATTGGGGACACCGACTGTGCTGGAAGAAGTGAGAGTATTCACCGAAGAGGGGAGAAGGGTGACGTTGGTGGAAGAGAGGACTTGCGTAGCATTCAGGCTGCGATTGCCCAACAACAACGCGAAGCCGCCGAAGTAATCGAAGGCCCAAGAGTTGCCCAACGGGGCGCTGCCATCAATGCTCAGTTGAGGACCAGCACCAAAGAATTGACTTCTTGATTGAAATGAAATGTTGGCGGGTACTGGGTTAGGTTCAAATATGATAGCGGCAGCGCTTGCGTTCGCCGACGACGCGAGTTGCACGATGCGGCTTCCCAGCTTGACTTGGGTATTCCCCAAGCCGAGGCCGACCGCGACATCGATGAGCCAAAGAGCCTCCCTATTCAAACTGGCCACTCCAGTGTACGTGGCTGCGGGGCTGCTGGGGGGCGCTGACGCGCCATAATTTGGGTTGTAACGGAATTGCCCGCTGAAGAGGTAGGGCGACAGTGCCGGGCGGTAGTCAAAGCCAGTAGCGGCCGTCCACCCCACGCCCGGACCCAAGTTGGCGTAAGGACCGAACGGCGGCAGCCCAATGGCGGGATCGGTGGCTGGATGACCAGTCAACCCAGCTTCGGACCACGTAGACCATTGGCCTTGTGGAGCACCGGCTGCCGGAGGCGGCGGCTGCGTTGACTGCGCCGACTGCGTACGTCCCTCAGACGACGCGATAGAGAGCGCTATAAGGGACGTGCTCGCCAGCAACACCCCTTTTCGCGCAACTCGCCTAGGCTCTGTGACGCACCCCACGGCATCCCCCCGAACCCTCAGCGACCTCCAGTAGTATCTTAAGAAACTGGGCCTTTGCCCTCTCCGCAGCGGATTATGAACAGATACGCACAGTATTTTCGGTGCCTGCGTGACTAATGAGCTACACTAATCGCAGGGCGCTACGGCCAATGGAAAGACGGTTTGACGGAGAGAGTAAGCCAGATCGTTAGGGATCACGGCTCACAGGTGACACGTTTCGACTATCCGTCGGGTTGATCAGACAGCCCTATTTCGCCGGCTCCGTTTTCCTGATTTCATGGCTGAAATTTCCAGCCAGAATTGAAGCGCATGCGGCGCTGGTTTCTCAGCTATCACTCGCACGATCACGCGCTGGCCGAGCGGCTCAAAGCCGCCATCGAGCGTACAGATTCTACCTCGCGCGTTTTCTTCTCCGCCACAAGCATGCGAGCGGGCGGCTCATGGTCCGTGCAGCTGGCCCAGGAAATCGCCGACGCAACAGCTTTCATCCTGCTCATCGGCGAGGCCGGCATCGGCAAATGGCAGGTGCCGGAGTACGACGAAGCGCTCGACAAGTGGGTCAAGTCGGATCGAAAATTTCCGCTCATTGTCATGCTGCTCGAAGGACAGACCGCGCCAGGCCTGCCGTTTCTGCGCCAGCTGCATTGGATCGTGACACCTGATCCAGCGTCCGAGAAGGACATCGGGCGGGCATTTGATGCGGTGGCGGGCGAGGACACAAGCCCCGGCGAATTATGGCGTTACACGGCACCCTATCGCGGCCTTGAGGCGATGGAGGAGAAGGACAGCGATTATTTTTTTGGGCGCAAGCGTGAAACCGTTGAGGTGCTGTCGGCGCTCGGCAGCGCAACTGGCCGGCTACCCGTACTGATTGGTAATTCCGGTGTTGGCAAATCTTCGCTCGCGCAGGCCGGTGTGTTGGCCGCACTCAAGCGTCAAGCGTGGCCGGAGGAGTCGAATGCACCCAAAGCCTGGCCGGCCGCGTTCGAGAACAGCCGTCAATGGTGCTTTTTGTCGTTCAGGCCGGGCACCGATCCGCTGAAAGCGCTGGTGGAAGCCTTCTTCGACAGGTGGCAATTCGCCGCGACCGATCCCGAACGTGCAACACGGCAGCATGGATGGTTGGAAGCTTTGCACAGCGGCAAGGCCGTGCTGTCCGATCTGATCAACGCCACCGAGCGCCGCCACAAGGAACTGGAGCTGCCCGAACTGCCCGGGTTTTTCCTGTACGTCGACCAGGGCGAAGAGCTTTACGTTCGCGCCGAAGAGAGCCAGCGCCGCCGCTTTTCCGATCTGCTCGTGCAGGGGCTGGCGGATCAGCGTCTTCGCGCCATCATGAGTATGCGGTCCGACTTCCTCGGGGCGCTGCAAAACGACAAGCCACTGTTTAGGGCACGGCAGCAGATCGATGTGCCACCACTGGGCGAAGACGAATTGCGCGACGTCGTGGCTCGCCCCGCGCAACTGCTCGCGGCGCGGTTCGAGACCGAGGGACTCGTCGACATTATCAGCCGGCGTGCCGCAGACGACGGCGCCAGGGACGTCGGCGCCTTGCCGCTGTTGTCCTACACGCTTGACGATATGTGGACGCAGATGGTTCGCCGGGGTGACGGGGTGCTTCGGCTTCATCTGCAATCCTTCGAACTCGGCGGTGTGCTGGTTCATCGCGCCGACCAATTCCTTGCGGCCCACCCGGCCTCGGAAGCCGCACTGCGGCGCGTGTTGACGCTCCGATTGGCGACGGTGCGCGAAGGTAGCGAGCCGACCCGGCGCCGCGCTGCTCGCTCGGAGTTTTCCGACGAAGAGTGGCGGCTTGTTTCCGAGCTTGCCGATTATCCGAACCGACTTGTGGTCATCGCCACGTCGGAAGCTGGCGAGACCTATGCCGAGGTGGCTCACGAGGCGATTTTTCGACGTTGGGGCAAGCTGCACGAGTGGATCGGCGCGGAACGAGAGTTTCTGGCTTGGCGCAACGGCCTCGAAGCCGCGTGCCGTTCATGGCAGACCATTCCGGAGCAATCAAAGAACGACGCGCTGCTTATGGGTCTGGCCCTCGCGCAAGCGCAGGGCTGGCTCGCGAAACGCTCCGACGACCTTCGTGAGGTTGACCGAGACTTTATTTCGCAAAGCCGGCGGCTTGCGTACCGCCGAAAACTCCTGGCTGGCTCGCTGATCGCGGGGCTAGCCCTTGGCGTCGCAGGTGGTCTTACGGCCTGGATAGAGCACGACAATCTAACGGCATCCTGGCGCTACTACACCGCAATACGGCCGTACATGGTTTCTCAGTTTCGGCCTCATGTGTTGACCACCGCGGCCGAGCAAATGCTCAAGGCTGGGGATTCCTTCAAGGAGTGCGCAACGGACTGTCCCGAAATGATTGTCGCACCCTCGGGGTCGTTCACAATGGGATCGGCGCCGACCGAGAAGGGCAGGCAAACCAACGAAGATCCGCCACACCAAGTGACGATCGCCAAAGCCTTTGCCGTTTCCAAATACGAGCTGACATTCGCGGAGTGGGACACGTGCGCCACCCATGGCGATTGCGATCCGCAAATCAACGACAGCGGCTACGGCCGCGGGCGGCAGCCGGTGATCAACGTCACTTGGGAGGATGCGCAACGGTACGTGGCCTGGCTTTCGCGCATGACCGGCAAGACCTATCGTCTGCTGTCGGAGGCTGAATACGAGTACGCGACGCGCGCCGGAACGCAAACAGCCTACCCTTGGGGCGGCGACATCAAGCTCAACGGCGCGGGGATGGCCAACTGCAGCGAGTGTGGCAGTCAATGGGACACCAGACGAACGGCCCCCGTTGGCTCGTTCCCGCCCAACGTTTTCGGCCTCTACGACATGGTGGGTAACGTTTACGAGTGGACTGAAGATTGTTCCCACAGCAATTACGACGGTGCGCCGGCGGACGGTTCGGCGTGGATCGAGGGCGGCAGCTGTTCTCGCCGTGTCGTACGCGGCGGCGCCTGGGACAGCCACGCGGACCGCGTCCGCTCCGCGGCCCGCGGCTCGTTCACCATCGGCAGCCGGTACAACAATTTGAGTTTCCGGGTCGCGCGCACTCTTGCGCCTTGAACCCGTAGTTTCCTT
>Ga0070731_10002849_pt1 | contig 16065 bp, 14 predicted proteins | sample Coa_R1_2_FD_66448 | JGI IMG/M metagenome (GOLD analysis project Ga0070731, IMG submission 66448) | Surface soil microbial communities from Centralia Pennsylvania, which are recovering from an underground coalmine fire - Coalmine... | ecosystem: Environmental > Terrestrial > Soil > Unclassified ...
GCCCGCGAGCACCGGCGCGGCGGCCCACCCGGCGGAGCGCACGAGCGCCGTGATCCCCGCCGCGGCGAGCCGTTCCTCGGGCCGCACCACCGCCATCACGTAGCTCTGGCGCGTGGGCACGTCCATCTCGTTCAATCCTTCGCGCAACAGGAAGAAGAACGCGGCGACTGTGAAATCGCTCGAGGCGACGATCGTGAAGAGCAGGAGCGACGACGGCACGTGCGTGTAGATCATCGTGTTCAGCAGCCCGATGCGCTTCGAAAGCCACGCGGCCACGAGATGCGAGCAAGCCGAAAGCACGCGGCCCGCGGCGAAGAGCACGGCGACTTCCGCGGCCGGCAGCGCGAAGCGCTCCGCGAAGAAGTACGCAAGCAATGCCGAGCCCACGAACCCGCCCCCGAAAGCATCGACGAGGAAGAGCAGCGAGATCTTGGTGACGATGGGACGGCTCGCGGGCGAAAGATGGGCGAGTCCCACGGGGGCTGCGCCCTCCACGCGGTGAGGGATTCGCGTATAGAGCGCGGCCGCAGCGAGGTAGAGCCCGCAGAAAACGGCGAGCGACGCGCGCATGGCCGCGAGCGCATCGAGCCCCATCGAGTGCTCGAGGAGCGTCGGCAGCGCCGCGAGCAACCCGCCGGTCGCGTAACCCGCATCGAGCAGCACGTTGTACCAGGCGAAGACGCGCGTGCGGTCGGCGTCGCCGGTGGTCGCGGGGAAGATCGCCTGTTCGATGATTGGAATCGCGCCACGGTCCCGGCCGTTCACGTTGAACATGCCGAAGAAGGCCGCGGCCGCGAGGAGCGGGAAGGAATCGGTCATCAGCATCAACGCGCAGCCCACCGCCGGCAGCGCGGAGAGCGTGACCAGCATCGCGCGCTGCGAGGTGCGCGGGCCGAGCCAGAGGGTGAGCAGCGCGGCCAGGGCCGCGCCCCACAGGGCCGACGAGAGGATCACGCCGATCTGCGTGGCCGACATCCCCAGGCGCGACGCGTAGAGACCGATCAGCACGGCCATGAGACCCACGCCCAACGCGCGCAGGAAGGCGGCGGCGTACAGAATCCGGCGTTGCCGCTCGCCTTCGCGCGGCGTCATCGCGCGCCGAGGAACGAGAGGGTTTCCGCGGTGGGCTTCGTGGGACGATATTCGGCGGAGACCCAGCCGTCGTATCCCAGGTCGTCGAGGAGCGAGAAGAGCGGCGCGAAGTCGATCTTCCCCGAACCCGGCTCGCCGCGGCCGGGCGCGTCGGCGAACTGCACGTGGCGGATCGATTCGCGGCACTCGCGCAGGATCGCCGCCGGGTCGTCGCCCATCATCACGGTGTGGTAGATGTCGAACTGGAGGTGGAGGTTGTCGGCGCCGGCCTCTTCGATGAGCGCCACGGCCTCGGGCGAGCGCGACACGAAAAACCCCGGAATGTCGTGCGTGTTTATGGGTTCGAGAACGAGATCGAGCCCCGCGGCCTTGAATTCGCGCGCGGCGTACCTCAGGTTCTCCAGGAGGGTCGCGCGGAAAGCCTCGCGGTCGTCGGTCGGCGCGGCGGTGCCGGAGATGCAATTGAGCTTCGGCACGCCGAGGGCGTGCGCGTATTCGATTCCCCGGGCCACGCCGGCCCGGAACTCCGCCTCGCGGCCCGGCCGGCAGGCGATCCCGAAGTCGCCCCGGGACTTGTCGCCCATGGGCAGGTTGCACAGGACGCATTCGAGCTCGTTGGCGCGCAGCCTCGCGGCGATCTCGGCGGCGGGAAACGCGTAGGGCTGCGCATACTCGACGGCGCGGAAGCCCGCGGCCCGCGCGGCGGCGAAGCGGTCGAGGAAGTCGTGCTCCGTGAAGAGGAACCCGAGGTTCGCGGCGAAGCGTGGCATCACTTGTTACTATACCCAAGGACATGAACACCCCGATCGCGGCACCCGTGCACGGCGAAATATCCGTGCTGAAGCGGCTGCTGCCCTACCTCTTCGAATTCAAGGGACGCGTGCTGATCGCGCTCGCCTTCCTTGTCTGCGCGAAGCTTTCCAACATCGCGGTCCCGCTCGTGATGAAGCGCATCGTGGACGGGCTCTCCGTCGACAAGGCGATCATCGCGGTGCCCGTGACGATGCTGCTCGCCTACGGCCTGCTGAGGCTTTCCAGCACGGTCTTCAACGAGCTTCGCGACATCGTGTTCGTGAAGGTCGCGCAACGGTCGATGCGCCGTGTCGCGCTCGAGGTCTTCCACCACCTGCACGCGCTGTCGCTGCGCTTCCACCTGGAGCGCCAGACGGGCGGCCTCACGCGGGACATCGAGCGGGGCACGCGCGGGATCTCGACGCTGCTCTCGTTCACCGTGTTCAGCGTGCTGCCGACGCTGCTCGAGATCGCGATGGTGACGGGCCTGCTCATCTACAAGTTCGACATCTGGTTCGGCGTGATCTCGATCACCGCGCTGGTGCTCTACATCTCGCTCACGTTCACCATCTCCGAGTGGCGCACCGCGCACCGGCGCCGCACCAACGATCTCGATTCGAAGGCGAACACGCGCGCGATCGACTCGCTCCTCAACTACGAGACGGTGAAGTACTTCGGCAACGAGGGCTTCGAGGCGAAGCGCTACGACGAGAACCTCGCGGGCTACGAGCGCGCGGTCGTCACGAGCGAGGCCTCGCTGGGGCTCCTCAACGGGACGCAGGCGGCCGTGATCGCGCTCGCGGTGTCGCTGCTCATGTGGCGCGCGGCCGAGGGCATCGTGGACGCGCATCTCTCGCTGGGCGACCTCGTGATGGTGAACGCGCTCCTGATCCAGCTCTACATCCCGCTCAACTTCCTCGGCGTGATGTACCGCGAGATCAAGCAGGCGGTCGTGGACATGGAAAAGATGTTCCGGCTGCTGGGCGAGAACCGCGAGGTCGAGGACAAGCCGGGCGCGCCCGATCTCGTCGTGAAGGGCGGCGCGGTGCGCTTCGAGCACGTTGAATTCAGCTACGACGGCGTGCGCCAGATCCTGAAGGACGTGAGCTTCGAGATCCCCGCGGGGCGCAAGGTGGCCGTCGTGGGACCGAGCGGCTCCGGGAAGTCCACGCTCGCGCGGCTGCTCTTCCGCTTCTACGACGTGAACTCGGGGCGCATCACGATCGACGGCCAGGACATCCGTGAGGTGCGGCAGCAGAGCGTTCGCGCGGCCCTCGGCGTGGTTCCGCAGGATACGGTGCTCTTCAACGACACGATCATCTACAACGTCTCGTACGGCCGGCCCGGCGCTTCGCGCGGCGAGGTTGAAAACGCGGCACGCGTGGCGCACATCGCGGAGTTCATCGAGCGGTTGCCCGACAAGTGGGAGACCGCGGTGGGCGAACGCGGCCTCAAGCTCTCCGGCGGCGAGAAGCAGCGGGTCTCGATCGCGCGCACCGTCCTCAAGGACCCGCATATCCTCGTCTTCGACGAGGCCACGTCCGCCCTCGATTCGCGCACCGAGAAGGCGATCCAGGCGGAGCTCGCGGAGATCTCGCGCGACCGCACGACGCTCGTGATCGCGCACCGCCTCTCGACGATCGTCGACGCCGACGAGATCCTCGTGCTCGACCACGGCTCCATCATCGAGCGCGGCACCTTCCGGGAGCTCATCGCCGCGAACGGCCGCTTCGCCGAGATGTGGCGGTTGCAGCTCGAAAAGGGACCCGACGTGCAGCTGGGATCGACGCCGCGGTCAGTCGCGGAGGAAGTCTCTTAGGGCGGCGAGCGTCTCGCGCGGAGCCTCGCTCATCATGGAGTGGCCCGCGTCGAGCGCAACGAACCTGGCGCCGGGAATCTCCGCCGCCAGTGCCTTTCCGGCCTTGAACTGCGTCATCTGGTCGCGCTTTCCCGCGAGCACGAGCGTGGGCGTCTTCATCGCGCGCACGGCATCCATCGAAGGGCGATAGGCGTTGCACGCGCCCAGGTCGGCGTGGAGCGCTCCGGGACGCGAGCGGCCGTTGAGGCTGCGGCTCGCGCCCAGAAGCGTGGTTCCGGGCACGGCGCTTTGCGTGAGCTGCGAATTGCGGACGTGGCCCCAAACCGCTTCCATGTCGTAGGCGACGGGCGGATCGTCGCGCGCCGCATCCAGGAACGCCTGGCCGACCGGCATGGGCGCGGAGATGCCGATCAACGCGAGCTTCGACACGCGCTGCGGAGCGGCGAGCGCGCTCTCGAGCGTGACGAGCGAGCCCATGCTGTGTCCCACGAGCGTCGCGTTGCCGATCGCCGCCGCGTCCAGCAGCGCGACGAGCCACGAGCTCCATTCCGCGATCGAGGCGCGGAGGATGCCCGGGCTTCGGCCGTGCCCCGGCAAGTCGACGGCGAGCGCGTTGAAGCCGTGATGGGCGAAGTAGCGCGACTGCCACTGCCACACGCTGTGGTCGAATGCGGCGCCGTGGACGAAGACGATCGTGGGAAGGCCCGGATCGAAATCGCGCGATCCCGTGTACGCGTAGGCCGGATAGCCCTGGACGATGAACTGCATTATTTCTGCGAGGCGTTCAGCGCGCGGCCGAGATCGTCGAGGAGATCGTCGGCGTGCTCCAGCCCGATCGACAGGCGCACCGTGCCGGGCGTGATGCCCGCCGCGGCGAGCGCGCCGTCGTCCATGCGGAAGTGGGTGGTCGTCGCGGGGTGGATCACGAGCGACTTCGCATCTCCGATGTTCGCGAGGTGCGAGAAGAGCGACAGTGCCTCGATGAACTTGCGCCCCGCGTCGCGGCCGCCCTTCAGCTCGAACGAAAGGATCGCGCTGCAGCCGCGCGGATAGAGGCGCCGCGCGATCTCGTGGCCCGGGTGCGCTTCGAGATCGGGATGGTGCACGCGCTCCACCTCCTTGCGCGAGGCGAGGTAGGCGACCACTTTCGCCGTGTTCTCGATGTGGCGCGCCATGCGCACCGGCAGCGTCTCCAGCCCCTGCAGGATCTGGAATGCGGTCATGGGCGCCATGCAGGCGCCGAAGTCGCGCAGGCCCTCCCGCCGGGCGCGCAGCAGGAATGCCGAGGCGGTCGACTCCTCGGTGAACACCATGCCGTGGAATCCCTCGTAGGGCTCCGTGAGCGTCGGATATTTGCCCGAGGCGTTCCAGTCGAAGCGCCCGCCGTCGACCAGCACGCCGCCGATCACGACGCCGTGGCCCGACAGGAACTTGGTCGCCGAATGCATCACGAGATGCGCGCCCTGGTCGAGCGGGCGGCCGAGGACCGGCGTGGTCACGGTTGCGTCAACCAACAGCGGAATCGCGCGTTCATTGGCAAGGGACGCGACAGCAGGGATGTCGAGGACGTCCACCGAGGGGTTTCCCACCGATTCGCCGAAGAGCAGCCGAGTGCCGGGCTCGATCGCCTCTTGCCATGCGCCGAGGTCGCGGGGCGGCACGAACGTCGTGCGAATGCCGAAGCGCGGGAGCGTGTAGGACAGGAGATTGTGCGAGCCGCCATAGAGGCTCGAGGACGCGACGATATGCCCGCCGTTCCCCATGAGCGTGACGATGGCGAGATGAAGCGCCGCCTGGCCGCTCGATGTGGCGATGGCGCCGGCGCCGCCTTCGAGCGCCGCGACGCGCTCCTCGAAGACGGCGACAGTCGGGTTGGAAAGCCGCGAATAGACGTGGCCGGGCGTTTCCATGTTGAAAAGCGCGGCCGCGGTGTCCGTGTCCGGGAAGACGTAGGAGGCCGTTTGGTAGATGGGAACGGCTCGCGAGCCGGTGGCCGGATCGGGGGATTGGCCGGCATGGACCGCGAGGGTGTCCGGATGGGGTGTTTTCGGACCCAAAATCAATTGTTTAGCTTGTAATCCTCAGATCTTGTCACGAAAGGGTGATGTTTGCTATGGTGTCGCCTGCCGTTACTGAATCCAGGCTGAAGAAGTGACCCGATTCCTCGCCGTTTTCCTGCTCGCAGTCCTTCCCCTTGCCGCCACCGCCGCGGACAAGGCCGCGAAACCGCGCGCCAGCGTTGCCGCGGCCGAATTCACCAAGGATGGTGAACCCAACGTGAGGTCCACGGGCGTGCTCGTCTACGATCCGACGACGGGAACGACCCTCTTCGCGAAGAACGCGGAGCAGGCCGCGCCGATCGCTTCGATCACAAAGCTCATGACGGCGATGGTGGTGCTCGATGCCCACCAGGCGCTCGACGAAGTGATCGAGATCGCTCCCGAGGACATCGATACACTCAAGAACACGCACTCGCGCCTTCCCGTCGGCACGCATTTCCGCCGCGACGACCTGATGCGCCTCGCGCTCATGGCGAGCGACAACCGCGCCGCCGCCGCGCTGGGCCGCAACTATCCTGGCGGGCTCGCCGCCTGCGTCGAGGCGATGAACGCCAAGGCGAAGCTCCTGGGCACCGGCCAGACCCGCTACGTGGATTCGTCGGGGCTCTCGCCGTCCAACGTCTCCTCTCCCGCGGATCTCGGCAAGATCGTCGCCGCCGCGGCCACGTACCCGATCATCACCGAGTACACGACGACGGGCGCGGTGAACGTCACGCTGCCCGATTCCAAGCGCAAGTTGAGCTTCGTGAACACCAACGCGCTCGTGGGCCATTCCGACTGGAAGATCGGCCTGTCCAAGACGGGCTACATCAACGAGGCGGGCAAGTGCCTCGTGATGCAGGCGATGATCGCGAACCAGCCGGTCGTGATCGTGCTGCTCGACTCGTGGGGCCGCCTCACGCGGATCGCCGACGCCAACCGCATCCGCAAGTGGCTCGAACGCAACCCCGGCAAGCTCGCCGGCGTGACGCTCAACCCGAGCTGATCCTCCCCCACTCCCGATAGCGGCGCGCCAAATCAGGGCGCGCCGTTTTTCTTTGCACCTTTCCGGCGCATCGATCCTCGCCAAGTCTCGCCGGCGCGTTCGCGTCCGGGACCTTTCCGCAATCGGATCAACTCCCTAAGGCCTTCGCCCGTGATCTGGCATGGACGTCGCTATCGAAGGTTCGAGGCGATCGCCAACGCGCGACCGTCCATCAACAAAGTCAAAAGGGGATCGGATCCATGAATCGACGCTTATTCGTCAATGCGCTCGCGCTGAGCACCGCCCTCGCGCTGGCACCGGCCGCGGCATGGGCCCAGCAGAAGACAATCAAGGTGGGAGTCCTGCATTCGCTGTCGGGAACGATGGCCATCAGCGAGACGGTGCTGAAGGACACGGCGCTCATGGCGATCGACGAGATCAACGCCAAGGGCGGCGTCATGGGCTACAAGATCGAGGCCGTCGTCGTCGACCCCGCGTCCAACTGGCCGCTCTTCGCCGAGAAAGCGCGCCAGCTCATCACGCAGGACAAGGTGGCCGTGGTCTTCGGCTGCTGGACTTCGGTGTCGCGCAAATCCGTGTTGCCGGTGTTCGAGGAGCTGAACGGCCTTCTGTTCTATCCCGTGCAGTACGAAGGCGAGGAGCTCTCGAAGAACGTCTTCTACACGGGCGCCGCGCCGAACCAGCAGGCGATCCCGGCGGTTGAATACCTCATGAGCAAGGACGGCGGCGGCGCCAAGCGCTTCGTGCTGCTGGGCACCGACTACGTCTATCCGCGCACCACGAACAAGATCCTGCGCGCATTCCTCAACAAGAAGGGGATCACGGACGCGGACATCATGGAGGAGTACACGCCGTTCGGGCACTCCGACTACCAGACGATCATCGCCAAGATCAAGAAGTTCGCGGGCGAGGGCAAGAAGACCGCCGTGGTCTCGACGATCAACGGCGACTCCAACGTTCCGTTCTACAAGGAGCTCGGCAACCAGGGCCTGAAGGCGACCGACGTTCCGGTGGTCGCGTTCTCCGTGGGCGAGGAAGAGCTGCGCGGCGTGGACACGAAGCCGCTGGTGGGCCACCTCGCCGCGTGGAACTACTTCATGTCGCTCAAGAACCCGGAGAACGACGCGTTCAAGGCGAAGTGGGCGAAGTACGCGAAGGACAAGAAGCTCTCCAGCGCCGACAAGCCTCTCACCGACGATCCGATGGAAGCTACGTACATCGGCGTGCACATGTGGAAGCAGGCGGTCGAGAAGGCGAAGAGCTTCGACACCGACAAGGTGATCGCGGCGATGGCCGGGCAGTCGTTCAAGGCGCCCAGCGGCTTCACGATCAAGATGGACGAGAAGAACCACCACCTGCACAAGCCCGTGTTCATCGGCGAGATCAAGGCCGACGGCCAGTTCAATGTCGTGTGGAAGACGCCCGGCCCGATCCGCGCGCAGCCGTGGAGCCCGTACATCGCCGGCAACGACAAGAAGAAGGATGAACCGGAAGTAGCTGCAGCCAAGAAGTAGGGGCCGCGAGAGCCCCAATGTGGATGCGGCGGCGTGAGGACGCCGCCGCGCCCCGGAGAGAAACGACGATGGTCCGCTTCATCCTGATCGCGCTGGCGTTGTGGCTTGGCGCGCCCGGCGCGGCGTGGGCGCTCGACGCCACAACGATCACGAAGCTCGCCACCGGCGACGGCGACGAGAAGGCGGCGGCCGTCACGTCGCTTGCCGCCTCGGGCGACCCTCGCGCGCTCGACGTGCTCAAGGCGTTCGCCGATGGCGAGATGCAGGTCGCGGGCAACCAGGTGCTCATCGTGCGCGACGGCAAGGCGGTCGACGCGGTGACTGGCGCTTCCGTCACGCCGCTTCCGGAATCGCGCGACGACGTCGTGGTCAACAACCGGATGCGCGGCGAGATCGAACGCGCCATGGCGGGACTCAAGCTGCTGTCGCCGGACCGCGCCACGAGGCAAGCCGCCGTGAAGGAGCTGGAAAGCGGCGCCGAGGATTCCATGGGGCCGCTCGTGAAGAGGGCCCTCGCCGCCGAGACCGATCCCGGCATCAAGGAATCCCTCCTGCTCGTCACGGCGCAGCTCGACCTGAAGAGCAGCGACAAGGCGGCGCGCATCGCGGCCGTGAAGCTTCTCGCGAGCTCGTCCAGCCCCGCCGTGAAGACGATGCTGATCCCGGTCGCCGATCCGTCGGAGCCCGACGAGGACGTGCGCAACGAGGCCCGCGGCGCGCTGAGGATGGTCGAATCGCGCCTCGCCCGCGCCGAGTTGGTGGGACTCGCGTTCTCCGGCGTGAGCCTCGGTTCGATCCTGCTGCTCGCGGCGTTGGGCCTCGCGATCACCTACGGCCTCATGGGCGTGATCAACATGGCGCATGGCGAACTCATCATGATCGGCGCCTACACGACTTACCTCGTGCAGAATCTGTTCCGCTCGCAGTGGCCGGGCGTTTTCGACTGGTACCTCGCGCTCGCGGTGCCGGCGTCGTTCTGCATTTCGGCGCTGGTGGGAATGGCGCTCGAGCGCAGCGTGATCCGCTGGCTCTACGGGCGCCCGCTCGAGACGCTGCTCGCGACCTGGGGAATCAGCCTCGTCCTGATCCAGGGCGTGCGCACGCTCTTCGGCGCGCAGAACGTGCAGGTCGAGAATCCCGCGTTCATGTCGGGCGGCCTCGAGATCCTCGCGGGAATCGTGCTTCCCTACAGCCGCATCGTGATCATCGGGTTCGCGGCGGTGGTGCTCGTCGCGATGGGATTGCTGCTGGCGAAGACCCGGCTGGGCCTCTTCGTGCGCGGCGTCACGCAGAATCGCGCGATGGCCGCGTGCGTCGGCGTGCCCACGGCGCGCGTCGACACGTGGGCCTTCGGATTGGGCAGCGGGCTCGCGGGACTCGCGGGCTGCGCGCTTTCGCAGATCGGGAACGTCGGTCCCGATCTCGGCCAGTCCTATATCGTCGATTCGTTCATGGTCGTGGTGCTGGGCGGCGTGGGGCAGCTCGCGGGCACTGTCTATGCGGCGCTGGGCCTCGGGTTCGCGAACAAGCTGCTCGAATCATGGTCGGGCGCGGTGCTCGCGAAGATCGCGATCCTCGTGTTCATCATCGTGTTCATCCAGAAGCGTCCCCAGGGAATGTTCGCGTTGAAGGGCCGGGCGGTGGAATCATGATCTCGCGCCTGTATGGACCCAGGGGCTGGATCGTCCTGCTGTGCTGCGCGGCGGTGGTGTTCGTCGTCTTCCCGGTGCTGAATCTCGTGGTGCCGGAGGGCAATCCGCTGCACGTCACGGCCTTCGGCGTGACGCTCGGGGGCAAGATCATGTGCTACATGATCGTGGCCATCGCCATGGATCTCGTCTGGGGCTATGCGGGAATCCTCTCGCTCGGGCACGGCCTCTTCTTCGCGCTGGGCGGCTACGCGTTCGGGATGTACCTCATGCGCCAGATCCACGCCGACGGCCAGTACCATGTGGACATGCCCGACTTCATGGTCTTCCTCGACTGGAAGCAGTTCCCGTGGGCCTGGTGGAACTCGGACAGTTTCCTCTGGTGCGTCTTCCTCGTGGTCGCGGTGCCCGGCCTGCTCGCGTTCGTGTTCGGCTACTTCGCGTTCCGCTCGCGCGTGAAGGGCGTGTACTTCTCGATCATCACGCAGGCCCTCACGTACGCGGCGATGCTGCTCTTCTTCAGGAACGCGACCGGATTCGGCGGCAACAACGGCTTCACGGACTTCAAGCGCATCCTGGAAATCCCGGTGACGACGCCGCAGATGCGCATGGCGCTCTTCGCGATCACGGGCGCCGCGCTCATCGCGACGCTGCTGCTCGGGCGGTTCCTCGTCACCTCGAAATTCGGGCGCGTGCTCGCCGCCATCCGCGACGCCGAGGCGCGCGTGATGTTCTGCGGCTACGACACGCTCTGGTACAAGCTCTTCGTGTGGGTGCTCTCGGCGATCCTCTGCGGGATCGCGGGCGCGCTCTACGTGCCCCAGGTGGGCATCATCAATCCGAGCGAGATGTCGCCGGCCAACTCCATCGAGATCGCCATCTGGACCGCGGTAGGCGGCCGCGGGAGCCTGGTGGGTCCGATCATCGGCACCGGCATCGTGAACGGCGCGAAGAGCATCTTCACGGTGGCATTTCCCGAGTACTGGCTCTACGTGCTGGGATTGATCTTCATCCTCGTCACGCTCTTCCTGCCCGAAGGCGTCGTGGGATTGGCCAGGCGCTGGAGGAAGGCGTGAAGATGGCCGAGCCGCCCGCGGTCTCGCCTCCTCCCGGCCGCGCGCGGCCGTGGCTGCCGTGGCCCCGGCCCAAGCCGCAGCCCGCGAGCGATGCGATCTACGGCCGCCAGGTCGATGGCAAGCTCGACCTCACGCATGGCGTCGTGCTCTATCTCGACAGCATCTCGGTGAGCTTCGACGGCTTCAAGGCGCTGAACAACCTCTCGCTCGCGATCGACGCGGGAGAGCTTCGCTGCGTGATCGGTCCCAACGGCGCCGGCAAGACCACGATGATGGACGTGATCACCGGGAAGACCCGTCCCGACGACGGGCGCGCCTTCTTCGGGCAGACCATCGACCTCACGAAGCTTTCCGAGGCGCAGATCGCGCACGCAGGGATCGGGCGCAAGTTCCAGAAGCCCACGATCTTCGAGCGCCACACGGCGTTCGAGAATCTCGAGCTCGCGATGAAAGCCGACAAGCGCGTGCGGCGCACGCTTTTCGCGAAGCTCGCGTCCTCCGAGCGCGACCGCATCGCCGCGACGCTCGAGCGCGTGCGCCTCGGGGAAAGCGCCGACCGTCCCGCGGGCCTGCTCTCCCATGGACAGAAGCAGTGGCTCGAGATCGGCATGCTCCTCATGCAGGAGCCGCAGCTGCTGCTGCTCGACGAGCCGGTCGCCGGAATGAGCGACGAGGAGACCGAGCGAACGGCCGAGCTCTTCCTCTCGCTCGCCGGGCAGCATTCGCTGGTCGTGGTCGAGCACGACATGGCGTTCATCGCCCGCATCGCACGCAAGGTCACCGTGCTTCACGAAGGAAGCGTGCTCGCGGAAGGCCCGCTCGATGTGGTGCAAGACGACCCGCGCGTCGTCGAGGTATATCTGGGGAGATGACGAGAGTGGATCTCAACGCAGAGGCGCGCAGAGGACACGCAGAGGATACGCGAGAGGAAAACAACGCTCGGGCTTCGGTACGATCCAAGCTCAGGCACGAAACGCCAACATTGTTTTTGCTCTGCGTATCCTCTGCGTATCCTCTGCGCTCCTCTGCGGTCAAATCCTCCTCTTGCAATCCACGCTCATGCTGACCGTCACCCATCTCAACCAATACTACGGCGGCAGTCACATCCTTCGCGACGTGGCGTTCGACCTGCCCGACGGAAAGGTGACCGTCCTTCTCGGGCGCAACGGCGTCGGCAAGACCACCCTGCTTCGCACGCTGATGGGTCTCGTGCCCGCGGCCACGGGCAAGGTGGACTTCGGCGGACGGGACCTCACGAACGCGCGGCCCGACGAGCGCGCGCGAGCCGGGATCGGCTACGTGCCGCAGGGCCGCGAGATCTTCGCGCGCCTCACCGTGGCGGAAAACCTCGAGATGGGGCTCGCGACGAAGCCGCGCGGCGTGGAAGTTCCTCCCCGCATCTTCGAGATGTTTCCCGTCCTGCGGCAGATGATGGGCCGGCGCGGCGGCGATCTCTCGGGCGGCCAGCAGCAGCAGCTCGCGATCGGCCGCGCGCTCGCCATGGGACCGAAGCTGCTGATCCTCGACGAGCCCACCGAGGGAATCCAGCCTTCGATCATCAAGGACATCGAGCGGGCCATTCGCGCGCTCGCGGCCACCGGCGAGATGGCGATCCTGCTCGTGGAGCAGTACTACGACTTCGCGCGCTCGCTCGCGGACCAGTATCTCGTCATGGAGCGCGGCGAGATCGTGGCGCGCGGCGCGGGCGCCGACATGGATCGCGACGACGTGCGCGCGAAGCTCGCAGTATGATTGAACCATGCCCCGGGATGATGCGTTCCAGGCCGCGCGCTGGCGCGCGAGCCTCGCTCTCGCCTTCGAACGCCGCGCCGCGCGCACGGTGCTCGCGTCGCGCCGCCACGACGGTCCCCTCGTGGTCCAGAAGGCGCTCTACCCCGAGGGCGAATCGGTCTGCCACGCCATCGTCGTGCATCCTCCTGCGGGGATCGTTGGCGGAGACGAATTGGTGATCGAGATGGATGCCGGCCGTGGCGCGTCGGCACTCGTCACCACGCCGGGCGCGGGCAAGTGGTACCGCAGCGCGGGCGCATGGGCCACGCAGCGCGTGACGATCGACGCGCGCGACGCGAGCCGTTTCGAATGGCTTCCGCAGGAGACGATCGTCTACGACGGAGCGAGGGCCGACATCGGGTGGGAAGCACGCCTTCACGGCGACGCGCGGCTCATCGCGTGGGACATCGTCTGCCTCGGCCGCACGGGCTCCGGCGAGCGATTCGAGGGCGGGCGCCTTCGATCCGCGGCCCGAGTCGTCCGCGACGGCAAGTTGGCGTGGACCGAGCGCGGGCGTGTCGAGCCGGGCGGCGCGCTGGCTGCATCGCCCGCGGGACTCGGCGGGCATCCCGTCTTCGGGACGATGATCGTCGCCGCGCCCTCGATCGACGACGAATGGCTCGCGGTGGCGCGCTCGCACCGCGCGCGGGAAGGCGAGGGCGCCGCCACGCGATTGCCGCAGGTGCTCGTGGCGCGCTATCTCGGCGAGTCCGGTGAAGCGGCGCGCGAGCATTTCGGCGCGATCTGGCGGGAGCTTCGCGAGCCCGTGGTGTCCCGCGCGCCGATGGAGCCGCGGATCTGGCGCACCTAGAGGGAGAAGATGGAGCTCACGCCCCGGGAAAAAGACAAGCTGCTCATTTTCGTCGCCGCGCAGGTCGCGGAGCGACGCAAGGCGCGCGGCCTGAAGCTCAACTACCCCGAAGCGGTCGCCTTCATCAGCGCGGCGCTCCTCGAGGGCGCGCGCGACGGCCGCAGCGTCACCGACCTCATGAGCTACGGCGCGACGCTGCTCACGCGTGACGACGTCATGGAAGGTATCGCCGAGATGATTCCCGAGATCCAGGTCGAGGCCACGTTCCCCGACGGCACGAAGCTGGTCACCGTCCACCATCCCATCGTGTGAGGCCATGATCCCCGGTGAAATCAAGGTCGCCTCGGGCGACATCGAGATCAACAAGGGCCGGCGGACGCTCACGATCGCCGTGACCAATACCGGCGACCGTCCCATCCAGGTGGGCTCCCACTACCACTTCTACGAGACCAACGACGCGCTCAAGTTCGATCGCAATGCAGCCTATGGATTCCGCCTCGACATCGCGGCGGGAACGGCCGTGCGGTTCGAGCCGGGGCAGAAGCGCACAGTCGGGCTGGTCGAGCTCGCGGGCGATCGCAAGGTGTTCGGTTTCCAGGGCAAGGTGATGGGGAAGCTGAAATGAAGATCTCCCGCCAGGCCTATGCCGAGATGTTCGGTCCCACGAAGGGCGACCGCGTTCGCCTCGCCGACACGGAGCTCTGGATCCAGGTCGAGAAGGACCTCACGACCTACGGCGAGGAAGTGAAGTTCGGCGGCGGCAAGGTGATCCGCGACGGCATGGGGCAGGGCCAGCTCGTCTCCGCGCACGTCGCGGACACAATCATCACCAACGCGCTCATCGTCGATCACTGGGGCATCGTGAAGGCGGACGTGGGATTGAAGGGCGGCCGGATCTGGAAGATCGGCAAGGGCGGCAATCCCGATATCCAGCCCGGCGTCACGATTCCGATCGGCGCGGGCACGGAGGTCATCGCCGGCGAAGGCATGATCCTCACCGCCGGCGGGATCGACAGCCACATTCATTTCATCTGCCCGCAGCAGATCGAGGAGGCGCTCATGTCGGGCGTCACGACGATGCTGGGCGGCGGAACGGGACCCGCGACGGGCACGTTCGCGACGACCTGCACGCCGGGGCCCTGGCACATGCACGCGATGTTGCTCGCGGCCGACGCATTCCCGATGAACCTCGGATTCCTCGGCAAGGGCAACGCTTCGCAGCCCGCGCCGTTGCGCGAGCAGGTGCGCGCCGGCGCGATCGGCCTCAAGCTCCACGAGGATTGGGGCACGACGCCCGCGGCCATCGATTGCTGCCTGTCGGTGGCGGACGAGATGGACGTGCAGGTCGCGATCCATACGGACACGCTGAACGAATCGGGATTCGTCGAAGCCTCGGTGGCCGCGATGAAGGGCCGCTCCATCGCGACCTTCCACACCGAGGGCGCGGGCGGCGGGCACGCGCCCGACATCATCCGCGTCTGCGGCGAGCCCAACGTGCTCCCGTCATCCACGAATCCCACGATGCCCTACACGGTGAACACGATCGCCGAGCACCTCGACATGCTCATGGTCTGCCACCACCTCGACCCGGCCATCGCCGAGGACATCGCGTTCGCCGAGTCGCGCATCCGCAAGGAGACGATCGCCGCCGAGGACATCCTCCACGACCTGGGGGCTTTCTCGATGATGTCCTCGGACTCGCAGGCCATGGGGCGCGTGGGCGAGGTGATCATCCGCACGTGGCAGACCGCCCACAAGATGAAGGTGCAGCGCGGATCGCTCCAGGGCGACCCCAAGACCCACGACAACGCGCGCGTGAAGCGCTTCGTCGCCAAGTACACGATCAATCCCGCGATCACGCACGGCATCGCGCATGCGGTGGGATCGATCGAGCCCGGCAAGATCGCCGACCTCGTGCTGTGGAAACCGGCGCTCTTCGGCGTGAAACCGTCGCTTATCCTGAAGGGCGGCATGATCGCCGCCGCCGCGATGGGAGATCCCAACGCGTCGATCCCGACGCCGCAGCCGGTGCACTATCGCCCGATGTTCGGCTCGTTCGCGGGCGGGCTGCGCACTTCGGTCACGTTCGTCTCGCAGGCGGCGCTCGACAATCCCGAGGTGCGGGGTCTCGGCCTCGCGCGCCCGCTGGAGGCGGTGAGGAACATCCGCAAGGTCGGCAAGAAGGACATGATCCACAACAGCTGGCAGCCGAAGATCGACGTGGATCCCGAGACCTACGAAGTGCGCGCCGACGGCGAATTGCTCACCTGCGAGCCGGCGAAGGTACTGCCCATGGCGCAGCGCTACTTCCTCTTCTGATGCTCGAGATCCGCTCGCGATTCCCGCGCAAGCCCAACGCCGTCTACGGCGTAAAGGTCCACGGCACGCTGCGCCTGCCGTTCGACCGGCGCACGAAGACCCGCCAGCGCGCGACGCTCGTCTCGGGCGAAGAGGTGGCCATCGAGCTGCCGCGCGG
>Ga0070731_10002850_pt1 | contig 16064 bp, 19 predicted proteins | sample Coa_R1_2_FD_66448 | JGI IMG/M metagenome (GOLD analysis project Ga0070731, IMG submission 66448) | Surface soil microbial communities from Centralia Pennsylvania, which are recovering from an underground coalmine fire - Coalmine... | ecosystem: Environmental > Terrestrial > Soil > Unclassified ...
AGGGCGGCGGTAGCACCGTTGCGGTGGTCGATGCGTATGACGATCCGAATGTGGCTGCAGACCTCAACGTTTACCGCTCGCAGTTCGGACTGCCGGCCTGCACCGTTGCCAACGGGTGCTTTACCAAGCAGAAATATACGTCGCAGACAAATCCCGGCTGGGCTGGTGAAGAGTCGGTCGACGTCGATATGGTTTCCGCGATCTGTCCGAACTGCAAGATCCTCTTGGTAGAAGCGGCATCCGCGAGCATGGCCGATCTCAGTACCGCCGAGAAATTTGCAACCGCCAATGCCGACTACGTCAGCAATAGCTGGAGCGGAAACGAGGGCGCAAAAACGTACGACGACGACTACAAGGTCGGCTGCGGAGCGATCACGGCCGCGACCGGCGACGGGGGCTACAACTCCGTTGCACAGTGGCCGGCCATCCTACCGAACGTCGTCGGCGTCGGGGGGACCAGCTTAACATCCGTCAGTCCGCGCGCCGAAACGGCGTGGTTGCGCGCGGGAAGCGGGTGCAGCAAAGTTTATAGCAAGCCGGGCTTCCAGAGCACCGTGAACGCCGGTTGTTCGATGCGAGCGCAGGCCGACGCCGCGGCCGATGCGGATCCGCACACCGGGGTTGCGATTTACGACACATTTCACCAGGGCGGCTGGCTCGTTTTTGGCGGAACGTCGGTTGCCGCTCCGATCGTCGCATCCGTCTTTGCGCTTGCGGGCTTTACGAGCGGAGATTCGGTGGAAACGCTCTATACGCACGCTGCGAGCTTTAACGACATTACCTCCGGGCACAACGGCGCGTGCGGCGCACCCCTCTGCGTCGCGGGTCAGGGATGGGACGGTCCAACCGGGCTTGGTACGCCTGAAGGAACCGCGTTTACCAGGTAATAGAGACGAGGCCGTCGCCGGCCGGGCCGCCGCCCGCAGCGCGTTGCACACGGGTCGCATTGAGTTCAACATAGGACGAGCCTCCGCCACCGCCGCCGCCTGCACCGCCGCCGTACGCATTACAACAGCCGCCGCTGCCGGCGCCGCCTCCGCCGTAGTAGCCTCCGCCGCCACCGCCGCCGTTACCGGCACAGGTCATGCCTCCGGCGCCGCCAGACCCCAGGCGCCCCGGTTTACCTGAAGAACCTTGGCATGGCTGGTTGCCGTAACCGCCCTGGCTGGGCGATCCTTTGGGGCCGCCCGCGCCTCCTGAGCCGCCAGCCACCTCGGATCCGCCTTCGCCGCCATTACCACCCCCGCAGTAGCCGTACGATCCTTGGCTGCCCTTCGTCGCGCCGCCTAATCCGTCGGAACCGCCGTAGCACCAATACTGGCTTCCCTCCGCGAATTTAAAGGTCTCCCCGGTTCCGCCGCCGCCGCCCGCGACGATGATCCGATCGCTAAGTCCTGGTCCGGTCCGCACGTCCGAACTGCCGCCGCCTCCATAGGCGTGGGCGAGGGCGCTTCCGCCGCCGTTAAAGCCGCCGCCTGTGGCGTTGCCGTTGCCGCCGGCCGTTCCGTGGCCTCCAACGTAGATGGTTAGAACTTGGCCTCCCCTGACGGTGATTTCGGCGCTAATCTCCGCTCCGCGCGCGCCCGGCGGGCCAAATGCGCCCGACGAGCCGCCACCCTGAGCTCCGTCGAGGGTAACGTGTATCTGCGTCACACCTGTCGGCACCGCGAATGTCGCCGCCTTGCCCGTGGTATGGAAGGTCCGCGAGTTTCGCGGGTTTGGGACGGTCGGGGCCGGTAGGCCCGACAGGGTAACCAGGTTATTGTTGCAGGCGGTTAGCGCCGTAATGGTCAGGCACGCCGAAGCTCGTATAAAACGCATTCCATCCGCTCTTTTCACCGAGAAACAGCTAACTTAGTTTAGGAACGATTCGCTGCGTCGGCCCGTGACGCTGCCGTTGCCGGGCCGCGGATCGGTCCGGTCGGCCGCCGGCTTATAGCCCTTGCAGACGTCCGCCCGCCGTGATATATATAGTTAGCCTAACTAACTATATAATTGAGGTGGCACGATGACTCGCAATGAAATTACTGGTCTGGCCCACGTGATGCTTGGCGCCGCAGACGTCGATCGCACTCTCCAATTTTACCGCGATCTCCTAGGCATCGCCGTGCAGGCCCGGTTCGAGGACTTCGCCTTTCTCAAGACCGGCGCGACGACGCTTGTGCTCCGCAGTGGTGTCATCCCGGTCGAGCTCGTCTTTAACGTCGACAGCGTTACCGCCGCATACGAAAGGCTCAAGCCTCGCGTCGCGTTCATCAACGAGCCGCGCCAGGTCAACGAACAAAACTGGGCCGTCAATTTCAACGATCCCGACGGTCACACGCTATCGCTCTATGGCTCGCATTAGCGACATCGCCGGCCGGCTGCACTCGGTCGCGATTCGCGTGCTGCGCCACGCACGGGAAGCCGATCGCGAAGCCGGTCTCGGCCCGGCGCGTCTCTCCGCCCTCTCCGTCCTGGTCTTCGGCGGTCCCTGTAGCGTGAGCGAACTCGCTTCGGCCGAACAGGTTACCGTGCCCACGATGACGCGCATCGTTCAGGCTCTCGAACAGCTCGCTTTGGCGCGCCGCAAAGCATCGCCCACCGACGCGCGTTCTTCTATCGTTGCGGCGACGGCGAAAGGAAACGCGTTGCTAAAGCGCGCGCGGCAGGCGCGCTTGCGTCGCATCGAAGCGCTGCTCAAGAAGGCGCGCCCGGAGGATCTCACGCGTTTGGGCGACGCGCTCGCCGCAGTATTCGATTAAATTTACCACTCGCGTGCGGTGATTGGGTTTGCCGTGCGTGTCTTTCGTGGAACGAAAAAATAGACGACGATCAAGAGATACAGGCCAAAGCTAACGAGCGGCGCGGCGAGCGCTAGGAGCGTCACGGCAGCATAGACGATCCATCCTCGGCGATACCCGCGCAGCGCCGACGCGATGGCGGCGTCGCCGACCTCCGCCGTGAAGGCGTGCGCGCGCACGAGACTAACAAGCATCAAATTGAAGAACGTCGCGCACGCGGTCAGGACCACGCCGTAGAAGAACGCGGCGGCGGGCAGCGTCGGGTACGAGCCGAGCGTTTTCGTAGCAAACGGTATCAACACCGTCGCTGCCAGAAGCAGAAGATTCCAGAATACCGTGGTGCGGTTGATATCGTGCACGTAACGAAAGAGCGCATGATGATTCTGCCACATCAGGCCGATCACGAAGAAGCTCAACGCGTAGGCGATGAGATCGGGCCACAGGCCTAGCAGCGCGGCCGTGAGTTGCTGATTCGTCGTTACGCTAAGCTCCGGCAGTACGAAACCGAGTGCCAGCAAGGTGATCGCAAACGCAAAGACCCCGTCGGAGAAGGCCTCGAACCGGCTTTTGTTCATGCGATGGCTTTGCCTTTTGTTTCGGGAGCCCACGGTACCGAGATGATCAGCCCGACGACCGAGAGCCCGCAGGCACCAAAGATGACTGCTTTTACGCCCAAATGCGCGAGTGCGATCGGCAAGAGAAACGTTCCGGCGAACGCACCCACCCGGCTGATCGCTGCGGCGAATCCTGTCGCCGACGCGCGAATTGAAGTGGGAAAGAGCTCGGCCGGATAGACCAGCTCGAGCACCGTCGCTGCGCCCATAGCGATCGCGTAGGCCAGAAACGACACGACGATGATCGCCCCGTTGCCGAACGGCAAGAGCGCGAACGCTACGACCGCAACGGCAAATCCGACAATGCAGATCGGCCGCCGTCCCCATGCCTCGATCAATGGCATCGCAACAAAGGCACCCACCGCAAATGCTGCAGTGATCGCGACGCTTCCCGCCGGCGATCCCTCGCCGCTGAGATGCAGCATTGCCAACACCGTCGGCGCGTACGTGTAAATGGCGAAAAGCGGTACGACTTGCAGCAGCCACATCGCCGATACGAACGCGAGCGGCCCCCGAAACGATGAGTGAAAGATCGTCGCAAAAGACGCGCGCCGCAGCTCGCCGGCATCGCGTGCTGCAATCCACATCGGCGATTCGGGCGCGGCCGCGCGCAACAGCAAGCCGCCTGCCGCAAAGATCGCCGGGCTTGCGAGAATCCACTTCCAACTGTCGGGCCCGGTGCGCAGCAGCGCGTATCCGGCGACGTACGCCACCGCAGCCCCGAGAAACCAAATCGCCTCGACGGCGCTCAACGCAGCGCCTCGCGCCTTCGCCGGCATAAACTCTGCGACGATTGCCGTCGCGATCGGATAATCCGCGCCGATCGCCAAGCCGAGCACGAAGCGCAGCGCGATCAGCTCCAACACGTTCGTTGCGAAGATCTGTGCGATCGCCACAACGACGAACGTGCAGAGGTCGGCGATCATGAGAATGCGCCGCCCGTACCGATCGGTGAAATGACCGAAGAGCGGCGCGCCGACGAGGATACCGAAAAGCGTCGCCGCACCGATGGAACCGGTCGTCACCGCATCGAGATGAAAGCGTGGCGTGAGCGTCACCAACGCAAGGCCTATGCTGCTCAGGATGTACCCGTCGCAAAAAACGCCCGCGTTGGCATAAACGAAGATCGTAAAAAGGGACGAACGCAAGAGGCGCTCGTTCGCTCAACGCGACGCAAACTCCCCGATTCTAGCTGGCAGATCTGTTTTTAGTTTTGCTCCGGTTCGCGCAAATTGACATCGGCGTGGCCATCCATCGTTGGTAAGATTGGCGGCGCGTCCGAAGTTGCGCGGATGTCGTCAAAGCTGATGCTTGCGGTTGAAAAGGTCCTGTCGTGACGGAAGGTGAGCGGCTCGAGAGCCTTTTCAGTCTCGATATATGTGCTTCCGTCAACGTTTTGGAACGTCACGAGCCACGGAACGGCTTCCATCGGTCGATTCGTAAAATTACCCTGCGTTTGCAATTGTACGATCTGATACGTGTAAACGTCGACCCAGAGTTCCCTTATTCGGTAACGATCGGGCCGAATCGTTGGTTCGAGGTGCATATGATAGGTATACAATCCTGCGACCGTCTCCGTTCCGACCAACGAAACGTTGTAGATGCGCCCGATCGCTCGGACGGTCGCGATCGTCGGCAGCTTGGACGTTCCAATGGGCGTTGATGCCTCCGTAGGATCGGATGTCAGGCCGAACGAGTAGATGGGACTGACGAGCGGCACGCCCAAATAATCGGGAGACGCCTCCTTGCGATGAGCGTCTTGGGTGACGGTCTCGGCCTGTCCGCCGGCGCCCGTGTTCCAACCAATTGAAAAGGCGATTCTAAAGCTTACGCCGCGGCTTTCATGCGCCGTCGCCTGCTCTTCGTTGCTCACGCCTTCGACGCGGACATCGGCATTTGAGAACGCCTCACCGTGGAAGTGTTCAACCTCGTCCTTGTCGCCTTCGGAGACGTGCACGGTGGTGTGGTAAAAAATCGGGCTTGGGTATGATTGCGCTTCAAGAACGCGCCTGGCGCGATCGAAGATTCGATACGCATTCGGATCCGCCGATACGCTTGGTACCGGTATCAGGCAGAGCGCTAAAAGCAGACCTATCAGCGCGGTCGATCTCACAGATGCGTCGTTCCGGCCAAACGCACCGAGTTATTAGTTATGCTAAACGCGAAGCGGCTACGAGCTGAGAACGTCATACCGGCCTTCCCTCAAGCGGCGAATGGGGGGCGCCGACTAGCGTTCGGCGTGACCCTCTGAAAACTCTACGCGAGCCACATCGTGTCCTCGCGGCCACTAAACCGAAGCCGCCCCGTCGCCTGCATTGCTACGAAGAGCGTCACGATCGCGCCGATGGTGATGGTCAAGCCGCTCCAGCCTTCGTTGAAGAGCGCGTACGAAAAAAGGATGAGATACAGGAGTTGCGCGAGTCCGCTTTCGACCGCGGCAAATCGCCAGCCCACGACGAGCCGCAAGTAGGAGATCGTCAAGAAGAGCGTGACCAACGCGCAAATCGCAAAGGCCGCCAAGAGCGGAATGCGATCCACGAGATACGCGAAAAGCAAATGGAACGCAAAGAACGACGCGGCGAGAAAGAAATAGTTGATCGGGTGCAAATCGACGCGGCGCAGCGTCGTAATAACTAGCATAACGAAGAAGTAGAAGAACAACGCCACCGGAGCCCAAAACGTGATCCGCTGCGCGAGCGGACCCGGCTGGGGCGGATATGGAAAGCTCATCCCAATGCCGCGGCCCGTCACGAGGGTCTGATAACGCCACTGCAGCTGCCATCCGTGCGGCAGGCGATCTTCGGACGTCGGCAGCAGCGTGTCCGGCGGAAAATCGATGGCGTCGAAGTTCGTCGTCATCGTCAGCGCAAAATCGTCGATTGCATTGACGCCGTTGCCCAGGCAGTACGTCCACGTACCCATGCCGCGCGATGAGTACGCGACATCGATCGTCGTCGCGCCTCCCGGCGCGAGCTCGAACGCGGCGTCGCCGGAACTGATCGCCGCCGAATCGATGCGACGGCCGCCGATCGTCATGCTGAAGTCGGCGTACGTACCGTCGGTTGATGGAAAGTTGAACTTTACGCTGAGATGCGAGCTCGGCGTGTCATTGCGAACGCGGTAACGTGCGCGGAAGCGCACGTTGTAGAGGTTGTACCATAGCAGACCGTCCTGCCGTTGATCCAAATTTAAAAGCACGTTTACGCGGCTGGCGGCCAGCGCAATGGGGATCGTCTTATTGCGCTTGGCATACGCCACCACTTCAGGTGTCCACTGCGTTTGGTTGCTGCCCCACTGCGCGTCGAGCTTCTCGCGCTGCTGCGCATCCGAGGCGCTTGTTCGGGAGACAAGCGTACCTCCCAAAATCATCCAAGCTACGGTGGTGCAGGCGAATATGAAGGCGAGCGCAAGCAAACGTTTCAACACGGCAGATCCTCACGGGCGGATGTAGCTTTGCAATGCAAAGTCAATAACTTTGTACCACAAAGTAATCTGCAGCGCAAGCCGTGCGTTAAACTATCGAGCGGCGAACCCCCCGAGCAGCACCGTCCAGGGCTCGATGCTCAGCGTGCGCAGCAAAGTCATCGGGGTCCACGGATCTTCGTTCATCCGTCGCTCGACTACATCGGCGTCCGGTGCTTCCACCACGTGCATCACGCGCGGCGCCTCGTCCTCGGCGCCGAGCGGACCGCCGGCGAGAATGAAGCCCTCGTCGGCAAGGCGGTCCATGAACGCCGCATGCGCGTCCCACGCGGTCTGCTCGCGCATCGGCTTGCTCCAATCCCAGCCGCCCGCTCGTTCGCGAATCAAAACAAAGCGCGCCACCAGGCCCACTTCCGTGCCGTTTGTTGTGAATACTTCCGGGTACAGATGAACCGCAAAGGGGAAGGCGACCGGGGACCACGTCCCTGGTCGCTTCGTTTTTCGTATGCTACACGGCGCGACGCTTAGGCGATTTCTTCGCCGCAGCACGCGCCGTGTTCAGCGACACGGCTGCGCGGATGAGCGCCTCTAAGGCCTTCTCGTTGACCTTTTCGTCTTCGTGGAAGTCGATCGCGCGGCGGACGTTGCCGTCGAGACTAGAGTTGAAAAGGTGCGACGGATCGCCGAGTGCCGCTCCGGAGGCAAACGTCAGCTTCACGACGTTCTTGTACGTTTCGCCGGTGCAGATTATTCCGTCGTGAGACCAAACGGGAACTCCACGCCACTTCCACTCCTCGATTGCCTCGGGGTCGGCTTGTTTGATCAATAGACGGATCTGAGCCAGCATCTTCCCGCGCCAATCGCCAAGCTCTTTGATCCGCTCGTCGATGAGCCGAGACGCCGGCTTCGATTTTTCAGTCACGAAGGAAATTGCCGAAGGCCGATGACCGTTCCGTCGGGATCCTTGAGGGTTGTCACCAGCAATCCGTTGGAAACGTCCCTAACGTCCTGCAGTTTCTCAGCGCCCGCCGCGACGAGTGTCTCCAACGCTGAGTTGATATCGCTAACGGTGACGAACGCGACCGCTCCCGCGTCGCCGTGCATGGCTTTCGGAACGAGCCCGATCTCCGTATCGCCGGTTCTAAAACCGACGTAGTAGCCGCTTTCGGCGTACGGCTCGACGCCCAGCAAGGTGGCGAAGAATCGCGTTGACTTCGGAACGTCCGAGGCTGGGTAGATGACGAGACTCACTGCGTTCATTCGTGCTCCTTTTGTGAAGGCTTCTGCCAAGTTGACGAAACCGTCCGAAAAAATGTGACATACGCGGGGTCACCTTGCGAGCAGTTGGCGTACGCGTGCCGGCTGCGAGATTACGTACATCTCGCGAATCCGCTCGCCTGCTATGACGAAGGCCATAATCGATAGCGGTTCGCCGTTGGGAAGCCACGAAACGATCCCGGGCGATCCGTTGACGATGACCCGCTCCATATTCGCAACGATTCTCGAGAAGGTAACCGCTTGCGAAGCAACCGTTTGAGCGCCGCGAATACCGCGTAGGGCCGGCTCGCGATCGGCACGCAACAAAACGTCGGGATCGAGCACCGCCACAAGGCCCTCGAAATCGCCTTCGCGAGCGGCAGTGATGAACGCGTCGACGGCCGCGCGGCGTTGCGCGAAGCCGCTGCGCGGCGGGGTGGCGCCCTGCACTCGGCGACGCGCGCGACTCGCGAGTTGACGCGCTGCGGCCGGCGTTCGGCCGATGAGGGATGCAATCTCTTCGAACGGCATCGCAAACATGTCGTGCAGCACGAACGCAAGCCGCTCCGACGGGGTGAGACTATCGAGAACGACGAGCAATGCGAGGCCGACCGAATCCGCCGTCAGCACTTCATGTTCGGGACTCTCCTCGCGGCTGACGATAAAATCCGGGATAGCCGGCTCGATCGGCTCCTCGCGCTTGGAGCGGCGCGCCCGCAGCATGTCGACGGAAATACGAGCGACGACCGTCGTCAGCCAGCCGCCGAGGTTTTCGATGTCGGGGCCGTGTTGCTGGCTCAGCCGCAGCCAGGCTTCTTGCACCGCGTCGTCCGCATCGTCGAGCGATCCCAGCATACGATAGGCGACGTTTCTCAAATGCGGCCGATTCTCTTCAAATCGATCCCCTAACGAATCGGTCATCCGCGCGAACGAGCTAGTCTGTATCGACTGGGAGATCCGAGGCTTTTTGATGCGTGAAGTAAGCTTTTTTATACACCGAGGGGATCGTTTGAAACTGGCGCGGCGATTGTTTGAAGTCGAACATATCGCCCATGCTGGTGCACGTGGTGTCGGTCGTTCCCAGGCGACCGAGGTTAAACGTGTCTTCGATGAAACGAATGATGCTTCCGAACTCGTACGTCGTATGAGAAACGTATCCACCTTGAGTGCCGGTTCCGATCGGAACGTATGGCGATACGACGAGCATCGGCACGCGCAAACCAGGGCCGCCTTCATCGTCGCGCGGCGTCGGCGGTGCAACCGGATCGTAAAAACCGCCCCAATCGTCCCACACGATGATGACGGCGGTTGAATCCCAATACTGGCTGTTTCCGACCGCATCGACGACGCTTGCGACCCACGACGGTCCCGTATCTTTCGACGGATACCCTGGATGGTCGGAGTTCGGCCCCTTCGGAATCACCCACGACATCGCCGGCAGCGTCCCGTTTTGGAGATCCGTGAAGATCGTGGTTTCCGGCGAAGCGATGTGCCCGTCCGTCCATTCCGATCCGTAGCGCACGGGAGCAATCACGTCGAATGCATTCCACAGCGAACTGCCGGGGCCGCCGTGTTTAAATTTTGGCGTATAGTATTTCCACGATACCGACTTTGCGTCGAGAAGATCGCGGAGCGTGTTGTAGCCGCCTGAGCCGTAATCGGCAAAATCTTTGGAGCACGGAAACGGCCCTTGTGCCTGCATGACCTGCAAGTTGCCGTTAATGAGCGTCGTTTTCGTGCCTGCGGGCGCATCGCAGCCCCAGGGTTTGTTCGTCGGCGGGTCGAGCAAGCTAAGCGTAGAGCCTGATGGGTTCTGACACGTGTAGACCGTGGAGATGCACGTTCCGCCGCGGATCAGATCCTGATGGGCGGTGAAGCTGTCGCTTCCCTGAGTTTGGAACAGTTCGTCGGCTAAGCCCCACTGGTCGGCAATCGTCCAATAGGGAGCGATCGTCGTCGGATCGACGTATTGGTACGCGGTTTTGCCTTCCGGGAGCCCATTTTTGACGGCCTTGATGAGATTGAAAGCGTCCATCGCACCGCTATCCCACCCTGTCAAAAACGCTGAATAGAGGTGCGCGGGGTTGTGATGGCTCGTGAGCGGTTCTTTCGTCAGCTTGATTTTCTTTTGGACGTAACCGGTGCCGCTCGGATTCGGGACCAATTCTAAACCCGTCTTCGAACTCGTTGCGCCCGGAAAGCCCGCGAACAGGTCGTTAAACGTGCGATTCTCTTGAATCATGAGGACGATGTGCTGAATCGAGCCGCTTCCCGTGCCATGATGGCGGCGCGCCGACTGCGGCGGCACGACCGCGGAGCCCGATGCGCCCCCGCTCCCGCAACTGACCAAGAGCGCAGATGCGCCGATCGCAAGTGCCGTACGAGCTAACGTGTTCACCCGCAGTGCCTCCGAAACCTGATGCTAACGGAAAGCAGTCTTCGACGCCCCGCGTTAATTTCATCGCGCTAGCTTACTTTGGCACGATGGCAATGCCTGTCGGAAAGTACAGGGAGCCGTAAACGTAATTGATTGGGTAGCCGCCGGCGGGATAGGAGAACTCATAAACGCCGGTGCTGCTGCCCGAATCAACCCAGAAGTAATCGTTTTCCGGAGCGAACGCAGTTTCGTTGGCACTCGCTATGCCAGAAAGGCGAGTCGTGTTTGTGAGCGTAGAAAATTCCGGTTTCGCGTACGTGTAGGTGATGTCGTAGAGATCGTCGGTAACCGTGACGTCGCCGTTTTTGGTGAATGTTACGCCGCCCGGAGCGCCGATTTGAATTGCCGGCAGCGGTGCGCAGCCCGTTCTCCCTTTCGCAATCTCCGCCGCGCCGTCGGGTGGCTGGAAAGCGCCGCCGTCGACGACGACGTCGTCGTCCCGGTCAATAGCCAAGTAGACCGGATTTCTCATATTCGAGCAGTCGATCGTGTGAAGGAGCTTCCCTCGCTTACTGTACTCCTGCAGGTTGCCGGGCCCGCAGTTTGATTCCGTACACCAGTTCGCGACCCAGATATTGCCCTTTGAATCGATCGCCACGTCACTCGGCCGAAAGCCCGTATCTTTGATTTTCATAGCCGGTTTGGTCGCCGGCGGTACGAACTTCAGAATATTGTAGCCGTAGGTGTTGGCAACGTAAATCGCGCCGTTGGGATCGGAGGCAAGCCCTTCGGGCTCCTTGAGCGCAGGATCGTCTGTAAAGTAGGTCTGCTGCAGCGTTCGCAACGAGTATCCGAAGAGTTGATTCTCCGAGTCGCTGATAATGTTCGTAACGTACAGCGTGCCTTGGATCGCGCGCCGCGGCGGCGGCAGGTGACGCGATTGGGCCGATCGAGTTAGCGGCGGGGTAGCCGCCGGCTGCGACTGCGCGCACGCTGTTGTAACCAGACCGATAGTCGCGGCGAGAGAGTAAATGCGAGTTGAGCTCATGCCGTTACTCCAAGTGCCTAGAAAGCCCACGGTAGGGCAGCAGAGGCTTGGAAGATACCCAATATTATGAACAACCCTCCGGCAAGCAGACTTCATTCTTGCGTTGAAAGCAACCGGCCACTAACGCGGCCGGAGGCGAAAATTGCATGACGAGGGCTTCCTCTTGGGGATAACGTTGGCGGAACATTCGTCGCCATGATGCTCTGTTATTTCGTGAACTTCCTCGAAGACATCGTGATCGCATGGGCACTCTACGTTCTGTTCGCACCGGTGAACCGAGCGCTATCGCTTTTGGCCGCTTTGTTTAGGATCGTCTACGCGGGCCTCGCACTCGCCGCCACATTGAATCTAGTGATCGTCTTCCGCTTACTGAACACACCCGAGTACTCGACGCTGTTCGGCGACGGCCCGCTGCGGGCCCAGGTCGACTTACTGCTCCATTCGTTCCGCTACGAATATGCGTTCGTCTTGATCGTCTTCGGGGTGCACCTCTGTCTGCTCGGCTATCTGTTATTTCGCTCCGGCTACACCGGTTGGGTTTCAAAGGCGATCGGCGTGCTGGTCGTTATTCCCGGCATCGGCTGGATCGCGTACGAGCTGGGGCCCTACCTTTACCCGAAGGCGAACCTCGACTGGCTGTTCTACACGTTTTTCGGCGAACTGATCTTTATGCTTTGGCTATTAATCGCGGGCTGGAGAATTCGGGAGCCGTTGCAAGGCTAAGTCGTCACTTCTTCATTAATCTGAATCCCGAGCAAGCTTCGGATGGTTCTGGCCCAGGTCATCCTCTATGCTTAAGACCATGGAAAAACGATTGGAAAATACGGCGACCGAACGCATTCGCGAAGTCTGCCGGCACATCGAGCGGCACTCCGACGACTCGCTGACGATCGCGCGGCTTGCATCATTGGCCGGCATGAGCCGCTTTCATTTTGCACGCTCGTTCCGGTCCGTGACCGGGGTTACGCCGCATGAGTACGTCAACGGCGCGCGGACCCGAGCGCTGAAGCACGGCTTGCGCGACTCGGACGGCGTCGACGCGGCAATATATGATGCCGGCTACGGTTCGCCGTCGCGCGTTTACGAACACGCTGCTAAACGCCTCGGGATGACGCCGGGTCAATACCGGCGCGGGGGTGCCGGCGTCGAGATCTCGTCGGTCTGTGTCGAGACGGTCTTGGATTACATGGCAATCGGCGCGACCGACCGCGGCATCTGCTTTTTGCAATTCGGTGACTCGCCCGAGGCGTTGCAGGTGCAGCTCTCGTGCGAATATCCAAAAGCCACGATCGTTCAAACGGCTACGCCGGAACCGCCCTTCGATACATGGGTCGCCGCGGTCGATCGCTATCTCAAGGGAGAAGAGCCGCACCTTGATTTACCGCTCGACGTTCGCGCGACCGCATTTCAGCTGCGCGTGTGGAGATATTTGCAAGGCATTCCGTATGGCGATCTGCAGTCGTACGGTGAAGTCGCGGCAGCGCTCGGTGAGCCAGATGCGGCGCGCGCGGTTGCGCAAGCCTGCGGAAAAAACCGCATAGCCCTGGCGATTCCGTGCCATCGGATCATCCGCGGCGACGGCGGCTTGGGCGGTTATCGCTGGGGCGTACACCGCAAGCGCGTGCTGATCGATCTGGAGCGCGCGGCGACAGCACTCCCCAAGATATAACGACCCGTGATGGGTAAGAAACCGCCGTGGCCAACGAGGTAGGCAAAAAGGCAAAGGAGCTCACGATCGACGCGGCCCCCGGTACATGGAGCTGGCTCAAAGAATACACCGGCTACACCGTCACGATCTTGCCGTACGTCTCCGCGGGAATCGTCTTAATTCCGCAACTGAACGTTTGGATCAAGGCCGCGATCCTATTCGTCTTCGCCGCGGTCGTCTTGGCGGTCCGCGTTTTACACGAAAAAGCCGGCATCGAAGTCACCGGCGTCAGCGAGCGCGAGAAGAAGCCGTAACGTTAGCGCCGCCGCATAAAGTTCACCGCCTGCATCGCCGCAACGATTTCACCGCGCTGGTTGAGAGTCTCGACACGGGTCTCCACGATGCCGCGGTCGGGCTTCGAGCGCGAAATGCGCGTCGAAAGCACCGTCACGCGTATGCGCAAAACGTCGCCAGGCCGCACCGGCAGGAGCCATCGAAGCTCGTCGACGCCTGGTGACCCGATACTCGCGCCGTCGGGCAAAAAGTTGTCGACGAAGAGCCGCATCGCCGTCGCCATCGTTTGCCAGCCGCTTGCGATTAAACCACCATATGGCCCATCCGCCGCGCGCTCTGAATCAACGTGCAGAAACTGCGGATCGTATCGCCGTCCGAACTCCACGATCTGCGCCTCGTCGAGCGCGATCGAACCGAACTCATAAACCTTTCCGGCCGCATAATCTTCGAAGAAGCGATCCTTTGCCGGCTTTGCGAGCATGCGGTCGCGGTACTACGTTTTCGCCCGGCGCGCCTGCGGTAGAAGCCCAATGGCATTATGGACTCCCAAGCGGCTGCTCGCGAGGCGGGCCTACGATACATCGACGATCGCCAGCCCGGCATCCGCCGCCGGCGGCGGGGCCGGCATTTCGCATACGTCTATCCTAACGGCTCGACCGTGCGCGACGAGGCCGAACTGCGCCGGATCAAAGCGCTCGCCGTTCCGCCTGCCTACACTGACGTTTGGATCGCGCCGATCGCAAACGGCCACATTCAAGCGACCGGCCGCGACGCGCGGGGCCGCAAGCAGTACCGGTATCACAAGCGCTGGCGCGAAGTGCGCGATGAAGCGAAATACCAGCGGCTCGTCGCCTTCGGCAAAGTCCTTCCCGCGATCCGAAAAGCCGTCGCGAAAGATCTCGCCGGATCGGAGCTCTCGCGCCGCAAAGTACTCGGGGCGATCGTCGCCATTATGGACTCGACTGGCATACGCGTCGGCAACGAAGAGTATGCGCAAGCCAACGACACCTTTGGCTTAACGACGTTGCGTACGCGTCACGTGCGGTTAAACGGCTCGGAAGTGCGATTGCGCTTTCGCGGAAAGACCGGGCACGAGCGTCTTATCACGCTCAAGGACGCGCGCCTCGCGCGCATCATCAAGCGCTGCCGCGATCTCCCCGGCGAGGAGCTCTTCGAATACGTCGATGAAACCGGCGCGGTCAATCGCGTCGCGTCGGACGACGTCAACGAATACATCCGCGAGATCGCCGGCGACGATTTCTCCGCAAAGGATTTTCGCACGTGGATCGGCACCGTCGAATGCATCGCCGCGCTCGCCGAGCCGGCATCGGAGTCTGAGAACGTCAAGCAAAGAATCACGGAAGCTTTGACGTGCGTCGCATCGCGGCTGGGGAACACGCCGGCGGTCTGCCGTAAAGCCTACGTGCATCCAGCCGTCATCGAAACTTATACGCGCCTGCGCTCGCTGCCGTGCCGAAACGGCAAAGCCACGACGGTCGCGAAGCCGCGTTCAGCGGCCTTATCGCATCAAGAGCGCCTAGCGCTGCGCTTCGTGCAGCAATGGGAGCGCCGCGTCCCACGCTAGGAGGGCGACGGCGCCCAAAACGAACCCAATCGGCCAAGCGAACGACGAGCTACTTCAGCGCGATATCGAGGACAACGTCGACGGTGGCGCCGATTGCAGGGTCCAGCCGCGTCGTTACCATCCCGAACGCGTGGCGATCGAGTCGGACCGTGGCGTGATAGACCGGGTCCGTGTTGTCGGCAGCCACTGTCACGCTCAACCGCTCGGGCTGCGTTACGCCGTGAATCGTTAAGTCACCGTCCATCTCGAAGATGTCGCTGCCTTGCGACACGATACGCGTACTGGTAAACGTCCAGAGCGGATAGCGCTGCGTGTCGAAAAAGTCCGCCGACTCGAGCGACCGGTCACGATCCGGTTCACCCGTGTCGATCCGGCGTGCGTCGAGCACGGCCTGCGCCGAGGTTGGAATTCTCGATCCTTCGGCGAGCATGACCGTCCCGCTAATAATCGGCACGCTGCCCGTCACGTGTCCCACCCAAATGTGCGAAATGCTGAAGGCTGCGTGGGAATGTGCAGGATCGATTGCGCGCGGCGACTTTGCCGCGCCGATCAGCGCGGCAAGCATTGCGAAGACGGCTGCGAGCTTCATGCAACTAATACGCGATCGTAAATTGAGCGTTCATCGTATTGCTCGTGTGCGGCGAGTGCGCGATTACATCTTCGGCCGTGAGCCGGGTATTCTCCGTCGGTCCGTAGCCGAGCAGCACGACGCCGTCGCGCGTAAACCCCCTCGGGTCGTTCGTTCCCTCATAGCGCGCCTCGGCAAAGAACTGGCGGTTAAACGCATAGCGAATTTGCTCGAAGCCGCCGCTGGACGCACATCCCATCAAACCGGGAATGCCGCAGTTCGAGTCCCAGCCGTTTACGAGAACCGCCTCGCTGGAGAAGCGCGTCCATTGTCCGTACGTTATACCGTAGCCCGTGCGCGTAAAACGATCCAGCGAACCGGTTCCGACCGACTGCACTGCGCCATAGCGGAAGAAACTCAAGGTCAGCGCGCCCATTGCTTGCTGCGCGTAGATCTCGGCGCCGGCG
>Ga0070731_10002851_pt1 | contig 16060 bp, 27 predicted proteins | sample Coa_R1_2_FD_66448 | JGI IMG/M metagenome (GOLD analysis project Ga0070731, IMG submission 66448) | Surface soil microbial communities from Centralia Pennsylvania, which are recovering from an underground coalmine fire - Coalmine... | ecosystem: Environmental > Terrestrial > Soil > Unclassified ...
ACCTCTACCTTTCCTCGCGCAACCTGCCCAACGTGATGGTGCTCGAGGCGCGGCACGCCGACCCGGTGAGCCTCATGCGCTTCGAGAAGGTCCTGGTGACCAGGGCGGCGGTGAAGCACCTCGAGGAGGCCCTGGCATGAACCAAGAACGCCTCATGAAGATCATCGTCGCCCCGGTGATTTCGGAAAAAGCCACGCTCGTGGGCGAAACGCGCAAGCAGATCGTGTTCGAGGTGATCCCCGACGCGACCAAGGCCGAGATCAAGGCCGCGGTCGAGCTGCTCTTCAAGGACCAGAAGGTCCAGGTCGGCGCCGTGAACACGGTCAACGTGAAGGGCAAGGAAAAGCGCCATGGCCGCTTCATCGGCCGCCGCAAGCTCGTCAAGAAGGCGTACGTGAGCCTGGTGGGCGACGGCGACATCAACTTCGTGGAAGGAGTGGCCTAAACCATGGCGCTCATCAAGACGAAACCCACCTCGGCCGGACGCCGGTCGATGGTGAAAGTGGTCAATGCCGACCTGCACAAGGGCGCGCCGTACGCGCCGCTCGTGGAGTCCTCGCCGAAGCGGGCGGGCCGCAACCACATGGGCAACATCACGACGCGGCACCAGGGTGGCGGCCACAAGCACCACTATCGCGTGATCGACTTCCGCCGCAACGACAAGGACGGGATCCCCGCGAAGGTCGAGCGCCTCGAGTACGACCCGAACCGCAGCGCGAACATCGCGCTCATCGTCTATGCCGACGGCGAGCGCCGCTACATGATCGCGCCCAAGGGCCTCACCGTCGGCCAGAAGATCGAGGCCGGCTCGGAAGCGCCGATCAAGTCGGGCAACGCGCTGCCGCTTCGCAACATTCCCGTGGGCACCACGGTGCACTGCGTCGAAATGCTCCCCGGCAAGGGCGCGCAGATCGCGCGCGCCGCGGGCGCGGGCGTGCAGCTGCTCGCGCGTGAAGGCGAGTACGCGCAGCTTCGCATGCGCTCGGGCGAGATCCGCCGCGTGCACGTGAACTGCCGCGCCACGATCGGCGAAGTCGGCAACGAGGAACACAACCTGCGCCAGATCGGCAAGGCCGGCGCGAACCGCTGGCGTGGCATCCGCCCGACGGTGCGCGGCGAGACGATGAACCCGGTCGACCACCCGCTCGGCGGCCGCACGCGCGGCAACCGTCATCCGGTGTCGCCGTGGGGACAGCCCGCCAAGGGCAAGAAGACCCGCTCCAACAAGCGCACGCAGACGATGATCGTGCGCAGCCGCCACAAGAAGGCCTGAGGACTAGACGATGGCACGCTCAATCAAGAAGGGCCCGTTTGTCGACGGGCATCTCATGCAGAAAGTGGAAGCCGCCTCCGCCGCGAAGGACAAGCGGCCGATCAAGACCTGGTCGCGCCGCTCGACGATCCTTCCGGATTTCGTCGGGCTCACGATCGCGGTCCACAACGGCAAGCAGCACATTCCCGTCTACGTGACCGAGAACATGGTCGGCCACAAGCTGGGCGAGTTCGCGCTCACGCGCACCTTCAAGGGCCACTCGGCCGACAAGAAGGTCGTGGCGGGCGGCACGCCTGCTCCCGCCGCCTCGGCGCCGGCTCCCGCAGCCGCGGCGCCGAAGAAGTAAGGAGACAGCGAGATGAACGTCGAAGCGAAACTGTACGGCGTGAGGCTCTCGGCCCAGAAGGGCCGCCTCGTCGCCGACCTCGTGCGCGGCCAGCCGATCGGCAATGCGCTCAACATCCTCTCCTTCACGCCGAAGAAGGGCGCCAGGATCATCAAGAAGGTCCTCGAGAGCGCGATCGCCAACGCCGAGCACAACAACGGCGCGGACATCGACGAGCTCAAGGTGACGCGCATCTACGTCGAGAAGGGCCCGGTGCTCAAGCGCTTCCACGCGCGCGCCAAGGGCCGCGGCAACCGCATCGTGAAGCCGACCTGCCACGTGTTCCTCACCGTCGGCGACGGGAAAAAGGACTAGTCATGGGACAGAAGATCAACCCGACCGGCTTCCGCCTCTCGGTGAATCGAAACTGGGGCTCGAAGTGGTACGCGAACTCCAAGAACTTCCCGGGGATGCTCGCCGAGGACATCAAGGTCCGCGAGTACCTCAAGAAGAAGCTCTCGCACGCCGCCGTGGGCAAGGTCGTCATCGAGCGTCCGGCGAAGAACGCGCGCATCACGATCTACTCGGCGCGTCCGGGCGTGGTGATCGGCAAGAAGGGCGAGGACATCGAGGGCCTTCGCAACGCGCTGCAGCGCCTCATGGGCGTGCCGGTGCACGTGAACATCGAGGAGATCCGCAAGCCCGAATTGGATGCGCAGCTCATCGCCGATTCGATCACCGGGCAGCTGGAGAAACGCGTGATGTTCCGCCGCGCCATGAAGCGCGCCATGCAGAACGCCATGCGCCTGGGGGCCCAGGGCATCAAGATCACAAGCGCGGGCCGCCTGAACGGCGCCGAGATCGCGCGCACCGAATGGTATCGCGAGGGTCGCGTGCCGCTGCATACGCTGCGCGCCGAGATCGAGTACGGATTTTCCGAGGCGAAGACCACCTACGGCACGATCGGCGTGCAGGTCCTCGTCTTCAAGGGCGAGACGCTGGGCAAGGGCGAGCAGCCGGCGGCGCCGCCGCCCGAGGTGGAGCGCAAGCCCGCCGCGCGCAAACCGGGAGTGAGAAATGCTGCAGCCAGCTAGAAGGAAATACCGCAAGGAGCAGAAGGGCCGCAACAAGGGCGTCGCCACGCGCGGCGCCAAGGTGTCCTTCGGCGAATACGGTTTGAAGGCGATCGGCCGGGGCCGCCTCACGGCGCGCCAGATCGAGGCCGCGCGGCGCGCGATGACGCGCCACATCAAGCGTGGCGGCCGCGTGTGGATCCGCATTTTCCCGGACAAGCCGATCTCGAAGAAGCCGGCCGAAGTCCGCATGGGCAACGGCAAGGGCTCGCCCGAGTACTTCGTGGCCGAGATCGTGCCCGGCAAGGTGCTCTACGAGATGGACGGGGTCGACGAGGCCACGGCGCGCGAGGCGTTCACGCTCGCCGCCGCGAAGCTGCCCATCCGCACGACGTTCGTGCAGCGCGCGCTGGGCTAAGGAGATAGAGACATGAGCAAGAACGACGAGCTGCGCTCCAAGAGCGCCGAAGAGCTGCAGAAGGAACTGATCGAGCTGCGCCGCGCGCAATTCGGCCTGCGCATGCAGGTGGCCACCCAGAGCCTCAGCAAGAACAGCGAGATCGCGCGCGTGCGGAAGGAAATCGCGCGCGTGCACACGTTCATGACCCAGAAATCCAAAGGAGGCGCCAAGTGATCGAAGCGACCAAGGCGCAGCCTGCCAAGAACCAGCGCCAGCTCACCGGCACCGTGGTGAGCGACAAGATGGACAAGACCGTCACCGTCCTGGTCGAGCGCCAGGTGATGCACCCGACGATCGGCAAGGTCGTGAGCCGCACGAAGAAATACCATGCGCACAACGAAGGCAACGACGCGAAGATGGGCGACAAGGTCGTGATCGAGGAGTGCCGACCGATTTCCAAGACCAAGGCCTGGAAAGTGGCCCGCGTCGCGGAGCGCGCCCGCCCGGAGTAAGTCCCCGCGCCTGTTGAGGTTCTGGCGCGGAAAGTGCTATAATCGACGTCTTTTTTACAGTTCCCGGCCCGGGCTTCGTGGCCGGGGATCCAGTTGAAGGCCCGGAAGGCTCATTTCCGGGGACGGCCCGGCCGCCAGCAGAAGCCAGCAGCACCGAAACGCACGGGCCCAAACGCGGTTGCAGTCAGACCCTCCCGCCCGCATCTGGGTGGGGACCCAAGACCAGGCAGCCGCCGCAGACCCATCGGGGATGCGGCGGAGGCGGAAGACGGATCCAAGACTGGCCGGAGGCCTCATGCTCCGGGTCAAGTTGGAGATAGAACAATGATTCAGATGCAATCGATTCTCGACGTCGCCGACAACACCGGCGCGCGCTCGGTGATGTGTATCAAGGTGCTGGGCGGCTCGAAGCGCCGCTATGCCGGCATCGGCGACATCATCAAGGTCAGCATCAAGAGTGCTGCTCCGCGCGGCCGCGTGAAGAAAGGCGAGGTCTACAGCGCAGTCGTGGTCCGTACGGCCCACGGCGTGCGCCGCCCCGACGGCTCGGTGATCAAGTTCGACGCCAATGCCGCGGTGTTGCTGAACCCCAAGCTCGAGCCGATCGGCACGCGCATCTTCGGGCCGGTCACGCGGGAGCTCCGCACCGAGCGCTTCATGAAGATCGTGTCGCTCGCGCCGGAAGTTTTGTAGGAGCCCAACATGCAGAAGATTCGCAAGGGCGACACTGTCGTCGTCACCACCGGCAGCGAGAAGGGCAAGCGCGGCACGGTGCTGCGCGTGTTCGAAAGCGGCAAGGTCCTCATCGAAGGCGTGAACCGCGCCAAGAAGCACCAACGCCCCAATCCCGTGAAGGGACAGACGGGCGGGATCATCGACAAGGAAATGCCGCTCGCCATCTCGAACGTGATGCTGGTCAATCCGGCCACGGGCAAGGGCGACCGGGTGGGATTCAAGTTCCTCGAGGCGCAGGGCACCAACCCGGCGCGCAAGGTTCGCTTCTTCAAGTCCAACGGCGAAGTCGTGGACGTTTGAGTCGGGAATAGACATGGCCAAAGAAGACAAGGACGCGAAAGCGAAGGGCGGCAAGGACGCGAAGCCGGCGGGCAAACCCGCCGCGCTGGACGCGAAGCCCGCGCCGAAGGAAGCGAAGAAGCCGAAGGACGCGAAGCCCGCGAAGCCGGCGGAGAAGGAAGCCGCCCCGACCCAGCCGCCGCGCCTCCAGGTCCAGTATCGCGAGACCATCGTGCCGGCGCTGATGAAGCAGTTCGGCTACAAGACGCGCATGCAGGTGCCGCGCGTGACCAAGATCACGCTGAACATGGGCGTGGGCGAGGCCGTCGCCGACAAGAAGGTCCTCGACAACGCCGCGGGCGACCTGCAGAAGATCGCGGGCCAGAAGCCCGTGATCACGAAGTCGAAGAAGTCCATCGCGGCCTTCAAGATCCGCACGGGCTATCCGGTGGGCGTGATGGTCACGTTGCGCAACCGCCGCATGTACGAATTCCTCGACCGCCTGGTCACGATCGCGCTGCCGCGCGTGCGCGACTTCCGCGGCGTTTCCGGCCGCGCGTTCGACCAGCGCGGCAACTACAACATGGGCGTCAAGGAACAGATCATTTTTCCCGAGATCGAGTACGACAAGGTCGACACGCTCCGGGGCTTGAACATCTCCATCACAACCACCGCGAAGACCGACGAGGAAGCGAAGGCTCTCCTCGCAGCGTTCCGGTTTCCGTTCAGGACTGAGAGGGCTTAATGGCCAAGCTTGCAGTCATCAACCGCGAGGCGAAGCGTCGCGCTACCGTGAAGAAGTTCGCGGAGAAGCGCAAGCAGTTGCTCGCCATCATCCAGGACCCGAAGGCCACCGACGAGGCCCGCGACGAGGCCCGCGCCAAGTTCCAGGCGCTGCCCCGCAACGCCTCGCCCGTGCGCCTGCGCAACCGCTGCGCGATGACCGGCCGCCCCCGCGGCACGTTCCGCAAGTTCGGCCTGGGCCGCAACAAGATCCGCGAGATCGCCATGCGTGGCGAGATTCCCGGGATGATCAAGGCGAGCTGGTAGGAGCGCGAATATGAGCATGAGTGATCCCATCGCCGACATGCTGACGCGCATCCGCAATGCGCAGGCCACCGAGAAGGTGACAGTCAGCGTCCCGGCTTCGAAAGTGAAGCGCGCCATCGCGCAGGTCCTGAAGGACGAGGGCTACATCGAGGATTTCGCGCTGCGCGAATCCGACGGCAAGGCCGTGATCGAGATCGGCCTCAAGTACTACGCCGACAAGCCCGTGATCGAGAAGATCGAGCGCGTCTCGCGCCCGGGGCTTCGCATCTACAAGGGCCGGGAGAACATCCCGCAGGTCATGAACGGGCTGGGTGTGGCCATCGTGTCGACCTCCCGCGGCGTGATGACGGACCGTGCTGCGCGCGCCATGGGCGTGGGCGGCGAAGTCCTGTGCATCGTGGTCTAAAGGAACGCGCCATGTCCCGAATCGCAAAGTATCCGATCGCAGTGCCCGAGAAGGTCGAAGTGACCGTGGGCGCCGGCGACGTCACCGTGAAAGGCCCGCTCGGAACGCTGAAGCAGGCGATCGCCACGGGCGTCGTCGTGAAGCGCGAAGGCGACAAGGTCACGTTCGCCGCTTCGGACGAGAGCCAGGCGGCCAACGCGCTGTCCGGCACGATGCGCAACCTCGTCGCCAACATGGTCCTCGGCGTGAAGACCGGCTTCGAGAAGCGCCTCACGCTCGTGGGCGTGGGCTATCGCGCCCAGGCCCAGGGCAACAAGGTGAACCTCTCCCTCGGCTTCTCGCACCCGATCGTGCACTCGCTGCCGGACGGCGTGAAGGCCGAGACGCCGACGCAGACCGAGATCGTTATCAAGGGGGTCGACAAGCAGAAGGTCGGCCAGACTGCCGCGGAGATCCGTGCGTACAAACCGCCCGAGCCGTACAAGGGCAAAGGTGTCCGCTACTCGAACGAGACCGTCTCCCTCAAAGAGACGAAGAAGAAGTAAGGGCTGGGCTGACACATGGACAAGAAGACTTCGAGAATCCGCCGCGCCGCGAAGACCCGCGTGCGCATCGCGCGTCATGCCGCAGTGCGCCTCGCGGTGCACCGCACCAACCTGCACATCTATGCGCAGGTGATCGACGCCTCGGGCGGCAAGGTGCTCGCCTCGGCCTCGACGCTCGAGAAGGAAGTGCGCGCGAGCCATCCGAACGGCGCCAAGAAGGAAGCCGCCGCGGAAGTGGGCAAGCGCATCGCCGCCAAGGCGAAGGCCGCGGGCATCACCCAGGTGGCCTTCGACCGCGCCGGCTTCAGCTACCACGGGCGCGTGAAGGCGCTCGCCGAGGCGGCCCGCGAAGGCGGCCTCCAGTTCTAAAGGACACAGACAGACATGCCGAGACCTGACCAGAAGGGCTCCCACCAGGGCGACGAGCGTAGCGACGGCCTGCGGGAGAAGATGATCTCCGTGAACCGCGTCACCAAGGTGGTGAAGGGCGGACGGATCCTGGGCTTCGCGGCGCTCACGGTGGTGGGCGACGGCGACGGCTCGATCGGCATGGGCAAGGGCAAGGCCCGCGAGGTCCCGGTCGCCGTTCAGAAGGCGATGGAGCAGGCGCGCCGCAACATGGTGAAGATCTCGCTGAAGAGCGGCACGATCCACCATGAAGTGCTCGGCCGCCACGGGGCCACGAGGGTGATGATGAAGCCCGCGCAGGAAGGCAACGGCATCAAGGCGGGCGGCGCCATGCGCGCGGTCTTCGAGGTGATGGGCGTGACAAACATCTCGGCCAAGTGCCACGGCTCCACGAATCCGTACAACGTCGTGCGCGCGACACTCGACGGTCTCACGCAGCAGCGCCGGCCTTCCGAGATCGCGGCCAAGCGCGGCAAGAAGGTCGAAGAGATCGCCGGCTGAGGACAACGACGATGACTGCGAAAGCGAAGCCGGCGCAATCCGGCAAGAAGATCAGGGTGACGCTCGTGAAGGGCATCACCGCCACCAAGCACAAGCACCGCGAGTCGGTGAAGGGCCTGGGACTGAAGCACCGCAGCCACACGGTGGAAGTCGAAGACACGCCGTCGATCCGCGGAATGATCAACCGGGTGAGCTACCTGGTGAAGGTCGAGGAATAAGACGATGGAACTGAACACGATCAAGCCTGCCGACGGTGCGAACAAGGCGCGCAAGCGCGTCGCGCGCGGCGGCGGCTCGGGCCTGGGCAAGACCGCGGGCCGTGGCCACAAGGGACAGAAATCCCGCGCCGGCGGATTCCACAAGGTGGGGTTCGAGGGCGGGCAGATGCCGCTGCAGCGGCGCCTGCCGAAGCGCGGCTTCCTCGCGGTGACGATCACCAAGGCGGCTGAAGTGCGCTCGGGCGATCTCGCGAAAGTCGGAAGCGACGCGATCGACCTGGAGGGCCTGAAGAAGGCCGGCCTCGTCTCGGGCGGCGCGGTGCGCGCCAAGATCATCCTCGCCGGCAAGGTCGAGAAGGCCTTCAAGGTGTCGGGCATCGGCGCGAGCAAGGGCGCGAAGGAAGCGATCGAGAGGGCGGGCGGCAGCGTGACGCTCCCGGCGCCGGCTCCCGAGCCCGAGAAGAAACTGAAGCCCAAGGCCAAGCAGGCCGCGGCTTAAACGGAGAGAAGCGACTTGTCGTCCAACCCCCTCGCGACACTCGGGAAGCTCACCGACCTCAAGCGCCGGCTGATGTTCCTGGTGGCCGCGCTCGTGGTCTACCGCATCGGGGCGCACATCCCGGTGCCGGGCATCGACCCGAACGAGCTCGCGAAGCTGTTCAAGCAGAGCGGCGGCGGGATCCTGGACATGTTCAACATGTTCTCGGGAGGGGCGCTGTCGCGCTTCACGATCTTCGCGCTGGGGATCATGCCGTACATCTCGGCGTCGATCATCATGCAGCTGATGACCGTGGTCTCCCCGCAGCTCGAGGCGCTCAAGAAAGAGGGCGAGTCGGGCCGGCGCAAGATCACGCAGTACACGCGCTACGGCACGGTGGCGCTCGCGGCGTTCCAGGCGATGGGCATCTCGATCGCGCTGGAGTCGCAGCCCGGCCTCGTGATCGATCCGGGCCTCGCGTTCCGCTTCACGACCGTGATCACGCTCATGACGGGCACGATGTTCCTCATGTGGCTGGGCGAGCAGATCACCGAGCGCGGCATCGGCAACGGCATCTCGATGATCATCTTCGGCGGCATCGTCGCCGGCCTGCCCCACGCGCTGGGCGGCACCCTTGAATTGGTGCGAACCGGCTCCATGTCTGCCTTCGTCGCCATCGCCGTCTTCGCCGTGATCCTGCTGGTCACCGGCGTTGTGGTGTTCGTCGAGAAGGGCCAGCGCCGCATCCTGGTGAATTACGCCAAGCGCCAGGTGGGCAACCGCCTGTACGGCGGCCAGAGCTCGTTCCTGCCGCTGAAGCTCAACATGTCGGGAGTGATCCCGCCGATCTTCGCGTCGTCGATCATCCTGTTCCCGGCGACGCTCGCCTCGTGGTTCGGGTCGAACGAGCATATGTACTGGCTGAAGGACGTCGCGGGCGCGCTTTCGCCCGGGCAGGCGCTCTATGTCGTGCTGTATGGCGCGGCGATCGTCTTCTTCTGCTTCTTCTATACGGCGCTGGTGTTCAACTCGAAGGAGACGGCGGACAACCTGAAGAAGAGCGGCGCCTTCGTGCCGGGCATCCGCCCGGGCGACCAGACCGCGCGCTACATCGACCGCATCATCACCCGCCTCACGCTGGTCGGCGCGGTCTACGTGACGCTGGTGTGCCTGCTGCCGCAGTTCCTGGTTTCGAACTACAACGTGCCCTTCTATTTCGGCGGCACGTCGCTGCTGATCACTGTCGTGGTCACGATGGACTTCATGGCACAGCTCCAGGCGTACCTGATGTCGCACCAGTACGAGAGCCTGCTCAAGAAGGCGAACTTCAAGGGCGGCTCCGGGTTCCCGGTGCGATAGATGGCGAAAGAAGAAACGATCCAGATGCAGGGGGAGATCGTCGAGACGCTCCCCAACGCGATGTTCAGGGTGAAGCTCGAGAACGGGCACGTGGTGCTCGGACATATTTCAGGGAAGATGCGCATGCACTACATCCGCATCCTGCCCGGCGACAAGGTGACCGTGGAGCTCACGCCCTACGATCTGACCAAGGCGCGGATCACGTTCCGCGCGAAGTAAGGAGAACGGCAATGCGAGTGCAAGCATCGGTCAAGAAAATCTGCCGCAAATGCAAGATCGTGCGGCGCAAGCGCGTCGTGCGCGTGATCTGCACGGATCCGCGTCACAAGCAGCGTCAAGGCTAACGAGGAAAAGACATGGCCCGTATCGCAGGGATCAACATCCCCAACCACCAGCACGCCGCCATCGCGCTCACCGCGATCTACGGCATCGGCCGCTCGCGCGCGCGCGACATCTGCGACGCCGCGGGCGTGAAGTCCTCGGCGAAGATCAAGGACCTCACCGACGCGGAGATGGACAAGCTGCGCGAGCACGTGGGCAAGTTCACCGTCGAGGGCGACCTGCGCCGCGAGACGTCGATGAACATCAAGCGCCTCATGGACCTCGGCTGCTACCGCGGCGTGCGCCACAAGAAGGGCCTGCCCGTGCGCGGCCAGCGCACCCGCACCAACGCGCGTACCCGCAAGGGGCCGCGCAAAGCCGTCCGCCTCAGCAAAGCCGCGGCAGCTTAACGAATACAGCGAAGGACTAAAGAATGGCCAAGGCACCCACCGCAGCGCGCGTCCGCAAGAAGGCGAAGAAGGTCGTCTCCGAGGGCATCGCGCACGTGCACGCTTCGTTCAACAACACGATCATCACGATCACCGACCGCCAGGGCAACGCGCTCTCGTGGGCGACGTCGGGCGCCGCGGGCTTCAAGGGCTCGCGCAAGTCGACGCCCTTCGCGGCGCAGGTCGCGGCGGAGTCCGCCGGGCGCGCTGCGCAGGAGCATGGCGTGAAGAACCTGGAAGTGCGCATCAAGGGCCCGGGCCCGGGACGCGAGTCGGCCGTGCGCGCGCTGAATGCGCTCGGGCTGAAGATCGTCTCGATCGCCGACGTGACGCCCGTCCCCCACAACGGTTGCCGGCCGCCCAAACGCCGCCGCATGTAACGAATACACCAGGAAGACACCATGGCACGCTATACCGGACCCAAGTGCAAGCTCTCGAGAAGGGAAGGCACCGACCTTTTCCTGAAGAGCGCGCGCCGCTCGCTCGACACCAAGTGCAAGCTCGACTCGCGCCCCGGCCAGCACGGCGCCAAGTCGACCCGCATCTCGGAGTACGGCACGCAGCTGAGAGAAAAACAGAAAATTCGCCGCATGTACGGCGTGCTCGAGCGCCAGTTCCGCACGTACTTCGACAAGGCGATCCAGAAGCGCGGCGCCACCGGCGAGAACCTCCTGCAGATGCTGGAAAGCCGCCTGGACAACGTCGTCTATCGCATGGGGTTCGCTTCCACGCGCGCCGAGGCCCGCCAGCTCGTCTCGCACAAGGCAATCGAGGTGAATGGCAAGCCCGTGAACATCCCCTCGTACCTGTGCCGCGCTACGGACACGGTATCGGTGCGCGAGAAGTCCCGCGCGCAGCTGCGCATCAAGGCATCGCTCGATCTCGCCGCGCAGAACGGCTTTCCGAGCTGGGTGGAAGTCGATCCCACCAAGTTCCAGGGAGTGTTCAAGAGCCTCCCGGATCGCGCCGAGTTCGCCAACGACGTGAACGAACAGCTGGTGGTCGAACTCTACTCGAAGTAATCCGGATCTCGCAGCACAGGATTCGAAGTCATCTGAAGCAAACGGGCGGGGGCATTGCCCCCGCGCAACCGGCCGAGGTATCCGCGAATGCAAAGCAACGCCACGACGTTCCTTAAACCCCGCATCATCGACGTCCAGAACCTGTCGCCCACCCACGCGAAGGTGGTGATGGAGCCCTTCGAGCGCGGCTACGGCCACACGCTCGGAAACGCCCTGCGCCGCATCCTGCTCTCCTCGATGCCCGGCTACGCCGCCACCGAGGTGAAGATCGCGGGCGTCCTGCACGAGTACTCCACGATCGAAGGCGTGCAGGAAGACGTCGTCGACGTGATCCTCAACCTCAAGGGCGTGGTGATGAAGCTGCACAACCGCTCCGAGGCGACGCTCAAGCTGAAGAAGGCCGCGGCGGGCCCGGTGACGGCTGCCGACATCGAGCAGACCCACGACGTCGAGATCATCAATCCCGACCACGTGATCGCCCACCTCACGCAGGGCGGCAAGATCGACATGACGATCAAGATCGAGAAGGGCCGCGGCTACGTTCCGGCCACCTCGCGCCGCGCGGACGACTCGCGCTCGATCGGTTCGATCCTGCTGGACGCCTCGTTCTCGCCGGTCCGCCGCGTGAGCTACCAGGTTGAAAGCGCGCGCGTCGAGCAGCGCACCGACCTCGATCGCCTCGTGATCGACATCGAGACCAACGGCGTGATCGAGCCCGAAGAGGCCGTGCGCTATTCGGCTTCGGTGCTCGTCGACCAGCTGTCGGTGTTCGCGTCGCTGCAGTCCACGTCGGAAGAGCGCGTCGAGAGCGCCCAGCCGCAGGTCGATCCGATCCTCCTGCAGCCGGTGGACGACCTCGAGCTCACGGTGCGTTCGGCCAACTGCCTCAAGGCCGAGAACATCTACTACATCGGCGACCTCATCCAGCGCACGGAGAACGAGCTGCTGAAGACGCCGAACCTGGGACGCAAGTCGCTCAACGAGATCAAGGAAGTGCTGGCGTCGAAGGGCCTCACGCTGGGAATGAAACTGGAGAACTGGCCGGTTGCCGGACTCACGAAGTAAGCCCGTTGTCATCCCGGCGAAGGCCGGGACCCCATGATCGGGCCCCGGCCTTCGCCGGGGTGACAGCGAATACAAACCACAATACCAATAAGGCCGAATAGGCCAAGAGAGTCGAAAGGAAAAGATCATGCGTCACCGTCACGGCCTCAGGAAGTTGAATCGAACCAGCAGCCATCGCCTCGCGATGCTGCGCAACATGACAGTCTCGCTGCTCAAGCACGAGGCCATCAAGACGACGCTCCCGAAGGCGAAGGAGCTGCGCCGCGTGGCCGAGCCCATCATCACGCTCGGCAAGAACCCGACGCTCGCCAACAAGCGCCTCGCTTTCGACCGCCTGCGCGACCGCGAGATCGTCGTGAAGCTCTTCGACGAGCTGGGACCGCGCTACAAGGCCCGCAACGGCGGGTACCTGCGCATCCTCAAGTACGGGTTCCGCCAGGGGGACAACGCGCCCATGGCGCTCGTGGAACTCGTGGACCGGCCCGCTCCCGTCGAGGACGCTCGCGACACGGGCGACTCGAGTGTCAGGAGCTAGCCAGACCGCACCCGCAGAAAAGCCGGCCCAGCGCCGGCTTTCTTGCTTCTGGCGGCGCCCCTGAACCTGCGCCGCGTCGCGCCCGCCGCCGGGCTCGCCCTCGTGGCGGTCCTCATGTTCGCCTTCGCCTGGCAGGACAAGCTCGCGTCCTTCGGCGACGACAGCGTGAGCTACCTCGTGCTCGCGAACTACTTCGCGGGGTCTTCGGGCAATGCATTCGCCGCGCAATGGGCGCCCTACCATAGCCACTTCCCGCCGCTCTTTCCGGCGCTGTTGTGGCTCACGGGAGGCGCGTCGGACTATCGCGTCGCGTACACGCTCGTCGCGGCGCTCGCGGTGCTCGCCCTGCCGTTGATCCATCGCTATTCCTCGCTCGAGCTCGGCAGTCCGCGCGCCGGCCTCGCCGCGACGGCGATCTTCGTGCTCCTCCCGACCGCCTGGATCACCCTGAAGGGCGTGATGAGCGAATCGCTGTACCTCTGCGTGACCATGGCGTGCGTGCTGCACTACGAGACGCGCCTCGCGCAGCGCGAGCCTTCGGGCGGCGATCGCCTGGTGTTCGGCGTGCTCCTTGCCCTCGCATGCCTCTCGCGGGCCCTGGGCGTCGCGCTCGTGATCGCGTATGTCGCGCACGTCGCGGTGCGCGTCGCGCTTCGCCGCGAGCGCGCGCACGCGCGATTGCTCCTTCCGCTCCTGCCCGTGGCGGCCGCGCTGTCGCTCTGGTATGGGTTGCGGCCCACGCTGGGATCGGACGCCTACCAGCGCACCGCGAGCCAGATCCTGTCGTCGTGGCGGGACGAGCCGGTGCGCATGCTGCTGGCCGGCGTGGACCACCTCTCCTCGGCGTGGATCGCCACGTTCGCGGCGCAGGACGACGTTCCCGCCGTGCTGGCGGGTGTCGCGCTGGCGCTCGGTGCGATCGCGCTCGCCGGGGTCTGCCTTCGCGTGCTGCGCAACCGCCTCGACGGCTGGTTCCTGCTGGTGTCGCTCGCGATCGTCTTTCCGTGGGTGTTCTCGGCGGAGAACACGCGCCGCCTCATCTATCCGCTCGTGCCGCTGCTCATCGTCGCGGGCGCCGGCTTCGTGCGCTGGTCGCTCGATCGCGCGCGCCTGCCGATCAAGTCGCGGCCCTATCTACTCGCGATTGCCTTCGCCGCCCCGGTTCTGGCGAGCTTCCCCGCCGTCGTGCTGCTCGCGCAGAAGGCGCTCGATCGCGGGGCTGTGATCCCGGGCTATGCCTATTCGTATCGCGAAGTCGCCGAGTACTACACCACGGTCAACCTGGAGACTGCGCGCGAGCGCGCGAAGCTCGCGGTGGTGACGCTCGAAGGCCTCGCCGCCATCGACCGCGTCACGCCGGCATCGGCGCGCGTGATGTGGATGCGACCCGAATACATCGCGTTGCTGGGGCGGAGGCAGGCCGTGCCGTTCCTTTATCGCTGGAACCCTGCGGAGCTCGCGCGCGAGGTGAAGCAAAGCCGCACCACGCACATCGTGCAAAGTTGGCTCGCCAAGACCGACGTCGATGTCGCCCAGGGCAATCCTCACCTCGAGATCGCGGACTACACGCAACCGGCCTTCAGCATCGGCGACATCTTCATGCTGATGGCGGTGGATCCGGCGGCGCTCGATGCATACCTCGCGCGCAAGGGCGTCCCGGGATGATCGCGCCGGCATTGCGCCGCCACGCGGGACTCCTCGCGCTGCTTGCAGTCGCGGCGCCGCTCACTGTCGCTTTTTGCTGGCACGGCGTGATCTCCTCGCTGGGCGACGACAGCATGAGCTACATCGTCGTCGCGCGCTGGCTGGTTCCCTTCGCCCACGACGATCTTTCGGCGCCGTGGGTCGGTTACTACAGCCATTTCCCGCCACTGTTCCCGCTGCTTCTGGGCGTCACCGGGGGCGCGTGGAATTTCTTCTCGGCCCACATGGTCGTGGCCGCCTGCGCGGTCGCGGCGCTTGCGTCGATCTACGCGTACGGCCTGCGGCGCCTTGGCGGCGCGGGCTCCGCGCTCGGCCTCGTGGTCCTGTTCCTGGCGTTGCCGACGGCGTGGATCAGCATCGTCGGAATCCTGAGCGAGCCGCTCTACCTCGCGGTCTCGATGGCCGCGCTCGCTTTCCATGCGCGGGCGGATGTCGCCAGGGACACTCGGGCATCCGTCATCTTCGCCGTGCTCGTCGCGGCGACGCTGCTCACGCGAGTCGCCGGTGTCGCGCTCGTCGCTGCCTGTGCGGTTCATGTCGCCGTGGGCTCGATGAAGGCGAGGCGATGGCCCTCGGGCCGCGAACTTCTGCCGCTCGCCGTCGCGGTCGCCGTCGAGCTGGCGTGGCTCGCGATCCGGCCCCACGTGGCGTCGAAGGGATATGGCCTGGACGTGTGGACGTTCATGAATCGCTGGATCGACCACCCGTTGTTGCTTGCGGGCATCTCGGCGAATTTCCTGGCCGGCGGGTGGACATCGTCGATCGACGCGGACTCGGGCGTTCCCTTCGCGATCCAGGCGGCGCTGTGGGCCGTGGCGCTGCTGGGCCTCGCTGGGGCCGTGCGCGGCGCGATGCGCAATCGCCTCGATTCCTGGTACCTGCTCTTCGGGGTCGGCATCCTCTTCCTGTGGGTGTTCTCCGAGGACAACACCCGCCGCCTGCTGTATCCGCTCGTGCCGCTCATGCTCGTCCATGCGGCCGAGATGGCCGCCGATGCGGGCGAACGCCTGGGGGGCGCGCGGGGCAAGCGTTGGGCGCTGCTCGTGGGCGCGGCCTTCATCGTGTCGCTGAGCGCGCCCGCGACCTCGCTCGTGGCGCGGAAGGCGTTCGACCGGGAGCCGCTCGTCGAGGGACTCGAATACAGCCCCTCGTCGATGACCGATTACTACATCGTCGTGAACCTCAAGGCCGCGAAGGCGCTCGCGTGGCGTCACGCGGCCGTGCTCTCGGGATTGCAGCTCGTCGACAAGGTGACGCCGCGGGACGCCGTGGTCATGTGGCTTCGTCCCGAATATGTCGCTGTCCTCGGGCGCCGCCGCGGCGAGCCTTCGTACTCGTCGTGGGATCGCGCGACGCTCTCGCGGGAGATCCTGCGCAACGGCGTGACGCACGTGGTGAGCTC
>Ga0070731_10002852_pt1 | contig 16056 bp, 15 predicted proteins | sample Coa_R1_2_FD_66448 | JGI IMG/M metagenome (GOLD analysis project Ga0070731, IMG submission 66448) | Surface soil microbial communities from Centralia Pennsylvania, which are recovering from an underground coalmine fire - Coalmine... | ecosystem: Environmental > Terrestrial > Soil > Unclassified ...
CTGGGATGGAAATCACATCCTATAATCATCATCTGCGAAGGCTCCTTTCTTCCCAGCGTCTTTGTCCTCAAACCAAGACTACCGGGTTCAATCGAGCCTTCGCTCTTATCCAATCAACCCAAGCCGGTTTTGCTTGGGTGGGGACTTCGTTGCGGCTAAGTCGCGAGCAAGAACCACCCTCCAGACACGCGCTAACAGCGTAGAATGTCCACCGCTAGACATCCTGAACTTAAGTTGGGGGGAATTCATGAAGCAACGGTTCGCAATTCTACTGCTGCTCGGCTTCAGTTTTGCCACTGCTCGCGCCCAAGAGACTCCGGCTCTGCACGCTTTCACCGTCATTCGTGCCGGGACGCTCATTGATGGCAAGTCCGATTCAGTTAGGCACGACCAGGTGATCGTCATTCGCGGTGACCGCGTGGACAGCGTGAGTGATGCGGCGAGTGCCAAGATTCCATCCGGCGCGACCGTCATCGATCTTTCACACGCCACCGTACTGCCCGGACTCACCGATGCGCATACCCACATTTTTTTGCAAGGCGAAGCTCCGGCCGAGGGCGGCTACGATGCCAACATCCTGTACCCCCCGCTGGCGCTAAGAGCCGCGAGAGCTACCGTTTCCGTGCGGCGGGCGCTGGAGCAGGGTTTCACGACGCTTCGTGATCTCGAGACCGAAGGAGCGGGCTACGGCGACGTCGGAATTAAAGAAGCAATAGAAAGGGGTTACATTCCTGGGCCCCGCCTGTTTGTTGCTACTCGCGCCATTTCGAGCACCGGCGGCTACATGCTCGAGGATTATGCTCCGGAGCTTGATCTGCCAAAAGCTGCGCAACTCGTCGACGGCCCGGTCGAGGCTCGCAAAGCCGCGCGAGAGCAACTCGATCACGGTGCTGACTGGATCAAGGTTTACATGACTCACCGCTCCTGGGTCGGCAAAAACGGGGAACTGGTCTCCCAGCCAACTCTCACCGTCGAAGAACTGAGAGCCGTTGTTGATGAAACCCATGGCTGGGGCAAGAAAGTCGCCTGCCACGCGTATGGCGGCATTGGCTTGCACCGCGCGCTCGATGGCGGATGCGATTCCATCGAGCACGGCCTGGACCTCGATGATGCGGCCATTGCGCAAATGCTCAAGCAGGGCACATGGTATTGCCCCACGATCAGTCCTTATTACGGGGACTGGGCCCCGGCCGACACACCCAATGGTCAGCGCGATCGGAAGCGCGCCGCGGTGCACGAGGTCTCATTCCCCAAAGCGCTACACGCCGGAGTCAAGATTGTTTTCGGCACCGACATGGGCGGCATTCCCTGGAGCGAACCCATTGCCCAGGAATTTTCCCAGATGGTCCGCCTCGGCATGTCGCCGATGGATGCCATCAAGAGCGCTACTTCACGCTCCGCCGAAATGCTGGACATGGAAGGCAAGATTGGCGTGATCGCTCCCGGCGCGTATGCCGATGTCATCTCGGTGAATGGCGATCCATTGCACGATGTAAAGATTCTGGAGAACGTCCAGTTTGTCATGAAAGATGGCAAGGTCTTCAAGACCGGAGGAAAAATAGTCGAGTACTGATGTGTTACACGCACCCTTCCCTTTAGCTGTCATCCCGAGCGGAGTCGAGGGACCTGCTGTTCGTCTCATTCGCCACAAAATTCACTTGACTCTATCTCCGCAAGCGCCATAATGCCCGAATCCCGAGTTGGGTAGTCTACGAATCTCCGTACGCCGGAGGTGAAGGATGAGTGTTCTAGACCTGTGTGATGCCGAACCAGCGGCTGTTTACCCGGAAGCGAGTGTCGCCGATGCGATCCGCACCATGCTCGACCGGCATGTCGGAGCCGTGGCCGTCGTCGACAACCAAAACCGAATCGCCGGCATATTTACCGAGCGCGATGTGCTCAGCAAGCTCGCACTCAGCCGCCTCGATCCCGAGACCACGCCCGTGCGTAACCTGATGACCACACCGGTCGAGTTAGCCACCGCAGAAACCAGTTCCAGCGAGGCATTTATCACCATGATCGAACGCCATTTTCGGCACATGCCCATCGTCGACAATAACGGCAAGCTGCTGGGAATGCTTTCGATTCGCAACCTGCTCGAATGGCGGATCGACGATCTGAGCCGCGAACTCGACTCGCTCGAACAGTACGTCAGCAACGACGCCCCCGGCGGCGACTGAAGAAGGCTAAGGTGGGTTGCGGGTGCCCCAGCCTTCCGCGCGTTTTTCGCGGAGGCTGGGATAAATCACCAACAGTTTGTCCTTGTCATCCTGAGCTCCGCGAAGCAGCCGCGCAGTCGAAGGATCCCTGCATTTTTCCTCTCTGTCGGGTGCCCCACCTTGCCCGAGCGTTTCCTGCGAGGCTAAGGTGGGTTACGGATGCCCCACCTTTTGCGGTTTTTGAAGGGTGAACCGCTTCAGCTCGCTTTGACTCGCTGAACCTGAATCGCCGGTCGAGAGCGGGAACTCACTTCTCCTCGCCTCGTCCACAAATACACCGCGGCGATTGCCGCCGTAATCACCAATCCTGCGCCAAATTCTGTGGTGACATACAGGGCGCGGCCCGCGGGCGCAGTCATCCGATCGAAAATTGCCTGAATAAAAAGATTGTGGCTGGCGTGCAGGACGGCCGCAGTCCACAGGCTGCCGGACTTCAAACGCAACCAGCCCAGAATATAGCTATCCGCAATCACCATGAGCGTAAAACAGCTCAGAGCAAACGCCGGCCGCGTTCCCGCGTTGTAGTCCGCGAACAACAGCCCGGGATAATGCCACGAGGCCCAAATGCATCCGCTGATCAGGCATCCCCAGGTGAACCCGGTGCGCTCAACCAGCCGTGGCAGTAGAAAGCCGCGCCAGCCGATTTCTTCCCCAAGCGCCCGGGCTGTGCTGCTGATCACGCCGATGGTTGCGTAACACGGCACCGCCAGTAATAGCGACGTCGTGCGCGGCCAGTTGGGAAAGCCGAATGACGCCGCTACCGGCCTCGCGAATTCCAGGAATGCGAACGATCCAGGAATCGCCGCCCATGTCAGCAGGTAAACCGGCAGAGCATAGAGAACCGGGATCGCATAGGCCCATGCGATATACCGCACTGGACGCCAGTTCCAGCCCAGGGTAGCCGGGTCAATTTTGAACAATCGGCAACTGGCTAGTGCCGCAAAAGCCGGGCACCACATGATCAGTCCAACGGCCAGTCCATTTCCGGCGGCGATGTGACCAGTGTGAATGATCAGAAAATACGGAACCGAGGAGAACGCGAACACCAGCAGCAGGTAGACAAGAATTTCTTTAGTGAGTGGGCGCATGGCGCAGGCATCTTACCACTCCACTGTGCTCGCAAGGGTCGACAAGACGGGTGGCCGGGTGCCCCAGCCTTCCGCGCGCTTTTCGTGGAGGCTGGGAGGCCATCAACAGGTTTAGACAGAAAAGTGCGGAGAGACACTGGCTGCTCCGCCCAGCGAAGCAGCCACCGGCTCACACAGCATCAATGCACGAAATCAATCTTCCCGAACGTCCCTGCAAAATTGTTGTCTGGACCTGCAGTAAAGAAGAGTTCGCCCGTCCCACCATTCGCACCGCCTGCCGCTCCACCACCGAAATCAATGCCCCACAGTTGATCGATCACAATGTCATTGCCACTCGTGTCCTTGACTCTGCCAATGAACTTTTGCGTGAGAGGATCGAAGGCATTGATGGTTCCATGGTTCGTGTTATTCGAAACCAGCAGAGTATTGCTCAATGGCCCGAAATTCTTCGGAGCTGCCGCAAGTCCCCATGGCTGGTTCAGGGGTGCGCCCTGCGCGGCGCTGCCCAGCAGGACTCCGTTTTCGCTGAAGACGTCAACAAAGCCTCCGGAGCCTCCCGTCGAATCTGCAAAAGTCGCATACACCAGGCCATTGATGTCGCGGATGCCAAACACCGAAAAGTGTTCCGGTAATGTGCTGTCCGTGAATGAACTCAGAAAATGGAACTTCCCGCTAACGGAGTTGAACATGTCAATTTTGTTGTGGGCGTTGTCAGCTGCATAGAGAATGTTTCCGCTGGCTCTGTTCGTGATTGCCAGGCCAGTGTACGAAGCGCCTGAACCGGAGTTGTCCACCGCGATGATGGCATCATTCGGCGTCTTTGTCAGGAACGACCATCCGCTGATCGTGCCATCCAGAGTTGCAAATATGAAAAGTGACTGCCAATGATCCACCTGAAATTCATTGCTTGTCGATGGGTTGAACACAATTCCCGTCGGCGTCCCAATCTGTCCGCCAGCCGCTGGGGGAATCTCTACGTCCAATGGTTGTTTCTTTCCCGCGCCATTGTATAGCGTTGACCAGCCCGACCCTTCATCACTTACCCACCACGACGAGGTACCTGCCCGGGCAAGTCCCCAGGCATTCACAATAAGAGGATCCGGAGGATTGACTGCTTGTCCTACTTGGTTTGAATCCAGATTGGTTAGCTTGTATTGGGCGAAAGCTGCGCTGGAAATGAAAACCAGTGCAACTGCAAGCATCTGACTGCGCGTCAACATGCGAGACATACAATTCTCCTTTTCGGGGATGCCGCCTACCCCGGCCAGACTGGGTCTGCTGCGAAACAAATCCTAGTTTTCCCGCTTCTCGCCGGTTGTCACGCCCGTGTCTCAGGATTGTCATTTTTTCTCTTGGACTCAGGAGTAGTTGCGAAGAACACCGCACCAGAGGCACTGCTCCCACTTAGCTTCATCGACAATGTTTCGGAACCGCCGCTTGCCCGCTTACGTACCACCCATTAGGACGGCCAGTCCGGCTCACACATGCCGCGCTCGCCCGTCCAATGCTGCAGATGATTCTGAGCGATCTTATTCGCGATGTACTGCGGACCCTTTGGGCTCATAAGCTTCGCACGTTCCTCACCATGTTCGGCATCGCTTGGGGAATCGTCTCGATTGTGCTGATGGTTGGGGCCGGTGAAGGGCTGCGTGTAGGCCAGGCGAAAGTGGCCGCGACGCTCGGCAAGGACGTCATGATCGTTTTCCACGGACGCACCAGCCTTCAGGCCGGTGGAACCCGCGCAGGGAGGGTGGTTCACTGGGAGGATCCCGACGTTCCCGTGGTGCAGGCTGAGTCCCCGGATTGCCAGTACGCTATTCCAGAGCTGGAGCAAGACACCGTTCAGATTCATAGCAACTACAACAATGCAGCGTTGACCGTAACTGGGTCATTGCCGCCGTTCGGCGAGATTCGCAGCCTCGATGTAGCGCAAGGCAGGTTTTACGACTGGGATGATCAGCGCCAAGGTCGCCGCGTTGCCTTTCTCGGCAGCGACGCCTCCAAACAGCTCTTTCCTGGAAGAAATCCGGTCGGCGAGAATTTATATCTAAACGATTTTCCCTTCACCGTCATCGGAGTCATGGCAACCAAGAAACAGGACTCCAGTTACGACGGCTGGGATGTGAACAAAATATTCGTTCCTTTTGCGGCAATGCGGCGCGATTTCCCCGACAAGCCGCCTGCTACTCCCACGACCTTCGATCAGCTCCTGGTCACACCCCGCTCCGTTGAACAGCATAATGCGTGCAAGGCCGAGGTTCGCGCCGCTCTCGGGCGCATGCATCACTTCGATCCCAACGACAAAGAAGCGTGCCCCATTTGGGATACCGTCGAGGAGGCGCAGGCATTTCGCACCATGACCGACGGCATGAAGTATTTCCTCGGCGCGGTCGGCGTCGTGACTTTGCTTCTTGGCGGGCTCGGCGTGATGAACGTCATGATGGTCGCGGTTCGCGAACGCACGCGCGAGATTGGCGTGCGAAAAGCCCTCGGTGCTCCGGCGCACACCATTCTCAAACAGTTTTTCTTTGAGGCTCTGCTGATTGCATTCCTCAGCGGTGCAGTCGGTCTGGGTGTCGCTTACGGGCTCTGTTTTCTCGTGGATCAGTTGCCCATGCCAGACTTTTTCGCAGGCTTGTTGCCGACCTGGACATCGGGATTGGTCGCATGCGGCCTTTTGGGAACCTCGGCCATTTTGGCAGCACTCTATCCGGCTCAGAAAGCTGCCACCGTCGATCCCATCGAAGCCTTGAGATTCGAAGCGGGAGGTTAAACACCACAAAGGACACTATGTCACACGCAGCCAACACAAGTAGTTTTGTGAACCTTGTGCGCTTGCTTCGGAAATTGCACGTTGCCGAAATCACCTTTGTGAACCTTTGTGGCCTTTGTGGTTTCTAATACGATGCTGACTGAAATCATTCGCGAGGCCTGGGTTGCCTTGAAGCGCAACACCACGCGCAGTCTGCTCACGATGCTCGGCATCGTTTGGGGCATTGCGACGGTGACGCTTCTGATTGCCTACGGCAGCAGCTTTCGTCAAATCCTCGTGGGAGCCTTCGACGCATTTGGTAAGAGCGCGGTGATCTGCTGGCCGCAGCAAACTAGCGAACAACCGGGTGGACAACGCGCTGGCAAAAAAGTTGTGTTTGAGCAAGCCGACGTGGACATGGTCAAGGAAACTGCCCCCCTCGTGAAGCATGTCTGCCGGGAAACCGTGAAGCGGCCCGGCATTGCCTACGGCGATCGCATGGTCGGCACGTCGCCAGTTCGCGGCGTCTGCCCCGCCTACGGCGAAATGCGCAATGAGGTTCCTTCCGAAGGTCGCTGGATTAACGCTAGCGATTTTATCGAACGCCGCCGCGTCATTTTTCTTGGCGGGCGACTTCGCGAGCAGCTGTTCAGCGGACGCCCTGCTGTCGGCGAAACCGTATTGGTCGGCGGTGTGCGCTTTACCGTAATCGGCGTGATGGCGCGTAAGATTCAGCTCAGTAACTACTTCAGCAGTGATGACGAATCGTCCTGGATTCCGTACAGCACCGCCGGTGATCTCTGGGACACGCGCTATGCGCAGGTCATGCTCTTCGAACCAATCGCTCCAGAGTTCGAAAAACAGGCAATGGCCCAAGTGTTAGCAGCCGTCGCAACCCGGCAGCAGTTCTCGCCCACCGACAAGAAAGCCATCCAGATGTTCGGTCGTGATGAGTTCCGGCCCATTATCAACGGCATCACCATCGGTCTCCAGGTGCTGCTCACATTTATTGGCACGCTAACCCTCGGGATCGGCGGCGTAGGTGTCATGAACATCATGTTGGTTTCCGTCGACGAGCGCATCCGCGAAATTGGCCTGCGCCGCGCCCTCGGTGCACGAAAGCGCCATATCAAATTCCAATTCTTAGCCGAAACTCTGCTGATCATGCTGCTCGGCGGAGCCATCGGAGTGCTGCTTTCCTACGCCATCGCCGCAGTCCTTGGCACCCTGCCCCTGATGGGCGCTCTGTTTGAAGACAATTCCGGCAAAGCCGACATTCATCTGCAGATCTCTCTGCTCACCGTGGCTCTGTCCACCGGTGTCCTGCTCCTGGTCGGCGTCATCACCGGGCTTATTCCCGCTCTCCGCGCCTCGAAATTGGATCCTGTCGAAGCGCTCCGCTACGAGTAACAGGTTTCGGCGGCCACGATACTATAATTCCCTCATGAGCATGATCGAGCAGATTCAGAAAGACATCACCGCCGCCATGAAGGCGCGCGATGAACAGCGGTTGTCCACCCTGCGCATGGTGAAAACGGCGCTCAAAAACCGTGAGATCGAAAAAATGGCGCCGCTTGATGACAAAGAGTCGCAACAGGTCCTAAGCACTTTGATCAAGCAGCGCAAAGAATCGGTTGAGCAGTTTCTAAAAGGCGGTCGAAAAGAAATGGCCGATAAGGAAGCCGCCGAAATTACCTTAATAGAAACTTACCTTCCACAGGCCGCCGGCGAAGAGCAGATCGTGGCTGGCGTGCGGGCCGTCATCGCAGAAATGAATGCTCCGACCATCAAAGACATGGGAACCGTAATGAAAAATGTCATGTCGCGTTTCTCCGCTGCGGGAATCCGCGTCGATGGCAAGCAAGTCAGCGAGGCCGTGAAGCGAGAACTGACCCCAAAATAGTTCATCACCGCCCCAGCCTCACTTACTTCTTTGTAGCTCGCGATAAGCTTCGCTCTTGGAAATTCCCATTTGCTTCGCGACTTTTTTCAGCGCTGCTTTTTCATCGAGCTTCTCTTCTGCCATGATCCGATCAAGCTGATGTCTGATGTTCGCAGGGGCAGCTTGAGCTTGTTGCCCATTCTTTTCTGCCTTCCCGATCAGCAGCGTGATCTCCCCTTTTACGTCGCCACTCGTTTTTAACGTTTCCAGTGCCTGATCCGCTCGCCCGCGCAAGAATTCTTCATGCCGCTTTGTAACTTCACGCGCGATCACCACATGCCGCTCGGGACCGAGCACTTCCGCAACATCCTCGAGTGTTTCTTTCACGCGATGCGGAGCTTCATAAAAAACCTGGGTTCGAGGTGATTCGCGAACGCTTTCCAATACCTTTCGTCTTGCCCCGCGTTTCGGCGGCAAGAATCCGCTGAAGCGGAAGGAATCTGTCGGCAATCCGCTCGCTACCAGGGCCGCGAGAAACGCCGACGCTCCCGGAATCGGAACTACCGCAACATGATGCCGAATCGCCAGCGTTATTAGCCGAAATCCCGGATCCGAAATGCCGGGCATGCCCGCATCGGTCACCAGCGCGATTCGCGCTCCTTGCTCGAGTTCCACCACCAGTTCGGGAGCCCGCGTCATCTCATTGTGTTCGTGATAACTCGTGGTGCGGGTCGTAATCCCGTAATGGTTGAGCAGCTTCTGCGTCTGCCGCGTATCCTCGCAGGCGATCAGATCTGCCGATTTCAATACCCGCAGCGCGCGAAAAGTGATGTCCTCAAGGTTGCCAATCGGCGTTCCCACCAAATACAGCCCCGGCGCCAGCGTTAGCGCTGGCTCACTTTTCACCTCGTCCTCTGGCTCTACCCTCGCCATTTAACGGCAGTCTACCACCGGATGTATTCGTGTATCGGTGTCATAAATTGACGCCTAACACTTCTCTCCCTAGAATCAAGACCACAGGATTTTTCCGAGCCCATGCCACTTTACGAATACCAATGCAAAAAATGCGGCCATCGCTTCGAGCGCATCCAGAAATTTTCCGACCCTCACGTGAAGAAATGTCCGGAGTGTGGCGGAGCCGTCGAACAGGTGCTTTCGGCGCCAGCTGTGCAATTTAAAGGCTCAGGCTGGTACGTCACCGACTATGCCAAAAAGTCCAGTGCTCCAGCATCCAGCGAAGGCGCAGCTCCCAAGGCGGAATCGGGCACGAAGGATTCCAGCGCTAAGAAAGACGAGAAGCCGAAGGCCGACTCCCCCAAGAAAGCCGAGAAGAAGTAAAGCTCAGCGCCAGCTTACGTCATATCCCAGCGCAAACAGGATCTGGTTCTCGAACTCGTATTCGAGAATATCGCGAAAATTACCCTCAGACCCTTCCCAGGAAGACGCATATCGAACCGTGCTCGGCTCATATAACGAATAAGCAGTTGTGTATCGTACTTTGCAATTCTGCGGGCAGGCAATCAGACCAGTTGGATTGGCCCGGTACACACCGCTTGCCGCAACCAGTGCCGCCGACGAAATATCGGCTTGCGGCGAGACCGTCAGCTGATGGGGCTGCACACTCAACGCGCGCGGATCGCCACTGAGCCTGTCCGCGGAAACCCCGGCAACCGATTGTAATGGATTCAAATCAATGCTCGCCGCCAGGCTATTCTGTGCGGCGGACCAGATCTTCCACAAATCAGCATCCGAGTGCATGGTCTGGTTCACGAAACCGGCCGGCAGTTGCGGGGCATGATTGCCGCAGCCCACAAGCAGAAACATCAGGAATATAACGCACACACCTCGCCCCATCTTGCGCATTTACAGACTCTATCGACGAGGAAATCAGAAATCTTTAGCACCAATGGGCCATGCGTCAGGCCTAGCCATTGGCGCAACCGGTGCAGTTTGCCTTGTCATCCCGACCAAGCCGCTTTTGCGCAGGGAGGGATCTGGGCGAGCCGCGCGAAGTGTCGCGCTCTTTGCGACACAGAATCGCGCTCTGGCTGGCTTCCTCTTTAGGGGGTAGGGCACTATCGCGATGCTCCGTACATAGTAAACTCAAGTTGTTATGAAATTGGGCAAGTGGCTTGGTCTGGCCGTGGCCGCGGTGATCCTGGCCGAAGGCCTTTGGGCAATCCTGGTCTCCCTCACCAGGAGTTTATTGCTGCCACTGTTGGCAAGACTTCTTGCAGTAGACCCTCATTCGCCACTTTATTTAGGAGCCGGCGATATCAATGTGCCGGACCTTTTCGCCGCCATCGTTCAACTCTGTCTCGCCGGGATTTTGTTCCTGATCATAAAATCATGGGCGGGTAAACCTGATGCGATCAAGATTGCTCCGGTCAAGAAGCCGGTGGCCCCAACTTCGTTGACCACAACAACGACCGCCGCACCCACTACCCCGCCTGTACCTGTAGCTTCCAAACCTGCTACCTCTCCGGCCGTTGAAGCCCAACCGACTCCAGTGCCATTACCCCCGCGGCCTGCTCCAGTGGCGCCCGCGGCGGCGCCAGCTCCTCCTCCACCCCCGGCAGCGCAAGCCCCTGCCGTGCCGAAAAAATCAGCGGAAAAGCCTCCAACTCCGCCTAAGCCGAAGAAACCCCAGGAGGTCTACTACAACAGTGTTGGTGAGCCGCTTAATCCGACGGAAGAATAGGCACACCGCCGCTCCGTCATCGAGCGCCAATGTGTCGTTAATGGATTGAGGCCTACTTCTTGGCGGTTTCCGCTTTGGCGTACTTGCGGCGGAATCGCTCCACGCGTCCCGCTGTGTCCACCAGCTTCTGTTTGCCGGTAAAGAACGGATGGCAACTGGAGCAGATTTCTACGTGGATATCGCCTCTATGCGTCGATCGCGTGGTAAAGCTGTTGCCACATGCGCACATGACGCGTACTTCCTGGTAACCGGGATGGATGGCTGCCTTCATGAATCTCCTGAACCTCTACCTGAATATTAGATTGTAAAGCTAGCGAAACGACTCAGCAACCTCGGGAGCCTCTGAAATGCCGGGTCATCCTGAGCGAAGTAGCTGGTTCGCGTAGCGAAGCAGCTGCGGAGTCGAAGGACCCCTATACCCTAAGAAGCCCCTTTACGAAATCGACTTAAACAGAACCCGTAAGAGTTCCCCAAGCCGCTATCTGTCCTTCCATCAGAAAAGAGCCGGCTCTGGTCCGTTGGAGCGAGCGAATGCCTCGCGCTTTTCTTGCGAGGCACACAATCGCAAGGTTGGCGCGTATCCTTCTGGGGGAAGACTCCCGTCCTCACAACCGGCTCGCGATCTTCATTCCAATGATCTTCGCTGCCTCGGCGTCGTTCCCGGCACCGCGCAAATCAATATTCACCATCACATCTCCCTTGCGCAGCATCAGACCGGATCCCATTGGCTCGACATAGGCCTCATCGCCGATGCCCGCCACAGGCGTAAAGGTATCCATCCCGGCGCTAATCTGTTTCATCGCGCCGTGGCTAAGCTTCATCACCATAGCCCCGCTCTCCCACGTGACGTTTATGGCGACTTCACGCTGGTTGTTTCCGCCGAACTTGAACTCGCAATTCGAATCGCTTCCCGTGACACTCTCCACCGGCATTTTGAACGCCTGGCTCACCTCCGCCTTTGTCACCAGCGCACACGCATCTTTCTTGCCTTGATATGGGGCGTAATTTCCGGCGAACTCGTGAGCGCGTTGCTTGACCCGATGTACGATATAGAAACAGCTGCCCAGTCCCAACAACATAAAAAATCCGATCACGCCCACAACAATCAGAACAATCTTTACCGCACCGCCTCCGGCTGCGGGCGCAGGCGCGACCACCGGTGCCGGCGCTGCCGCTGCTCCTGCTTGAGCAGCAGGTGCTGAAATATTCCCGGTAACTTGTCCACACTGCGCGCAGAACTTTGCCCCCGGATCAAGTTTTCCTCCGCAATTGCCGCAGAATGTCGCCATAACCTTCTCCTCTAAACGACGCAGTCAGATTCCGTGCGGGGCTAAGCACCAAAGCGCCAATAAGCGCCGATGCTGTTCAGAAATCGCCCCAAGTCGCGAAACTTGGCGCAAATCATGACGCGTGAGCCGCCTCTAGTCAAGCGGAAACATCGCTAACCATGCGCGAATCTGTTCGAGATTTGCTCTATAAAAGCTCTGCCGCCTGTTTGATTGCGCTCACCCGTTCTGCCACTCCTCCCGGTTCAATAAAGGCAAGATCAAATCCAAACTTTCGATAGGTTTCCTCGTGGATCTTTTCAAACCGAAGTGTTTCCTCGAAGCTGATCCGCCGCGCAGGGGTGGGCGCCACAAAACCCAAATTCCTTACAAAAAATACCGGCTTCTCAAACATACTCTCTGCTTGTATGCGCTCCAATTCGCGCGAAAGCCTTGCCGACACAGGATGTTTCAGGTATGTGGCTAAAGCTGCCGTGCAGATAATTGACCGGTCATGGAATTGAATTTCATCCGCTTGCAAAGCGGCTCGAAGCTGTCGCCGCGATTGCAAATCGGCAACCGCATCAATGAACGACGGATCCATCCACGGCTCTGCAATCCCTTGTGCCTGCGCCAGAGCAATCACATCCGTGGCCGCTTCTTCGACGACCCCGAAGCCTTCCACTTCTAATTGCCGTAAGATCGCAGTCTTTCCACAACCGGGCGCGCCGGTCAACACAAACCGTTTCATTCCTGGTATTTCTCCCTATTGACTCTGTGGGATCTGCGGAACCGCTGGAATCTAATCAGGCCTAACGCTGGCTCGCCTCGAAGGTCACATGCCCCGCCACCACCGTCATTTGAACCGTCAGGTTTCGCAGATCATCGGTCGGCACTTGATGCGGGTCCGAAGACAGAACCGTGAAATCAGCGTAGCGGCCCACACTCAGAAGACCCAGATTCTTTTCCTGAAAGGCCGCAAATGCTGGACCGGCAGTCATCATATGAAGCGCCTGGTCAACGTCGACCCGCTGGTCCGGATACCAGCCTGCCGGTGGGTTTCCATCGGCCCCTTTCCTGGTTACCGCGCAGTAAAGGTTGTCGAGGGCACGGCCTGAGTCGGATGCCGGGTAATCCGTGCCCGCCGCCAGGAGTACGCCAGCATTCAACAGGTCCCTGGTGCGAAGCACCCAGTGAACCCGTGAAGCTCCAACCCGATCCTCAGCCCAGCGGCTGTACTCCCCAACAAAAACCGGCTGAATGGAAGCAATAATTCCTAAAGAAACAAACCGCCGCAAGTCATCATTCGTGACCATCGAGGCATGCTCGACCCGGAAACGATCGTTTGCCGTGACACCGCCTTGTCGAAATGCATCCAGGGCGCGCCGCACCGCCCGATCGCCGATCGCATGCGTGTTTACCTGGAAGCCTCTTTCACGAGCGGCACGCACCACACGCTCGAGATCCGCGTCTTTCATCAATTCCAAGCCATGCTCTTGCGGTGCATCCGTGTAAGGATCTGTCAGTTCGGCGCCCCTCGATCCCAGCGCGCCATCCAGAAAAAGCTTAAAACTGCGAACCGCCAGCATGTCGTTTCCGAGGTCTGGTTCCGGACCGTGCGCCAGGTAATAGGTTCGGGCAGCCTCGCCAGCAGCCATCACATAGACCCTGACGGGAAGCTCTCCGCGTTTGAGCAACTCTTTATATATGGAGATGGTTTCGAGTCCGACGCCCGCATCGTGAACACTGGTCAGTCCCCATTTTGAGAACTGCTGAAGTGCTAGGCGGATCCGGCGTTCCTGATCAGCATGGCTCGGTTTAGGCGTCACAGCCCGCAACAGATTTTGCGCCTTGTCAATCAGCATCCCGCTTGGTTCGCCAGCTGCATCTCTCAGAATTCGTCCACCGTCTGGATCAGGTGTACTGCGGGTGATCTTGGCCAGAGCCAAAATCTTGGAGTTCACCCAGCTGGAGTGACCATCGATACGGCTGAGTGCGACCGCATGATCGCCACTGACAGCATCAAGTTCATTGGCTGTCGGAAAAACCGCAGGATGCCAGAAGCCCTGATCCCAGCCGCCGCCGGTGATCCACGAACCAGAAGGAGCACTTCGCGCGGTCTGGGCAACCTTGTCGAGAATCTCCTGCTTGCTGAGTCCTCGAAGATTTAGTTGCTCAAGTTGCTCGCCGACACCTTCAACATGAATATGGGCGTCGCCAAAACCTGGGAGAGCGACGCCGTCGATTTTTATCCTTTTTGTGCTGCTGCTCGCAAAGCGTTCAACCGATACCTGCGATCCAATCGCAATAATGCGCCCCGCAGAAACTGCCACCGCCTCTGCTTGCGGATGCGAAGGATCCAGCGTGAGAAACTTGCCGACAAAAATCGTCTCGGCCTTGGGCGATTGCCCCTGTAACACGCCGCTCCCCAACAGCAGCAGCGCCGTAAACGCGATTTTCAGCCATTGAATTCGCATCAGAAGCTATACCGTAACGCGAATTCCATGACCCGAGGCTTCGTCAGCGTGCTTGTGTACGTTGCGAACACACTGGCAGGCTCTTCGAGTTGGCCGGTGTTCTGGGGCAAATTGGCTACGTCGAACCGAACTGAATTCGTCACGTTGTAAATGTCCCAGCTGAACTTCAACGTTTGTGACTCATGAATCGGCCACGATTTGCTGAGCGACGTATCGATTCCAAAAAACCCTGGCCCTCGCAATTCGTTCCGCTGGCCTGATTCCCCCGGCAGAGAGTAACGAAAATCCCCTTGCGCTGCCGCGGGATCCTTAAACAAATCCGGATTTCCATCGGCGTTGATGAATGCTCCCGTCTGCGGCTTCGGCCCGTTCAAAATCGCGGTAGATGGGAGATACCAGTTTGTCGGGAAACTGGTGAACGTTTCAATGGTTGTGGGGAAGCCGCTGGTCCAGCGCGCCAGCCCTGACCATTGCCAGTTTCCGATAATCGCATTCACCCACCCACCCGACGTCCCGGCAAACTGCTTTCCGCGTCCGAAGGGCAGTTGATAGACCCAGTTCGTATTGAACTGGTGAGTAGTGTCAAAATCCGACGGGCCGCGAAGCTGCGCCGGCGACCACGAGTTGATGATCTGATCCGCTTGGTAATACGCGTCTACGTTGTTGATGCGTTCCGCGTTGGAGCCGATGTCGAGCGACTTGGAAAACGTGTAGTTGAAATCCCACTGCAGCCCGTGCGTGATTCCATGTCGCAATGTCACCTGCAGAGCATGATAGGAACTGGTACCCGCATTCCGCCAGGCGTAGAGCGAGGTGAATTGAGGATTGAAATACGCGTAAGGCCCAAGCTTCGAACACGACGGGAAGCATGGATTCGGACCTAGGCCAAGCTCTCCCGGAACATCCGCAAAAATCAGCGGTAGAGTTTCGTTGTGCAGGGCGCAAGCATAAGAGCTGTACATCGCCTGGGTTGCCGTGGGAGAAAAATTCGCCGGCAGGGTGGCGCTGCCCGGTGTGCAGGAACCAAAATCCACCCCGTCATAAACCCCGGCTGCGCCCGGGAACATATCCTCCCAGTAAGGAATTTTCGCTAAATTCTGGATCGGAACATTGGCAGCTGCGGCTTTCGACAGAAGTTGCGCTGCGGAGAAATAATCCTTGTTGGATTGCTTATCCACGATGTCGAGTGGCATCGCTAAATCCTCTTCTTGCAAGAGCCGTCGCCCTAGGCGGCCGATGTAGGCGATATCTAGGACGAAGCTGTTGGGAAGTTCGCGGCTGATCGAGAAGTCAAACACATGGGAATAAGGCGTCTTCATCCTGTCATCAATTCCCCATGCCGTCGTCGCTCCATTATTAGCAAGTCCGCTCGGAGCTGGCTTCGGAAAACCCCCGGTCGGGGGCGCAGCAATCAGTGCCTTCGGAATGACGTTCGGGGCAACGAACCTAGGCGAAGTATCGAGCGAGTACTGCCCGATAGGATTCTGAATCGTCGTCGTCAAGCCGAACGAGCCATTGCGATCAAAACTGTCAACCACGCCCTGGCCGAAGTGGTCATAGTAAATGCCCCAGCCGCCGCGAATGGAACTCTTTCCCGCTCCACCAAACAAACGATTTGCCAACCCGTCCTCAGCTTTCGGAGACCATGCAAACGCCAGCCGTGGCGCCACGT